>Ga0302324_100000033_pt1 | contig 304983 bp, 257 predicted proteins | sample Palsa_T0_1_FD_201949 | JGI IMG/M metagenome (GOLD analysis project Ga0302324, IMG submission 201949) | Peat permafrost microbial communities from Stordalen Mire near Abisko, Sweden - Palsa_T0_1 | ecosystem: Environmental > Terrestrial > Soil > Palsa > Peat permafrost | place: Sweden: Abisko... | reverse complement strand
AAAGTACAGGGGTCCTTCGACTGCGGTTGATCTTCGCGCTTTGGCGCGAAGATCAATCCTCGCTCAGGATGACAACGTTTGAGAACTTCCTTCATCAGTACCAGCCGATGGGCGCTTCGTTTAGATTGATGTGGACTTGCTTGGTTTCCAAATATTCTTCGATACCCCAGGGGCCGAGTTCGCGGCCGAAGCCGGATTGCTTGTAGCCTCCCCACGGGGCTTCGACGTAGGTTGGCTGCATGTGATTGACCCAGACGATTCCGGCGCGCAGAGCTTTTACGGCACGCAGGGCTTTGAAGATGTCGCGGGTCCAGACGGCGGCGGCGAGGCCGTAGGGCGAATCGTTGGCGATTTTGAGCGCGTCTTTTTCGTCGTCGAACGGAATCACGGTGGCAACGGGACCGAAGATTTCTTCGCGGGCGATGCGGGCGGAGTTGGTGACGTCGTAGAAGATCGTCGGTTGCACGTAGTAGCCTTTGGCGAATTTTTCGGGGCGTCCGCCGCCGGAAGCGAGTTTGGCTTCCTGCTTGCCGATTTCGAGATAAGAGTTGACGCGATCATATTGTTCTTTGCTGACGAGCGGACCCATCTTGGTTTCGCGTTCGAGCGGCGGACCGAGCTTGATCTTCTTGGCTTTCTCGGCCATGGCATCCACGAAGTTTTTGTAGATCGACTTCTGCACCAGGATGCGGCTGCCGGCGGAACAGACTTCGCCTTGATTGATGAAGACGCCGAAGAGTGCGCCATCGATGGCGGCTTCGAAATCGGCGTCGGCGAAAAAGATATTGGGCGACTTGCCGCCGAGTTCGAGGGTGACGCGTTTTACGGTGTCGGCGGCCTGCTTGACGATGATCTTGCCGACGGCGGCGCTGCCGGTGAAGGCGATCTTGTTGACATCGGGATGCTGGACGAGCGGGGCGCCGCAGGATTCGCCGAAGCCGGTGATGATGTTCACGACGCCCTGGGGTAGGCCGCAATCGGCGAAATGCCTGGCGAGTTCGAGAGCGGTGAGTGGAGTCTGCTCGGCGGGTTTGAGGACGCAGGTGCAGCCCGCGGCGATGGCCGGTGCGAGTTTCCATGCGGCCATGAGGAGCGGGTAATTCCAGGGAATGATTTGTCCGGCGACGCCGACTGGTTCTTTCAGCGTGAGGGACACGGCGTTGTCGGGAACGGGATTTACGTAGCCGACAACTTTGGTGGCGAGACCGCCGTAGTATTCGAAACAGGTGGCAACGTCGGTGATGTCGTATTCGGCTTCGACGATGGGCTTGCCGGTGTTGCGGCATTCGAGTTCGGCGAGTGCGGGAAGATTGGCACGGACTTTTTCAGCGAGACGGAAAAGGACGCGGCCACGCTCCTGCGCGGTGGTGGTTGCCCAGGGGCCGTCTTCGAATGCGGCCTTGGCGGCGGCAACGGCGCGGTTGACGTCGTCCGGGCCGGCGTCTGGGACTTGGGCGATTACTTCTTCGGTGGAGGGATCGTAGACGGGGAAAGTCTTCGTGGATTTGCTCGCGACCCAGTCGCCGTTGATGTACATCTGATAGGTGCGGACTTTATTTTGATTTTGAACTTCGGTTGTGACTCCGCCGGGCATTTGGTTGCGACCTCCTTTTACCTCAGCGGCTAAAGCCGCTTTCAATTTGCAATCTTCACCGCAGCGCTGAAGCGCTGCGCCACCCACAAGCAAAGGCTGTCAATGCCTGCTGCACCCATCGGCGCGCTTCGCTTGCTCAGGGCAAGCTGAATGCATCTCCTTTTGCGCTTTGTGGCGGCCGTATACGAAAAAGAAAAACGCTGCGAGACCGATGGCAAGCAGCGTCATACCTATCATCCAGACTTCGTACCAGAACAGCGACGTGATCTGCTGAGCCGGGAAAAATACCAGCGCGATGCCGAGTACCGTGGTGAGCAAGCCGCTGCTGCCCGCGAGGAATAATGTGGTCCGGCTGTACTGGCCTTGCGGCGTGGTTTCACGCAGAGCGAATCTCACGAGCGCGCCGAACATATAGATAAACGGAACGAGCTGGAGCACAACCGCGAGCGAGAGAAGTTTTTGAAAAGTCTCCTGAACGCCTGCGCCGAGAAAATTCATGATGACGAGAAAGGCGGAAACTATGGCTTGCACGATGAGCGCGGCGTAAGGCGTGGCGTAACGCGGGTGAACCTTGCCGAGCCAGGAGGGCATGTAGGAATCGAGGCCGGCGACGAATGGAATACGGGCGGAGCCGCCCATCCAGGCGGAACCGATGCCGGCGATGGAGAAGCTGAGCATGAGCGCGAAAGGTATGGTGATCCAGGCTACGCCGACGCGCTCGGCCATGTGGCTGACTGCTTGCACGATGCCTTGAAGCACGTTGACGTGGTTGCCGACGGCGATGAGGAGCGTGAGGGTGGCGCCGACATAGAGAGCGCCGGAGAGAATTCCTCCCCAGGCGACCGCGCCGGGAAGCGTGCGGCGAGGATCCTGAATTTCGTCGCCCATGACGGAGGCGAGTTCAAGTCCGACCAGGCCGAAGCAGATTACGCCGAAGGAATTTAGAACGAAGCGCGGGTTGGCGGGAATTTGGAAATCGGCGGAGGTGATGGTGGTGCCGAAGCGCGACCAGATGACCGCGCCGAGGCCGATGAGCACGGCGGCGGCGATGAAAGTGCCGATTGCGCCGAGGTTGTTGATCCACTTGCCGACGCCGAGGCCGACGATGTTGAGCACGGTGAGCACCGCGAGCAATACGAGCGAGGTGGTTGAGGCGAAGATTTTGTTATCCGCGAGACCGAGATGGCTGGGGCCGAGCACGTAGACCGAAACGCCGACGAAGTAGAGCATGACGGTCGGCACGTAGAGCATGTTGTTGGTCCAGTAGCACCAGCCGGAGAGAAATCCGTGGAAATCACCGAAGACCTCTTTGGCCCAGAGATAGACTCCGCCTTCGCCGGGATAGCGATGGGCGAGTTCGATGACGGCGATACCTTGCGGCCAGAAGAAAAGGATCAAGGAGATGATCCAGAGCCAGATGGTGACGCCGCCGTTGGCGGCGATGGAAGGGACTACGTTTAGATTGAAGACGGCGACTACGAAGAGCAGGACGAGATCGCGGCGTCCGAGGGCGCGGATCAAGTGGGGCTGAGGGTCGGGTTGGGCAGTGGTGGACAAAGTAAACGTTGAACCGCAGCGGCTAAAGCCGCTTTCCTTAGACTGGGGAAATCGCAGCGCTGAAGCGCTGCGCCACCCAAAAGCGACTGCTGCCTCGCTCCGTTCCGGCGGGAGAGCCCAGGCGGCTGTCCCTACATGAGCATTGCCGAACCATGCAAGTCGGACAGGAGTGTCCGACCCACACATGCAAATCCCTCCTTACAACTGCGATCTAGTGCGCGGCCAGGGCGGGCTGGCCTGCGCGCTCCTGTTGCGCTTTCGCGAGCGATGCAGCGATGTCGTCGAACGCAGCGAGGTGTTTATCGATGTCGGCCTCGGTGTGCTGGACGGAGATGGTCCACTGCTCGTCCCACCAGTAGGGCTGCGGCATCACGCCGCGGTTGACCATGGCAAACCAATAGTGACGCCACAGGTCGATGTCGATGGCGGTCCAATCGCGATAGTTGCGAATCTCCTTGGGGTAAAGCATCAGCGCGCCGTTCGCGCCAGCCTGCGCGATGTAAGCCTGCAGGCCAACCTTGGCGATGGTCTTGCGATAGCCGTCGGCTAATTTCTTGCCGAGTTTATCGACGTGAGCGTAGTTGTCGCGGGTGAGGACTTCGCGGAACGTCGCCAGACCGGCGGCCATGGAAACCGGATTCGTGTTGTAGGTGCCGCCGTGGAAAACCTTGTGTTGCGAGATGAGATCCATCACGGACTTGCTGGCGCCGAACGCGGCCAGGGGCAAGCCGCCGCCGATGGATTTGGCGAGGCAGATCATGTCGGGATGAACGTTGAAGTATTCGGAAGCGCCGCCCCATCCCAGTTTGGCGCCGGTTTTTACTTCGTCGAAGATCAGGAGCGCGCCGTTTTTCGTGGCGATGTCGCGGAGAACCTTCAGGAATCCGGGTTCGGGCAGGCAGAGGCCGACATTCATCAGAATGGGTTCGAGAATGATCGCGGCGATTTCGCCGGGATTTTCTTTGAAGCGGCGTTCGACGGTGGCGAGGTCGTTAAAGGTGGCGATGGCGACGTTAGCCACGGCAGACTTGGGCACGCCCAAACCGCCGGGAACGGATATGGGATTGTCGATGTCGCCGAAATCGGGCGCGTGAGGTTTGACGCTGACTAGAGCGGAATCGTGCAGGCCGTGGTAGGCGCCTTCGAACTTTATAATCTTGTCGCGTCCGGTAGCGGCGCGGGCCAGGCGAATGGCGTGCATGGTGGCTTCGGTGCCGCTATTGCCGAAGCGGACCATCTCGACCGGAAAGCGATTGCAAATTTCTTCTGCGAGTTCCCATTCCATGTCGTGAGGCATGCCGAACATAGTGCCGGTGGAGAGACGTTTTTCGACGGCCTTCATGACGGCGGGATGGCAGTGTCCGGCCATGACCGCGCCGAAACACAGATTGTGGTCGATATATTCGTTGCCGTCGAGGTCGCGGAACTTGCTGCCTTTGCCTTCTTTCACGAAGATGGGATAAGGATCGTAGGCGCGATAGTTGCTGGCCACGCCGAGAGGAATGCGTTTGAGATTTTTCTTGTGCGCCTCGGCGGACTTGGGCGTGCGGCGCACGAAGGTGTCGAGTTCTTTCTGCAGATCGGGGTACATCGAGGTCTCCGGGAAAACTCAGGCCAGGCGGATTTTGGTAAGCCGGCGGGCCATTAGAATGCCGGGACGGCAGGCCGTCCCGGGTGTATTTCTTAGTTTAGTCCTTCACGCTAGAAAAAGAACTTCAAAGCAAATTGCAGGAGCCGCGGATCTCCGGCTTCCGTGATCTTGCCGAACTCGGTTGCGCCATCCGAAAAGTGGCCGTCCGGGTTCGAGAAGTTCGTGCGGTTGAATACGTTGAAGATTTCCGCGCGGAACTGCAAATACCTGGTCTCGCTTAGCAATATCTTCTTATGCACCGAGAAGTCCCAATCGGCGAGTCCCGGACCGCAGCACAATGTGCGTTGTGTACCGTTGTTGAACTGGCCGAGCGGGGGATCCTGGAACTGATTGTAATTGAGGTAAAACCCTCCAGTTTTCTTGGGATTCTCGATCTGCAAGGGGCCAATCAAGCTTGGCGACTCAGTGCCCAGGAAGAACAGGCTATTGATCAGCTCGGTATCATCCTCGGTATCGAGACGGATGGGGAACCCGCTCTGGAATTGGGTGATGCCGGAAACTTCCCAATCATTGAGCAGCCTGCCGGCGAAGCCCTGGTACCTGGTGGTGGGCAACTCCCAGTCATAGCTGACCACGAAGCGCTGTTTCGAGTTGAACAGCGAGAGGGCGCGACTGGCGTTGTAGTTAAAGGGGTCGAGAGTTTCTTCAAAGGTGGAGCCGTCGTCGATCGACTTACTGAAGGTGTAGGCGGCCTGGAATTGCAAACCGTGAGAGAAACGTTTCTGGAGCATCATCTCCAGCGCGTTATAGGAGGAATTGGCGATTGTGTCTTCGGCAAAGACGTCAGTGAAGACGGGGACACCGTCTACAGGACAACCGGTTCCGATATTCGCCCCTGAGGTCACGCAGTTAGGCGAGGAATAGGGTCGCAGCCCGACCATCTGCACCGGAGTTCCGCCCGTAGCGCCGGTGAGGGTAGAGCCGTTTGGCAGATGAAACAGGTAACCCTGCGGGACGGTCACGCTCCATTGCGAATCTTCGAGCGTAGGACCACAAGTGGCCGGACTCCCATAAGAGCTCACATTCGCCGGATTCAGGTTCGCGATGTTGATGATGTCCAAACAAGTCTGCGGATTGGAAGGATTGATGTCGTGCGTGGCGAGCAGGCGATGCCCCTGGGATCCGACATAGCTAATCTGAAACATCGTGCTGTTGCTCAGTTCACGCTGGATGGTGAGGTTGTATTGACTGGTGTACTGCGCGCGCAGGTGAGGTCCGAATTCGCCGTAAAGAAGAATTGGGCGAAACAGAGACAGATCCGTGGGCGCGCCTTTGGTGGGCGTGATAATGCCGTTGAAAGGATTAGGAGCTGTGTACTCGCCCTGATTCACGAACGGAGTGTTGAAAAAGACATCGGAGAGCGAGGAACTGCCGCCGAACGGGGGTTCCGCTCCGAACTGGGCCATGACCAGCTCTTCAATCGGGTTATAAAAAAGACCCCAACCGGCGCGGATACTGGTTTTGCCACCGCTGCCGAATAGCGCCGACAGTGGGCCGCTGGTAAAGTTTGGACTATACGCCATGCCGATGCGGGGCGCGAAAGCCTTGTAATAGGTTGAAGTCATTCCAGCGGGGACGCCAGGGTCGCCGGGAACCACCAGGCCGGTCGGTTCCGAGCCGGTGTTAGCACAAGTGGGGCTCGCCACGCCCAAGCTCTGCCAGTAGGACGTGCTGGTCGTGATTCCGCAGGGGTAGACGGTGGAATTCTGCCCGGGCCGGAAGGTCTCCACGTGGCCGCTAATGTCGACCGGAGGAGGAGTTAATTCCCAGCGCAGGCCGTAATTCAGGGTCAGGTTGGGCTTGACTTTCCAACTGTCCTGAACAAAAGGATAGACCGCAGTGCTGCGAATATCCTCGCGCTGACCGGAGCCTTGCGTATATCCGTCTGCCAGCCCCAGCAGGAACTCGGCATATTGGTCGCCGTCGCCAGGAACAATCGCATTGGGACCGCTGTTGTCGAATGTGTATTCGCCATTGACGTCGAAGTAGTAGAACTGATCGAAGCGGGCGCGGCGGATATCCACGCCGAACTTGAAGGTGTGGTTGCCCTTCACCCACGAGAGCCCGTCGGACCACTGGAAACTATTCCCAACCTGGGGCAGGAAGCCCTCGAAATTGTTCCCGAAATTTGCGCCGCCAGAGATGTTGACGAAAGGAACGCCGGTGAGGCTTGCGGGTAGACCGGGGGTAATGCCCAGATTGGCAGCCGTGCCAAACTCACTGGTGATGGCCGCAGAATCGGAAGTGCCGGTAAAGCAGTACGCGGCTGCCGCTCCGGTGCAGGAGGAGGTAACGGCGTTTGTAGTTTGGGGCTTTATGAATCCGAGCTCGCCCTCACGCATATAGGTAAAGTGGGCCTCATTGACCAGGGCACTGGTGATGGTCCAGGTATGGGTGAAATTCCACTGCTGGAAGCGCTCATTGTTGAAGTTTCCGAAACCAGGGACGTTGGCGCCGGACGCCTCGAAGGAGTCGTAGGGCTGAAGCTCACGACCGTCGTTGAAATAATAATAGGCGGTGAAGTTCTGACGGTCGTTAATCCTGTGATCGATGCGCGCAGTAAACTGATCCGCATTGTCGGTACCCACGGGGATGACCTGATACAGGTTGCTGCCAGTATTCGCCGCAGGAACGAATTGCTGAAGCATGTTGGTGGCCACGGGATCTTGGCATTGCGTCGGGATCACGCCGCTGGGAAAGACCGAGGACCAGTCAGTCAGACCGGTACTGGGGTCCGTCGGAATATTGTTGGCAATTCCGTTGGCCGGCAAACCCAGGGCAGCGTCACATCCGGAGCGGCCGTCAAGCACCTGGGCGACAAAACCGCCGGGCGAGATGCCCCCTGCAAAGGGCCCCTGAGCGGAGAAGTTCCCACCGAATTCTTGAGTAGTAGGGACGTTCAGCAATTGTCCGGGCTGGCCGGCACGGATGCGGCGTCCCTCATAGGACAGGAAGAAAAAGGTACGATCCTTCTTAATCGGACCGCCGAACGTGCCGCCGAACTGGTTCTGATTGAGCTGCGGCTTGCTGGTGTCAGGGTAGCCGCGCGAATCCAGAACCGTGTTGCGGAAGTATTCGTAAATATTCCCGTGAAAGGTATTGGTTCCAGACTTGGTGATCACGTTCACGACGGAGCCGGAGTTGCGGCCGTATTCGGCATCGAAGGTGTTGGTGATGACGCGAAACTCCTCGACTGCGTCGGGAGTGGGTTGGATCGTGGGGGTGTTCACGAACTGGTCGTTAGCGTCACCGCCATTGACGCTGAAGTTGTTGGCGCGTGTCCGGCCACCGTTGACGGAGACAGAGCCGGGGTCGTCGGAGCCGAAGAACAAGCTGCCGCTCGATCCCAGCTGGGCCTGCACACCGGGCTGAAGTTGCAAGAACTGGTAAGTGTCGCGGGTGTTTAAGGGCAGTTCATTGACGGAGCGGTCGTTGATGACGGCGCCCAGCTGAGTGCTGGTGGTATCGACCTGAGGGGCTTCCGAGGTTACTTCGACAGTTTCCTGGGATCCACCGATTTGCAGGGTGGAGTTGAGAGTCACCACCTGATTGACGTCGACGATTACGCCTTTCTGAACATTTTTCTTGAATCCTTTGAGTTCGTACTCAACCGTGTACGTGCTGGGAACGACGTCGACGAAGCTGTAGTCGCCGCTGTCATTGGTCAGCGCGTTGTGGCTGATGCCGGTCGCTTCGTTGACTAGAGTGACCTTCACGGCGGTTAGGACGGCGCCGGTAGGGTCGGCGACCCGGCCCAAAATGCGGCCGCTGGCGCCTTGGGCGGAAAGCAGTGTGGGAACCGCAAGAGAGATCGCGACGACAAGGCAAACCGTTTCCAGACACATCATGGTCCAGCGGGCTCGCAGTGATGGCATGGAACCTCCAGCATTTTCAGGAGAAGTTGTTTTTTTCTTGAATGCAACTGCTTGTGTCCGACCACAACCTTGCTATAATCCGGCAAGGTTAGAGAAGGGGGACGCGCGCTGTCAAGGAGAAAAAAGCGCGCACCTCCATAGAAAATTCTTATCGAAGCTCCAGCCAGGGAACGATGAAACCGAAGATTCCCGAGCCCTGTTTGAAGATTGGCGACGTGGCGCGTCGCGTGGGGGTTTCTCCGTCGGTGATCCGGTCGTGGGAAAGTTTGGGACTGACGCGTCCGCGGCGCACCGAAAGCAAGTACCGGCTCTACACGGCCGACGACGTGAAGCTGCTGAAGCGAGCGCGTTTTCTGCGCAAGGTGCGGGGGCTGAACGCAGCAGCGATTGTGCAGTTGCTGAAACGGGAAGGGCGCGTGCCTCCGGCGGGAGATGGAAATGCAGCAGCGATTGGAACTCACTTGCGGCAGTTGCGGGCCAAGCGGCGACTTTCGCTGGCACAGGTGGCGCGAGCGGTGGGCATTTCGGTAGGCTTCCTGAGCGCGATGGAGCGCTCGCAGATGAGCGGATCGGTGGGCACGCTGCGCAGGCTGGCGCGTTTCTACCGCACCAATATTTTGGATTTTTTCAATGCCACCGGAGGCAGCGGCCGGCATGTGAGTCCAGGAGAGAGAAAAGTGCTGGAGGCCGGACCGGGAGTCCGCATGGAATTGCTGGCCTGGGGCAATACCGTGATGGAGCCGCATCTGTTTCGCGTGAAGGCGCATGCCGGCAGCGGAGAATCCTACAGGCATGAGGGAGAAGAATTTCTGTACATCTTGCGTGGGCAACTGGCCATCACCGCGCACGGCGAAGAGTACCGGCTGAAGCCGGGGGACAGCTTTTACTTCGAGAGCGCCACGCCGCATAGCTGGCGAAATCCGGGGCGGAGGGAGACCTGGGTGCTGTGGGTGAATACGCCGCCGACGTTCTAAGTTGCCACGCATAAGGGACGACGGCGTGTGTCGACGAGGTCTGTCTCAAAACCTTAAGGAGGATCGATGAAGGTGCAACGTTCGGCGATTCTGCTGGGCCTGCTGACAGCGGTGGTGTTCACCGGCTCTTGCGCGAAGAAAACGCCGTCGCTGAATCTGCTGGTATGGGAAGGCTATGCCGATCCCGCGTTTGTCAAAATCTTTGAGGAACAGCACCATTGCAAGGTTTCGGCGTCGTACATGGGATCGAGCGATGAACTCGTAGCCAAGTTGCGCGGCGGCAGCGCCGGCAATTACGACGTGATATCGCCGTCGAGCGACGTGGCCACTTCAATCGCGGCGGCGGGGTTGGCAGCGCCGCTCGATTTGTCGAAGATTCCGGCTTACGGCCAGCTTTCTCCGCAGCTCACTTCCCTGCCCCTGGTGCGCTTGAACGGTCAAGTCTACGGCGTACCGTTCATGTGGGGCCCGGACCCGATGCTTTACGACACTACGGTTTTTGCCAAGCCGCCGGAGAGTTGGAATATTTTGTGGGACCCGAAGTATCGCGGGAAGATTTCCGTGTGGGACGATCTTTCGACGGTTTACATGGCGGCGCAAGTGCTCGGCTATGACACGCCCGATCCGTCGCAGCTTTACAACCTGAGCGACGATCAGCTTGAGGCGGTGAAGAAAAAGTTGCTGGAGTTGAAACCGAGCATCCGCAAGATGTGGTCGACGGGCGGCGAGCTGACGAATCTCTTTCAGAACCACGAAGTGGTGGCTGCGATGGGCTGGCCGCTGATGACCAATCAACTGCGCAAGATCAACTTTCCCGTAGGGGAGACGATTCCGAAAGAAAATACGACGGGCTGGATCGATCATCTGATGATTACCGCAGCCAGCGACAACAAGGAACTTGCCCACGAGTTTCTCGCGTACATGATCGAGGCGCAGACGCAGAAGAAAGTGACGGACGTGACGGGCTACACTCCGGCCAACCCGCAGGCGGCGCAGTTCATGACGCCGGAAGAAGTCAAAGCTCTCCATCTCGACGATGTGGACAATTACCAGAAGCGGCTGTATTTCTGGCAGAACGTTCCGCGGCGGGCCAAGTACAACGAGATTTGGAATGAAGTGAAGGCGGCGCAATAAGTCGGCGCCGCTGAGAGGCCTATCGGTCATGGGATTGACCACAACCTCGCTGAGCGCCACCGCGACGGCCACAAACTCGTCCGCGAAGCCACCTCTGCTGCGCGTTCGCAACCTGGCAAAACGCTTTGGCAAGAATGTAGTGCTGCGGGATATTTCTCTCGACGTGGCGGAGGGAGAATTTCTCACCATTCTGGGCGAGAGCGGTTCGGGCAAAACGACGCTGCTGCGGATCATTGCGGGATTTGAGAGCGCGAGTTCGGGCGAATTATGGATGGGCGAAGAACAGTTGGGCCGGCAGCCGCCTTACCGGCGGCGAGTAAATACAGTATTCCAGCACTACGCGTTGTTTCCCCACCTCACCGTGGAACAAAACGTCGGATACGGGTTGAGAGTTGCCAGGCGCCCGGAGACGGAAATTGCGGCGCGTGTGGAGGACGCTTTGGCGAAGGTGAAGATGACGGCACACGCGAAGGCGAAGCCGTCGAAGATCAGCGGCGGACAACAGCAACGCGTGGCGCTGGCGCGGGCGCTGGTGAATCGCCCGCGGCTGCTGTTGCTGGATGAACCGCTTTCGGCGCTGGACGCGAATTTGCGGCGGCAGATGCAGGTGGAGTTGAAGTCGCTGCAGCGCGAGGTCGGCATTTCATTCATCTTCGTGACCCACGATCAGGAAGAAGCGATGGTCATGTCGGACCGGATCGCGCTGCTGCGATCGGGCGAACTCGAGCAGGTCGCGACTCCGCGGGAGATTTACAGCCAACCGGCGACTGCCTATGTGGCGCAATTTATCGGGCACACAAATTTGTTGAAAGCCGATGTGCAGGGCGGGATTGCGCGTTGCGTGGCAGGCGCCTGGCCGGTGGAAGCGGCGGACGGCGTAGCGCTGTTTTCGCTGCGGCCGGAAAACATTCGCGTGATCTCACCTGGCGGCGTGGGCACGGCCGGCGGCGTGCGCGTGCGCGGAAGAGTACGCCACCAGGCCTTTCACGGCGCGACCGAGTTGATTCGCGTGGAGTGCTCCGAAAATCTTGCGCTGGTTGTCCGGACGTCCAGCGGCGCTGAAGCAATGGAAGAAGAAATCGAGCTGGAGTTTTCTCCCACAGATGCGGTGCTGGTTCGCGAATCTGCGGAAAGAATCTGAATGTTTTCCCGAGGCTATAAAGCGGCCGTCACTTTGCCACCGGTGCTCTGGGTGGCGCTGTTTCTGTTCACGCCTTATGTATTGATGTTCTGTTACAGCTTCTGGTCGGTTTCACCTGCGCAAACCATCGTTCATTCGTGGGATCTCAACAATTACAAAGATCTCCTGCGGGTCGATGTTTATTGGCAGACACTGCTGCGCTCCATGTGGATTGCGGCGCGAGTCACCATCTTTTCGCTCCTGCTGGCATATCCGATGGCATATTTTCTTTCGTTCCAGGCGGGCAAGAGAAAAGATCTGCTGTATCAGTTGGTGGTGATCCCGCTGTGGGTCAGCTATCTGGTGCGGGCGTATGCGTGGAAAACGATTCTCGGATCCGATGGCGTGCTCAACACGCTTTTGCAATATGTGCATCTGACCCGGCATCCGCTCGAGTTCCTGCTCTACAGCCCGTTCGCGGTCGTGTTGACGCTGACGCACATTTACACGCCATTTGCATTCTTGCCCATCTACGCTGCCCTGGAGCATATTCCGCGCAACTTGGTGGAGGCGTCACACGACCTGGGTGCGACTCCGGCACAGACATTCTGGAGAGTGATCCTTCCGCTTTCGATTCCGGGAGTGCTGGCGGGGGCGACGTTTGCTTTTGTGCTCAGCCTGGGTGACTTTCTTGCTCCGCTGCTGCTGGGCGGGCCGAGCGGGATCATGATTTCGAACATTGTGGTGAGCTTGTTTGGCGCGGCTTACAACTGGCCGCTGGGCGCTGCCATTTCATTGTGCATGTTGGTGCTTGTGGTTGGGCTGATCTTCGGCTCCGAGCGGCTGGGAAAGAAATGGAGCTTCTCGTGACCCGCGACGCGGCAACGGCAGAACGTTCGCACTGGCTGCTGCTGCACTGCGTGGCGGTATTCGCATTTTTGTATTTACCGATTGCCATTCTTGTTCTTTATTCGTTCAACGGCGAAGGCGTGGGCGGTTTTCCGCCGCATCGTTTGACGCTGGATTGGTACCGCACATTATTTGCCGACGAACCGATCTGGGATTCGGTGCTGAACAGCCTTGAAGTGGCTCTGGCGGCGATGGCGATTTCGCTGGCGTTCGGCGTGCCGGCGGCGTTGGCGCTGGATCGCGCGCAGTTTCCCGGCAAGGCGTTGTTCCGGCGGTTGGTGCTGTTACCGTTGATTCTGCCGGGGATTATTACGGGGCTTTCGCTGCTCATGCTGTTCAACGTGGCGGGAATGAAGCTGAGTTTGCTGACCATCGCTCTGGGCCACGGCACGGCGCTGATCTCAGTGGCGACCACGGAAGTTTTTGCCGGCTTGCAGAAACTGGATCGGGCACAGGAAGAAGCTTCGCTGGATCTGGGCGCGAATTACTGGCAAACCTTCTGGCGCATCACGGTACCGAATTTGAAGTTGCCGATCATCGGCGCGGCGCTCCTGATCTTCACGCTTTCGCTGGATGAGATCGCGGTCAGTTTTTTTCTGATCGGGCGCGATAACACGCTCCCGCTGGAAATCTGGGGGAGATTGCGGCGGGGCATCACACCGGAGATAAATGCGGTGTCGACGGTCATCTTTGGGTTTTCCCTGATTGCGATTGTCTTGTGGTATCGACTGCGTATGCGCGGCGAGGGTGCAACGGATGCAGGCATCGAAATCGTTGAAGTGGCCGAGGGAGGTCAAGCGTGAGTGGCAATCGCAGAGACTTTATCAAGTTCGTGGTAGCCGGGGCAGTGACGGCGGGATGCCCTGTGGATTTGTCGCTTCTCGGCCAGAGCGGCGATGCACCCAAGAGCCAAGCCGACGTGGATGGCGAGGACAACCGGATCTGCCACCAGGTCCGCGACAAAGGCAACCAGATATTCTCGCGTCCTCCGGCCTCGGCCCACCATGACGTGGTGATCGTCGGCGGCGGAGTCAGCGGTCTGACGGCCGCATACCGGATGCAGCATCGCGATGCGCTGCTGCTGGAAAAAGAACCGCACTGGGGCGGAAATGCGTACGCCATGGAGTTCGAAGGCAGCGTCTACGGTACGGGGTCGGCGTTCTTGTCGAAAGATGAATACGCCTACAGCTTTGCCAAAGAGATTGGTCTGAATCCGCTGCCCATCGACAGTCCCGATGCCAGCATCCTTCGCGGCGAACTGATACTCGACACCTGGGGCGACGGGCTGAACAAGCTGCCGTATCCTCCGCTGATCCGGGAGAGCTTCAAGAAATTCAAGAAAGAGATGATGGGCATCGATCTGGAAAAGCGCGGCCGCGAATTGTTCAACGTGCCATTTTCTGAATTCACGAAGCTCTATCCGGCGGAGATCAAGCAATGGTGGGACGCGTATGGGCCTTCCAACTGGGGCGCGACCGGCGAGGACACGGCGGCGGCCGTTGCCATCGGCGAACTGCAGCAAATGGCCGCTGAGAGTAGAAGCGACGACCGTTATACCTGGCCGGGCGGACTGGGAGCGATCACACACAAGCTGGCAGAAATTCTGCAGCCCAAATATGGCGAGCGAATGCAGACCGGGGCTACCACGGTCGCGGTGGTTTCGGGCAAAGAAGAGGTTCAGGTGACGTATGTGGTGGGCGGCGAACCAAGAACGGTCGCGGCCAAGGCGGTGATTATGGCTACGCCCAAGTTCATCACTCGGCGCATCGTTGACGGCCTGCCCGAAAAGCAGAGCGAGGCGATGAAGCAAATCCGGTATATTCCTTACCCGGTCGTGAATTTGATTTTCGACAAACCCGTCTTCAACCATGGCTACGACACCTGGTGTCCGGGCAACGCCTTCACCGACGTCGTGGTCGCGGACTGGGTGATTCGCCATGAGTCCGGCTACCAGCAAAAGTACAACATCCTGAGCTGCTACACGCCGATGAAAGAAGACGACCGCGGCTATCTGCTCAACGAAATCGGCGCCCGCAAGATCGCTGCGAATGTGCTACGGGATTTTAAGAACCTGATGCCGGGGATGACTGTCGATCCGATTGAAGTGCACATTTACCGCCGTGGACATCCTTTATATATGTCCACGCCGGGGCTGTACACGCGGGTGCAGCCGCTGGTGCGGCAGTCCATGGATCGCGTGTTCTTCGCCAATACCGATTCGGAAGGACCGGAATCCACGACCAACGAGGGAATCCGCGCGGCGCAGCGTGCGGTGAAGCAAGCAGAAGCGCGGCTGGCGGGCAGGACTGCCCCGAAAGAAAAAGCTGTTGCGGGATGATTTCTCACGCCGGCGCGCGCCCGATTCCAGTCAATCCCACCTTTCGTACTCGCACGAACTCCTTCTGAGAGTTGGCCGCGCATAGTAAAGTAGTAGCAGCGGCGTTCCAGCGGCTGATGCCTGTTTCGCCGATTTTCTATCCATCATCGAAGGACAATATCATTTGAGTTTAAGTATTCGCAACATCGCCATCATCGCCCATGTGGACCACGGCAAGACCACGCTCGTCGACGCCATGCTGCAACAGAGCGGCACCTTTCGCTCCAACGAACATCACGTCGAACGCGTGATGGATTCCAATGAACTGGAGCGCGAGCGCGGCATCACCATCCTGGCCAAGAACACCGCCATCTTTTATCACGATGTAAAGATCAATATTGTCGACACACCGGGCCACAGCGACTTCGGCGGAGAAGTCGAGCGCGCACTGAAGATGGTGGATGGAGTCATGTTGCTGGTGGATGCGAGCGAAGGTCCGCTGCCGCAGACGCGCTACGTACTCAGCAAAGCGTTAGAGGCAAAGCTGCCGCCGATCGTGGTGATCAATAAAATCGACCGATCCGATGCGCGGCCGCAGGAGGTGCTGAACGAGATTTACGATCTGTTCATCGATCTGGATGCGAAGGAAGATCAGCTCGACTTTCCCGTCTTGTACACCAACGCCAAGACCGGCACCGCGTCTACCGATATAAAAGGCGGTGGCGAAGATTTGCGGCCGCTGTTTGACGCCATTCTCAAGACGATTGTTGCGCACGAGGGCGATCCGGCCGGGCCGCTGCAAATCCTGGTCGCCAATCTCGACTACAGCGACTACCTCGGTCGTTTGGCTATTGCCCGTGTATTCAATGGGACCATGCGCACGGGAGAAGAAGTTGGCATCGCCAAGCTCGACGGGTCGCTGCAAAAAACCAAGATCACCAAGCTGTTTTCGTTTTCTGGATTGAAGCGCACCGACATCACAGAGACCACGCTGGGTGACATCGTCGCCGTGGCGGGAGTGGAAGGCATCACCATCGGGGAAACCATCACGAATCCAGAAAACCCCGCGCCGCTGCCCCCGATCGTAATTGACGAACCAACCATCGCCATGCAATTTACGGTGAATACTTCGCCATTCGCAGGACGCGAAGGAGCCTACGTTACCTCGCGCAACCTGCGCGAACGGCTCAACAAAGAGCTCCTGACCAACGTCTCGATGCGCGTGGAAGACGCAGACACCACCGACACATTCAAGGTGATGGGCCGGGGCGAGCTGCAGCTCTCCATCATGATTGAGATGATGCGGCGCGAAGGTTACGAACTGATGGTGGGCAAGCCGGAGATCGTTACCAAACGGATTGACGGCAAGCTGATGGAGCCGGTCGAACACTTGACCGTTGACGTCCCAGAAGAATTTGTCGGCGTGGTGATGGAACAATTGGGAGCACGCAAGGGCGAAATTAAGAACATGCACAATCACGGATATGGCCGGGTGCGGATCGAATTCCGCGTGCCCAGCCGCGGCCTGATTGGACTTCGCAGCCAGTTGCTCACCGATACGCGCGGGACGATCGTTATGAACTCGCTGTTCGATGGCTACACGGAGTGGCAAGGGGAAATTCCCCACCGGCTGACGGGTGCGCTGATCGCAGATCGGTCCGGCGTTTCCACGGCTTATGCTTTGTGGGGCTTGCAAGAGCGCGGCGAACTTTTTGTGGGGCCGGGCATTGAACTTTATGAGGGCATGGTGATCGGCGAGAACGCCAAGGATAACGATCTTGACGTCAACGCGGTGCGCGAAAAGAAATTGACGAACATGCGAGCTTCCACAGCCGATGAAGCGATTCGCCTGGTGCCGTTCCGGCAATTGAATCTGGAGCAGGCGATCGAATTCATCGCGGATGACGAATTTGTGGAAGTCACGCCCAAGTCTCTGCGACTGCGCAAGAAGGTCCTACAGGCCAACCGGCGCAAGAAGAGCGCGCTGGCAGCCGTGGAAGAATCTTGAAGTCTCACGATCAGGCGACCGACTCGAAGCGAGAACAACATTTGCGGATGTTTCTCGTTCCCTGCAGTTGCGGAAAAACGTTCGCGGTTTCCGAGCGCTATGACCGCCAGGGCACGAACTGGAGCCGGTATTTGATTTGTCCCAACTGCGGCACGCGGCACGATCCCAAGAACCGCCTGCTGCAGATTGGCTATCATCGCGAAGGATACTGGAAAGTAGACGAATGTTAGGCGCCCGTCCAGCTCGAGCGCGATAGTCCGCCGGGCATTGCGTTTGACAAGCAGACTTGCACAAACCTGCTATACTTCTGGCCGCATTTGACTGTTCGCCAGCTCCGGTCTCGATTTTCAGGGGCGTTTCCCGACCTGCCAGTCCGCCGAATTGAGCTCGCACTTCGACAGCTCAATGCAGGGGCAAAAGGCGTGAAGAATATTTTCGTAGGAAATCTGAGCTTTAACACATCTGAGGATGAACTGCGGCAGCTTTTCGAGGCGCACGGCCAAGTCGACCGGGTCAGTATCATGACCGACCGTGATACGGGTCGTTCGCGCGGCTTCGGCTTTGTGGAAATGGCTAGCAACGAAGATGGAGAAAAAGCCATTACCGCGCTCAATGGTTCGCAAATAGGCGGGCGCACAGTGAACGTGAACGAAGCGCGGCCCAAAACCGAGCGCAGCGGAGGAGGAGGCGGCGGCGGCGGACGCGACCGCGGAGATCGTGGGGACCGTGGTGGTCGCGGCGGCGGAGGAGGAGGTCGAGGCCGCGGGTAAAAGACCGAGGCTTCGTTGTTCTTTCATCCACTGCACGGGTTGCGTCTGATTTACTGACTGGCTTCACCAGGCTAGCTTCGCCGTGATGCGGCGAAGCGCAGCGTGACGCTCATCGAACTGCATCGAGCGCCGTTTCCATAGCAAGGCGGAGAAATGCGCGTTCGCGGCATCTTCCAGTCTGAGATCCTGTTTTAGTGCCTTGCGTTGACATTGAAGCTTTTTGTCCTACCCATGTAAACTGAGGATATCCGTATGCGCCCGTAGCTCAGTTGGATAGAGCGATTGCCTCCGGAGCAATAGGTCGGGAGTTCGAATCTCTCCGGGCGCACCAGTTTTCCTCTTTTCCCCCAATCGCAGACTGAGGCCCTCAGGAGAAGGCCCTTGATCACTCCACTCTACCTTTTGGCGGACAGCCAGTTGCTTTTTTCCCGAGGGGATGACAACGGTTTGCCCGGCAAGATTCGGGCGAATCTGCCCTCTGGCCATCCAAAGGCAGCGTACATCGGGGCATCGAACCATGACAGAAAGGAGTTTTACGATTTGTTCGTTGCCGCCATGGAGTTGATGGGCGTATCCAATTGTTATATGGTGCCGACCCTGGTTGGGAACGAAGACCGGCTTTTCTTGGAGGATGCCGACTTGGTTTTGCTTGCTGGGGGTGATGTCGAACGCGGCTGGCAGGTTTTCGAACGGAACGGGTTGAAAGATCTGATCTTGAGCAAGCATCGCGATGGCAGCGTTCTGGTGGGCGTTTCGGCTGGAGCGGTGCAATTGGGACTGGGGGCGCTTACGGATGCTCCGCAGCCGAAGAAACTTGATATGTTCCGTTTTGTGCCATTTTATGTTGGCGCGCACGAAGAGAGGGATGAATGGTGGAACCTGCGCGCGCTCGTGAACCTCTCTCCGTCCGGTGTTCGAGGAGTCGGCATTCCCAAGGGTGGAGGCGCTATCTACTGGCCGGACGGAACCCTCGAGCCGGTTCGCCGGCCTCTGATCGAATTGTTGAAAGCAGGCGATCAAGTCAGCGAACGTCTGCTTCTACCATTGAAACCAGCCTCCGGTATCTAGAATTGGGCCGCCGGTTTCTCCAGCGAATCGCAACTGGTACGAACGGTGCTAGACTGTTGAATATTTCGTGCGTCGAGTCCTGTGGAGCAATGGGTAGGGAGTTCGAATCTCTCCGGGCGCACCAGATTTGCTTCCCCTTTGCAAGGTCGCGGGCTGCGGGCAAAGACGCAGCCAGGGCGTCGTCATTTTCATTTTCTTAGGTTTCCCTCGCTGGTTTAAGTCTTGAAATGAACTACGACGCCATCCTGATCGTTTCCTTCGGCGGCGCGGAATCGAAAGACGAAGTGATTCCCTTCCTCGAGAATGTGCTGCGCGGGCGCAACGTATCGCGCGAGCGCATGTTGGCCGTCGCCGAGCATTACTACCACTTTGAGGGAAAGAGTCCGATCAACCGGCAGACGCGGGAACTGATCTCGGCGCTGGCGGCCGAACTGGAGCGGAACGGACCGAAGCTGCCCATCTATTGGGGCAACCGCAATTGGCTTCCCTTGCTGCCCGACGCTTTGCGGAAAATGAAACGGGAAAGAATCGGGCGGGCGCTGGCGTTCGTAACATCAGCTTACAGTTCATATTCGGGGTGCAGACAATATCTGGAAGATATTGCCAGAGCGCAACGCGAAATTGGGCCTGGTGCGCCGGAAGTGGACAAGCTGCGGGCGTTTTTCAATCACCCCGGATTTATCGGCGCCAACGTCGAGCGCGTGCGCGACGCGCTGCAGGCCCTGCCAGCCGACGCCCGGCAGAACGTGCGAATCATCTACACCGCCCACAGCATTCCGGTCTCGATGGCTGACACCGGCGATTACGTGCGCCAGCTCGAAGAAGTAAGGCGGCTCGTTTCGGCCGAGCTGGGCATTCGGAACGACGCGCTGGTCTATCAAAGCCGCAGCGGATCGCCCGGCCAGCCCTGGCTCGGGCCTGACGTTCTCGATTATCTGCGTGAGGTGAAAGCGCGCAGCCTGGCGCAGTCCGTGGTGCTCGCGCCCATCGGATTTATTTCCGATCACATGGAAGTGCTTTACGACCTCGACATCGAGGCCAGGCAACTCTGCCAACAGTTGAACCTGCCCGTGACGCGCGCGAAAACAGTGGGCGTGCATCCGCAGTTCGTCGCGATGATTCGCGAACTGATTCTGGAACGAATGCATCCAGAGCTGGAGCGGCGGTCGTTGGGATCGCTGGGAGCGCGGCCAGATATTTGCGCGGAAGGTTGCTGTCCCGCGCCGCAGAGGCAGGGAAAGTAGCGCCGCCGTCCCGGCGCCTGTCGCGGGGATTCCGGAACAAAATTGTCATAATGTTCCCATGGGAACATTTCAAAATGCAGAAACTTTTTGCCGAAAGTTGTTGATTCCAGGTTGCGGCAGAGCGATTCCTTATCCTGGTGAAACGTTGCCGGGGTCTGTTCCCTAGGAAGTTCTCAGAATTTGAAGTAAGCGCCGATCATCGGCTCCGCTGTGTGCGTGAAGGCGCCGTTGGAGCCGAAGGCCGTGGTGATCTCGGGAGCCTTGTAAACATTGCCGCGGTACTGGAAACGCAAGCCGAGGTGCGGAACGAGTCTGAAGTCGAGTCCGGCGCCGTAGACATAGACCGGCTCGTTTGAGCTTGTGGTTTGGCTCTGCCCGCTCACGGGTTGGTTGAGCAGGAGACCGACGCCTACCAGCGCGAATGGCCTGAGCCTGCCCGCGGGGAACGAGAACAGCCAGTCGCCAGTGATTTCGTGTGCATTGGATGAGACGGCGAAGGCGCCCAAAAAAGGCCCAGGCACGGTCCCGACGGGGGTTGTGCCGGTGTAGGTGTAGACCTGGTTGGCGCGGTTGAAGGAGTAGGTGGCCTCGTAGCCGACGAGCGGATTGCTGATGTGGCGAATCTCGAACAGGCCTCCCGCGGCGTCAGCTTGGTTCTGGTGTTCGAGGCCGATGTTGTAGGAGGTTGAGGCATTGAACGTGCCATAAAGGCTTAGGGCAACATCAGTCTGCGCGTGAGCCGCTACGCTGGCCACAGCGGCGAGGAAGAATGATAAAACCAGACCCAGTCTTGAGCAACCCAGTCTTGAGCAACCCAGTCTTGAGCAACCCAGTCTTGAACGACCCAGTCTCGAACAATTGAGTGGCATTAACAGCCTCCTCTGTTCCACGCCGGGATTTTCTTTTTGACCAAGATTTCCATTATGGTTTCCCGGACGCAGTTGTAAACCCCGCTTTCGCAAGATAGTTCTGGAAGGAGGGTAGTTGGCATCCGCACAAGATGCCCGATTGGGGCACTCCGGAACAAAATCGTCATAATGTTCCCATGGGAACATTTCAAAATGCAGAAAATTTTCGCCCTAAGTTATTGATTCCAGGTTGAGGCATTTGCGCGACTCAATGGATTCAATGGGTTAGCCTGTGGAAGAAGTGTCTACTTTCGAGGGTGTCGAATGTCTACTAAAGTAGACTCGACAAGCGCGACTTTATGAGGTAGGCGATCCGGGCGAGGGTGGACCATTCGAAAGTTACGCACCGGCAGCGTACGCAAAACCAGATCGCCTTGACAGCCCGGAATGCCCACCCTTTGCAAAGGGGCGCAAGGGATGGGCCGCCCGCCGAACGTTCCCTAAAATGCGAACTGCGTGGCCTTCGTTCTTATCGAGGGCCAGCCTCCGGTTTGAGTTAGGCCGGGCCAGCCCCCGCGCCCCGCAAGTATTTTCACGGGGCCTCAGTTCACCGTGAAACTCGTGGTGCTGGTGACGCTCCCGCCATTGGTCGTGACCTTGATCTTTCCTGTCGTCGCGCCCGTGGGCACTGTCGCCGTGAGCTCGATGTCCGAGACCACCGTAAAGCTGGCAGATTTGCCGTTGAACGTTACCTTCGTCGTCTGCTTCAGTCCAGTGCCGTTGATCGTAACCAACGTTCCCACCGGACCGCTGGGCGGAGAAAACGAAGTCGTCGTCGGAGTGACGTCAAAGGTCCGCGAGCTGGTCAGCGTGGTCGAGCCGGTTGTCACCGTTACCGAGCCTGTCAGCGCCGCCGACGGCACGGTGGCCGCCAGAAACGTCGTCCCAGAGCGCGTCACAGTCGTAGCTTGAGTTCCGCCGAACTTCACCACTGACGAACTGCTAAAACCCTGCCCGAGGATGCCAATCTTCGCGCCCTCCTTGCCTGAAGTGGATACCAGACTCACGAATGGCGCCAGCCCCATGTCAAGGCTGTAGAACACGCCAGCGCTGTCTCCCCCGCCCTCCGTAAAGCCATAGAGCTTGCCGTCGGTGTGCTGGATTAACGGGGTCGTCGGACTTTGGCCGTCCGTGCAGTTTGTTTGCTGGCAAAACTCGTGAAGAATGGTAAAGGTGCCGGTGGTCGTAACGCTGAAAATCCATCCCGGTTGAGAGGCGTTTCCTTGCCCCAGCAGGCCGTAGAGGTTTCCATCGGTCGCTTGCACCAGGCTGCTGTTGCCCCCAGAATAGGGGCTGCCGATGTTATAAATGACGGTGTAGACGCCGCTGTTCGTGAGCCTGAAGATGACACCATTGCCGCCCGTTCCGCCGTTATACGTCACGCCATAGAGGTTCCCATCGCGGGCCAGAACTAATCCGCGGAGGATCTCGTTCCCATCCGTTCCTGCCAGGTTGTGCAGCACAGTGTAGGTGCCGCCGGGCGTGATTCGGAAAAGAACTCCGTCGTTGTTGGTTCCTCCATATTGCGTGCCGCCATACAGATTTCCATCGCTGCCCACCGCCAACTGCGCCTCGGGATTGCTGCCGTCTGGCCCCGTAAAGGTGTGGAGCGCATTGAATGTGCCGGTGGAGGTGACGGAATAAATGACGCCGAGGTTATAACAGGGACCCTCTGCATCCGAAAAACTCGCCCCATAGAAAACGCCGTTGGGCGCTTCGACCGGCGCGGACACCGGGAAGCTTCCATCAACGCCGCTGAAGTCGTGCAGGAAGGTTACCACCCCGCCGGGCGTTACCTTGAACACTTGCCCGCAGCCTGAGGCCCCTCCATCGTAATTGGTCGAATAGAAATTCCCGTCTGTCCCCAGACTCGCGCCACCCCACGGGACATAGTCGACGTCGTAGACGTCAGTGAGGGTACCCCCGGTCGTTGCGCTGAAAAAAACGCCATAGAGAGGCCCGGCGCAGCAGTCGGTCGTGTACAGGTCCCCATTCCGTCCTTGCGCGATTTCCTGCGCATTCGGTTGGGCGAAGTCTGAGCCGGTTGGAATGACTGTAAGCACGGTGTAGGTTTGGGCCCGGGCAGGAACTGCTGCTCCGGCGAGAGTGAGGACGGCTAGCGCGGCCGCAGATGCCGCGAACCTGCGAAATGTCCCAACTTGTTCGCGAACGTAATTCATGTATCCTCCCTAGACGAAACGCGGCACCGAATATGCCCTGAAACATGAAGCGCGGTCAATGTTCCGGGCGTGATCCGTTGGTGGAGTGTGTGTGACGCGCTAAGAGGTTTGTTGGCAGTGCAATAGGCGAAGTTGTTGCCTGGGGAATGAGGCGTAAGGCAGGCTTGAAACGCAGGCGAAGCGAGAAGAAGTTTGTTTCGCCGCCCATGGTTTCGATGGTAAACTTTCGGTCTCGCCGGAGGCGACTCCGTTCGATGCCTGCCAAATCGCTGCATCGCGCGCCCAATACGGTTGTACTGTTCGGGGTGTTCGAGGCCGACTTGCGCTCGGATGAGTTGCGCAGAAACGGAGTCAAGGTCAGGATCCAGGACCTGCCCTTTCGCGCCCTGAAGCTTTTGCTGAGCCGTCCGAACCAAGTCATCACGCGCGAGGAATTTCGGCAGGCTCTGTGGCCCGGCGACGTGTTCGTCGATTTCGATCTCGGAATCCGCAGCGCGATTAAGCGCCTGCGCGACGCGCTCGGAGATTCCGCCGAGAATCCGATCTTTGTGGAGACTGTCGACCGCCGCGGCTACCGCTGGATTGCTCCAACGCATGTATCGGAGGCTGCATCTGCGGCAAGGACGACCAGCCCAGAGTCGGAAGATTCCGACCCAGCGTCTGGCGCTAAGGCAAGCGCTGTCGAAACCCCGGCCCGGGACTCAGCGGCACAAACAACAAAAGCGACACAAACAACAAAAAAGACCGTCCGGATCGTGGGCCTGGTGGTGGGGCTGGCAATCGTAATGGCCGTGGCTTGGCTGCGCGGAACCGACTGGAAGCAGGAGCTATTCGGCAAGCCGGACTCCAGAGTCCTGCGCTCGGTTGCCGTGCTGCCGTTCCAGAATGCGGGATCCGACAAGGACGCCGATTTTCTCCGGCTCGCCTTGCCAGACGAGGTCGCAAACGTTCTAAGTTCTGTGCCATCGCTCTCGATCCGTCCCTTTGCCACTACGAGCAGGTACAGCGGGCCGAGCCTGGACTTGCAACAGGCCGGCCGGGAGATGGGGGTGACTTCCATCGTGACGGGACACTACCTCATCGCAGGCGATCAATTAGAGGTCACACTGGAAGCGGTAGATGTTGCGAACAACCGCAGTGTTTGGCGAGATACCGTGAGTGTCGCAGCCGCAGACAAAATAGCGATGCGGGAACAAATCACATCGCAGGTTCGGCAGGGTCTTGTCCCCGCCATTGGAGGATCCTCGGCCCCTTGGGAGGCGGGGACTCGACCCAAGAACGAAGAGGCCTACGACTTATATTTGCGCAGCATCGCCGTTCCGCACGATGTTGCTCCTACAAAGGATGCAATCGCGATGCTGGAGCGTGCTGTGGGTATCGACCCAGGTTACGCGCCCGCTTGGGCGGCTCTGGGGATGCGTTATTACTACGACGCTATCTTTGGAGACGGAGGGGAATCGATGCTCAAGCGTTCGGACTCGGCATTCGAACGCGCATTGGCGCTCGATCCGAACTTGATTTCTGCCGCTGGGGCGCTGATTACCAACCAGGCGGATCGCGGCAACCTTGGACCCGCCTACGCGCAAGCGGCCGTCCTGGTTAAACAACGACCGGAGAGCGCCTCGGCCCACTTCGTTCTCGGCTATGTGCTGCGCTATGCCGGGTTGTTGGATGAGGCGGCACGAGAATGCGACGCCGCCATGCAGCGGGATCGGGGCAACTACCAATTCCGGTCGTGCTCTTGGGTCTTTAGTCGACTCGGTGAACCGCAGAGGGCAATGGAGTTTGTTCGCCTCGATGCGGGCTCGGACTGGGCGGCAAGACAAACGGCCTTTATCCTTATTGGCCAAGGCAAACTGGCCGAGGCGCGGCACAGCATCCAGAGGGCGTCGCACACTCCTCTGATGGGTCACGATCTGCTTCAGGCGTGCCTTGACCCCCAATCGGGATCTCAATTAGAGGGCAGCGCTCAAGAGGTCGAAACCGCCGCGCTAGCGGGAGTTGATGCGGAGCCGCGATATGTCTTCGGAACACTGCTGTCATACTGCGGGCAGAAGGATGCCGCCCTACGCTTGCTGAGAAGTGCCATCGAACACAACTACTGTGCATATCAGAGCCTGCAGTCCGATCCGCTGCTGGTAAAGCTCCGCGGAACTCCTGAGTTCGGCGAACTGTTATCGGCAGCGAAAGAGTGCCAGGGCCGGTTCCTTCGGCAGCGAGAACAGAACCCACATTAGAAGGCGAAGACCCGAAGCGCGGGATTTCGCTTCTCGGAGGCTGGCGCACCTTTGATCTCTGCCTGCGCTGTCCCGGTGGCGGCTGCCTGGGGCAGTCCGGAACAAAATCCGTCATAGTGTTCCCATGGGAACATTTCAAATTGCAGAAAATTTTCGCCTTAAGTTATTGATTCCAGGTTACGGCATTTGCGCGACTCAATGGATTCAATGGGTTAGCCTGTAGAAGAAATGTCTACTTTCGAGGGTATCGAATGTCTACTAAAGTAGACTCGACAAGCGCGGCTTTATAAGGTACGCGATCCGGGCGCAAGGGTGAACCCCGATAAGAGCGAAGGCCAGTCTCGCGGGTCGCCCCTCCCGTCCGAAACAATTCGCGTCATGTGTTTTTCATTTGACACAACCACAGCGGAATTGTAGAGTTTCCCCAATTTATCGAGTGCGGATTCTGTAGGGCGAGCCTAGTGTATTTTCAGTTCACTTTAGAGACCGCCATGATCCGCTTCGCTCGATTCTTAGGTTTTGTTAGCTTCGCGTTCGCACCTTTTCCGTCTCCAACCTTTTCGCTCAGGAACAAAAGGCTCCCGCTCCGCACAGAGAGCGCCTTCGATTTTCCCGCGCGGTTGGCGGCGCCAATTTATCTCTTCCTGACGAGTGGGCGGCCCGCCCAAGCAGCGCCTCCCGATGCCATCGGCAAAGGGCATCGCACATGCGTTTCGAGCCCCGCCCTCGCCGCCAAGTTCTATGCAAAGCGGCAGGAATGCCAAAGCAACCTCATCTGTAAAGGAGAACCTTCGATGCCTACACCGGAATGCACGCTTGCTTTATCGACCACCCACGCAGCTCGTTACGGCCATGTGCCTGTACGGGGCCTAATTTCATTGATCGTCTTTGTGCTGCTCTTGGGCTATGCCGGCCGGTTGCACGCCCAGACCGGCACGCCGACAGGTCCCGAAACCCTAGCCTCTTTCGGCATGATCTATGAAAGCCCGAGCGACGTTCCTAACTTCATGTCCGACAATGTGATAGGTGTAACCCGCATGTGGGACGACGGCATTTCCTGGCCCGCCTTTGCGCCGACGGCCACCAATGGCGTTCCCAATTGGAGCTCTTCCGCGTTTACGGCGCTGGACAATTTTCTGGCGAACGACTTTGCCAACTACAATCCGGGGCAAACCACCTACGGCAATGCGGGGTGGTTTACGCTTGGGGCGCATACTCCGTACTGGGCGCTTGGCAATGGCGCTGAGACCTGTTCAACGGGCAGTACTCCGACCTACATACCGTCCTGCGACACCAACTGTAACTACTACACAGCCTCGGGGTGGAACCTCGGCACAGGGACCGGTACATCGACGGCTTCGCCGGGCCAGTGCTATCCGCCAAACCTGGTTATTAACAGCTCCCCCGACCTGGCGATTAATGGCAGCGGACAGGACTCGATCTGGAAGGCATGGGTGACAAAGATTGCCAATCACGCCAATGGGCTGGATGGCAATCCCGACTATACGTATCCTACCTGCGCCGAAAACAGTGTCACCTGTCATGCTCATATCCATTATTGGGATATATGGAACGAGTTTGACGTCACCGGCAACGACGACTGGAATAACACGGGCGGCTACATCAGCACGGACAGCGTCTCGAACGGCGTGTTCTTCATCGGGTCCTATGCCCAGTTGGTGCGCATGACGGAGGACGCAGACTGCATTATCCGTGGCAGCTTCAGCAGCAACGGCGCGGGCTACATCAATTACATACACAACGACCCAACCCTAGGCACCGAGACACAGTGCACAGGTGCGGGCATCGATAAGAATGCCGTTATCGTCACGCCATCCAGCCACGCCTACAGCCAGCTTGGCTGGACTTTGATGCAGAACTTTTTATATTGCGACGGCGCCAGCGAGGTCGGGTCCGGAAGTGTCACCACAGGCTCTCCGGAATACTGCAATACGAGCGGTGACGGCGCGGCAGCCATCGGGGCGATCAACTTCCACATGAAACCCGGCAACACTATTACCTCCGGCCAAAATGGGTTTGAGGTGGAAAAGGAGATGCTGAATGAGTATTGTGAGGTCGTCGGCAAAGGCGTGACTGCATGCAGCAACACCGGTGACACCGGCATCCTGCAGACGGCCGAGTTGGACAAGCCCTTCTACAATGGCGAAGGCGGGTATTCGGGAAGCGGCTGGAGCGGACCCACAGGCGGTCTGTCGACGAATCTTTCCAATAGTCCGGACTATCAGGCATCGTTTACCCTGCGGTATCTGCTGACGATGTGGACGCTCGGCATCCAGAACAGCGAATGGTATCAGTACGACAGCTCCAATAACCTGGTGGACGGAAGTGGAAACCTTACTGAGGCCGGTAATGCGTACTTTAACTTAGCGGAGTACATAGCTGCCGATGACAATCCCTACACCATGACCACCCCATGCACTAACACCTCCAGTACGGTCTGGGAGTGCGCCTACACCTACGACGGAGGATCGAAATTAGGTTTTATCTGGGACAGCAACGCTGGTTCCTCAGCGGGCGGCACAGGTACTGGTTATCCCTGCACTTCTTCAAGCGGCACCGACGACGGCGCCAGTTGCGCGACCCACGAAGTATCCGTTTCGGGCTTCACATACTACGAGAATCTCATTACCGCCGTCGCCACTCAAATACCTACGAGTGGCGCAAACAAAGGGAAAGTGCCCGTAGGCGTCATCCCGATTATGTTACTTAATTAGTTCAGAACAAGCCTCCCCGGCCGCCGTCTCATCCTTTCGCGTTCTCTGCGAAAGGATGGGACGGCGGCGATGTGGCTCGGCTCTGTTCACGTCCCGCGTTCCCCTGCGATAGGTACAGGGTAGGGATGCTTCGACTGCGGTTGAGCTTCGCTTCGCGAAGCTCAATCATCGCTCAGCATGACAAGATTACCTGGATGTCAACAGAGGCAGGCGGCTGGGTGGTGTCTTAATGTCGGACCTGCCGGCGGCTGCTAGACGGAGCTGGGAACTTTGGGGGGCTCGTAGTCGGTGGCTCTGGGACGGCCTTCGACCAGGTGCATGGAGTGGAGAATGGTCTGGATAACCGATTCGTCTCCCACCGCCGTGTTGATCATCATGTGGTAGAGGGAGCGGGTGGGCCAGTCGGCGTCGAAGTAGTGTTTGACGAAGGCGATGCGCTCGCGGTCGATGGTGTCGACGAGTTCTTCGGCTTCCGATTCCTGGGAGCCGTCGTGAATCAAGCGGCGAACTTTTTCCGCGCGCGGAGCATAAAGAAAAACGTGAAATGCGTCCGGGCGCTCGCGCAAGAAGTAAGGCGCACCGCGACCGACGACCACGGCATTGCCCTCCTCGGCAATGGTTGCGGTGATCTGGCTCATGATCGACATCATGCAGTCAGTATCGAAGACGCGATCGCCGAGCGGAGAGCTAGGCTCATGACTGCCGCGCCAGAAAACCTTCGACAGGCGGTAAAGGCGGCTGTCCATTTTTTCGTCGCAACGCGCCACCGCGGAGGGATCCACGTGGGCGATGCGGGCAATCTCTTCGGTAAGCAGATGGTCCCAGAGCTTCCAGCCGAGATGATCGGCCAACTGCCTGGCGATGGCGCCGCCGCCGCAACCGAACTCGCGCTCGATGGTGATGAGGCGGAACATGGAGTTTCCAGTTTACTGTGATTCGTTTTATCGCCAATCGTTTTATCGGTCATCAGTGTACCGCGATTCCGCCGGGCCTGCCTTTCTTCATCAGGAACACCAACGGAACCATGGCCAGGATCGCTATACCGAGAAGCCGGAAGTCATCGAGATAGGCCAACATGGTGGCCTGGCGCTGAACCGTGGCTTCAATCAGGGCGTAGGCCTGCCGGGTGGCAAATGCCGCGCTCGCACCATGTGCCTGCATGGCCTGCGTGGCGCCCTGCAACATCGACCGGAACGCAGGGTTGGCGGCGCTGAGATTGTGAGACAAATCGTTCAAGTGCACCTGGGTGCGCCGGTCGAGCCTGGTGGTGACCAGGGAAATCCCGACGCTGCCGCCCATATTGCGCGCGAGATTCATCAAGCCGGAAGCGGCGTTATTTTTATCGCGCGGCAGATATGCGTACGCCGCCGTGTTGATGGGGACGAACAGGAATGCCATGCCCACGGCTTGAAATACGCGGGCCACAGCTGCAGTACGGAAATCGATTAACAGGTCAAAACGGGCCATGTGGAACAAAGACCCGGAGAGCACGACCAACCCGAAAAGCAGCAGCCAGCGCGGGCTGTAACGCGAGAGCAAGAATCCCACCAGGGGCAGCAAAAGCATGATGGTGAATCCGCCGGGCATCAGCGCCAGACCCGCCTTCTCCGCGGTATAACCGAGCAGGGTCTGGGTAAACAAGGGCAGCAGAAGCGTGCTGCCCAGGAGCGCAAATCCCAGCATGAACATCAACAAATTGGAGACGGCGAAGGTGCGATCGCGGAACAGGTGAAGATCGATGATGGGATCCTTGTTCCTCCACTCCCAGAAGACCACGAAAATCAAGGAGGCCGCGGCTATCAAGGAGAGGATCACGATGAAATGAGATTCGAACCAATCATCACGCTGGCCCTTGTCGAGGACGATCTGCAAGGCTCCCAGGCCCAGCGCCACAAAACCGAGGCCGATGTAGTCGATGGTGGTTTCGCTGAGTTTGCGGCGCTTGAAATAGGGTGGATCCTGGATCAAGCGCGAGGTGAGCAGCAAAGAAATGATGCCGACCGGAATATTGATGAAAAAGATCCAGCGCCAGGTGAAGTTGTCGGTGATCCAACCGCCAAGAGTGGGTCCGATGGCGGGAGCGGTGACTACGGCGATGCCGTAAACCGCGAAGGCCATGCCGCGCTTGGCAGGTGGAAAAGTATCGGCCAGAATGGCTTGCTCACTGGGCTGCAATCCACCGCCGCCAGCGCCTTGCAGCACGCGGCAAATGATGAGAATAGTCAGGTTCGGCGCCAGGCCGCACAAGAAAGAACTGAAGGTGAACAGGGCAACGCAGCCCATGTAGAAGTTCTTGCGGCCGATAATGGATGAGAGCCAACCGCTCAGCGGAAGCACGATCGCGTTGGAAACGAGGTAGGAAGTAAGCACCCAGGTGCTTTCGTCCTGCCCGGCGGAAAGACTGCCCGCGATGTGCGGCAGGGCCACATTGGCGATGGAAGTGTCGAGAACTTCCATGAACGTGGCCAAGGTCACCGTGACCGCGATGATCCAGGGATTGACCGCGGGACGCCAGGCCTCGGCGCCGTCGAAGGTGGCAGCACCAGCACTCATTGCCGAATCCAGACCTTGGGTTCCACCGACATGCCGGGGCGCAACGACTGTTCTTTGTTCTCTCCCGGATCGAGCACGATCTTCACCGGAATCCGCTGCACAACCTTGACGTAGTTGCCGGTTGCATTCTCCGGGGGCAGGAGGCTGAAAAGGGCACCGCTGGCCGCGGCGATGCTATCGACCTTGCCTTTGTAGCTTCTGCCGTTGGCGTCCACTTCGATGGTGACCGGCTGTCCAACTTTCATTTCGCGAAGCTGGGTTTCTTTGAAGTCGGCAGTGATCCAAATATCGTTCAGTGGGACGAGCTTCAGTAGTTCCTGACCCGGCGCAACATTGAGTCCGACTTCCACGGTGCGGTCGCTGACCACTCCCGAAACCGGGGCGACCACTTTTGTGTATTGCAAATTCAGTTTTGCCTGATCCAGATCGGCTTTTTTGCGCTGGGCCTCCGCCTCGGCCGATGCCGCCTTGGCCCGCGTCACTTCCATCTGCTTGGGCGCAGTGTTGGCGTAGCTCGAGTTGGCCTGAGCTTGCACGAGTTTGCCCTCGGCCTGCGTCACCTGCTGCTGGGTCGCGTCCGCATTCGCGCGCGCCGCTTCCACCGTGGCCGCGTTGGCTTTGGCGGCGGCTAAGGCCTGGTCATATTGTTGTTGCGAGATCTCCTGCTTATCCACCAATTGCTTGTAGCGAAGCAGATCGTCCTGGACTTTCACGTTGTTGGCTTCAGTTGCGGCCAACTGCGCTTTCGCGGCGTCGAACTGTTGGCGCGCGGCGGCGATTCCGGCAAGGGCGCTGGCCACATCGGCCTGCGCGGCGGAAACCTGGCTGGTGGTGTTCACCGAAGTGATGGGCACATTTACGCCAGCCGCCGCTGCCGCGGCCAGCGAATCTTCATAGTCGGCCTGGGCGCGATCCAGCGCCACCTGATAGTCGGCGGGATCGATTTCCACCAGCACGGTTCCCGCCTGCACATACTGGTTATCCTGGACATTGAGCTTCACGACATGTCCCGAGATACGAGTGCTGATGGAATTTACATGTCCATCCACTTGCGCATCGTCGGTGGATTCGTAGCTGGTCACATAGCGATAGATGAAAAATCCCACCACCACGAGCACGATGGCGCCGATGGCTAGAGCGATGCGGAAGCCGGGACTGGAGGCGCGCGAGGGGCGGGTATGGAAATCCCTCTCCGTGGCCGGCAATGCCCTGGTGCTGGTCTCGGGCTGTTGAGCCAGGGGAGCGGGCGGACTTTGCGTGGTCGTCGGTTCCATGAGTTATTGATTGCCTTTCAGGTATCGTTTGACTCCCTCTTCGGCATCGCCAATGGCGCGCGCCAACTCAATCTTGGCCAGATTGTGCATATAGAGACTCTCGATGAATGCCTCATGCGCGCCGGCCACCGACTCCTGCGCCTGCACCAGTTCCAGATTATCGGCAACTCCGGCGGTAAAGCGATCCTGCGATTGTGCCAGGGCCTCCTCGGCCAATTGCACGGAACTGCGCGCCACTTCCACCTGTTCGGCGGCGGAGCTCAAATCGAGCAACGACGCGCGCACTTCGTAGTCGATGCGACCGCGCAAATCGCCCAGTTGCGAGCGCGCCTGCTTGAGAGTTGCGTCGGCTTCCAGAAGATCGCTATGAACTTTGCCTCCGGCAAAAATTGGGATGTTGAGGCTGCCGTTCACCTGCCAGGTTCCGTTGGAACTCGCCGGATTGACGCCGATGTCTCCGTAGTTTGCATCCAGATCCAAAGTAGGATACCGCCCGGCCGCAGCCGCGCGATGCAACAATTCCGCCGCCCGCACCTGGGACAATGCCGCCTGGTAATCCGATCGTGAAGCGTAGGCGCGCTGAAGATAAACCTCCAGCGGCTGGGGCGTGAGCGCTTCATAGGGCGTTTTCTCGGTCAGCACGAATTCTTGTCCGCCAGGCAGGCCGATCACCCGCCCTAGAGACAGTTTCTGCTTGGCCAGATCATTGCGCGCGGCAATAAGTTGCTGCTGGCGGGTTTGCAATTCCACCTGCGAGCGCAGAGTATCAATGCCTGGGCTGAGTCCGGCCTTCTGCTGGTCGATCGCCTTACCGTACAATGCCTGGGCATTCTCGAGCTGCGCTTCGGCGGTTTCCACGCGGGCTCCGCCGGCGATGGCCTGGAGATATTCGTTGCCCACAGCAAGCACCACGAGTTCACGCGCGTCTTTATAGTTGAATTGAGCGGTCTTCACGCTCTCCGCCGCTGCCCGCTCCTTCTCGATCGACCTGAAGTTGAAGAGCGACTGGCTTAGATTTGCGCGCATGTCGAAATAATTGAAGGCCGGGGTGACCGGCGGTACGGAACCCTTCAACCCGAATAACGGGAAGAGCTTCTGGAAACCAAGCGCGGCCAGGCTTTGGGTCTGCGCGTCTTCCTGAATGCGGCCGGTTAAGTTGGGCAAAAGCTCGCTCAATTCCTTCCAGCGCTCGCCTCTGGAGTTGATTGCCTGATCGGAGGAGAGCAGCAGGCCGAGATTGTTCCGCAGGCCGCGATCAATGGCATCCCTCAGACCCAATTGCAAAACGTCCGAAGTTGCTTTGCCTTCGGGTTCACTTCCGGTGAACGGACTCTGCGATCCCGGCAGAGATATGGATGGCGTGGGCGCCGAATTCTGCGCTGCCAGGCGTCGTCCCGCCAAACAAAGCGCGAGCATTGAAAGAAGCAGAAACGCCCTCAAGGGGCCAGTTGTGCAGCGGAGCATTCTTGGCTCCGAACACGTCCGTTTGTGGATCTGAGACTGCTGGACGCCTCTCTCGTTCATAGCATAACTTCTTGTTTTTGATTCACTTCGGCTCACCGGAGATGCAAAACGCTCCAGGCGCACAGCCGTATCTTGAGAAGCATATCTTACGTATGCCGTTACGTGTGACTTCAGTCATCTTGCCGTTACGTGACTTGTAATTCAAGCTGATAAGAAGTCTCGTTCTGGAAGCGAGGTCGGCGTGCGCAAAATGAACAACTCCAAACCTACCCCCATTCCCGGAACCGATTGGACACGGTTGCTGGCTGACCCTGATTTGGTGCGCAACTTGGGGAAATTGCTGCAGGCCTACCGCGATGCTTCCCCGGACCGGCGCGAAGAAGCTCTGCTGGCAGCCATGCGCGAAGTGAAGGCATCCGCTTCCAGCAGCCCAGCTCCGGCCGGCGTCGAGTCTGGGGCGAAACCTGAACTCCAACCCGTGCCCATGCTGCCAGCACAAACGCCGCCGTTTGAGCCTGATATTTTCGGTTCCAGCACGGGTTCGGACCGCCGGCAGCATCTCCGGATCAAGTGCTTCGTGGCGGTGGAGATTCGTGTGAATGACTCGGATACGCCCATCTGGGGCAATCTTTCCAATACAAGCCGAGGCGGATGTTTGGTCGAGACCGCAACCTCAGTGCCCAGCGGCGCAAAGGTTGAGGTAGGCCTCTGGGTCGCAAGCGGCAAAATCTGGGTGAAGGGTCTGGCGTTGAATGGAGTGGTGACCCACAGCGGTCCCACGGCGGGAGCGCGCATCCGCTTCACCCAAATGAATCCGGGAGAACGGGAAAGCCTCCGCCAATTCCTCAAATACGTGCAGGAAACCACGCGAATTTCGCACAGCGAAAATAATTACCTGCAAATGCTCAAATAGACACGCAAGTCTGGTCTCGATTGCGGCGCTGTTCTTCCAAAACGCTCGCCAGCCAGGTTTTCAAACCACAAATATTACCCCTACAGTCATCCACTCACCGCGCGTGCGGCCTCTGAGTGGTCATTTGGTCCGCCTTCAGAAAAACGCCCACCGCCTTGATGCGGGCGAATGTCAACCGGATTTTCTCCCTCATGCAGCCAACCCTGCGCAGGAATTGATACACTCTTTGCGTAGGTGAACCTTATTTCTCCAAGGCGCCTCTAATATGAGTGTGACCAGCCCAACCAACCGGAATCACTCCGAGGATCCTCGCGTGAGGAGCAGAGTCGCATGGTAGCCAGTGAACAAACGTTAGTAACCGGCCAGCAACTGGACACGCTGTGCATCAACACTATTCGCACTCTTGCCATCGACGCCGTGCAGCAAGCTAACTCCGGCCATCCCGGCGCGCCGATGGGACTTGCGCCCGTCACTTATTGCCTCTGGCAAGATTTTCTGCGGTACGACCCCGCCGACCCTGCGTGGCTCAATCGGGATCGTTTCGTTCTTTCCAACGGCCACGCGTCGATGTTGCTCTACGCCATGCTGCATCTGGCCGAGGTGCGCCGGATCGACGAGAACGGCCAGGTCTTGAAAGAACTCTCGCTCCCCATGGAGGAACTTAAGCGCTTTCGGCAACTGGGCAGCCGCACTCCCGGCCATCCGGAATCGCACATCACTACCGGCGTCGAGACCACCACCGGCCCGCTCGGTCAGGGCGTGGGAAACAGCCTGGGCATGGCCATCGCCAGCAAATGGCTGGCAGCGAACTTTAATCGCCCAGATTTTGAAATCTTCGATTACAACGTCTACGCCATGTGCTCCGACGGCGATCTGATGGAGGGCATTGGCGGCGAAGCGGCTTCTCTGGCCGGACATTTGAAGCTGTCGAACCTGTGCTGGATTTACGACAACAACCACATCACACTGGATGGTCCGGCGGATTGGTCGTTTAGTGAAGACGTCGCCACGCGTTTCGTGGGCTACCAATGGAATGTAACGCGCGTTGCCGACGCGAATAACCTGGAAATGTTGGCGCGAGCGTTCGGAACATTCCAGAAGACTACCGATCGTCCCACGTTGATTATCGTCGACAGCCACATCGGCTACGGCTCGCCCCACAAACAGGACAGCAACGCAGCCCACGGAGAACCTCTGGGTGAAGAAGAAGTGCGCCTGGTGAAGAAGTTCTACGGCTGGCCCGAAGATGCGAAGTTCCTGGTGCCGGAAGGCGTACGCGAACATTTTCGTGAGGGTATTGGCAAGCGGGGATCCGAATTGCGAGCGGAGTGGACGGCACTTTTCTCCGACTATTCGCAGAAATATCCGGAGTTGGCCGATCGTCTGCACCGCATGAAGCGCCGCGAGCTACCTGAAGGATGGGACAAGAATCTGCCCGTATTCCCCGCCGACGCGAAGGGCGTGGCCACACGAGAGAGTTCGGGAAAAGTGCTGAATGCGCTGGCGCAGAGCGTTCCCTGGCTGATCGGCGGCTCGGCCGACTTGGCGACCTCGAACAAGACCACGCTGAAGTTTGACGGCGCCGGCGATTTTCAGGCCGGCGAATACGCGGGACGCAATCTGCATTTCGGCGTGCGCGAGCACGCCATGGGCGCGAGCGTGAACGGATTGACGGTTTCGAATCTCCGCGCATTTGGCGCCACGTTCTTCAACTTCAGCGATTACATGCGGCCCAGCATCCGTCTGGCTGCGCTGATGGAAGCGCCTTCGATTTTCGTGTTCACCCACGACTCCATCGGACTCGGCGAAGACGGCCCCACGCACCAGCCCATTGAACAACTCGCATCTTTGCGCGCCATGCCGAATCTGATGGTGCTGCGTCCGGGCGATGCCAACGAAGTGGTGGAGGCGTGGAAGATCATCGCGCAGTTGCAGCACCAGCCAGCGGCGCTCGTGCTCACGCGGCAGGCGATACCCACCTTTGATCGTACTAAGTTTGCTTCCGCTTCGGGCACGGCCAAGGGCGCATACGTTCTTGCCGACGCGCCCGGCGGCAAGCCTGACGTAATTCTTCTCGGAACGGGAAGCGAAGTGTCGCTCTGCGTCGAGGCCTATGAAAAGCTCAAGACAGAAGGCATTAAGGCGCGCGTTGTGAGCATGCCGTCGTGGGAACTGTTTGAGCGCCAGGATGCGGCTTACAAAGAAAGCGTTCTGCCTGCTGCGGTGACGGCCCGCGTCTCGGTGGAGATGGCCGCGACCTTCGGTTGGGACCGATATGTTGGTCCCAAGGGACGCGCCATCGGAATGCATAGTTTCGGAGCCTCCGCTCCTTTGAAAGACCTGCTCAAGCATTTTGGATTTACCGTAGACGCGGTAGTGGCGGATGCGCGGAAGGTTATCGCGAAATCGCGTTAGCTGGAAGCTAAAGCTGGAGAACCAACGGAGAGCGACGCACGCAGTCGCACACCATCAGGGAGAGAATCATCATGCAGCCAACTGGAGTTCTGGAAACCTCGAAAGGGGTCAATCCTCTAAAAGATCTTCTCAGCTACGGCCAGTCCGTCTGGCTCGACTATATCCGGCGCGATTTGCTGACCGGTGGCGAGTTGAAGCGCATGATTGCCGAAGATGGACTGCGCGGCATGACCTCCAACCCCTCCATCTTCGAGAAAGCGATCGCCGACAGTTCGCTCTACGACGATATTCTCAAAACGCTCGCCTCGCGCAACGATCTGGATACGGTCGGCCGCTATGAGCAAATCGCCATTCGCGATATTCAAGATGCCGCCGACCTTCTGCGTCCGGTGTACGAAAGCTCGAAGTTCCGCGACGGCTTTGTCAGCCTCGAGGTTTCTCCTTTTCTCGCGCGCAAAACCAAGGAAACCATCGACGAGGCGCGCCGGCTGTGGAAGGCCGTGGGCCGAGAAAATGTCATGATCAAGGTTCCGGGCACGGTCGAGGGCCTGCCAGCCATCCGGCAACTGATCGGCGATGGCATCAACATCAACGTTACGCTGCTGTTCGCCCAGGAAGTCTACGAGAAAGTAGCCGAAGCCTATATCGCGGGTGTGGAAGACCTCGCAGCCGGCAAGGGCGATGTCAACAAGATGGCGAGCGTGGCCAGCTTCTTCATCAGCCGCATCGATACGCTAGTCGATTCAAAATTGAACGATCACCTGAAAGCCGCCAAAGATCCGGCGGAACAGGCGCTGCTGAAGAGCCTGCTGGGCAAAGTTGCCATCGCCAACGGCAAGCTCACCTATCGGCGCTATCAGAGTATCTTCAGTGGCCCACGCTGGCAGGCGCTTGCCTCTAAGGGAGCCAAGACGCAACGCGTGCTCTGGGCCAGCACCAGCACCAAGAATCCGAACTATCGCGACGTGCTGTATGCGGAGGAGTTGATCGGTCCTGACACGGTTGACACTATGCCTCCCAACACCATCGAAGCCTTCCGCGACCACGGGCGATTGCGCAACAGCCTGACGGAAGATGTTGCCGGCGCGCAGAAAACCATGGACGATCTGGCCAAGGTCGGCATCTCGATGAAAGAAGTTACCGACAAACTCACCGACGATGGCGTGAAGTTGTTCGCCGATGCCTTCGAAAAACTGCTCGCCGCGGTGGAGAAGAGCACGCAGCCGAAGTGACACGCTGTCGGCATATCGCGGCCCCGAGTTCGAACTCGTTCTGAGGAGTAACGCATGCAACTGGGAATGGTAGGTCTGGGCCGCATGGGCGCCAACATGACGCGCCGTTTGATGCGCGGCGGACATCAACTGGTGGTTTCCGACCTCAGCGTTGACGCCGTCAAGCAACTGGCCGGCGAAGGCGCGGGGGGATCCAGTTCGCTAGAAGATCTGGTCGGCAAGCTCAAGCCGCCGCGCGCGGTCTGGGTCATGGTGCCCGCCGGCGGCGCCACCGAGCAAACCGTGCAGAAGCTCGCGCAGCACATGCAAGCCGGCGATGCCATCATCGACGGCGGCAACTCTTATTTCAAAGACGACGTCCGCCGCGCCAACCAGTTCAAGAGCAAAGGCCTCCACTACGTCGATGTCGGCACCAGCGGCGGCGTCTGGGGCATCGACCGCGGTTATTGCATGATGATCGGCGGACCCAACGAAGCCGTGCAGTGCCTCGATCCCATTTTCAAGACGCTGGCTCCCGGTAAAGGCGATATTCCGCGCACTCCCGGCCGTGAAAAACTCGGCGGCACGGCCGAAGAAGGCTACATTCACTGCGGTCCTTCGGGCTCCGGGCATTTCGTCAAAATGGTGCACAACGGCATCGAATATGGCATGATGCAGGCCTATGCCGAGGGTTTCGACATCTTCAAGAACGCCACCAGCAAAGATTTGCCGGAAGATATACGATACAATCTGAATCTTCCAGATATCGCCGAAGTCTGGCGGCGCGGCAGCGTGGTCAGTTCCTGGCTGCTCGACCTCACGGCCATGGCTCTCACCGAGAACCCGACGCTCTCCGAATACGAGGGCTACGTGCAAGATTCCGGGGAGGGCCGCTGGACCATCCAGGCCGCTCTCGAAGAGGCCGTGCCCGCCGATGTGTTGACGGCGGCTTTATACGTTCGCTTCCGCTCGCGCCAGGAGCATACCTTTGCAGAAAAAATGCTGTCTGCCATGCGGCAGAAATTCGGGGGGCACATCGAAGCCGGTGCTGCCAAAAAGAGCGCTTAATCGCCGGACGTATCTTCACCGATCCCCCAGCGGAGAGTTTTGAGGACTTGACCATGGCTCAATTGGCAGAACAACCCGCCGCAACTCCACCACGCATCGGCAAACAGGGCGATCCCTGCGTGATGGTGATCTTCGGCGCAGCCGGCGACCTGACCGGACGCATGTTGATTCCCGCACTGCACAACCTGGCCCGGGCGGACTTGCTTCCGAAGGAGTTCGCGGTGCTGGGCGTGGCCCGGGCGCAGATGTCGAACGAGGAATTTCGCAAGCGGATCTTCGACGATGTGAAAGAGTACTGCGGCGACTGCATCGACGCCTCCCTTTGGGAGGGGTTCGCGAGCCGCTTCTATTATTTTGCCGGCGATTTCAATGACGACAAGCTCTACCCCCAGATCAAGGACCGCCTGGCCCAGATCGATCGCGATCACTCGACCCATCAAAACGTCTTCTACTACCTGGCCACCGCTCCGAGTTTCTTCGGCATCATTGTCGAAAAACTCGCCGCCACTGGACTGATGGAGCAAAAGAACGGCCACTGGCGCCGCGTGATCATCGAAAAACCATTCGGGCACGACCTGGAGTCGGCCAAGATTCTGAACCAGCAACTGCTCAAGGTCGCGGACGAAAAGCAGATTTATCGCATCGACCACTATCTGGGTAAAGAAACCGTGCAGAACATCATGGCGTTCCGCTTCGCCAACGGAATCTTCGAGCCCATCTGGAATCGCCGCTACATTGATCACGTACAGATTTCCGTGGCCGAAACCGTGGGCGTAGAAGGCCGTGGCAGCTATTTCGACCATGCCGGTTCTTTGCGCGACATGGTGCCCAACCACATCATGCAACTCATCAGCCTGACCGCCATGGAGCCTCCCATCTCCTTCGACGCCAACGCGGTCCGCGATGAGCAGGCCAAGATACTGCATGCCATCCAGCCCATCAGCGACGAGGAAGTGCTCAGCCGCACGGTACGCGGGCAGTACGGAAACGGCACCGAAGATGGTCAGCAGGTTTCCGCGTACCGCTCGGAAAGCGACGTTCCTCCGGATTCGCGAACTGAAACTTTCGTCGCCATGAAGTTGCTGATCGACAATTGGCGCTGGAACGATGTTCCCTTCTACCTCCGTACTGGCAAGCGCATGCCGGTGCGCAACACGCACATTATGATCCAGTTCCGCCAGGCTCCGTTTGTGCTTTTCCGCGACACGCAGGTTGAGCATCTTATGCCGAATCAGCTCGTGTTGCACATCCAGCCGGAAGAAGGCATCTCGCTGCAGTTCGCGGCCAAAGTTCCCGGACCGGTGATGCGTCTGGGAACAGTGGACATGAACTTCGAGTATCAGGAATACTTTGGCAAGCAGGCCAGCACCGGCTATGAGCGGCTGCTCCACGACTGCATGATCGGCGATCAAACTCTTTTTCAGCGTGCCGACATGGTCGAGGCCGGCTGGAGCGTGGTCAGTCCCCTGCTGGATATCTGGAAGGCGCTTCCCCCGCGCAACTTCCCCAATTACGCGTCGGGCACGTGGGGGCCGAAAGAAGCCGACGAACTTATGGAACGCGACGGGCGCCGCTGGAGGAATTTCGAGAAATGATCCTGGCCGGCGATATCGGCGGTACCAATGCTCGACTGGCCTATTTTCAATCTTCCAACGGCACCCTTCGTCTGGTCTCCGAGCGAATCTTTCCCAGCCGCGCGCACAGCGATCTGGGCGAAATTGTCCGCCAGTTCGTCAACGATTCGGGCAACAGTCCCGAGGTCGCCTGCTTCGGAATTGCCGGCCCGGTGCGCAACGGACGCGTCGAAACCACCAATCTTCCGTGGATCGTCGATCAGTCGCAACTGGCGCAGCAGATGCGCTTACCCTCCACCTGGTTGATTAACGATCTCGAAGCCAATGCCTGGGGCATCGGCGCACTCGCTTCTCAGGATCTTCAAACCTTGCATCCCGGCGGCAGTCCGGCCACCGGCAATCAAGCCGTCATCGCGCCCGGCACCGGCTTGGGAGAAGCCGGCTTGTACTGGGACGGCAAAGATAAAGACCATCGCATCTTCGCCTGCGAGGGTGGGCATTGCGATTTTGCGCCGCTGGGCGATGAGCAAATCGAATTGCTGCGCTTCCTCGAGAGACGCTTCGGCCACGTCAGCTACGAACGCATTCTTACCGGATCAGGCCTGGTGAACGTCTACGAATTTCTGTGCGCAAACTCGGCTTCCCAGGATCCCCCCGAGTATGCGCGGCAACTCGACCATCCGGATCCAGCTGCCGCCATTTCCCGCGCCGCTCTTGCCGGCACCAACCCCGTGGCCAGCCAGGCGCTTGATCTGTGGATCTCGGTTTATGGCGCGGAAGCCGGCAACCTGGCGTTGAAGATCATGGCCACGGGTGGAATTTTCCTGGGTGGCGGAATCTCCCCCAAGATTCTTCCCCGGCTGACTGGCCCGCTCTTTATGAAGGCTTTTCTCGACAAGGGACGCATGCGTTCCCTGCTTGAGAGCATCCCGGTGAGGGTTATCACCAATGACAAAGTGGGGTTGTTGGGCGCGGCGCGCTATGCCGCGGTCAATGCCAGAGCCGGTCCTGCATAGTCAGCGCTGCGGGAAAAACCAATCTCTGTGTAGCTTTCAGTAAACTTGATTCCGTCTCATGAGCCTGATTCCCGAGATCCGCAAGTTGACCACGCCGCAGGATTTGTTCGCGGCGGCGGCCCAGGAAGTCGTCCGTTGCGCCAACGAAGCCGTGGCCCAGCGAGGACGCTTCACCATCGCTCTCTCCGGCGGATCGACTCCCCACAATCTCTACACACTGCTGGCCGAAAACGCGCGTACTTCGCTCCCTTGGCAGCAGATGTTTTTTTTCTGGGGCGATGAGCGCCATGTTCCGCCCGACGATTCCGACAGCAATTACCGCATGGCCCAGGAGGCCATGTTCTCAAAAACTCCGGTGCAACCCGGCAATGTCTTTCGCATGCCCACCGAAAACCCCGATGCGGCTGCCGTCGCCAAGACTTACGAACAGATTCTGCGAGATTTTTTTGCCTTGCAGCCGGGCGAGTTCCCTCGTTTCGATTTGATCCTGCTGGGCATGGGGCCCGACGGACATACCGCCTCGTTGTTCCCGGAAACTGCCGCGCTGCAGGAAAAATCCCGTCTGGTAGTGGCCAACCGGGTGGAAAAGCTGAAAACCAGCCGCATCACTTTCACGCTTCCCGTGATAAACGCAGCCCGCTGCGTGGCGTTTCTGGTCAGCGGAGCGGAGAAAGCGGCGGTTCTTCGCGAGGTATTGGAAGGCAACGCCTCGGCGGAGAAATATCCTTCGAAACTGGTGCACCCCGTCGATGGAAAGCTGATCTGGTTTGTGGATCGCGCCGCCGCCAGCCAACTGAAGGACTGAGTAGCGCCGTCGGCCGAGAAATCAAAGCGGCGGTTTAGCGGGCCGATCGAGCCGCAAGCCCCGCCACCCGCCAATCTCATTCAAGCCTTTACCTCTCGCATGCTCGAAGAGACGGACGCGATGCCGCGAATGTTCGAATTCGTGAATGTCGGCCCACACTTCGGCCTGCCAGCCCTTCTCGTGGGTTGAGGATTCTCCGCAGGATGCGCAGCGCGTATGCAGGCTGGTCGCAGCCATCTCCAATGGAATAGCGCCGGGCAACTCGATGAAGATGCAGCGAACCTCCTGGATCTCTTCATTTTCGTCCAGGATGTGCTCGTAACGCAGAAGATAGCCGAATCCCAGCTTGCGGGCCTCGCCTTCCGCTTCCAGCCGGGTATGAAAGGGACCGTATTCAGCTCGCAGTTGCTCGACGGAATCACAAGCCATCCAGAAGGTCTCTTTATAGGCCATTCCTGCCTCGCCCGGGGGAACGCGAAGCTGGCTCGAAGCCGGGTGCGAGCCCGCTTTCCGATCAGAGCTTCAGGTGCAATTTGCTGGCCGAGAGCTGCGATCCAGAAAAGTCTGAATTCTCAATAGCATAGGAGAACTTTCCTTATCTGAAACCACGCGCGGTGCCAAGCTTTTGCAGAAGTGTGTCGCCTCTGCTGCATCCCCAGTCCCCGATGGGTGCGTGCAAGAAACTTCACAGAGGTGGTCACTTTCTTCAAGACGCCACACTCTCCGGATGGGTCTCCGCTCGCGGCCATTGTTTGCCGCCGTGGCTGGCCACGTAGATGGCCAATTCGAGCCGGCTCCACACCCCCAGCTTGTCGAATGTGCTGCGCAGATGGTTTTTGATCACCTGTTCGCTGGTACCCATGATCTTGCCGATCTCACGGTTGGTCAGGCCCTCCCAGACCAGCGTCGCCACCTGAATCTCTTTTGCGGTCAATCGTTCGCAGGGCAGCACGATTTCATCTCCTCTCTGCCGAATGCGGCTGTCGCCAGCTTCACCCGTTTGCGCCCATCGCGAATTCCGGCGCGCAGAAACAGCGTGCGCAAGTGTTGTTTCACGGTGCGCGGGCTGATGCGCAACTGCAAGGCGATTTCCTTATTGCTGCAGCCTTGCACCAGCAGTTCCAGCACCTGCTGGTCGCGCGGCGTCACTTTCACTCCATCGAGATCGATCATAGCGGTTCTCCCGTCTTAGAAATCTGTACCCGGTTCTTGTGCCAGCGTTTGCATCGCGGTCCGCACCTCCTGTAAAGCACCTGCCTCGCCAAAAGCTATCCGGCGGCGCAATCGCACCGCTAAGACCAACGTGTGCTTGCACTTGGGGATTAAGACCGGCGCTCTCCGATGAAGTTCAGAAAGCCTTGCCACCCCGGTCTGGTTCCAGATTGGGCCGAGAGATTCCTAATGAATGGGTTCGCTGCAATGCGCGTGCAGTCGCCGCCAGCTAGTTGGATACCGGCCCGCAAGAGCGCCTGATCAAAGCGCGAGGTGTTCGCCACAGTCCAGCAAACTCTTTCGCTTTCAGGGTTTGGACGCGCAGAGAATTGAAATCCCTGGCTTCGCGAGATGATCTGTGAGCATTCCCCGATTCATTCGGCAGGCGTGATTGCCGCATATTCCCACAATGGATACTGAGGCGGAGCCCCGGTACTCATTTGGGCGCGTGCACCACCGCCGAGCCACTTTTTGCACAGGCTCCGCCGCGCGAGTCTCGTGGCCGCGACCACGGGGTGGCGGCCGACGGCGGCCAATCATTGCCGACCATCCCGTTGCCGCACGCGTTGCGGCGGGCGCGAGGCGCGAATGAGCGATCCGCGTACCCGAAACACGAGAAAGCTGCTCGCCGGATGAAGCCTTGCCGCGAAAAAATCAGGGCGCGGCAAGCCCAAGTCACCCCACCTCAGTTACGAGGGTAACCGCCCCAGAGATCCTCTCCCCAAGCCACGCGCCCGCCGGGATAGGGCACCTAAAGCATTGAATCAAAAATATTTGCTTCGCGGTGCCAAATCTGATATCACGGGCTCATTTGCGGTCCTCCGATGTGGTCGGCTGGGGCAGGCAAGCAACAAAGCTATGGCGCGCAGGAATTGCTCTAAAATAGAACGGCCCCGGTGTACTCCCCTGGATGTGCGCGCCGGATAGTCGCAGGCGAGTAGCGGAACCATCGTGACCGATCACGACCACAAACCAGTTCTCGACGAGCAGACTTTCGAAAAGCTGCTGGAGGCGGCCTATGTGCTGCAAGAGCACAACCGCGAAAGACAGGAACTGGAAAGCATGTTGGAATCGCATAGCGAGCAACTGAGAGCGCAGGAAGCAGCCAGCCCCGCGCCGCCAGAGGCCCCGCTTGCTGAAGCGGGGAAAGGTTCTGCCGGGAATAGCGATTACACTCTCACGCTCGCGGAAATTGTGGAAACCCAGCGCCAGATTCAGATGCGCCATCTGGACTTGGACAAGGCGATGGCGCTGGTCACCGAGCGCACCGCGAACATCACCAACGCGAGCGGCGCGGCCATCGCAATTCTGGAAGGGAAAAAGGTGAAGTACCGCGCCGGAACTGGTCCGCCAGCGTTGCCGACGGGAAGCGAAGTAGCGTTGCAGGGTGCGATTTGCGCCGCCAGCATCCGCACCGGGCAGGTGGTGCGCAGCGAAGACATTGACGCAGAGTTTCTGTTCGACGCCGAAGAGGGCCGCAAGCGTGGGATTCAGTCGTTGCTCGCAGTGCCGATTTATTACGACGGCAGCATTGCCGGCGCTCTGGAGCTTTATTTCGCCAAGACCCGCGGTTTCGCCGAACAGGACATCCACACCTGCCAGCTCATGGCCGGCTTGGTGACCGAGGCCCTGGCAAGAGAAGCGGACCTGGCGCTGAAGAAATCGGTGGCCGCCGAACGCGCCACCATGCGGGAGACGCTGGAAAAGCTTAGGCCCAGTGTCGCAGCCGCGGCCAGTGCCAGCGCCCAGCCCGCCACCCCGGGCAAGCTTGCCTCTGCTGTAGCCGCCTCAGCCAAAGACCTTCCCGGTTGCCGCAAGTGTGGAAGCAAGTTGAGCGCGGCAGAGCAGTTCTGCGGCAAGTGCGGCACGCCGCGCTTCGTGGAAGAAGAAGCGACTAGTTTGCTGAACGCCCTGCCGCTAAATGGAAGCTCACTGCGGCGGCGAAGCGACGGCACTGGCGATACCCTCGCGCATGATGCACGCTGGGATGCGAACCAAGCCGGTGATGGCCTGGCACCGCCGACAGATCTGGGCGAAAACGCAGATCTCAATGCAAGTGTTTTCGCCGTCACCCGCGAGGATACGCTTGTGGCTCACGACGCAGCGGAACGGGGGCTGCAGGAGGCTTTGAGCGGGGAGTCGGCGACCGCGTTACTGGTGCCGCAGGCGGACGAACTCACTTGGAGCTCTGCGTCCAAGGCGCGTGATTTCCTAGAAGCGCTGTCTGCGCCTGGCAAAATCGGCGGCCTTCGGCGTTTCTGGAATGCCCGCCGCGGAGACGTCTACCTCGCGGTTGCGGTCATCCTGGTGGCCGGCGTGATTCGCTGGGGCGTCTGGTCGAATTATTCCGGAGGGACAGGCGGGACCACCGGCTCCGGGAGTCTCAGCGGACGCAAACCCGCTCCGGACGAGGACCTTAGCGCATTCGACAAGCTGCTGATCGCTTTGGGATTGGCCGAGGCGCCCCCCGCCGCACCCGAATACAAGGGCAATCCCGAGACCCAAGTGTGGGTCGACCTGCACACCGCTCTTTACTATTGCCCGGGAGCGGATCTCTACGGCAAGACGCCGAAGGGGAAATATACCAACCAGCGCGATGCACAGATGGACAGGTTCGAACCCGCTTATCGCAAGGTATGTGACTGAAAACAATAGCTCTTTGTGGAACCTCGCATTTCCACAGCCTTTCGTTTGACAACCTTCTCGGGCTGGAGTGCAATCATAAACTTCGCACTCAAGGGGAGGGCCTCGTGCCGCAATCCGCCGACAAACCTGAGAACAACGCGCCGCTGCCCGATCCGGCGTTGAACCCGCTGGTGAATCCGGTGCTGGGCGCGCATATGGGGCGCTGGGCCGAGGTATACTTCACCTCCCCGCCGGAGAGACGCGAACAGGCCATTCTGAATTTGCTGCACGAGTTGGAGAGCAATCCGCCGGCGCAAACCGGCGCAGCGCAAAGCAGCACAGCGGAAGCAGAACACGGGCGTGGACTTCGGATGGAATTGGTGGCGGAAGCAGCCCCGGTTCCTGAACCATTCTTTCGCTGCCCTTCTTGCGGCGCGGAGAATTTCATCACCCAGAAGTTTTGCGGCATGTGTGGCTCGGGACTCGCGGCGGAAGCGATTCGCACCCCGCACGAACCTCGATTGGCCGAACCTCGATTGGCCGCAACTGGATTGGCCGAACTTGGATTGGCCGAACTTGGATCGGCCCAGCTTCGATCCGCCGAACCTGGAGCCTCCGAGTCCTCAGACGATTTTGCGCAAGAATGGTACAACTCCCTGGTTGCTCGAGATTTGGCTGCGCGAGAGGCGATTCCTGTTCCCCGTTCTTTCGCCGCCGCCGCTTCGGCCTCCGCTTCGCCCTCCGCTGGCTGGCCGATCGAGGCAAGCTCTGGATCGGGACTCGGCTCGCAGTCGAGTTTTTTTCACACTCCTCGCGAAGAAGGGCCAGCATTGTCGATCCCGCAAACCGACGTGCCCGATTTCTGCAGGCTATCGGACGAGCCGGCTCCGTCGCGTTCGCGGCTCTACATCGGAGTCGTGTTGGCACTGCTTCTTGGGGTATTGGGATACGCCGCCTGGCGCCGCTCAGCGGCGTCTTCAAACGTATCTTCGACGGGTATGCAACCCGCCTCCGAGACCTCATTGCCGGAAATGCCGCCGCCTTCGCTGGCGGCGCCGGCTTCTTCGCCGCAAACAAGCGACGATGCGAATGCATCCCCAGCCGCTGTTTCGACAACCGCGTCGGCGACGCCGGCAGAAAACACGGCGCAAAACGCGCAAGCCCTCAACCGGAGTGCTGCGGCTGGAACCTCAGGCGCAATGTCAGGGAATCCGGAAGCGGCGGCGCGGTCTTCGGCGGCTGCCCCGACGGATAACGGAGCCGAAGAACTCTCCATCGCGCAACAGTACTTGAGCGGAACGCGCGGCAACGCGCGCGATAGCAGCGAGGCGGCTAAGTGGCTGTGGAAAGCGGTGGGCAAGCAGAACGCCGCAGCGACACTGGCACTTTCCGACTTGTATCTTCGGGGCGATGGAGTACCCCGCAATTGCGATCAGGCGCATGTGTTGTTGCAGGCAGCCGCTCGACGGGGCCAAAGCTCCGCCGCCGAGCGGCTGCGTAACCTGCCGGCGTTTGGTTGTGAGTGAAGCGTTGTGAGTGGAGCGCTGACGACTGCCGGATTCCACGCAGGCTGCGCCGGCCTTTACTTCCCTGCCCGCAACCTGCACGGCTTCGCGGTTACTAGGCCCGCGCCGAAAGTGCGGGCTCATGCCTGCGAGCCTCATACCACAAGGCGAGTTCTACCCGGTTCCAAAGCCCCAGCTTGTCGTAGATCACGCGCAAATAGTTTTTCACAACGTGTTCGGTGGTACCGATCTCGTGTGCGACATCGCGGTTCTTCAGGCCCTGGGCAACAAGTTCGATGACGCGGTGCTCCCGTTCGCTGGGGACCCGGTTTCCATAACGTTCATTTGCAAACATAACTGCCTCCGGTATAACAAGGTTGCGAGTTTCACTCGCTTTATGCCACCCGTGATTCCAAAGCGCAAGAAAAGGCGATTGAAGTGAGCTTTCACAGTTCTGCGAGCCATCTTGAGCTGACGGGCAATTTCCGCGTTATCACAGCCTTGCAGAAGCAACTCGACGATCTGCTGTTCTCGCGGTCCAAGCCGAACTGACTGCTCCTTCATTACCAGTTCCCCCTGTTTGGAATCGCTTCGCTCCGAGACTAGGCGCGGCCGGACATTACTGGAATCCATAGCATCCACGATGCCATTTTGAGACGAAAAAAGATGTGACCGCAGAACAATCATTTCCACAGGCACTTACGAGCATCGAGGCTGACATTCCAGAATGCGGAACGGCCTGCCGGACATGAGCAGAAGGCTTGGCCCGGCAGCGGCTTAAGGAGAGCGATCAAGGACAACAAACGCTTGTAAAACCGCTGGAATCTGAGCGAAGTGAGAGACGCCGGGAGCGGCGCCAGATTCGCAAGCGAGCGCCGAATGTTGCCCGCTGAAACAAGTTGCTTCGCAGAAAAAACCGCCCCAAGAGCCCCACTCGAACAAGGCGGAATGGTTCGTCCAGCAAGGCGTCTCAGGTGAATGCCCTAGACGAAAATTCCCGCCTCTACAGCAGAATCCTGAACAATTTACATGTCACACCTGACCCAGCGGCGGGCCTCTGGAAACTCATGCATGTTCGAAGCCAACGGAATGGGTCTGCGCTTGCCGAAGTCATGTTTTCTTGACAACCCGCCGCTGTTGGTAGATTCTCGGAACGCACCGCTAAAGAGACGATTTGGGGCGCCTCGCCGGTAAGTAGCTCCCAGAACGCTTGGGTAGTCCGGCATTCTCACGATGAGCGAATCAGCCACCTACTGTGGACCCCTTCCTGAGAACAAACCGTCCAAACCACCATTTTCGTCGGACTTGACATGCCTGGCCGGTGGCCTTGTCGTCTTCCTCTTTGCGATGCTCTTTGTTCTGCCCTGGTGGAATCGATACCTCGGAATAACCAACGAAGGCTGGTATCAGTTTTTCGGGAAGCAGATCCTGCAAGGCCGCATACCCTATCGGGATTTTTATCTGTTTGTACCGCCGGGGCAGTCGCTGATAATGGCGGCGCTCACATCGATTTTCGGAGATCGGGTTGTTGTCCCTGAACTATTTGGCTTCGCTGGCGCATTAGTGCTCACGCTGACTTTGTACTTGTGGATGATCCGGCTGTTCCCCGTTTTTTGGGCCACCTTGGCAACAGTCTGCACGGTCGCCATCTGCTTCAGAAGCACTAGCGAACCGCTCAGCGGCCTGCAACTGGATTGCAGCCTCTTTCCGCTTCTCGCGCTGGCCGCTGCGAGCTTTGCGCTCGACAGAAATGCCGGTTTCGGCAGCCTTTTGCTTACCGGGCTTCTTGCTGGGGCCGCGTTTGTCACGAAGCAGACTGCCGGCGTAGCGACACTTTCTCTCGGCATCATCCTGCCGGCTCTGATTGCAGCTCGCTCACACGCACGCGCCGGACTGCGCGCCGTGACCTTCTTCGCGATTGGCTGGGGCATTCCAGTATTTCTAACTAGCGCCTGGCTCGCAATTAATGGAGCTTTCGGCGATTTTCTCGACGATGTCTTCCTGCAGGGTCCATCGAGTAAGGGGTCCCTCGCTTCATTACTGGAACGGCAAGTACATGGCATCCTCGGCAGCAGGTATCAGCAAATCTCTGCCGCTGTGGCGCTTGTCGTCGTGTTGTTTGGCGGAGTGCTGTTCCACTTCGTCAATGCGGATCGCGAGAATAGGGGTTTATCGAAGCGACGCGAAGCATTCGCCATTTTGGGCTTTGGTGCAATCGCGGCTGCATTGACAATTTATGCGCAACATTGGCCAAGTGCATTGCCGTCACGGTTGCGCCGGCTGGATTTCTTCCTTGGCAACCTGCCCATCTATATTGGCGAGTTCGGCAGCTTCGCGCTGTTGACGGTTTATGGCTGGCAGTTCTTTCACCGCAAGTTGAGCGGGCATGAAGAACAGTTGTTGTTGGCAGCTGGTGCGTCCTTCGTCTATGCCTTTCTGTTCTCCTTCTCCTGGCCAGCGGCGAAAATAATGCTGGTCCCCGCGTTCCCTTTCGTCGCTGCTTTTGGACTGTCCAGGCTGCCGAGCGGGAAATTCACATCCCTCGCCAGGATTTCTGCAGCGCTCCTGGTATTTATTTGCGTAGCGATAATGGCGGGTTCTAAGATGCGCGTCCCATATTATTGGGCGGACTGGCGGGAAGGCGACGCGTTACGGGCAAGCATCGCGTTGGATTTTCCCGAACTACGCGGAATACAGGTCACGCCCGAAACAGCGGCTTTCTTGCGACGGCTAGTCGGCGACATTCAGCAGTACTCACGCCCGAGCGACCCCATCGCTGAATTTCCAACCATGCCCATCCTCTATACGCTCGCCCACCGGACACCGATGACCTTCGCCTACATACACTACATCGACGTTACTCCCGACTACATCTACCGCGCGGATGCGATGAGGCTGGAACATGACCCTCCTGCCGTTATCGCCTTTCTTAGTAGGTCTGAAGCGGAGCTTAGGGAGGGCGAGATCAACTTCCGAGACGGCCGGCGCAGCGGCGAAAGAGATCTGTGGGAAACGATTAAAGCGCTGAGTTGCAATTACAAAGTCGCCGATGTACTGCAAACGCCAAGCACCGATCAGAGGTTTGAGGTCTGGGTAAGGCAATCCGGGCGTGAACATCAGTGCTCGGGTTCAAGAGATAGCCAGTGAGCGCGTGTTTCTGCCCAGCCGCACGGCCTGGAGGTACGCGCCTCTCGGATCCCAGATGAACCGCGGTCAAAATCCGCTCTCAGCGGACGTTGCAGAGACGTTGGAACGGCGCTCTTGCAGCGAATACTTGCACAAACACCAGAGAGCCCGCAAGCCATCTTTCCAGCCAATTTTTTTTCCTTCTTCGTACGTCCGTCCCCAATAGCTGATACCGACTTCGTACACCCGGAGGCGGCGCTTGGCGATCTTCACGGTAATCTCGGGCTCAAAACCGAAGCGATTTTCTTCCAACGGAATGGTCTGGATGACCTCGCGGCGAAACATCTTGTAGCAGGTCTCCATGTCGGTAAGGTTCAAGTTGGTTAACATATTCGAGAGCAACGTAAGCCCCCGGTTGCCGACCGAGTGCCAGAAATATAGCACCCGGTGCGGACCGGAGCCCACGAATCGTGATCCATAGACGACATCGGCTTTGCCCTGAACCAGCGGCTCCAGCAGGACCTGATACTCGGCGGGGTCATATTCAAGATCGGCATCCTGAATCACAACGAAATCGCCGGCCGCCTCTTGAATCCCACGGCGCAGCGCAGCGCCTTTCCCCAGGTTGCGCGGTTGCAGGAAAGTACGAATCTGGGGGTGTTCCGTCTGCAGTTGAGAAAGAAGTTCTACCGATCCGTCATTCGAGCCATCATCCACGCAGATCAGTTCGGTCGGCACCGGCTGGGCCAGGATTTTCTCAATGACTTGGCGCAGCGTCGCTCGCTCGTTGTAAACGGGGATAACCACGGAGAGCTTCATAGTTGGGGAACGCGGCCCAATTCATGCTACGAGATTCCCGACAGTTTAAGTTGCAGCGAACGATCCGGCAACTGGCAATTCATGTTCGGCGCTGGCCGCGTTTCTGCAGCGCGCGGCGCCAACGCCGCAGCGGCCAAAGTGGCTGCGGTTGCGTAACTGCTTCGGCCCGGAGACGCCGTCACACATTGCACTCCCGGTTCACAAGCGGGTGTGTCATCGCCAAGCCATCCAAGACCGGGCACAGATCGCCAGACCCCGCTCGGACGCGACGGCAACCGGTTACCGAGGGTACCCTGCTGGCACCGTAGTGGTTGAAAACTGTCGCCCGAATTGGCAGTGTAGAGTAAAGCGTGGCCGGGCCTGGCAGTGTAAGGCCGGCATTTGCCCGCAGCGCGAAGCGGGCGATTGAGCTTCAGGAGTGACCTCCACCATGTATCTCGTGATTCGCGAATGTATAGGTGCGGCGCGAAATTGCACTCCGCCGGCACTGAAGCCGGAAGAGGTGCATGTGTGGCATTGGGCGCCGGCTTCGCCATCTCGAGAGGTCAAGGAACTATGGAAGACTCTGGCGGAGGACGAGCGCGAGCGCGCCCAGCGATATCATTTCGCCAGGCATCGCGACGAGTTTGTGGTCAACCGCGCGCGAGTGCGCGCCCTGCTGGCCAGTTATGTCGCGAAATCTCCCGAGCAACTGGTCTTTGAGTACTCGCCTCACGGCAAGCCTTCTCTGCACGGCGAGAGCCGTTTGCGCTTCAATGTTTCTCACACCAGCGGCCGGGCGGCGCTGGCGGTTGTGCACTCGCACGAGATTGGAGTCGACGTGGAGCGGATTCGCGCCGAATGCGACGCCCAAGAAATCGCGCAGCGCTTCTTTTCGCTTCGCGAACGCGAGGTGTTGAAGGGACTTTCAGGGAATGAACTCTACCAGACGTTCTTTCGCGGCTGGACTCGCAAAGAAGCCTACATTAAGGCCAAAGGCGGGGGCCTGTCGATTCCTCTGCACGAATTCGACGTTTCTCTGGCGCAGAGTGAAGCGGCAACGCTGTTGAGCACTCGGCCCGATCCGGACGAGGCGAGGCGCTGGGATCTCTACGATTTGCCTCTTCACTCCGGATACGCCGCGGCCCTGGCCGTCGCGGCCGCCGTAACGCAGACAAGCCCCGCACAAAGATCACCCGCGCGGCGCGCCGCGATCGCGAGACCAGGCTGAACTTGATTAGGTTGAACCTGAAAAGTGGCTAAAAGTCAAAGAGGAGAAGGAAGAGAAAACACTCTTTGGTCATCCAATTAGCGCAAATCCAGCCTTCTCGGCGCTGCCCGGAAGTGTTAGGCTGTTAGGTAAAGTTTCGGGGATTTTCCTCCCTTACGTACCTGCAAACCGGTCCGCCGCGGCCCCGATAGAGTTTAGGAAGCAATCTAGGCAACGACGATAAAGGTAATAGACAAGACAGACGCAAGAATCCAGGAGGCTTAGCACTTGACCGCTTCGACCAGCCATCTCATTCCGCCCCACGGCGGAGAACTCGTTGAACTCATCGCTCCACCCGAGAGAATTGCCGAATTGAAATCCCATTCGAAAGAATGGCCTTCGTGGGACCTGACCGGCCGCCAGCTTTGTGATCTGGAGTTGCTGATCACGGGCGGGTTTTCTCCGCTGCGGGGTTTTATGACCCGCGCCGACTATGAAGGCGTCTGCCACAACCTGCGGCTGGCCAGTGGAACGCTCTGGCCCATGCCCATCACCCTCGATGTCACCGAGGAATTTGCCAGGAAGCTGACTCCGGGCACGAGCAAAGTTGCGCTGCGCGATCCTGAAGGCGTCATGCTCGCGGTTCTGCACGTCGAAGAAGTGTGGCAGCCCGACCGTAAGGCCGAGGCCCAGGCAATTTTCGCCAGCACCAGCGCCGCTCATCCCGGCGCCGATTACGCCATCAACAAATCAAATCCCTGGTACGTCGGGGGAAAGATAGAAGGGACGCAGACCCCGTCGCATTATGATTTTCGTACCGTGCGTTTGACTCCGGCGGAGGTGCGGGCCGAATTTGCCCGCGTGGGTTGGCGTCGGGTGGTCGCCTTCCAGACTCGCAATCCCATGCACCGCGCCCACGTTGAGCTTGCGTTCCGCGCCGCCAAACAAGTCGAAGCCAACCTGCTGATTCATCCCGTGGTGGGAATGACCAAGCCGGGTGATGTGGATTATTACACACGGGTGCGCTGCTACCAGTTGCTGCTTTCAAAGTTCCCGCAAACAACCGCCAAACTTTCTCTGCTGCCGCTGGCCATGCGCATGGGCGGACCGCGGGAAGCCATCTGGCACGCGCTCATCCGCAAGAATCATGGCTGCACTCACTTCATCGTGGGCCGAGATCACGCGGGTCCGGGCAAAGACACCGACGGCAAACCCTTCTACGGCCCCTATGAGGCGCAAGAGGTCTTCAAGAAGCACGAGTCCGACATCGGCGTCAGCATGGTCCCTTTCAACATGATGGTCTACCTCGAGGCCCAGAACAAGTACGTTCCCGACGACGAAGTTAAGAACGGAGATCGGGTACTGAACATCTCCGGCACCGAACTTCGCCAGCGTCTGAACGAAGGCCGCGAGATTCCCGCCTGGTTCACCTATCCGGAAGTCGTGGCTGAATTGCGCCGCAGTTTCCCGCCCCGTCACAAACAGGGCGTGACCATTTTTTTCACGGGACTTTCTGGTTCCGGCAAGTCGACCATCGCCAACGTGTTGCTAACGAAGTTTCTGGAAACCGGCGGGCGTCCGGTCACGCTGCTGGATGGCGACCTGGTGCGCAAGCATCTATCTGCCGAACTCGGGTTCTCCAAAGAGCATCGCGACATCAACATCCGGCGCATCGGCTACGTAGCATCGGAAATCACGAAAAACGGCGGCATTGCCATTTGTGCGCCCATCGCGCCCTACGACGCGACCCGTAAACATGTGCGGCAGATGATTGAGCCCCATGGCGGGTTCATTCTTGTGCACATCGCTACCTCCGTCGAGGTCTGCGAAGTGCGCGATCGCAAGGGCCTGTATGCCAAAGCACGCGCGGGAATTCTAAAAGAGTTCACGGGCATCTCAGATCCTTATGAAGTTCCGGCCGACGCCGAAGTCACCATCAACACCAGCGACTTGTCCCCCGAAGAGGCAGCGCAGGAGATCATTCTGCACCTGGAGCGGGAAGGCTTCATCGGAACGGCCGCGGAGTCGGTTTAGACACTCCGGCGAACGCCGACCGAGGCCAAAAGCCGGCACTGTCATGGATCTGCTGATCAAGAGCCTGATTGGTTTTGTAGTCGGGACCCTCATTGGAATGACGGGAGTGGGGGGCGGCGTTCTGCTGCTCCCGATCCTCATTTTTGGCTTGGGCGTGCCTCCCATTCGCGCCGTCGGCTCCGACGCGCTCTTCAACTTTCTCACCAAGATCGGCGCCAGTATCGTTCATCTGCGCAAGGGGACGGTTCGGCGCAAAGTAGTTGTGGCGCTCGCAGTGGGCAGTGCTCCAGGCTCCTATCTGGGCGTAAGTTTCCTGGTTTACCTGCGAAACGTCTACGGCAATGGCGTCAATCACTTCATCACCGTTGCGGTTGGAGTCCTGCTGATTTGCATTCCGACATTCCTGTTTTTTCAGAAAAAGATTGAAGACCGGGCCGCGGCGCGCCCGCCCACTATGAAATCGTTTGCCTGGATGTCACTCATCGGGCTGGTGGCGGGCTTTCTGGTGGGCATTACCTCGGTCGGCTCTGGCAGTATCGTGATGATGATGCTGTTGCTGTTCTACAGCTTTCAACCGAAAGTGATGGTGGGCACCGACATCGTGCACGCCTTAATTCTCACCGGGGTCACCAGTCTTCTCCATTTTCGTATGCATAATGTTGATGTTCATCTGGTGGGCGCGCTCTTGATCGGCTCGGTTCCGGGCGGACTGCTCGGTTCTTATTTGAGCACGCGGGTCCCGGTTCCGTGGCTGAGACGTATCCTTTGCGCCGTACTGCTTGCAACCGGCGCGCGCATGCTGGTGGCTTGATCGCAATTAAGATCAGGAGAATATGCACTCTAACTCGTACGCTCAAATCCTGGAACGCATTCACGCCGCTCTGGAAGCCTCTCGCGCCGTGTTCGCCCGCTTCACTCCGGGAGAGATCGACGCGGAGTATAAGGCCGGGCACGATCCCGTGACGGAGGCGGATCGCGCCCTCGATGCCGTTCTGCGCAAGGAACTGCTGCGCGAAGGCGAAGGCTGGCTTTCCGAAGAGAGCGTAGACGACCCCATCCGCCTGCAGCGCTCGCGGGTTTGGGTGGTCGATTCGCTCGACGGCACTCGCGAGTTTGTTCAAGGCATCCCCGAGTTCTGCGTTTCGATCGGGTTGGTCGAGAATGGCCGTCCCGTTGCCGGCGGAATTTGCAATCCGGCGACCAACGAAGTTTTCCTGGGTTCCGTGGGATCAGGCATCACCTACAATGGCAAACCGGCCAGGCCCAGTCAGCGCCGGAGTCTGGACGGAGCATTGGTTCTTGCCAGCCGCAGTGAGGTCAAACGCGGGGAGTGGAAACAATTCGAGAATGGTCTTTTCAAAATCCAGGCGATGGGTTCGGTCGCTTACAAACTCGCGCTGGTTTCCGCAGGCCTGGCGGACGTCACTTTCACTCTGACGCCAAAGAACGAGTGGGACGTGGTTGCGGGAGCGGCGCTGGTGCATGCTGCCGGCGGTTTTGTCAGCACTCTGGAGAAAACCGGCCTGACCGCAAACCGGCGCGATCCGCTTCTGTCGGGCCTGCTGGCAAGCGGACCCTTCCTGCAAGACGAACTGCTTTCCCTCGTGGGGCCGCACATCCGCATGGCCGAACCGGCTCGCTAGCTCCTGGGGCCTGGCATCGCCACTTTTCCGGGCGGCACAACATCCCCCCCTCCAATGAGCGAAGTAATTACCCACTTTGCGTAATTTGTAATTCCCGCGTAGACAAATATATGCTTTGCCTATGAGCCGTTGGATCGTTCTCAAGGCAGTCACCAGCTTGATAGACGAATCGGGGGTGCCGGAACAACCGCCGGGCCGTTTTGCGCTGCTGTGGCACATTATTCTAGGGTCGCTCGCCATCGTGTTCAGGCGCCAAAACGTAGCCGTTCTCCCAACTAAGGTTCATGTAGGAGCGCGAGAAACCGTCTTCACGGAATGCCCCACCCTCAACGATGTGCTCTTCACATCAGTGCGCCATCGGCGTCCCGCTTTCGTCCTCCCCGGCACACTGGCTCCCGTTTGCCGATATTTCGGCGTCGATCACGACCGCGTTTTGACCCTGCGATGCAGTTCCTCAGGACTGGCAATCTGCTTCGGGCATTTGCACGGAATGGAAGTCGTGGTTCACGCGTCCATGAACGGAGACGGAAAGTGGGTAGCACGGCAGTTTGAAGGTGCGAAAATCGGGAGACAACTAGTGGGAGCGCTTGGCCCCGACATTATCGATGGGAACAGCGCACATCTGATCACTGCGAGAGTGTCCGGGCGTCCAATTACGCCGTGGCAGCTGACTGAGGACAGGCTTCAGGCCGCCATCCTCGCGGCCTTAGAGCCACTGAAGCATATCTTTGACTCCGGACACTGGACCGGACATCCAGACGACGAACTGATCGACGAGCTGCAATCCTATGTGATGCGAAGCTCTCATCAAGCCCAGCTGCAACCGGCGTTGGATCTGCTCAAACAATGGGATAGAACACACGTAAAGACAGTAGCTGTGCACGGAGACTACTGGCTGAACAATATCCTGTTTTCGAAGGGGCATGTTACAGGTATTGTGGACTGGGATCGCACCCGCGCCAACGGCTGCGCTGGCATCGACGCACTCCATTTAGCTTTCATGAGCTATGCTATGTGGTCTGGCATTCCGGTTTCTGAACTGCTTGCAGACGTCTGTACGGACAACTGGCATTTCCCGTGGCTTTCGTCGTATTGTGCTTTAATCGAAGAAGCATTCTCTTTGAGTTCGAACGACCTGAGGTATTTGGCGATTCTCCTCTGGTTGAGCTACTTTCCCTTTTATGACGAGCTGCACCCTGATGTTCAATCTAACCACAGCTCCGGGGCGGCGGACTGGTATACGCAGATGAGTTCTCCGATGTGCGAAGCCCTCCTCAGAATGCAATGCCAACCCGCTGTCTGCCGCGGTGCATGAAGATCAAGATCAACAGCGAACTGAACGGTCTGCCAGGTTTCCTGTACAAGCGTGCTGTGCGCAGACTGGCGAAGAGCTATAGCCCCTACCATCCGATCTTTCTTGGCGACGAACGCATCGGCGAGGGCGAACGTGCCTGTATCGACCGCTGGGCCATCATCGCGGGTAACCTTCGAGCGACCGGAGCAAAGACCCTGCTGGACCTCGGCTGCGCCGAGGGCTATTTTGTCCAGCAGGCGGCAAAGTCCGGATGCCTCGCGGTGGGCGTAGACGCGGATGTTCTGAGATTATCGCTCGCTCAGGCGTCAGCGACGCTCAATCGAGTTCAGGGAGCCGGTTTTATATACGCCGAACTCACGCCTGAATTTATCGATACACTTCCCCCGTATGATGCGGTGCTGTTTCTTTCGGTCTTGCACCATATCATGTATGAGCAAGGAATTGATTATGCTCGTCAGTATATGAGGCGGCTCAAGCCGAAAGTGGGGAAGTTTATGATCTTCGACATGGCACAGTCGAACGAGACTGGTCACGCGTGGGCATCGCTTCTGCCCGATATGGGCGACGATCCGCATGCCTGGATCGCGGAGTTTCTGAGCTCCGCAGGTTTTCGATCGATCGAGAAAGTGGGCGATACGGATGCCTATCAGGGGTCTGTTCGGCGCGCCCTGTTTCGAGTAGCGCCGTAATCGGCTTCGCCCGTGAGCTAAACTACATTTTCGGATGCTCCAGTGCCTCGACGTCAGAGCAAAAGACGCAACGGGCAGCGCCCTGAATCAGCTCGGCCCGCGCAACCGCGCGTTTCATACTCAGGCTGCGAGTTCCGCTGATTTCGACATAACTTCCGTTGCATAGAATTATGTCTGGCTCTGCTGTGCCGACACGCGCCGACAGACATATGAATTCCGCGTCGCTGGCAACTGCGCCAGATTTCCAAGGCTGCTTCTTGTGCCCAAAGAAGAAGTGATAGTCCCATCCGTCGGTCCGATACTGGTAGGCGCGAACAGACGAGGTAGCTTCCGGGGGCTGGAAGCGTGTGAATGCGCCGGGAGGGCTATGAGCCTCCCGGACTGGCACCAGCAGGGTCACGAATTCCGCCGGCAAAGAGATGTCCGCTCTGAAGTTCAAGACCGTCGTCTTCCGTTGCTGGCCATAGACAGGGGACCACGGACCTTCGTGAACTTCTTCCGCCCAACCGTGGTCTTGAACCGGGAGAACGGCCAGGCCTTGCGCCAAGTTCTTAATGCGAAAGAGATGCACCTTCTGCTGTTGGAGATCTGGAGCCAGATGCCATGAGATATCCAGACGATGCTCACCCTTTCCTTCCGCCAAGTCCCGCACCAGAAAAATGCCAGAGCGCAAAGCCAGGATCCACCGTCGGTGCGCTACTGGAGAAGGCAGTCGCTGGTAGCCATCGTGACTGCCCACAAATAGACAGAAACTCTCACCCGTGATCCACTGCTCAGCGCGGGCACGGACATGATTGTTCCACGAGAACGGTCCGGCTGGTTCTGCCTGATCTTTACCATCCACCCGCAGCGTGTTATGCATAGCCGTGCTGCGAAACAGATCTCGCAGGTTGCCTTCGCCCACATATTCGCCGGTGCCGGAATCGATCAACAGTCGGCGCGCACCGCTGTGCAGAGAGAGGCTCAAGGCATCGGCATGACTATGACCGTAGCTCTGGGGGAGAGAAGGTCCGCCGTGAATCGTCAACTGACTGCCCGCGGCGGTGAGCACATATATACCGGCGGACTCAAAAGCGGCATAGGCCGTTGCGGCCGGCTGCACGTCAACCTCAATGCGATCCCATCCCTCGACGCAGGTCTCGCCCAAGAGCCAAATTGTTTCCTCTCGCAAGCCGCCTGCGAGTCGTTTGAAATCTCCGCGGCGGAAGAGAACGGCCCCCGTAGACAGTGGATCGAGCAAGTGCTCGGCGCGATTCCGGCTGGGGTCGAAGAGCCGCCCGCCATCGTCGTCGCCAAATTCAGCCGGCAGCCCGGTGAGGCTCAGATGGAACAGGGCATCCACCATCCGTTCAAGAGTCTGCTCCAGTTCCTTCGGAAGGCTTTGTTCATTCGCAGTGACAAGGAGCGCGGCATGGAGAAACAAATCGAGCGCGTAAACATGGTAGTACGTAGACTGCTCGAAATGCAGTCCATCTGGATTCACCTGCCGACGCGCCTCTTGCAGAACGCTCTGCCATCCCAGCGCTTTCCAGCGCTCCGCTCCAGAAAGCTCTCCGCACAGAGTGCCGAGGAAGAACAGGCCCACCGCTTCCCCGAGCAGATGGGTATTAGGAGAAAAGTATGTGGAGAGATAACGCTCAAGATGTCGTCCACTGAGCGCCTGCGCCCGCAGCCACTCCTGGCGGAAACCCGGCTCCAGGGCGGGAGTGCCTTCGAGCAGGTAATACACCCACATCCAAGAGAGACTTCGAAAGGCCACCTCTAAGCTGCTCGCCCAATTGATCCCCAGCGGGTACGGGTTGGCAAAGTGCCAATCCCGCCACTGCGAACGGATCTCGATCGCGTAGCGCTGGTCTCCGGTCAACCGGTACGCTTTAGCCAGGGTGACCAGATGCTGGTGCCGGTTCAACTCCCAGGTTACTTTGCTGTCGCCCACTTCCGCGAAGTCAAGGTACTTGATGCGGTGAAATGGCTTGCGCGCCGCAGCCTTCCCATGGACGAGGTCGAGGTGCCAATCGATCAACGGGCCGTAGTCCAGGGCTTCGTATCCCAACAGATCGAAGCGGTGAGCACAAATTCTCTGGGCACGAGCAACTATACCCTCGGCTTGTTCCGGGAGCCGCAGGCGGATTAGCCGGAGCAAGTTCTGTACCTGGTCAGGTCTGAAGAAGAACGCTCCCGGCTGCGCATGAGCCGATGCCGGCTCTCCTTTCGCAAAATCGAATCCGAAACGCGACCGCACGGCATCAGCGCGTTTGGACAGTTCCTGGCGGCTACGGTCTAGGAACTCGCGCCGATCCATTTCCCACAATTTCTCGAAGATCTTCCGCCAGCTTTTCGTCGCCATTTCCGTTGGGAGAGATTCGCTCACGCGGCACCGCGCACTCTGCACCGCGCGGATATCTCTACTGATGGATCATCATAAATGACGGCAAAAGTCTGCATCTGTTGACCGTGTGACCTCTGGAAGTGGATAAGCATGACCGGAGCGAGCGTAATGCTAATACTAGCGGCGCTCGGCATCACGCCCGCCTCGCCTCGGCCCGGCCATCGGACCTCGCCTGCGATTGGGTTTGCTACGCCTAATGGGTCACTTTGAAAGTGCTGAGGCATGATGCTACATTCGTGAAGGACCACCTGCGAACGCTACAGCGAAGATAGTTGGAGCCATTGCCAGCGAATGCGCGGCCGATTTGAACTCGAAGATTCTATGCTGGGGCGTTTTGAAAGCGCTGCTGTCTATTTGAAGGCTGTCACCGATTCTTCGCCCGGGTCTAAGGTCATCAGCCGGAACGTGTGCGTCTACCGGTTTCCGAGCGCCGATGGAAGGCATTTCGTTGTCGCGAAGGTTGCGCGCACTCTTGGTCCAGCTATGCGGAAGGCGCTGTGCAACGAATATTCAGCGCTGGAAGAAGTCAAGAATCGGGCTGGGGACGCCCTGGGAGCTTCCGTCCCTCATCCACTGGCATTGCTTGAAGAGCAAGGAATTTTGGTAATGAGTGGAGTCGGCGGGGTCTCACTGGACGCCACTTTGCGCCGCCAGGCGAACGTACTGCGGGGCAGGTTCCGCCGCCGGCGGATGCACGACCTTGGAGTGCTCGTCGGCACCTGGTTACGTCAATTTCACGTCGCAACCGTTGCGGGCAGCCAACCGCACGACCACTGCAACTATTTGCGGGAACTCGACTCCAACATCTGTCGGTCACAGGAGTTCGGACTCAGCGCCTCCGCCTTGCAGACGGTTCGCGACGGTGTGGAAGCAACCAGCGGGATCCTGAATGGAACGAAGGTACCGACGGCGGCGGCACATGGCGATTTTCTCCCACAAAATATCCTGGTCTGCGGGACAGGCGCCGGAGTGGTGGATTTTGGAAGTTACTGTGCTGAAGCTCCGGTCTATCGAGATCTTGCTCATTTGTCTGCTTACCTCACTCTTCTGGCAAACAGACTGACGTATTCGGGCAGTGCGCTCGAATCTCTGGAGCGCGGCTTTCTGACGGGGTATGGCGGGACGCTGAATGCTGATTTGCTGAAAATTTATGGGGTGAGTGCACTCCTGCGGATCATCAACGATCGTTCCTGCGTTCTGACGGCCGGCAGGTCGAGGAGGATCGAACAGCTGCTGCTGTCTCTCTCCTCAGTCGGAACCGTGACTGCTCGCCGAGGTTTATGAACACCGATCTGGAAGTGGTGCGGTATGATGATTCGCAAACCGACTACCGGAACGTCGCAAATTACGACGACGTCCGATACAGCAAGCCGGCGGACATCTACAAGAAGCAAGTCACGGAGAACGCGTACCGCAAACTCGTTGGCCCGTTAGAGGGAAAACGAATTCTCGACGTAGGCTGCGGCACGGGGCGGGGCCTCGCGGATTTTGCGGGACGAGCGCATCTGGCGATCGGTGCCGATGCGTCTCACGAGATGCTTCTCCGAGCTGCGCAAAAGATGGCATCACAACCTGCCTCGGGCGTGGTGCGTTCCTATGCGCAGCACCTCCCGTTCCCTAGCGCATATTTCGACGTCGTGACGGCACTCAATTTTCTTCACCTGTTCAGCCTGAACGCTCAGCGCGACATGATTACTGAGATGAAGCGGGTGGCAAAGCCGGATGGAGCTCTTGTCCTGGAATTTGACAACGCCTTACACGGAGTCGTGGTTGGACCTTACAAACGATGGGCAGGAAAAGAAAGAGGCTCGATGCCGAAAGAGATCCGGTACGTCATTGGCCCCGACTGCCGCGTGACTCACGTTTACGGGGCCGTTTTTCCGGTGGTCTGGAGGTTCTTCCGTCGCTTTCCGCGGATTTTTATTCCCTTCGAGAAGATTGCCTATTACGCTCCCATAAATCGGATCTCTCACAGGGTATTCTACAGGCTGGTAAAACCTCCCGTGGCAAGGCATTAGGGCGTTCTGGGATTCGCCCTCGGGACTGGCTATGCACTTTCACGTCGTCCAGTGACTGGAATTCGAACCTCATGCGAATCATTTGCGCCATGGCAAACGCCCGATCGGCTGGCTCCCCCCGGGCAGGAGCCTAGCCGTCCCGTGCCTTCCGATTCCTTACCTCTCGTGAGCGTGGTGATTCCTGCCTACAAAGCGGCGCCTTATATCCGGCCAACGCTCGATTCAGTATTCGCGCAGAGCTATCCGAGCTACGAAGTTATCGTGGTGAATGACGGTTCTCCGGATACGCCAGAATTCGAGTCGGCGATTCGGCCCTACCTCGATCGCATCATTTACATCAAACAGAAGAACCGAGGACCGAGTGCAGCACGCAACGCCGGCATTCTACGGGCCCGTGGAGAGTTCGTCGCATTCCTTGACAGTGACGACTTGTGGCTCGACAACTACCTGGATCGTCAGATGTCGGCTTTACGGGGGGAACCGGGATATGACTTCATCTACTCGGATGCAAACCTGCTGGGAGACAACATCCCGCCCGGTCGAACATTCATGCGGGCTTTCCCCTCCCGCGGCCCCGTGACGTTCGAAAGCTTGTTTGCACTGAAGTGCATCGTAATCTCGTCGTGCACAGTTGCGCGCAGGCAAACGATCTTGAAGGCAGGATTGTTTGATGAAAGCTTCTGGCACTGTGAGGACTTTGATCTGTGGCTGCGCATCGCATTCAATGGCGCCCGGATGGCCTACCAGGAAGAGATCCTGGCCACCCATCATGTGCGCGAAGGAAGCCTGTCTGCGACACCGCAGTCCATGAGAAAGGGACGAAAACGGGTTTACGAAAAAGCCCTGGCCACACTCGGCTTGAACGACGCACAACGAGCCGTGGCAATTCGGATGCGTGACCGATGGGGGGCCCTAGTCGAACTTGAAGATGGGAAACAGCTTCTAAGCCAGGCCAGATACGGAGAAGCACGAGCAAAGATGCGGTCTGCCAACAACTTCTTCCGGAGCGCCAAGATCAGTGCGGTAATTGTCCTCCTCAGTATAGCTCCGCCAGTCGCGCGCTGGCTGTATAAGGCCTACGCAGACAAAGGCGCTTCGCCACAAAGCCCGGATGACGGCCAAGTTCACTCCGCACCCGGGTTAAGCTCGAACACAGATACGGCGGGCCCATCGAATCTATGACCGCCACTCCGCGCCGCCTGGCTATTGGCTCGGCCATGAACGTGGCCAACCTGCTGGTCACGGCTCTGGTCTCCATTCTGATGATGCCATTCATCGTGCATCATCTTGGCGACCGCATGTACGGAATTTGGGCCCTGGTGGCAGCAGTTGTGGGTTACTACGGCTTGCTGGAACTGGGCTTGGCCACTGCGATCCGCAGATATCTTGGCGCCTCCCTTGGAGCCCAGAACGAAGAAGAGAGCCGGCGAGTCTTTAATACCGCCCTGCTACTTTATTGCGGGTTAGGACTGGTTGTCCTGCTGGTGACGATCTCCGCCGCACTCCTTGCTCCCTTCTTTACGAAAAGGCCAGAGGATGCCCATCTCTTCCGGCTGGTCATTTTCCTGGTTGGCCTCAGCGTTTCCATCGGGTTCCCGATCCGTGTCTACCGTGGAGTACTGGAGGCCCACCTGCGGTTTGATTCTGCCGGGGCCTTTGATCTGCTGAGTGTCTTATTCCGAACGGCGCTAATTGTTCCAGCACTTTTGGCTGGCTACAAAGTCGTCTCGCTTGCCGCAGTCACGCTCCTTAGCACAACTCTTTGGGCGTTTCTATACATTTCCTTCGCCCATCGGACGCTTCCTTTTCTCGCCGTCGACTGGAAATACTTCACACGCGAGACCGCTCGTAGGCTTTTTTCATACAGCGTTTTCAGTCTGATGTCGCAAATGTCAGACATCTTGCGTTTTCAGATGGATTCGGTGGTGGTGGCGAGTTTTCTTGGGCTTGCATTGGTCACACACTACAGCATTGCCGGCAGGCTGGCACAGTTTTACATGGGCACGATGCAAGCCTTCATCGGTGTGTTCGCCACCATCTTCAGCCGCAAAGACGGCGCTCGCGACCATGCGGGGATGAAAAAGACATTCTTCTTTGCCAGCAAGCTTTCTCTGTGCAGCGCAAGCTTTATGGGCTTCGGACTCATCCTCTGGAGCAAGCCGTTTATCCTGCGCTGGATGGGACCAGCCTACTCCGATTCCTATGCCCCACTCGTGGCTTTAGTCACGGGCTACATTTTCGCCCTCTGGCAGGCTCCTTCCGTTCACTTGCTCTTCGGAATCTCAAAGCACAAATTCTTCGCAGTTATGAACGTAATTGAAGGATTGGCGAACCTCGCACTGAGCATCTGGCTGGCCCGCAGAATCGGCATGCTGGGTGTCGCAGTGGGCACTCTGATTCCAATTACGATCAGCAAGTTGTTCGTCCAGCCGGTCTATGTCTGCCATGCCGCAGGGTTCAAGCTTAGTGAATATCTGGCATTGGCGGGCAAGACACTCGGGGTGGTCCTGCTCGCCTTGATCGTTCCTTTCGCGGTGACTCTCAAGTTTGCGGTCCCCAACTACAAAGTTTTGTTTGGAATCGCAATCTTCTCCGCCTCATGTTACGTGCTGATCGTGTTGCGTTTGGCCTTTACCCCGGATGAAAAGCGATTGCTGTGGCGAGGGATACGTCCACGGTTTGCTCTGAAAGCCGAAGCTCCACAAATCACCTGAAGTCTTGATCGCGTTTCTCGGTCCGGACTGCGGAAAACGTTTATGGGAAGAAACGACATGAAGGACGGCTTTCGAGAGACGTCCCCAGACAAATCGAGCACAGCCGGGCGCTGATTTTCACTGGGGTCTCTCGCCATCAAGAAACACGCGCTGCCAGAGTTCCAGGTTGAGCAGCCGCCAGATACGGTTGCCGTGGTCGCGACGGCCATTCCGGTGTTCCCGGCATAGACGCTGTACTTCCTCAGGCTTGAACAGACCTCGGACGCCACATCGCTCCAATAGTAGTTTTTCCAGCTTATCGAGTTCCGGCCCATGCAACCAGTAATCCCATGGAGTAGGGAATCCCATTTTCTTGCGGTAGATAATCGAGTGAGGCAGCAGATCTCTCACTGCCTCTTTCAACACAAGCTTCCCTGCCATACCGTGAATATCGTACTCGGCCGGAATCCGCGCCGTGAACTCCACAAGTTCATGGTCAAGGAACGGTACGCGGCTTTCGACGGAGGCTGCCATGCTCATCTGATCTTGCTTCATGAGCAGTTCGACCAAATAGCTGTTGATGTCCGTGTACAGCATGCGGTGCAGCAGATCTCCGCAAGCCCGCTCCCAAACCTCCATGCAAGACGAGTACGCATCGGCGGACTCGGCACGAGCTTCAGGTGTCATCAACTGGGCTTGCTGCGCGGCGGAAAAGGCGGAATAGAAATTATCAAAGTAGAAAGAGGCCCAAGAAGCTCCATCGCGCATCAAGAACGTATGTTCAAGCTTGCGATGTAGGGAAGCCGGCAGCGGACTGGCTCGGAGTCCCGTCCTGAACAAATCCCGCAGTACCGCCGGCGTCAACGATCGGTACGTTCTGTCCATACGGGAGTTCAGCAGAGTCCATGCATACCGCGTGTAGCCGCCTAAGGTTTCGTCGCTTCCCTCGCCGGTCAGCACTACAGTGACACGCTCCCGGGCCAGCCGTGCCACGAAGTAGAGCGATACGCTGGAAGGCCAGACGATGGGCTCGTCTTCATGCCAAATCAACTTGGGCAGGCTCTGGAAAAATTCTTCCCGCGTCAACCGAACTTCGTGGTGCCGCGAATGGATGTGCGTGGCAACCTCGCGGGCATAGCTCAGTTCGCTGAACTGCTCTTCTCCATAGCCAACCGCAAAGGTCTCGATCTTATCGCGGACTTTCGCCGTCAGGGCTGCCACGGCACTTGAATCCAACCCACCGCTGAGGAATACACCGAGTGGCACGTCGCTCATGAGATGAGACGAAACGGCCGCTTCGAGAAGTCCGCGGTAGGTTGTCACGTAATGCCGCCGTGGTAGCGCCTCAGTATCGACCGGCACCGTCAGGTCCCAATACCGTTCGACTCTGCAATTTCCGGACTCGTCCAGCTCAAGAGTGTGGCCCGGCATCAGCTTCTGGATACCGGCAAACATGGTTTGCGGGCCGGTGATATAGCCAAACGCAAGATACTCCGCCAGGGTCGAACGATTGAATTCAGGTTGGACAGCGGGATAGGCCAGAATGGCCTTGATCTCGGATGCAAAGATAAAAACGCCATCCTGCAAACGGTAGTACAAGGGCTTGATTCCAATGCGGTCTCGAGCGGCAAAAACGCAGCGCGAGCGCCGGTCCCAGATGACGAATGCAAACATGCCGCGCAAATACTTAACGCATTCGCGGCCATACTCTTCGTAGAGGTGAACGATGGTCTCGGTATCGCAACGAGTACGATACCTGTGCCCTTTTGCTTCGAGTTCCGCGCGCAGTTGCTGGTGGTTGTAGATTTCTCCGTTGAAAACAATCCAGACATCGTCGCTCTCGTTCGAGAGGGGCTGGTGACCGGTGTTGACGTCGATAATGCTGAGCCGCCGCATGGCGAGACCAACATTTTCTTCGACAAATATTCCTTGATCGTCCGGTCCGCGGTGAACGATCTCGCTATTCATCCGGGAGAGGATCCGATCATCCACGCAGTGCTGACGATTTGTAAAGAAAAGTCCGCAGATTCCACACATAATTGCTTCTTACCGCACCAAGCGGGGAACACTGTCGCAACCGGCCGATCCGTCCGTCGCTGGCGTTCTTGAAGCCGGCGCCATGAATCACCGGCTATGCCCGCCACAAATTGCCTATGATCTCGCTTTTTTCATCGTGAAGCGTAAGTCCTCATCCAGGCTCTATGATAGATAATATCGATTTGCAGCGAACTTCGGATCTGGATAGTGGGTCGTCTATGAAGGTGTCGGCTCTGACAAGGACTTCCTGGGGCGCACTGATGCCCGCACTCGGAGCAGAGCGCCATTTCGCTCTCGCTGGAAAGGACGACCCAGAGCTGATTTAATATGAGACCCATCGGGATCGCACGTAGATGCTGGTTTCTTATTTTCAATATTTGTACGAGAAGGAAGAGCCGGTTACCCCCGCGCCCTTTCATTGGCGGTCCGGTGGGATAGGATTTCAGAAGTATCGAGCATTTATGAAAAGCAAAGTGAGCGTGTTTGGCCTGGGCTATGTAGGGTCTGTAACGGCTGCGTGCCTGGCGTCGCAAGGACACGCTGTCGTTGGGGTCGACCTGAGTGCCTCCAAAGTGGAGTTCCTGCAGAGCGGGCACAGCCCAATTGTCGAACCCGGAATGAGCGAACTAGTATCAGAGGGACGCCGATCCTCCCGACTACAGGCGACGACCGATTCGTCTGCAGCCATCCTGCAGACTGACATATCGTTCCTATGCGTAGGAACTCCCAGTCTACGGAGCGGCAAACTCGACTTGGGACACATTGAGCCCGTCTGCCGGGAGATTGCAGAAACGCTGCGGAAGAAGAGATCTTTTCATCTGGTGGTCTTGCGCAGCACAGTTCTTCCCGGAACCGCGGAGCAGATTGTCATTCCCACTCTGGAGCGCGTGAGCGGAAAGCACATGGGACATGATTTCGGCGTATGCGTGAACCCCGAGTTCATGCGTGAAGGCACGGCCGTGGCCGACTTCATGGAACCCTCTATGACAATCATTGGCGCGGCCGACGCCACACACGCCGCCCGATTGCGAGAACTCTATGCCTGGGCACCGGGCCATGTGTTCGAGACTTCCTTCCGTTCTGCCGAAATGGTTAAGTACGTCTGCAATGCCTGGCACGCGGTCAAAGTTACGTTTGCGAACGAAGTCGGAACCATGGCCAAGGAGTTGGGAGTGGATGCCGAATCGGTGACAGAGATATTCACGGCCGATTCGAAGTTGAACATTTCCCCGAGTTATCTCAAGCCTGGGTTTGCGTTTGGAGGCTCGTGTTTGCCCAAGGACGTTCGGGCATTGAACTATCGCGCCAAAGAGCTGGACCTAAGGCTCCCCTTGCTTGAATCGATCATTCCCAGCAACGACGAACACTTAAAAAGGGCCGTTGATTTGGTGCTAAATACCGGAAAGAAAAACATCGCCCTGTTGGGTCTGAGCTTCAAAGCCGCGACCGACGACCTGCGCGAGAGTCCGCAGGTCCAACTTGTAAAATACCTTCTCGGCGAGGGGCGCGAGGTAAAGATCTGGGACGATAACGTCTCGCTCGGACGGTTGATCGGCTCCAATCGTCATTACATTGAGCAGGCAATTCCCCATATCGGCTCTTTGCTCTGTCAAGAATTGGGCCTGGCGCTGGCCGGAGCCGAAGTTGTCGTCATCGGTACTCGGGGCATTCCAAAGGATGAATTGCGGAAAAACCTGCGCCCGGACCACATCGTGTTGGACCTGGTAAACCTCGAAAGATCGCGCCGTCCGGGTGCGGGCAAAAACTACGAAGGGATTTGCTGGTAAAGGAATAGTGCGAATCCTATGGGTCAAGGCGGGCAAACTGCTGCCGGCTGATACCGGCGGCAAGATCCGTTCGTATAACATCCTCAAGCATTTGACGGGCTCGCACGAAATCACTCTGCTTTCCTACTACGGAGGAAAACGCGACCCCGTCTATGAGAGCGACATCCAACAAGTGTTCCCCGGCGCGCGAACCGTGTTCACTGCGGCTCCCGATGGTACTTCCTTCGGAGAATTTTTCCAATATACGCGCGGTTTGTTCCAGCCTGCCCCTTTTGCGGTCGCAAAGTTCACCAACCCGCAGGTACAGCGAGAGGTTAGGAGGGTGATCGATCGCGGCGAAGCGGACGTTGCGGTATGCGATTTCTTATCGGCGTCGCAGAACTTCCCGCGCTTGTTGACGTTGCCGACGGTGCTGTTCCAGCACAATGTGGAAACCACATTGTGGAGGCGGATGGCTGCCGCCGAATCAAATCCGATCAAGCGCCTGGGCTATCGGGTCGAGGCTGCCAAGATGAATCGCCGAGAACGCGAAGCTATCGGGCACTTTCATCATGTGATCGCCGTGTCGGAACATGACCGCCGCCAGATGCGGGAAATGTTTCCTGGCGGCAGGATCAGCGTGGTCCCCACCGGCGTCGACACGGAGAAATACTCAGTAGCACCGCCGTCGCGGAGCGATCCACCCAGAATTGTATTTACAGGATCCATGGATTGGGAGCCTAATATCGACGCCGTCCAGTACTTCTGCGAGCAGATCTTTCCCATTGTGCGTTCGGCCGTCCCGGAGGCGGTTTTTCAGATCGTCGGCCGCCAACCGCACCCCAAAGTAAAGCGCTTGGCTTCCGATTCTGTCTTGGTGAGCGGAACCGTTCCCTCCGTGGCGGAGTACTTGCGAGATGCGACAGTGGTGGTCGTGCCACTGCGGATCGGGGGAGGCACCCGGCTGAAGATCTTTGAGGCAATGGCCGTGGGCAAAGCAATGGTCTCGACCACAATTGGCGCCGAGGGCCTCGATGTGCAAAACGGACGCGATCTTATTTTGGCGGACACCCCTGCTGCATTTGCTGACGCTACTGTTTCGCTGCTGCTTAACCATGGATTGCGTAGAAGGTACGAGCAGGCCGCGGTGAGTCTCGCCGCTCAACACGACTGGTCGCGAATCGCGCTGCAATTTGCCGCTGTCCTCCACAATACTGTCCAAGCGTTTCGGAGCAGTCTCACTGCGCAGAAAGCGCAGCCCTGAATTATGAGGATCCTGGTGCTGGATGGGAATCAGAATCAAGCCGTTGCCAGTGTGCGTTCGCTTTCTCGCGCCGGCCACGAGGTGTGGGTCGGAGAATCTGCTGCCTGGTCCAAGGCCGGGTGGTCCCGATTCTGCACGCGGAGATTCCAATACTCCCCCCCGCAGGTTCAGGCGGATCAATTCGTGCAGGAGCTCGCCGAAATAACAGCATCTGTACCGGGCACATTAGTCCTCCCAATGACGGAAGCAACCACTCTGCCCATCTCAGCCCAACGCAAGAAATTGTTCGCGGCCGGGGCGCGGTTAATCCTTCCCGATCATGCAGACCTGCTGCGAGCGTTTGACAAACAGGAGACCACTCGGCTGGCCGCTTCCCTTGGGATCGCGGTGCCAAATACGACCACGCTCGCAAGTACAGACCCACCCGACGCCTTGTCGCGGTCTATTTCCTATCCTGTCGTACTGAAGCCCCGGGCCTCTGAGGAGATGTCTCCCGGTGGCACAGTGCGAACCGGTGGCCGTCCCCGATATGCGAAAACCCCGGCGCAGTTCATCGCCGCCTGTGAGGATTTGCGTAATCGTTGCTCTTCCATCTTGGTGCAAGAATATATAGACGGCACGGGTACGGGCTATTTTGTGCTGATGCGTCATGGAGAACTGCGAGCCGAGTTTGCCCACCATCGGATTCGCGATGTGTATCCTACCGGCTCCGGGAGCGCGTTACGAAGCAGCGTCGCGGTCGACTCCGAGGTTCGCGACGCCTCTCTGGCAATGCTAACCGCGTTGCGTTGGCATGGAGTGGCGATGGTCGAGTTTCGCAAAAATACCGCTTCCATACCGGTTTTCATGGAAGTCAATGGGAGATTTTGGCACTCATTGCCACTGGCCTGTTACGCAGGAATGGACTTCCCGGCCCTGTTGGCCCGGATGGCCGAAGCTGGCGACATTCCAGTCACACGTGACTACACACACGGCACACGCTGCCGCTGGCTCCTTGGCGACTTCCGCCACCTGGCGGAAGTCTGGAAAGGCTCACCAGAGGGCTATCCTGGAACCTATCCGAGCCGCTGGAGCACGCTCCTGGCGGAGTTCGCTCCCGTTGCAGGAACCTATCACGACCTGTTCCAGTGGAAAGATCCCTTGCCCGAAGTAGGAGATTGGTTAAACTTCGCAGAGCAAGTCTTGGGCAAAGCGACATCTGGAGGAAGTTTGCATGCTTAGGGGCGTGATGCATCTCCACAGCACCTACTCCGATGGCGAATTCACCCTGGCGGAGTTGCGCGACGTTTTTCTGGCGCAAGGCTGCCGATTTGCGTGCATGACTGACCATGCCGAATACTTCGATCCCAAATCGATTCGGGAGTACGTTTCCGAGTGCGAATCGCTTTCCGATGATCGACTTCGCTTGGTTGCAGGCCTGGAGTACCGATGTGATCGCGACATGCACATCCTCGGATATGGAGCCACGAAATTGACTCAGACTACCGATCCCCAAGAAATTATCCGCCATATTGATTCGCAGGGAGCGCTCTCCGTGATCGCTCATCCCAAGAACGATTTCTTCGCCTGGATTGAGGGTTTCGCGCGATTGCCCCTGGGGATTGAAGTGTGGAATACGAAGTACGATGGGCGCTATGCTCCGCGGCCGGAGACGTTTGCGCTGCTGCAGCGGCTGCAAACACGACAGCCTGCGATGCTGGCTTTCTTCGGCCAGGATCTGCATTGGAAAAAGCAGTTTCGCGGTCTCTATGTGGAGGCGAACTGCGCTCAAGCTGAGTCGAATGCCATCTTCCGAGCTCTCGCTCGCGGAGATTTTTGCGGACAAAAAGATCCCTACAGCTTGTCCTCGTGTGGCGTCGTCGCGGAAGACTTGCTTCGTCAGTTCGGACAAGACCACGAACGATCCCGCCGGATGTGGCGTTTCCTCAAAGGCGGTAAGAAGGCGCTGGATCGCATCGGTATTAAAGTGCCAGACTCCTTGAAAGCACGACTCAGAAAGATTTTCTGATGCGATCTCGTGAGCTGGTTTTTCTGATGTATCACGAACTGGAACGGCCAGGCCGACCTACGTGCCAGGCCGCGGCCGGTTATGTGCGCTACGTCGTGCCCGAGTTCCATTTTCGCGATCAGATGCTTTGGTTACGGAGCAACGGATGGAGAGGAATGAGCGTCGGGGAAGCACTCACTTTTCCCAAAGGACCCGGATTAGCCATTACATTCGACGATGGATGTGAGACGGACCTTCTCGTTGCCGCTCCGCTACTGAAGCAAATCGGCAGTCACGCCACGTTCTTTGTGACGACCGGCTTTCTTGGGAAATCTGGCTACATGTCCATTTCTCAGCTCCGTGAACTAGCTGCACTGAATTTTGAGATCGGCTGTCACTCGCTCACTCATGCTTATTTATGCGACCTCGACGACAAGGGTCTTCACCGCGAGATTGTCGAATCCAAATCGCGCCTGGAGCAGATATTGGGAACGATCGTGACGCATTTTTCCTGTCCCGGGGGGCGGTATGACCTCCGGACAGCTCGTGTGGTGAAAGATGCTGGGTATCGATCCATGTCCACAAGTCGGATTCAGCGGAACTCCTCTTCCACGGATCCGTTCGGGCTGGGCCGAATCGCGGTGTTGCGAGATTCGACTCCATCGGCGTTTCAAGCTATCTGCGAAGGGCGGGGTCTATGGAAAAGCAAATTTCGCGCCGGAGTTCAAGATGCCGCCAAGGGTCTTCTGGGGAATTCTGTCTATGATCGCGTTCGTGGTTTGCTGATCCGCGACGCTTGAGTGTGACGGGATGGCTTTATGCTGTTGTCTTTAGTCACCCACTCCTGCCGGCCCCCTGTAACCCATATTATTTTCAATATTTTAGCGATCACCCTTGGGTCCAATGGTCTTCTGGGACCCGGGCATGGACTCACGTTACTTTGTGCCTCGGCACCATTTCACTAGAGTCGACTTAAGGACTTCGAAGCGCTTCAGTCCCTCACTTTCGTGAAGAGGTGTGCCATGTTTAGGGCCACATGGACGTCAGCCAACCCCCCGGATGCGCGGCACAACAATTGCCGTCCTTCCTTTCTTGCCGTTGACCTGCTTTCAATTTCAATGATCATCGCCGTAGGCTTCATGACCTCGGCCTGCAACATATCGGGTCAGCAGAACTCAAACGCTGGTGCCACTTCGCCTCAGTCCGCAATCGCTGTGATAATCAGCCCGTCGTCATCCCTTGAAGTCGGATCAGGCGGTACCCAGCAGTTTTCGGTTACGGTTAGCGGATCGGCCAACACGTCGGTCACTTGGTCTACATCGGGTGGCACGGTTTCTGCCAGTGGTCTGTTTACCGCTCCGACCGTGACTGAGGACACCAATGCAAGCGTCATCGCGACTAGCGTCGCCGATCCAACTCAGAGCGCGGCAACTTCTGTCGTCGTCCATCCCGCGATCTCAACTAACCCAAGTGGACCTGACAATCGGTACTGCGGCCCAGGAAACGTGGCCGAATTCGGCGCGACCATGGATGGTCCGGCATATCTTCCCACCAATTGCCTGTACACAGCCCTTTCCGGAACACCTTCTCCGGGCCCGGTCACTCCCTTGAGTTCCGGTTCAGATCTCCAGAGCGCTATTAATGCTGCAGAGTGTGGCGACACATTGTCACTCGAGGAAGGCGGAGTCTGGACGGTCGGACAGCTAGAGTTCCCGGCAAAGAGTTGTGATGACAACAACTGGATTACGATTCGAACGAGCGCTCCTGACTCCACTTTGCCACCCGAAGGAACCCGGCTGACTCCTTGCTACGCAGGAGTCAGTTCCCTGCCCGGCAGACCACCTTTGAACTGCGCTTCCACGAATAACGTGCTCGCAAAGATCGAGTATACGGGAACAAACTCCGGACCCATCCTTTTTGAGCCCGGCGCCAATCACTACCGCTTCATTGGACTCGAAGTTACGAAGCAGACGGCGAGCACATTTGTGCAGGCCCTCGCCTCGGCGGTAACGGGGGGATCTTTCGATCATGTCATCTTCGACCGGGTGTGGTTCCATGGCGATGCTACGCATGAAACAACCCGCGGTGTTCAGTTGGACGGCAGTGCCTACGTCGGGGTTATCGACTCGTACTTCTCCGATTTCCATTGTATCCCTCTGGGCAAGTGCACCGATTCCCAGGCCGTCAGCGGCGGAGGCGGTTCGTTTGTGATGGGGCCGTACAAGGTCGTCGATAACTTTCTCGAATCCTCCGGTGAGAATTTCATCCTGGGGGGCAGCGGAGCCACTTACTCTCCAACGGACGTCGAAGTCCGCCGTAATCACTTCTTCAAACCGATGACGTGGATGCCAGGTCAGCCAGGCTTTCTCGGCGTTACGTTCGTGGTCAAGAACCACTTTGAATTGAAAAACGCACAACGCGTCCTTGTGGAAGGCAACATCCTCGATAACAACTGGGATGGCGCTCAGTCCGGATTTTCCGTGGTCTTGACTCCGAAAAATGACGGTAGCTGCAACGTTTGCGAAGTCACGGATGTGACCTTCCGCTACAACACGATCAGTCACGTGGGGGGAGCGTTTCAAATCGCGAATGTCTTGTCGGGAACCTCGGATGCCGCGAAAGACGGTGAGCGCTACAGCATTCACGACATAACCGCAGACGACATCAGCAGCACGACCTACAATGGGCACGGCGTCTTCGTGCAGATCAACACTCAGATTACCGGGACGGGAATCCCCTTGCTCAATAACGTCACCATTGATCACGTCACCGCTTTTCCAAATCTCACTCTGATCAATGCCGGAGGCCCGGTTGCTCCAAAAATGTCGAACTTCACATTTACTAACAGCATCGTGAATGCGGGCCTGTATCCGGTCTGGTCAACCGGCGGTGGAAGCGCGAATTGCGCGTATCCCGACCTGCCTTCAACTTCGCTCAACGCCTGCTTCTCGCCGCTCATTTTCTCAGGAAACGTCATCGTGGCGCAGCCATCCCACTACACTGCATCCATGTGGCCCCTTGCGAACTCGTTTGCGCCGACTGACGCTGCGGTCGGATTTGTGAATTTCAACAACGGCAACGGAGGAAACTACGCTTTGTCGTCCACCAGCCCCTACAAAGCCAGCGGCGCTGGCCAAGCTCCGGGCGCTAACATTAGTCTCATTCAACAAGAAACATCCGGAGTGTATTGATCAGGAAAACCGGCGACACGAGAGGCGTAAGGCGTTAGCCACCACGCCGGAGCTTCCTCTTGCCGTGCTATCATCGAATCAAGTTCCCTTGCAGGATATTTTCATTGATTTCATGACTCGTTGTCTTCCTGTGTCTTTTCGTCCGCGACGAGACAACACTTCGCTCCCGGCTAGCGCAATTCGCCTGTCCGAATTCCTATTTTTGTCCTCTTCTGCGCGGCGAGTTCATAAGTAAGGTGATGATGACCAACAAGTTATTCGCGAACTTGGCTGCCCTTAGCGTCCTTCTTGCGGCTTCACGGCCGGGCTGCTGCGTCGATGCTGCCCGTTTCGACGGTCCTGCGGAACTGCCCCGGGTGACGGTAAAGAGCGATCTCGGCGATACCCCAGCGAGCGGCAAAACCGTGATCGTTAAGGAAGGCGACAATCTACAGCAGGCGATCAACAATGCGTCCTGCGGAGACACACTTCGGTTACAGGCGGGAGCCACCTTTGCCGGGAGCTTCTCTTTCCCATCCAAACCCTGCGATGACCAGCACTGGATCGTCGTTCGCACCGATGCTCCGGATTCCAGCCTTCCTTCCGAGGGAACGCGCCTCACTCCTTGCTACGGCGGAGTAGCATCTTTGCCGGGCCGCCCCAGCTATCCTTGCCCTTCCGCTAAGAATGTTCTGGCCAGGATTGTTTTCAATGGACACGGCGGCTCTGGGCCGCTGGTCCTCGAACACGGGGCCAACCACTACCGTTTCATGGAATTGGAGATTACCCGCGACAGCTCCGGAGCAAATGTCAACAGTTTGCTCTCGCTCCGTACGGGTGGGCGACAAGCCGATGGCCATGTGGATTGGAACTCCAAAGGGGACCACATTGTGGTGGACCGCGTTTGGATTCACGGGGACGAAAAAGACGAAACAGCGCGCGGTATACAGCTGGGAGGCAGCACGTACGTCGCGGTTGTCGATTCCTATTTCAGTGACCTTAAGTGCATCGCCGCGACGGGCGCTTGCACGGACGCCCAGGCGATCGGAGGAGGCACCGGAGACAATCCCATGGGCCCCTACAAGATCGAGAACAATTTTCTTGAGGCCGCTGGTGAATGCATCCTGCTGGGTGGAGGTGGAGCGTCGCAGATCCCCGCAGACGTCGTGATCCGCCATAACCATCTGTTCAAGCCAATTCTTTGGAAATCCGACGAGCCCGGATTTATGAGCGCGAATAGTGGCCGGCCTTTCATCGTGAAGAACCTCTTCGAATTGAAAAATGCTCAGCGAGTGCTATTTGAAGGGAACGTATTGGAAAACAGCTGGGGCGGATTTTCCCAGACGGGATTCGCCATCCTGCTGACTCCCAAGAACCCGCACACCTGTGCCACCTGCAGCGTGCTCGACGTCACCATTCGCTACAACAAGATCAGCCACTGTGGCAGTGGGTTTCAGATCGCTAACGTACCTTCGGGAACGAAGGATATTTCCGCCGCGGGAGAGCGTTACAGCATCCACGACATTGTGGTCGATGACATTGACGGAGCCAAGTACAAGGGTTTCGGTGTGCTCTTCCAGATCATTTCGCAGATGCCTCAGATGAAGGACGTAAAGATCGACCACGTCACGGGATTTCCGCCTCGCGTCTTGTTCGACATTGGCGTGACAACTCCCAATCCAAGAATTGCTAATTTCATCTTCACGAACAATCTCATCAGTGCGGGAGACCGGGACATCAGTTCCACCGGTGGCGGCCCCGCCAACTGTGCTTACCAGCCAGAGAAACAAGGGGCCAGCGGTATATTCCAAAGTTGCTTCAGCAATTCTGCGGTTACCCGTAACGTAGTTTTGAATGCCCACGGAAACTGGCCGGCTGGAAATTTCACTCCCAGGAATGCATCCGACGCCGGCATCCCTGAGGTGAACGCAGGCTCTTCGCGGAACTTCAGGCTTTGTCGGCAGAAAAGTGAGTCCTCCGGTTGCAGGAAGCAGTCGCCCTATTTGCGGGCGGCAACCGACGGCAAGCCGGTGGGGGCAGACATCGATGCGATTGAGACGGCTACCGCTGGAGCGCAGTGAGCCGGCTAATTTAGCTTTTTTTCTTGCCGGCCTGCACCCACCGCACCGGGCGCAGCGGGCGCAATTCGAGTTCTTAGATCGGAATCATCGCCGAACAGTTTCCATATGGATTCAATCTCATCGGCTAGTTTTCGCGTGTTATCTTCGATATCGATTTCAGGAATCCGCGCTACCATGGCTTTACGATTCGTAACAGCTTCGCTCATCAGCTTCAGCAACGACTCCACATCTCCCGCCTTCCACAACTCGGCGCCGGCCGGCCGGGCGCAATTGTCAGAGGCCAAGACGGGAACTTTCAGCCGCAAAGCCTCCAACACCGATGAACAAACACCATCGGTCAAGGGGATGCGGATATACGCCAACGAACCAGTCATCATGGTAAGAAACAGAGCGTGAGGAACAGATCCCTGAATGCAGACCGCATCTTCCAATCCTTGATTCTTGAAAAACTCCTTGAGAAGCGGAAGTTCCCGCTCGGGCGCTCCAACCAGCAGAAAGCCAATCTCTGGAAACTGCGCGCGGAAACGTCTCACGGCTTCGGCGAGTGACTGCAGCTTGTAGCTCTCACGGAAGCAAACGTAGATAAAGAACGTTCCCCGATGCTGCCGGCAGAAGGTCTCCACGCTGCCCGGCAGGGCCGCCTGTTCAAACTCCACATACTGCGCGGAAAAATGGGGGATTGGGACGACTGTGTCTCCATTGACGCCGCTGGTCAACACCGAGCGCTTCACCGCTTCACTGTTGCAGTAGATCCGTGTTGGAATCCGGAACAACAATGCAAACGCAAAGTAACGAAAAGAACCTTTCGGAGCGGGAAAAAACGCCTGCTTATGCCCGCCGCAATAGGTCAATAGGGCAGGACATCCAAAAAAGCGCGCCAGAACCAGAGCTACGAGAGCCAGCACATAGCCTTTCCTCGTCTCGCCGTTCACTCGCACGTGTACACCGAATCTCCGCCTGACATGCTTCAGAACTTTCTTGAAATAGTCTGCGCCGCTTTGAACGTCGATGTACTCCTCACTCTTGACACGGCGATTTTCATTGAGGTTCATCACCAGACAGTCCCAGCCGCGAGCTTCCAGCTCACGACGAAGCCCGACCAAACTCATAGTCCAGCCACACACCGGAGGAGGCCAGTTGCCAATCTGCAAGATCCGCTTCGAACCGTTGCCTGGATTACTGTTTGCCATCGTTCCCTGCGCTACGCTGGCTTCCATCCCTTCTCGACCAGAAGCGAACGGTAGAGATCCTGATAGCGGTCGCGGATTTTCCCCACGCTGTAATTGGCTAATGCCGCCTCTCGGGCCCGATGCCCCATTTCCCTGCGCAGTTCCACGTCACTCAAAAGCCTTTCGATCGCGTGCCCCAAAGCCTCTTCGTCACCCAAAGGTACTAGCACCCCAGTCTCCCCGTCACGAATCAGTTCGCAGTTTCCTCCGGCATCTGCAGCAACCACCGGAAGCCCCGCTGCCATGGACTCGATGATTACGTTGGACAGGCTCTCTGATCGCGAGGGCAGCACGCTGACGTCAAACGATGCCAGCACCGCGGGAATATCCCGGCGATCTCCGAGGAAGAGGATGCTCCGACCCACACCCAAAGAATGGGCGACTTGCTCGAGGTGCTGCCGCTGGGGGCCGTCGCCCGCCAGAACAAACTGCAGCGAGGGGAAACGAGGTGCGAGTTTCGCGGCTACCCGCAAAAACAATTCATGGTTCTTGCCCGCATCATTCATGCGCGAAACGAAACCGATTCGCTGGACGCCAGCCTCACGCTCGATGGCAGGCTGGGTGGCGGTAAACGACTCCTCCGGCAAGCCATTCGGAATAATCTCCAGCTTTCGCTGGTTGAGTCCGGCTCTTCGCAAAGCGCCCGCAGCCGCTTGTGAGTTGCAAACCACCTTATCGCACCAACTCAGCATGGCGTTCTGTGCCCGGAACTGCAAAGGCGTGAGCAGATCACCCAATTGCCGGTGGCTCCCGATCACCACGGGAATCCCGGCGAGGCGGGCCGCCGGTATCAGCATCAGATTCGTGTAGAAATCGAAAGAATGAGCGATCGCGATTTGCTTTCTGCGGAGATATCGTGCCAACTTGATCCGTGCTCCCTGCGACTTCAGCCAAAACATACTGCCACCCGGCGAGAACTCCGCAATCCCGTTGACCTGATCGAGGAAGGCTCCCTTACGTTTCAGACATCCCAGTTCCACGGAAAACTCCGCGGCGTCGATTGCCCGCGAAATGGTAACGAACTGCTTTTCGGTACCTCCGGTTTCGAGCGAATTGACCATGAGAAAGACCCTTGCCCGCTGCGGTGAAACAGTCGCCGGGCTCGCTGGCTGCTCCGCCGAGGAAATCACGAGGTCCTCTCGCCGGATGCGAACGATTGCGGACTCTGCCCATCGCTCACCACCGATGCGGGTAGCTTAATTTCCGAGGCGCACCGTCTCGGCTGAGCTTCCAAGAAATTCCGATGCCACAGCTCTAGGACGAGCAGCAGCCACAGCACGCCGGAGTGATCGCGTCTTCCTCGAAAATGTTCGTCAATCACGGAACTCACGGCTTTCGGACGGAAATAGCCGCGCTCCAGGGTTCTTGGCTCTTCCAGTATCTGCAAAAGTCCATTTCTAAGCTCGCCCCTCATCCAATGTACAAGCGGCAGCGCAAACCCCTGTTTCGGCCGATGCAGCACGGCGGAAGGGATACTCAGGTGTTCCGCCAGTTTCTTCAGCATGAATTTCCGCGTTCCGTCACGAAATTTGTATTTCACAGGAAGGCTGGTCACCCATTCCACGAAGACGTGGTCGAGAAGAGGAGCGCGCATCTCGAGCGAGGTTGCCATACTCATCCGATCGACCTTGGTCATGATGTCGGCGGGCAGGTAGGTCTTGGTATCGAGGTACAGAAGCCGGCTTAGCTGATCGTGAGCCGGCGCCTCGTCGTAGTAGCGCTGAAACTGCACAAACGGATCCGCGTAACCGCGCGCACGCTCCACGAATTCATCGCTGAAGAGACTGCGCTCGCGATTCAGGGCGGGCAGGAACGAGACGCCATCAAGATAGCGGTCGCGCGAGGGAAGGGTGATGTTCCAGGCCAGCTTGCGGCCCTTCACTTCCGAGGGCAGACGCGGATATACGTGATTGCGATACAACCGGCCTGCCCAGCTCGGTATAACCTCGAAGCGCCCGCGCTTGAGATTTACCACATAACGGTCATAGCCGGCGAACAACTCATCGCCGCCATCTCCGGAGAGAGCGACCGTCACATGTTGCCGCGCCATGCGCGAGACGTGAAAAGTCGGAATCATGGACGAATCGCCGAATGGTTCCTCCATCATGTGCGTGAGCCAGTCCAGAGTCCCGGCAATGTCAGGTTCGATGATTAGCTCGTGGTGGTCGGTGTGGAAGCGCTCCGCCACCATGCGCGCGTATTCAGCCTCGTTGAAGTCCTGCTTGCGGAACCCAACCGAAAATGTTTTGACCGCAGACGAACTGGCGCGCGCCATCAGCGCCACGACAATCGACGAATCCACTCCGCCGCTTAACAATGCGCCGAGAGGAACATCCGAAATCAGGCGCATGCGTACAGCCTCGGCCAGCTTCTCTTCCATCTCTTGCAGGCAGGCATCGTCCGACCCCGGATCGTGCGTCCCGTACTCCGGTAAATCCCAATACTGGCGGAGTTTTATTTCTCCGTCTTTATACTCCGCCAAATGTCCGGGAGGCAGCTTCAAAACCTGCCGGAAAGCCGAGTAGGGATCGGGAATGTAGCCAAAATAAAAGAACTGCAGGATGCCCTCGGGATTCACGTCGGCGAGGCTTGGAGCCGCCGCCAAAATCGCTTTGATCTCGGAGCCAAAGTAGAGACGGCCCCCTTGCTGCGCATAGTAAAGTGGTTTCTTTCCCAGGCGGTCTCGCGCCAGCAGAAGAGACTGGCGGCGCTCGTCGTACAGCGCTATGGCGAACATGCCTCGCAGTTTGGTAACGCAGTCCGCTCCGATCTCCTCGTAGAGATGGACGATCACCTCCGTATCGGTCAGGGTGTAGAACTGGTGGCCGCGTGCTTCGAGCTCGCGACGCAACTCGGGAAAGTTATAAATCTCCCCGTTAAACACTACCCAAACACTCTTATCCTCATTGTGAATTGGCTGTCTTCCGCCGGAAACGTCGATAATGCTCAGCCGCCGCATGCCCAGGCCGACATGACCATTGGCATAAATACCCTGATCATCGGGGCCGCGGTGCACAATGGTCTGGCACATATCCTGGATCAAGGAAGCCTCGACGCGCTCACCCTCCTTGCCGAGCATTCCGGCTATTCCGCACACGAGGGCACCTCGATGGAATCTGTCTCCGCCGCACCACTGGTGCCCACCGACGGTCTTCGTCCTCGAACCGAGACTGGAACGCCGGCCACGTGCAGGTCCTCCAGTCCGCAATCTTCAAACCAGCGGAAGACCTCCTCATAGGTATGCTTCGATTGGTACCACGGCGAGTACCAGTCGAAGGTATCCAGCACGCGCCAGCGCGGATCCTGATCGAAGGACATAGGAATCAGATGTCGTAGAACCCCACTGATGGGCTTGCCCATGAGCGGGATCGTTCGCAGGACTTTGTGTATCCCGTAGAGCGGAATCGTGCCATAACAAAGCGAATGCAAAAGCTTGGGGGGCATACGCCGCGTCACGGCGCGATAAATGTCACTCAAGCGATACCACTTGTTGTAGCCGCTGTACAGCCAGATCGCAATTCTTCCTCCGGGTTTCGCCAGGCGCGGCAGCCTCTTAAACGCACTCTCGCAGTCAGGAGTGTGGTGCAATACGCCCAGGCTGTAGATGTAATCGAAGCTCTCTTCCGCAAAGGGCAGCGAGAAAACATCTGCCTGCAAGATGGTTGCGGGATATCCCGCAAGATTCCGCGCTGCTGCTTCCACGGCGGCACTCAGATCGATGCCGACCACACGAGCTCCCCAGCGGCTGACAACTTCGGCATAACGGCCCATGCCGCATCCCACATCCAGGACCAACTTTCCTTGCAGGTCCTCGCGTGTCAGACCTGTTTTACAGGTAAAGTCAATTTCCGAGCGATTGGCGGCGCCAGTATCGAGCTGGGTCTTATCGTGCTTGAGCCACTGGAAACCGAAGCTGCCGGTATAGTGCTGCTGGTCCACGAAGCGGATGACCCCACGAATCTTTGCGGCAAACTTGCGGCAGCCCAAACAGACTAACCCCGCCGACGCGCCTTCGACTCGACTCCCACACGCCGGGCATCGGAGAAGCCTGAGTACTTCCTCAGTAACTTCTGACTGGTTCACGTTTTCGACTGGACCCATATCTGCGACTTTCATTGCTGCCACTTGGTTTCAGGGTCGCCGGACCCGCGTTCGAACCCACGACCACGGCAATCTGGTACAAGGCAGATACATAGCCGACCATGAAATAGGGAAAAAGGTTGTATTCCGTTGAGGCAAACATTGCGCCAAAGACGTATGCAGCCAATCCCGCCCACAGCGCGCTCGTCCACAACCGAATGCTTTCATCGGCCTCATAGCCAGGCAGTTTGCGCACGCTGTTGATCTTGCGGAAGCTCAAGAACAGCATGGCCAGGAAAAGCGCCAGAGCGGGCAGCCCCGCTTCAGCCGCCAGTTCTGTGTAGCTGTTATGCGCCACGCGCCACTCCCCGTTCGTCACCTCGAAATTACCCGGACCCACTCCAAAAATAGGATGATGCAGCGCAGTCGAAATGCTTGCCATGAGCAAGCGCTTGCGCGCTTGCAGCGATCCCTCATCGCCTGACCCTTCTACATTGCCGCGGACAATACTCCCTAGTCGCGTCAGGTACCGGGGCGTAGCGGCGATGACTCCGGCTCCGACAATGCCTATGGCCACGGCGCCGACAAGCACCGAACGCCGCTTTCCCTTGATCCCATACTCCCAGATACAAGCTAGCACCGTAATGACAGTCGCGATCATTCCGCTGCGCGAGTAGGTTAGAACTACAGCCATCAACAACACCGCCAGACCTCCACCCCAAAGAAGTTTTCGGAGCCCCCCCTTGGCCGCGAGTAGAAACGCCAGGCACAAAGGGAAATTCATGGCAATGTTGATGGAAAGATCATTTGGGTTTTCCAGTACCGCTTTCTGAATGCCGTACAAGCGCCCGTCCCGGGTGTGATGGACCACTATCGAGGCCAGCGTAATGAAAGCAACCGCCGAAACCTGGATGAACAGGAGTTTCCGCATCTGGCGGACCTGCGTGACGATCAGGGAGATCAGCACTGCCACAATCACGCCTTTCGAGAACTTGTTCACTACCGTGTCCAACGCCCCAGCTCGCCAGTACGCAAACGGAATCGTGAGAATCATGTACCCCAACAGCGCCAATAGAAGCTTGATCTCCAACGGCAACCTCTGACGATCTTTCGGGCGCGATCCGAAAATCAGCGCGAAGAGCGCGATCCCTCCGCTGATCTTGGCCATTGGCAGCCAGGCTAGGCCGGGGATTATGTCCTCCGGACGCCAGTAGTAAAGGAACGTGAACAACACTAGAGTCGAGTAACTCAGGCTCTTGCGTTCGCCCAGCTTGAGTCCCGGTTTCGTCCATGCCGGTCTTGTCGCTGCAGTCACCACCGGTTTCTCTCCAGGGTGGAAGCTTCCGCTGGGTCGCAGGATCACCGGCCCCACGCAATCTGCCGACCTCTCACAAAGTTGCCGAACGCCACAGCGGCAGCTAGATTGAGAACCACGAACGTGAACGCCGCGTCTGCCATCCGTGCCAAAATCCCACGCTTCAGCCCGGCCATTCCCAGCAAACTCAGTGCATAGAAGGCCAGTTGCAGAAAGAACGCGGCCCGATAGATTGAGGCGTGCGGAAAGAAGGAAGACACGAAAGCGGTCACCAGAGCGAAAGGAGCCATCAGGCGCAGCAATTTGTGGCTAATGAACTCGAAGCGCAGCGGGTTCTGCCTCGTAAGCAGCCACGGAGCTATCTGTAGCAGCTGATAGTTACCGCTCAACGTTCGCACTTTCCGGGCAAACTCGCGCGTTCCTCCCAGGTCGGGGCAATCCCACGCGCGCGCGCGAGGAATGAAAATCACACGGCTCCCCTGTCGTACCACATGCATCGGAATGTAGAGGTCATCCAGAATGGTCCCGGCCGGCACAGTTGGAACAAGCTGCCGGCGAACCGCATACAGTGCGCCGGTTGCTCCTACCACCGAGCCCGAACCCGAACCGGACTCCCATTCGCGAATTTTCTTTTCGATACGCCAGTACAATCCCATACCCTTGGCAGCTTCTCCTGCTTCTAGGCTGCCCAGCATCAGCTCGCCACTCGCGCATCCGACCTCTGGATCCGCAAAATTCTCCAGCAGCAAACGTACGGCGTCAGGCTCAATCTTCTGGCGCGCATCGGTGAATACGATGACTTCGCCTTCAGCCGCTCCGACTCCGTCGTTCAGACCGCAGGCCTTTCCACTGGACAGCTGATTCAACAAAACGCAGATGCGCGAATCACGAGCATGTTCACGCAGAATCGATTCGGTCCCATCTGTGGAACCATCAGAAACCACCACCACCTGCAAGCGATCGGCTGGGTAGTCGAGCGTTAGCAGATTCTGGAGTTTTTCCCTGAGGACCGACTCTTCGTCGCGAGCCACAAGCACAATGGAGACTGAGGGTAGTGGACAACCATGCCGAACCGGTCTGGGACGCCAGCGAAGCCGCAGCCACAACCAGCCAGCATATCCCGCATAGGTGTATGCGAGAAGCGCGACGGAAACCCAGAATATCCACTTCATTGTGCGCCCCGGCCCAGCAGGACGATCTTGATCGTCTGGAACATGATTAAAATGTCGAGCCCGAAGGACGCATTCTTGATGTAGAACAGGTCGTATTGGAGCTTTTCGCGCGCGTCTCCAAGTGTATTCCCATATTTGTAGCGCACTTGCGCCCAGCCCGTAATGCCGGGACGCACCACGTGCCGCACACCGTAGTAGGGGATCTCCCGGCTAAGCCACTCGACAAACTCTGGCCGCTCCGGGCGCGGACCCACAAAAGCCATGTCTCCTTTGAGCACGCACCACAGTTGAGGAATCTCGTCGAGCCGCGAGGCGCGCAGCAGTTTTCCCACGCGCGTGACGCGTGGGTCGTCGTCGGTCGCCCAGGTGGCGCCGGTGTCGGCTTCGGCGTCCTCGCGCATGGTGCGGAACTTGTAACAGGAGAAACGATGCCCCCCCAGCCCCACGCGCTTCTGGCGGTACAAAATAGGACCGGGAGAACCCAGCTTGATCGCCAGCATGATGAAGGGCAGCAGTGGCAACACCAGCAACAATCCAATCCCGGCAACCATGGTCGAAACCGACCGGCGAAAGAAGTGGAAGCCGCCGCTGAAGCGGAAGCCCTCCGCGAAGATGAGCCAGCTCGGATTGAGCTGCTCGACTTCGATTCTGCCGGAGATTCTCTCCAGCCAGGAAGTGGCTTCCTCTACTTTGACGCCGCCCAGGCGAATCGCCAGCAACTCTTCCACTGGCAGGGTTCCGCGGCGGTCGTGCATGGCCACAATCACGCGATGCACGCCCTTTTCTTGCGCCAGCCCCAGCAGATGTGAGGCCACGCTCTCGCGCGTCAACTCGCCCTCGAGGTTGCCCGTCCATCCCACCACTTCAATGCCCAGATCCGAGAGCCCCCGCAACCCATTGACCAGCCGCTCAGCCCGCTCGCCCGTGCCCAGCACGTAAACCCGTTCCCGCAAATAGGGCTGCCGGAGCAGCCAGGAATATGCGGCGCGCCAGGTAAACAGCATGAAGGTCAGGATGATGATTCCGGCCAGTGCGGAGCCGTTTCCGGGTAGAAAACTGGGGAAGACAAAACCTACAAACGACAATGCCAGGGCTACAAAACCCAGCACCAGCAGCATACGGAAAACCCGTTCCCACTTGGCGCCGAGGCTGGACGCATCGTACAGGTCAAACCAGTGGGAAAACAACAGCACGACTCCGGTCACTGCGAGAATCTTTAAATAACCGCCTTCCACGTTGAGCAGCAGCCAACTGTCATCCCGATTCTGCAGCATGGTCCCCAGCACAAACGAAAACCATACGATCAGAGCCTCGCCCGCCAGCAGAACCAGCGTGCGCAGCGGGTAATACACTTTGAAGAGCCGGATCACGTTCCCCCTAGGCCTTGGGCTCCTTTTTCAAATACGGGTCGTAGTAGTAGCGAGCATAGGCGGCAAATTCCCCATCGGCTCCGTTCAGCACCACACCCACAAGGGCCTGGTCGGGAAACTCTTGCTTTGCCCGGCGCGCCATCTCGAAAGGTGTGGCGTTGGAACGCACTACTATGAGCACCCCGTCACAAGCCTTCGCCAGCAGGCTGGCATCGGAAACCGGCACAGCCGGCGGCGAATCCAGGATGATCCAGTCGAACACCGGCTCAATTCGCTGCAGCAGCAGCTTTAGCCTTCCATTGGCAACCAATTCGGCCGAATTTGCAATCTGACGGCCGCTGGGAATGAAAAACAAATTCTCCATTGGTCCCCGCTGAATGATTGAAAATTCGTCGCTCTCGCCTTGCAAATAGTCGGCCAGACCCGGAGAAAAAGTCGTACCCAGCATCAGGTGCAAGCTGGGAGCGCGCAGATCGCCATCGATGAGCAGCACCCGTCGACCATGCTGCCGCACCAGCACCTGGGCCAGATTTGCCGCGGTGAAAGATTTACCTTCCTTGGGGAGCGCACTGGTCACCAGTATTTTTTTCAGGGTCATCTTTTCCCGGAGGTGGTAAAGCCTGGAACGCAGAGTGCGGAATTGCTCGGCGCCGCGTGCGGCTTCGCCTTTGTCGAAGAACAGCATCGTCTTCGCATCGGGCTCCCACTGCAGTTGGGCCGAGCGCGCCAGCAGTGCGTCAAAATTGAAGGGGCTCGCGAACGGAGGAACCGCAGAGTTCGATTGCATGCCCACAGGAACAGCCGGAGGGACCGCGCGCGACGACTCGTCGGGCAAAAGTGGTGATTCTGGCGCCGCAGCCGTCGCCAAATTCGGCTGGGTAGCCGGACCTCCCTGCGACGTGGCGCGCTCTTGCTCCGCTTTTTTCAGCGCTTCGTGAATTCGGCTCATGGTTTCCTTTCCTTGGGGAGGTCGTCTTCTCCGCGCAATCGGTCGGCCAAGGTCGCCAGCGATCGCAACGCTTCTGCCAGATCGAACTTCGCCGGCTCTGGGTTCGCCGCAGGTGCACTTGTGGCACTCGCCGCCGTACCGTCGCCCAGATCGAAGTCCCGGGCAACGCCATCCACCACCACCGGACCGATCACTCTCTGCTGGTCGACAAAGGCGCTCACCAGGCAGTGCTCGCAGAGCAGGTTAATCACGCGCGGAATACCGTGCGCATAGCGATGCATCGCCGCCACCGCCTCGGGCTCGAAAATCTGCTGCCCATTCGACCCGGCAATACGCAAGCGCTGCCGCACATAGGCTTCCGTCTCATCGAGCGTCAGGGGATGGGTTTTGGCACGCAGCGTGAGCCGCTGCCGCAATTGCCGCAATTGCGGTTGCTTGAGTTTCTGCTCCAGCTCGGGTTGGCCCACCAGCACAATCTGCAGCAGCTTCTCCGTGAACGTCTCCAGGTTGGTGAGCAGGCGGATTTCTTCCAGCACCTCGTCGGAGAGACTCTGCGCCTCGTCCACGATCAGCACGGCCGTCTCTCCCGCCCGATAACGATCCAGCAGCCAGTTGTAGAGCCGGAGCAGGACCTGGCTCTTGGCCCGGGAGTCGCAGGGAATGCCGAAGTCCGCCATCATGTAGTCCAGAAACTGCGGCACGTTCATGCGCGGATTAAAGATAAAGGCAGTGGCCACCTGCTGCAGACGCAACCACTCCAGCAGCTTGTTGATGAGCGTCGTTTTGCCGGTTCCCACTTCGCCGGTCAGCAACACGAACCCTTTGCGGCTTTGGATGCCATAGGTGAGGCAGGCCAGCGCCTCCTCGGTGTGCCGCGTCAGGAAGAGGTAACGCGGGTCCGGGTTGACGTTGAACGGATTGGCTCGCAGTCCGTAGAACTCTTTGTACATGGTTGCGCGTTAAACTCCGATAGTTTCCCTGTGTTCGTCTGTTTTCTTTTTCCGGCCCCAGAACCCGCCATTGTCGCCGCCCTTTTGCACTCCGTTGCCCGACACCCAGGGAATGGTCACCAGCAATGGCAGTTCCAGAGCGGCTTCAGCGTCCGCCTCGGTGCGGATCGACGTGTCGCGAAACTCCAGCCAAAATGCCAAGCCCAGACCTAGAGCGAGACCGGCGCCTAAACCTCCGCCGGCAAACAACAAGCGAACCGGGAAACTGGGCAAATCTGGCAAGTTGGCGGGATTCAACATGCGCATCTGCTCGCCTTTTTCCTCCAGTTCCATCTTGTGCGTGATCTCGGCCTTGCCCTTGTCGGCGAGCATATCCTGATAATTCTTCTGCGCGTTGTCATAGTCGCGGGCCAACTGCTTGTACTGCTCTTCGACCGCGGGACTGAGCGCCACTCGTCCTTGATACACCGAAATTTCCTGCTGCAGCCGCTTCTGATCGCGCGTCGCCGAAGCGATCATGTCTCCGTATTGGTGAATCTGCAGCCGCAGTTGGCGGATCTCCGGCGGCTCGCTCGCCGAAGCTTGATCCGCGCTGGTATCGGCGCTCTGCGGGGATGCCTTGTTGATTTCGGCCAATCGGTTTTTTACTTCTGCAACATCCGCCTTGGCTTTGATCACGTCAGGGTGATCGTCGGTGTAGCGCGCCTGCAGCGACAGGAGCTGAGACTGCAATTCCGCCAGCTGCTTCTGCAAGGTCTGCGGGTCGGTCGCCGACTGCATGGACTTCCACGCCGCCAGTTGCTGCGCCAGCAGCGATTCGGTGTAGGCTTTGTCCTGCTGCACCCGGTTGAGCGTCTGGGTGTTGGCATCCAGTTGCGAGTTCAGCCCCATCAGAATCTTCAGATTATTCTCTTCATCTCCGGGAAGTTGTCCCACGTATTGCTTCTTGAAGGCGGCCAGCTTGGCATCCAGGTCGTCCAAGCTATGCTTGGCGTCGTCCAGTTGCTTGCTCAAGAAATCGGCCGTACCCTGGCTGGTACCTTCGATAAAGCGATAGTTCTCCTTCAGCATCAGGGAAGTGAGCTCATTGCAAATCTGCTGCGCCTCACGCGCGGTAGCAGCCGTGTATTGCACATAAAACCCCGGCACCGGACTGCCCTGCCCGGGCTTTTTCTTGCCGGGCGTGTTGCCTCCCGGCAAAAGATCGGTGACTACGGGCTCGACGGACATATTCAACCGGATGGTATCGATGACTTCAGCGCTGTCCTGGCCGGGCTTGACCAGTCCCGCCCGCTCCACCATTGGTTGGAGGCTGCTTTGGCTGAGTACCTGCTGCTGCAGAGTCGCGATGCGGCCGGTCAAGTCTTCGTCCACCAGGGGCTGAACCATGTTTTCCGGCACCTTCTGCCCTTCCACCAGCACCAGCGATTGCGAGGTGTACTTAGGCGTGAACGCGAAGGAAGTAAGCCACCCCGCCAGAGGCGCCAGCAGCGCTGGGATCAGGATCACCTTCGCCCGTCGGCGCAGCATCGCCAGATAGTCGTCCATGCTCAACTCGCGATTCTGAATCATCGGTTTTGCATCCATTCCGGCAGCGGTTCTGCCGCTGCCCTGAAATCTAGTCGAGCCGCATGGGCCGCGGTGTCCAGTCAATTCCCACCGCGCCCACATGGCGCTGGCCGATCCGGCTGCACGCAGTGCCCGGGGCCACGCTGCTGCAGAATGACTGATCGAAAGAAATCTCATTGAATTGATAGCTGACGAAGGCGTGGAGTGTGCGCGTCAGCATGCGGTGCACTCCCACTCCGGCAAAACCGTAATCGTAGGTATTGGCGGGTGCCCCGGACGTAGAATCCTGGAGGCGGCTGTTGTGGGCATAACCCATGTCGGCGAATGCACTCCACACGCGTCCCAGCGGGCGAGTCGCGCTCAAGCTGGCCACATCGCTCAGGGAGCCGGCAAAAAGTCCCGATCCGCTGGTGTTATAGCGGTAATAACCCAGGCTGACATAAGTACGAGGAAACTTGTAGCGCAGCGACGCGCGCCCGGCAGCGGTGATCCGGCTAGTCGGCGTCGCCAAGTAGGTTAAAGTGCTCCCGTCCGCTACGCAATCCGCCACCGGCAGAAACGGGGCGCTGCACTCCGGTACCACTTCGAAAATATGGGTGAATTGCGGGCCCGCGCCAATGAGAAAATCCATGCGCCCCGAAATGCGATGCCCCCACAGCAGCTGCACAACATTCGAGTGGAAGGCCAACTGGGACACCGAGAAGTTAAAGGCCTGGTATCCGTAAACCAGCGCCGCTTGGTCGTGAGGTCCCAGGATACGGTCATAAGCCAATTCCACCGATGCCTCTGTGTTGCCCAGATACGAGATACCCGCGGTCCCCACGTCGTTGCCCAGGAAATGGGCGAAGCCGTATCCGCCGGCCAAGGTGACGGAGGATTTCGGAGTCAGGTTCTCCACCACGTCAACCAGCGCGAGATCGACAATGCGCGGCGCCTGCCCGACAGCGCCAAGCTGGGCTCCCCCTTGAAAACCATTTCCTCCGCCGAAAGCGCTGCCCCCCAGGATCTCGCCGATGCCGCCTGTGCTGCCGTAAGCGGCGCCGTAATTTCCCTCGGGCATGTAACTGAAGGAGTTCCTGATTCCCAGCTGCCCACGCTTCCAACTGATCTTCTGGTCCAAATCCATCTGCTGAACCTGGCGCCAGCCGATACCTGGCGCGTTGTAGTAGCCGGCTCCGCCTTCATATTCCAGGGCCAGCGCATAGTTGCTCCACAAGCGCTGCAGGATGACGCTTCCCAGAATCCTTGACACCGAACGAATCGAAGAATTGCCCAAAGTGTCGGCGACGTTGGAATCGACCGCCTCGCTCACGTGCAAAGCGGGCTGCAGATAACTGAGAGGCGCAGCATGCGGCTCCAGCCCAGGTTGGTCTAAAGCCGTGATGGGCGGATTCTCGCTTACCGGAGCAGGGCCGTTGTCCTGCCCAAATGCGGGCGCGGGTGCGCTCCCGCTCTGCGGTTGACTATCGGGCGGTGCTGTCGGGGTCTGAGGGTTGCCGGCGTCCTGGGTCCAGGCGGCGCTGGCCGTCAAAGCCACCACTGCCGCAATCCACATCCTGTAACGATTCTTCATCGTGCGTTCCTTAGGGCACCACCACCATATCGCCTGGCTTTAGGGCAATATTCTCGCCTGGCCTTTTGCCCTTGATCACCTCTTTATAGTTCACCCGGTACTTCTGTTGAACGCCGTTCTCCGTGCGTACCACATAGATTCCCTTCAGATTGGCGAACTGCGTGAACCCCGCGCTTGAGAGCGCTTCCAGCACGGTCATGTTGGGCAGCAGCGCTAGCGCTCCGGTATGCAGCACTTCCCCCGTGACAAAGATCCTCCGGCTGTTCATGGCCGTCACCACCACTGTAACCCGCGGATCTGCGAGATACTTCTTGAGCTTCTCGGTGATTGAGTCTTTCAATTGCATGGGGGTCAGGCCAGCCGCAGGAACGTCGTTGAGCAAGGGCAGCGAGATCTTGCCATCGGGCCGCACGGGCAAGGTCGCTGTAAGATCCGGCTCCTTCCAGACGGAAATGTGCAGCATGTCGTCGGCCCCGATCACATACTCCGCCCCAGCCACAGAGGCCAAAGCTTTGGCTTCCGAGTCAACGGCGCCCGGAGTCGGCTTGGCTGCCCCACTGCCGCCCGCCGTAGCAGCGTCCTCTTGCGCCCATGCACCAGCCGCCAACAAACCTGCAATTACGAGGCCAGACAGCTTTGTCGCTCTGTTCATGCTTTCTCCTGCGGAGCCAGGAAGCTCCATATTCGCTGCCACCAAATCTGTTCCGCCAAAGTCGCGGAGAATAATCTGCTGGCAAAACGTGTCTCCATTTTTCTGCCTTTCCGGGGTCCAGTTGCCAGTGGACGCTGGCTAAAGGGCACGGTCAGTGTCAGTTTTGTCCCGCAGTGGGGAAACTTGCAACGTCAATTCTACGCTCTATTTTCAACAGTTTAGAATCAAGAAGCGACGCTCAGGAGAGGAACGAATCTGCTTTGAAACTACACCATCCAGCTCAAAAGAGAAAGTGTTTGCCCGAGCGGAAGTAATCGCTTGCCAGGCGCGCCGAGCGAACCAAACCGTTAGTTTATCATCTCCCTCATTATCAATAAGTTGAGAACTTTTTTTCGGGCAAACAACAACCTCAGAAACACGGCGGATTGTGAGCATCCGGAGAACCGACCCGATCCCACGCCGTGGCCTGCCGCCATCCTCTAGAGACCAACGTGCATGGCAGTGTATCTCCGCCAGTTACCTCCGGGCCTCCGGGTTTTCATTGCGGAGCTTTTGCCACTTCGCTTATGCTTGATTTCTATCCCCTTGCGCGAGAGTACGTTCTGGTGAGCCAGGCAGTGCAAACTGAGCCAACCCGCCCGCAGGCGTCCGCCTCACGGACGGCTCTAATGCCGTCGTGGCAAGTGGTTGTGTTGGTGGGACTTCTGTTCTGGCTGTATGCGCCAACCGTGAATCGACTGGTGCATCAATGGTGGCAGGACCCAAATTTCTCTCACGGCTTTTTTGTCCCTCTTTTTTCGGCTTTCGTCATCTCGCGGGAATGGCCCATGCTTCGCCGTTTGAGCTGGCAGCCATCGTGGTGGGGGCTGGCCGGTCTAGGGTTCGGCATGTGCGTGCTGGTTCTCGGTCAGTTAGGAGCGGAGCTCTTTCTTTCGCGAGTTTCGTTGCTGCTGGTGCTGGCTAGCTTGACCGTGCTTTTTCTGGGATGGAACTTCCTGCGAGCTCTTGCTTTCCCCTGGGCGTTCTTGTTGCTGATGATTCCCATTCCAGCCATCGTCTTCAATCAAATCACATTCCCTCTGCAGTTACTGGCCTCAAAGGTTGCCAGCACGACACTGCCCTGGATGGGCGTTCCGGTCTTGCGAGAAGGCAATGTTATCGTGCTTCCGGCCATGGCCCTCGAAGTAGCGGATGCGTGCAGCGGCATTCGTTCTCTGATGTCTCTGACCACGCTCGCCATTATCTACGCCTACCTGATGGAGAGAAGAGTTCTGATACGCGTGGCACTGGCGGTCGCCTCCGTTCCCATTGCCGTCGTGGCCAACAGCGTGCGCATCATCGGGACGGGCCTGCTGGTGCAGTATTGGGATCCCGACAAGGCCGAAGGGTATTTCCACGCCTCTTGGGGATGGCTGATTTTCGTGATTTCGCTGGTCATGCTATACCTTCTTCATCGGGCAATTTGTCTTTTCTGGCCTGAGAAAAAGGAGAAGGCGTGAAGTTGCGCTTCCTTTTCGCTGCCGGGTTCATCGCGCTTACCGCGATTTTGCTGCAGGCGCGCGGGCGCGGCGAAATCATTCCTCATGGCCTGCCGCTCTCGTCTTTTCCCACGCGACTCGGAGACTGGAGCAGCACCGACATTCCCTTGGACAAAGAAGTTCTCGACGTGCTGGGCCCGGGAGACTTCTTGCTACGGGTCTACCAGGATGAAACCGGCAAACTTCCCTACGTGGATCTATTCCTCGCTTATTTCCCCAGCCAGCGCTCCGGAGACACCATTCACTCTCCCAAACACTGCCTGCCCGGAGCGGGTTGGACGCCGGTGGAAAACAGCCGGGTTACGCTCTCTCTGCCCGGCCACGCTCCCTTCCCCGCCAACCGTTATGTCATCTCCAAGGCAGGGAGTCGGCAGTTGGTTTTGTATTGGTATTGGGCTCATGATCGCGGCTTGGCCAGCGAGTATTCCGCCAAGTTCTATCTGATTGCGGATTCCATTCGCATGAACCGCAGCGACGGTGCGCTGGTGCGCATAACCACTCCTATGTTTCCCGGAGAAACACCGGAGGCTGCGCAGCAACGGCTTCTGCCTTTTGCTTCGCAGATCTCACCTCTGCTCGACAACTACATACCCCGTTAATGGTCCCGCACGAATCGCCGCGGCGCCAAGGAACGATGGGCGCGATAGAACGGCTGCTCTTCATCTTGTCGTTCGCCTCTTTTCGTCCGCGCAACGGCGGCAATTTTCATCTTGCCCACAAGTGCCGTCGGTGTTATTTCTAACTCTCTTTCACGATTGCGCGAAGCGCGCTCCGGGACACTCGTTTGCCGCAACCCAACCACGCCGACTCGCTGAAAACAATCTCTCCTGTCTCCTCCGGCCAGTCCGTCGCCGAGGCCGAAGATGCCAGGCCCAAGCGCGTGCTCGGATTCCGCGACTTGCTGCTGTTTTACGTCGTCACCGGCATCAGCCTGCGCTGGATCGCAACGGCCGCGGCTGCTGGCCCGAGTTCTGTCGTCATCTGGGCCGGCGCGTGGCTGTGCTTTTACCTGCCGCTGGCCCTATCGGTGCTCGAGCTTTCCTCGCGTTTCCCCAACGAAGGCGGCCTCTACGTGTGGAGCAAGCGGGCGTTCGGCGACTTCTCCGGCTTCATGTCGGCCTGGACCTATTGGACCAGCAACCTTCCCTACTTCCCTGCCGTGCTCTACTTCGCCGCCGGCAACATTCTCTTTATCCGCCAGAGCGCATGGGCGCATCTCTCGAACAACGCTACTTTTTATATCGTCTTTTCTCTGCTAACCCTCAGCGCTGCCACTCTGATGAACATTGTCGGACTCGATGTCGGCAAGTGGTTGCATAACGTTGGCGCGCTGGCCATGTGGATTCCGGCGGGCATTGTCATTGTGATGGGGCTGATCGCGTGGCACCGTTTCGGCTCGGCCACCTCGTTCACCGTGCATTCGATGACCCCAAGCACGCACTTGAACGATCTCATCTTCTGGTCCGTACTGACTTTCGCTTTCGGAGGATGCGAAACTGCGTCGTTCATGGGAGAAGAAATCAAGAACGCGCGGCGCACAATCCCGTTCGCTCTGCTGCTCGGCGGCGTGACCGTGGCCATCTGCTACGTGCTGGGTACGGTGTGCGTGCTGCTGGCCTTGCCTTCTTCCGAGGTCTCGGGTCTTCAGGGTCTGGTGCAGGCCGTCGCGAAAACCGCGTCCCGCGTGGGTTTTCCGGGAGTTCTTCCCGTCGCAGCGTTCTTGATCGCGCTCAGCAACATTGGCGCCGCGGGAGCTTATTTAGCCGCGGTCGCGCGTCTTCCCTTCGTGGCCGGCATCGACCGTTTTCTGCCCGCGTCGTTCGGCAAGCTTCATCCGCGCTGGAAAACTCCATGGGTTGCGCTGCTCACCCAGTTTGCTCTAGGCGCGGTCTTCATATTCCTCGGACAAGCCGGCACCAGCGTCAAAGGCGCGTATGACGTGCTGGTCAGCCTGGGCGTGATCGCCTATTTCATTCCCTACCTGTATCTTTTCGCCGCCATGATCAAGCTGCAGCACGAGCCCGCCGCACCAGATGTAATCCGCGTTCCCGGAGGAACAACCGTAGCCAAATTGGTTGCTGCCGTTGGATTCCTCACCACCACGCTAACCATCGCGCTGTCGCTGATTCCCCACCCAGACGAACCCAACAAACCGTTAGCATTGCTAAAGATTGTGGGCGGAACTGCGGTTCTAGTGCTCATGGGCGCATGGACCTATGCAGCCGCAAAAAGAAAAACAGCGGCATCGCACAAGTCTTGAATCCGGATGTCTATTTCGCCGGAGATTGCGCTGAATCCAGAGCAGCGCGGGTAGTCGATTCGGACTTCAGAGTAGCGTTGCGCCATTCGCTGATCTGCTCGAGCGCCTGCGCCATAGAAGCCACCACCCGGTCGGGTCCGGCGCTTCCGAAACGTTCTTTAGCTTTCTCCAGGTCGCCCGCAAATCCCCAAATGCCGGCAAGAATCTTAATTTCGGGCAGATGAATGCGAATCCGCTGGCATAAGGCGCGCGATTGCGCAAACGCGAAAGGAGGAAGCGCGGAGATGCAGACGACGTCCTGGGGCTCGGGTGGGAGATGCGTCAATATTTCTTCGAACGGGGAGCCCACAGGCAGCGAAAGAACGCCGTGGCCTGCACGCTCCAGCAATTGGGCGAGCATGGAAGACGTGATCTCGTCGGCCTGATCGTTCGCCGCCAAACAAAAAATGCGAATCGCAGAAGGCCGTGGCTCCGCAGTGTTCTCAGGTAACTCGCGCCGTTCCGAAGACAACCAGAGCGACTTGAATCTTCTCGGCTTTGTTGGGTTCTCTTCCGGCCGGTAAACAGCCAACTCCGAGACGATTTCGCTCGCGCTCAGAAACAGAAACGATTCTCGCGTTTCGTCCAATGCTCCTTTGTGACGGTCCTGCTCGGCCAAAGTGAGAGCGGGAATCAGAACCGCGTCATACAGGCTCACCAAGGCGTGAGTTTTCAAAAAGCTATTCGCGATGGTTCGTGCATCTTCCTGGTCCAGAGCAAGCAGGCGCTGATAAAACTGAGCCTCAACTGACAATGCTGTTTCATCGCCCAGCAGAACATGGAGGAACGACATTCGCGGAACATAGCGCCCCATCACAATCACGCACACCGTAAGCGGAACCGCCAGAACCAGTCCAGCCCATCCCCAAAGCATCGTCCAGAAAACAGTGGTCACCAACAACGCGAGGGAAGAAATTCCGGTGTGTGCGCCGTACAGCAAGGGTTCTACGATATTTCCTGCGATCAATTCGAGCACCGCGAAGAGCAGAACAACCAAAACCGGAGGGCCCCAGCCATTGAATACGGCGAGAGCCAGCAGGACGGGAAAAGCGGTAGCCGTCAACACGCCCGCGTACGGCACGATCCGCAGAAGGCCGGCGATCACTCCCCAAAGAATGGCGTTCGGAATACCAATCAAGTACAGGCCGAGGCCAAAACAAACACCATAGCAGGCATTTACCAGAAACTGCATCACCAGGTAGCGGCTGATGCGGCGAGCCGCGTCATCCAAAGCCAGCGTCATGGCGTTCAATTGCGCCACGCCCACCAGCCGCAGAAAGCGGTTGCGAAGGTCTTCCTGCTTGATCAGAATGAAAACGGTGAAGATCAGAACCATGCCCGTTGTAGCCAGCGGTTTGAGAAGCGGACCCAGAACCTCGCGAGCATATTGCAAGCCATTGGCCGGAGCCGCGACCACCTGAACTGGCAAGGGACCAGCGGCCGGCGGAGTCGCCGGAGTTGGCTCCGGCTCCGAAATCTCCTTGCCGATTTCATTCACGCTCTCGGCCGCCCGGCCAAGAACACTGTCTGGCGCGGAATGAAGGGCTTCGATTTTATTGTGGATATTCAGACGATACTTGGGGAGGTCGTTCGCGACTTCCAGCAATTGGTTGGCAACCACCCAGCCCATGCCTCCGACGGCCGCGACTGAAATCAGCATGACCAGCGCGACCGCCGGCACTCGGCGCATGGAGAGCTTTTGCAACCACATCACCATCGGCGTCAACAGGAAGTTGAGCGTCAAGGCCAGCGCGAGAGGAATCAAGACCGGGCGCGCGAAATATAGAATCAGAACAACCCCGGCCAGAATCACCAAGGGGTTCAGCGCCGGCGAATCCGGTCGGGAACGGCTCATATGCTATGAAACAATACTCCAAAGTTGCGCCAGATTCTAAGTTGGGGCCGACTCTAAGTTGGACAAGAGAATCGGGATTGATCTGGCAGGAGGCCAGGCAGTCGAGACAGACCTATACCGGCACAGCCGTCTTCCGCGGAGGATTAAAGAACGGCAGCGCGGTCACCTCCACATTCGTCTTCAGACGGATCGCTTCGATCGTGATCTCCATCTGCAACGTTGTACCGGGCTTCGACTGCTCGGTTTCCACACTCGCCAGCGCGATCATCTTCTTCAGGATCGGTGACCAACTCGTAGTCGTCGCCTTGCCAACTTGCTTTTCCCCCGAATACAAGGGCACGGCCACGCGCGAAGCCTGGCTCGGCGCCGCCGGCGTCAGACCATATCGCTCATACAGCGTCTCCACATCGGTCCAATCAACTTCAACGCCGACCAGTTGTCGCGGCACGCCGTTCTTCGCGTCCTGCTCCAACGCCCGCTTGCCAATGAAATTTTCTTTCTCAAGATGCACCATCTTGCCGAACCCCAGCTCATACGGCGAATACTTCTGCGATGAAATCAGCGCCTTTTTCGAACTCGTGTAATCGACTTCAATCAGAAGCAACCCGGCTTCCACGCGCGCCACGTCCAGAGCCAGCATCCCGGCAGCGTGCAAATCAAACTGCTTGCCTTTTTCCGCCAGCGCATCCCACACCTTCACCGCGTCATTTGCTTCTTTTAGTGGAACCCAGATCTCATATCCCAGATCGCCCGTATACCCAGTCCGCGAAATGTCCACAGGCACGCCCGCAATCTTTCCACTCGTCACGCGAAAATACTTGAGATCCGCGATGTCGGCATCGGCAACGGTCTTCAACAGCTTCGCCGAAGTCGGCCCCTGCAGCGCCAGCGCCGCAACTTTCTCGGAAATGTCTTCGACCTGCACATCCATGTTCAAGCCGTTCTGCCGGAACCAGCGCAGGCTGGGGTCGGCAGCCGTCCAGCGATAAACATTTTCCTCCAGCCGCGAAATCGTTCCATCGTCGATGACCTTGCCCTCTTCGTCGCACCAGCAGCAGTAAATCACCTGCCCCACTTTTACCTTATTAATGTCGCGCGTGATCACGCGGTTCACCAGTCGGGTCGCGTCTTTGCCAGTGATCAGATATTTGTAGAGCGGAGAAATATCGATGAGCGCCGCCGCATTGCGGATCGCGTTGTACTCGTGCTCGTGATGCACCTCATACACGCTAACCGTGTAGTAACCCGACCACTCGCGGTAATTCAAGCTGTGGCAAAGCGGAAAAGTTCTCTCGTGAAACGCGGTTCCAATGGGCAAGGGAGTGGCCTCGAAAAATAATTAACTCGAAGGCGAATTATATGCACCCACAGACACGTGTCGCAACCTGGCCATCGATGACTAACACTCACGGGCTGCGCCGAGGAGCTGCTACTCGGTGGGACGAAACTGTTGACCTTGGGCTTGCGGAAGGTTAGTAGTAAGATTTCACGCGTCATGAAGAAGCGAGTTATTCCATTCGCAATCGGTTTCATCGTGTGCAGAGCTCAGGCACAATCTCCTCCTTGCGACAAGCTGCCGTACCGACTCGGGCATCTTGTGACCTTGAATTCTACCGATCTGCGCTCCAGCCCGCGCCGGATCAGCAAGAAGGAGTTGAAAGAATTGGGCAAGAAGCAAGACAAGGCGCAGAACGAATGTAACGCGTTCGTCAGCAAGCATCCCGGCCAGCCGGTATCTACAGAATTCTCGTTCACCGTTGAGGGATTTGCGGCGTACTACGGGCGTTGCGAGAGCTTTTGTGGAACCGACAAAAGACTGGCAACTGCTTATTGACAAAGAAGCGAACGAGACGGCGCCACCCAAGAAGTGAGTTCAGTCAGAATGGCGGTTTTTCGAGGTCAGCGCTGGCTTTGACTTGCGAACCAACACTCTACCGTTGCGTGATAGACAAACAGGTATAGGCCCCCGACGACCAACGCGGAGAGACGACGCCATCAGAGCCAGCATCGCGTTGCATTATGGCGAATACCCTATCCGCCAACTCCGAGTGATTTGCGTTGGTTCGAGACAAATGCGCCATGCTTCGAATTATCTCACCATTCGTCAAGCGGAATCGCGGCGAATTCAGCCACCACGTCTTTTCGGGTAGTGGTGCTATTAGCCCACTACTTCTTTTCGCGACCCCCTCGGTCGGGACGCTTCGACCGCGCAAATGTGCAGACAAAACGGCCCATTACCGATAGAATGACCTTCGACTTCATGCATTCCATCATCCCAATCCTATCGAACCTCCTCCGCAGCTGGGGCGTCCTTCCCAGCGGCCTCTAATACGCTCGCCCCAAAACTGCGCTAATATTCCCCGTTCCCATTCTCAATCAGCAAGCAACAGCTAAAGGCTAACAGCTTATGGCTACTTCATACGACGTAATCGTGATCGGTGGCGGCCACAACGGCCTGGTCAACGCTGCCTACCTGGCTCGCGCCGGAAAGAAAGTTCTGGTCCTCGAACGCCGCCACATTCTCGGCGGCGCCGCCTGCACCGAGGAAGTTTTTCCCGGCTTCAAATTCTCCGTCTGCTCCTACGTGGTGTCGTTGCTGCGCCCGGAGATCATCCGCGACCTCGATCTCCCCCGCCACGGCCTCGAGATTCTCCCGCTCGATGGCACTTTCACGCCCATGCCCAGCGGCGATTACCTGTGGCGCGTGAACGACCACGGCAAAACTCACCGCGAGATTGCCCGCCACTCCCGCGTCGACGCCGAGGCCTACGACGAATTCGGCAAAGCCATGCAAGCCATGTGCCGCTTCGTAAAGCCCATCCTCAGCATGGTCCCGCCCGATCCCAACACGCTCAACCCGCGCGAACTGATGAAGCTGCTCTTCATCGGCCGCCGCTTCCAGGGCATGTCGAGCAACGACAAGTACAACCAGGTCCAGCTCATGACCATGAGCGCCATCGATTTTCTCGATCAGTGGTTCGAAACCGACGTGCTCAAAGCCACGATGTCGGCCTCCGGCATCATCGGCACATTCCTCGGTGTGCGCTCACCCGGCACCGCATACGTTCTGCTCCACCACTACATGGGAGAAATCGACGGCGCATTCCGCGCCTGGGGCTTCGCCCGCGGCGGCACCGGCGCAATTTCCAATGCCATCGCCGACGCCGCCCGCGAAGCCGGCGTCGAGATTCGCACCCAGGCCGCCATCGCGAAAATCATCGTCAAAGATGGCAAAGCCAAAGGGGTCGTTCTCGCCAGCGGCGACGAAATCTATGCCGAAACAATTTCCTCGAGCGTCGACCCGCGCCTCACCTTCAACAAGTTCATCGCAGCCGAGCACTTGCCCGCCGACTTTCTCGAAGATATCAACCGCTTCAAATACCGCGGCTCTTCCGGCAAAGTAAACATGGCGCTCGACGCACTGCCCAACTTCAAAGCTATACCTGGCCCCGGCGCGCACCTGCGCGGCGCAATTTCTATTTCGCCCTCGGTCGAATATATGGAGCGCGCTTACGACGACGCCAAGTACGGCAACTTCTCGCGCCGCCCCTACATCGACATGGTCATCCCCTCGCTCACCGATCCTTCGGTTGCGCCGCCCGGCAAGCACGTGCTCTCCTGTTTCGTGCAGTACGCGCCCTACAAGCTGCGCCCCGGCCTGAACTGGGACGATCAGAAAGAAGCCTTCGGCGACACCGTCGTCAACACCATCGCCGAGTACGCGCCCAACATCAAAGACATCATTCTCCACAAGCAAGTCATCACTCCGCTCGATCTCGAACGCGAGTGGGGACTGAGCGAAGGCAATATTTTTCAAGGCGAACTCTCGCTGGAGCAACTCTTCTTCCTGCGTCCAGCGCCGGGTTATGCACGCTTCCGCACGCCCATCCAGAATCTCTACATGTGCGGTTCGGCCACGCATCCCGGCGGCGGCATCATGGGCGCGCCCGGACGTCTCGCAGCTCTCGAGATTCTCAAAGACATCAAGGGAGCGGCCTAACCATATGAGCGGTCTGTGTCATCCTGAGCGGAGTTTCCGTTCGCGAAGCGAAGGGAAACCCAGTCGAAGGACCCCGCCACACTTTCGTTCAGCTCAGGCGCGGCCAGGCGTTCTCCCTGTGCATTCGGAAATTTATGACAACAACTTCTAAGTCCGGCGCACGCGATATCGTCATCATCGGCGGCGGCCACAACGGTTTGGTCACCGCGTTCTACCTCGCCAACGCTGGATTCAAGCCTCTCGTCCTCGAGCGCCGCACGCAGGTCGGTGGCGCTGCCATCACCGATGAATTCCATCCCGGCTTCCGTTGCTCCACGCTGGCGCACACTTCTGGTCCGGTTCGCCCCGATATCGTTCGCGACATGCAACTTCAAAAGCACGGACTGCGGTTCATCACGCCGGAGATCTGCGTAACCGCGCTCTCGCCCGACGGCCGCGCGCTTCCGCTCTATCGGGACGAAGACAAATCCGCGCAATCAATCGCGGCCTTCTCGCAAAAAGACGCAGCGAAATATCCCGAGTTCGAAAAATCGCTGGCCAAGATCAGCAAAGTGATTGCAGCGGCGCTCGCCACAACCCCGCCCGATATCGACCACCCCAGCGGCGGCGACCTCTGGAGCATGTTGAAAACCGGCCGCGCTCTCCGCAACCTCGGCAAGCGAGATATGTACCGCGTCCTGCGCTGGGGACCAATGGCCGTCGCCGATCTCGTCGCCGAATATTTTGAAACTGAACTATTGCGCGCAGTTATAGCGGCTCGCGGAATCTTCGGAACTTTCCTCGGCCCGTGGTCGGCCGGCAGCAGTCTGCAATTGCTGATCCGCGCCGCCGGCGATTCGCATCCCGCCGGCTCCACGTTCTTCGCTGCCGGCGGAATCGGCGCAATCACTCAAGCCATGGCCTCCGCCGCGACGGCAGCCGGTGTCGAGATTCGCACATCAGCCGAAGTCATCGAGATTCGCGTCAAAGACGGCACAGCCACCGGCGTACTGCTCTCCACCGGCGAAGAAATCAACGCGAAAGCCGTCATCTCCAACGCCGACCCCAAGCGTACTCTGCTCAAGCTCACCGATCCCACTCATCTTTCGCCTGACTTCGTACAGAAGCTGCAGCACTATCGCGGCAATGGCACGGTCGCGAAGATCAACCTCGCTCTCTCCGGCCTGCCGAATTTCACCGCCTTGAAAAATGGCGACAGCAGCGCGCTCAAAGGACGTCTCCACATCGGCCCCGAAATCGATTACCTCGAACGCGCCTTCGACGAATCCAAGTACGGCAACTTCTCGCGCCAGCCCTATCTCGAAGTCACAATTCCCTCGCTGACCGATCCCGCGCTCGCGCCCCAAGGCCAGCACGTGATGTCGATCTACATGCAATACGCTCCGTACAAGCTCAAGGGCATCTGGGAGAACCAGCGCGTCGCGCTCGGCGACACCGTAGTAAAGACGCTCTCGCAGTATGCCCCGAATTTGCCTGAGCTGATTCTGACCCACCAGATCATCACTCCGCAGGATCTCGAAGACGTCTACGGATTGACCGGCGGTCAAATTTTCCACGGCGACCTCGCGCTCGATCAGTTCTTCACCATGCGTCCGCTGCTGGATTGGGCCCGCTACCGCACGCCGATTCAGAACCTGTATCTTTGCGGCAGCGGCACGCATCCCGGCGCAGGCTTAACCGGAGGCTCGGGTGCGAACGCGGCAAAACAGATTTCGAAGGAACTGAACCACTGATCTGCGGCACAGCTCGCGCTAGGACCCAACGTGGTTGACCAGCCAGGTGCATGAGCGTAACAGCGATGTTACCCAACTGTCGGCCTGATACCGGGGTAACATGCGTTTCGACACGCGTTGGAGATAGTCTGTCCGTAATTAGAGAGTTCTCTATGGACAACACTTTCACGGCACGAATTCTAGTAGGCGTGGTCTTTCTCGGCGTTGCCCTTTCCGCCCAAAGCCCTCCGGTCAACGTCAACACCGGAACCTACGTCGGCGTCCTTGATGATGCCCGCGAGGAGATGCTCAATTGGAAGCCGGGCGTTGCTCAACTACGCGTCATCCGACCAGCCTTCGAAAAGACCGCGACCGGATGGAAGCAGGTGGACTCTTCATCATTGCCTGCGCACATGGTTTGGACCGTTGCCTTCGATGGCAAAGACCTCGGGCAAGTAGAAAGTGAGGCGGGTTCGGAGGACGGGTTGACTCCCGTACAGAAAATTGTCACATCCGCCTCTCTTATTCCTACCGTGGGACCGCCCTCGCAGCAATTTGCCGGGCTCCTAGCCGACGGGGCAACGAAGGTTCGTCGCCCCTTAATCGCCATTTCGGAGCCCTACTTTCACGATCCAGATGGCTGGAAGCGAGCAAAATTGCCGAACGAGGCTGCGGGCTTGGTCCGGAACGCATTTCGCAGCGAGTATCGGCACGTTAACCACTGCAAAGACGAGCGAATCATTAAGGCGAATTGGAAGTTTCCAGACTCGGCACTGGCTTTTCCTATCTCATATGCGTCAAACAAGAACTCTTTTCTGGTAAAGGCTAGTTTGAACGCGGGAGATTGCGGATGGGTCGACCAGCCTGACGACCCACTCTCTGAGCCTTGGTTCTTTGTTGCCGGAGACGGGACCGTTCGACGAATCGGCTCCTTCATGTCCCTACTTGATGCTGGTGACTACGACAACGACGGTACGTCGGAGGTCATTTTCGTTGTGAACCAAGGTGAGAACACGGACGGCTTCGTTCTGTTTGACGCCAGTTTCGAACATCAGGTATCACTCCTCTGGCACTATCACTGATTCTTCGTTGGGGGCATCCGGTTATTCTAGTACCAGACCTTGTTCGGCATCACCATCGCTCCACACAACCTACATGAAACCTTCCGCCATCCTCCTCGTCTCCTGCCCCGATGCCAAAGGCGAAGTCGCCACCATCGCCGACTTCGTCTACCGCCACAACGGCAACATCCTCCACGCCGATGAACACGCCGACGAAGAATCCGGTCTCTTCTTAATGCGCGTCGAGTTCGACCCCAAAGATTTCGACATCGATCTCACCGATAAAGATCTCGCCGACTTCGACAAACATTTCTCACCCATCGCCGAAAAGTTCCAGATGAAGTGGCGCTTGGCGCAGTCATCGCACCGCCAGCGCATGATCATCCTGGTTTCAAAATACGATCACTGCCTGGTCGATCTCCTCTATCGCCACCACAGCGGCGAACTCGCCTGCGATATCCCGCTGATCATCTCGAATCACCCCGATAACCAGCCCATCGCCGACTTCTACAAAATTCCCTACACAGTCATCTCGATCACAAAAGACAATAAGAGGCAGGCCGAAGAAAAAATCCAATCGCTGATCGAAGAACATCAAGTTGATTTCATGGTCCTCGCCCGCTACATGCAGATTCTCTCCAACGAGTTCGTCAACCGCTATCCGCAACGCATCATCAACATCCACCATTCGTTTCTGCCGGCATTCATCGGCGCCAAACCGTATCATCAAGCCTTCGAGCGCGGCGTAAAGCTGATTGGAGCAACCAGCCACTACGTCACCGAAGTCCTGGACGACGGTCCCATCATCGAACAAGACGTGGTCCGCGTCTCTCACCGAGACACCGTCGAAGATCTCATTCGCAAAGGCCGCGACCTCGAAAAAGTCGTGCTCTCGCGCGCCGTTCGCTGGCACGTCGAGAACCGCGTGCTTCTCTACGGCAACAAAACCGTGGTCTTCTAGAGCGGCGACCCAACTTGATACCAACAGGCGAATCCTTTCACCCGGAAGTTCACGTCCTTCAGGAGTCGCATGACGGTCCTGCTCCGGTGGTAACTTGCGGCCCATGTGACTTTCGTCTTTACTTGAGCATTAGTAAAGAATTCCCAGAATTCCAGGGAAAACTCTGTTCTCGGGAGCCTGCTTGGCCGAGGATCTTAAGTTTGAGCTCGCCATCCTGGCGACAGTGCAAGGCTTCTATCAGAAGCTTATGGTGGACTGTCTCGGCGGTGACGTTCCGATCCCCGTCGGGCTCGATGAAGACGCGCTTCGCCAGGCGGAGAGCGGCCTGCCCGACACTCTTTCGCGCCTTTATCGCTGGCTGCATTTGCTGGACTTGGCGATCACTCCCGCCATGCTGCGCCACGCGCTCACTCCCGATACCGACTCGGAAGTCGCCGAAGCATTGCTGCGCTATTTTGTGCGCCGGCGCGAGGCCAGCGACATTGACCGCGACAAGACCGATCTGGTGTCGACGTTTCTCTACCGCCATCCGCGCGTGCCGGGCCAATGGGAGCAGCGAGGTTATGGGTTGGACGGAGCGCTGCCACTGTCTCCGTTCGAGATTGCGCTGATCGAGATTCTGGCCGACACCGACGTGCCTTCGCTGCCCGAGGAGCACGTGCAACTGCTGCGCCGTTTCGATCCGCTCCGCGAAGAGACCTCACGCTTTCGCGATTTCAACGCGCTCATCGACTCGGGCATCATTTCGCGAGTGCGTGAATTGAAGCAGTGGCTGGACTCCTCGTTCTATCATCCGGGTGTGCTGGCCACGGTTGCCGCTTACAATGCGGCGTTTGGCGCAAAGTTCGATGAACTGTTCGCCGGAGCGCTGACTGAAATCAAGCAGTTCGGGCAGGCGCTCGAAGAAATGGGTGGAACCATCCTGAGCACGGTGGACGGTGTGGAAGTGACCGTAGACCACGTGGCCGCGCTGGAACAAGGAGAAATGCTGCGCGCGGATTACGGCGGTGCTCTGGAAAGATTTCGCCGCGTCTCCAAGTTGAAAAAAGAATTGGACCGACGTCCGCCGATTCGGAAATCGCTGCTGACCCCGGCGGCGCGGCACAGCATCCGATCCGCTGGCGGCGCGGCCGCAGCGGCGAAACCTGCCCGAGCCGCAGCCGCGAAGACTCTTGCACCAGTTCCGGCTTTTCAGCCTCCCGCGATCACCGCGCAACAGATTTCCACGGAAGAAAGCAAGCTGCGGCGAGTGGAGGAATCCATTCGTATTTTTGTGCGCGTGGCCGACCCGAAATATCGCCGCGTGGTGCCCATGCGGTTTTTCAATCTGACTCTTACCGAAGCCGAGGCCGAAGCCTACAACGCCAGCTTCCTCGAGGAAAAAAGTCCGCGCGCGGACATGGCTCGCTTTCTGATCCGCCTGGTGTCGATTTCGGCCCGCGTCGGCACCGAAATCGAGGAACTCAAGCGCAGCGAGAGTATGTCGTCGCTCTGGAAGCTCCACGCCGATGCGCTCGTGGTCTTGCTGGACATGGCGAGCACCGCTGCCGAAGAGGCAGGCAGTGCGGAAAAGACGGCCGAAAGTGACGCGTCGCCGTCTGCTCAGGCTCTCCGCTCGTCGGTTCAGAAGCTGCGCGAGCGCTGCGACGCTGCCGTAAAGGCTCTTGCCCATCCAGGGAGCTAGAGAGCTCTCAGTTCTCAGTTCTCAGTTCTCAGCTCTCAGTCCTCAGCTCTCAGTCCTCAGTGTCAGTTCGAAGCCGTCGGGTCTACTGTTCCCGGTTCTCGGGTTGTAGAGGGATTGGGCGTTCCCGCGTTGGGAATCTGGCTCTTTACCTTCTTGCCACTATGGGGTACCCGTATCCCCCTCGGTATATTAGAATCACCGGGTTAGCGCCAAAATCGCGTTTAATCTATTGGCATTAATGTCTTACGGGCAAAATCTTGAGCCGCAAGGAGTTAGGTGGGTGGATCGGGGTATCAAAGAGCTTGTCCTCAACCTGTAACATTGTCCGGGTTACGCGCTCATGTCAAGACCACGAAAGTAGACATCGGCGGCAAGCGTAGTTGGTCTTACCCTGGTGTCTGTTACCCTCGTGGAAGATCGAATTTGTCTAATTCTTCCATGGGAAAGTCTTTGCTATTGTCGGTCATCAAGGTGCAGCCGCGCTCCAAAGCGATGGCGGCTACGATCATGTCGGCCAACGCCAGGGTGCGGCCTTTCTTGGCCCATTGTTGTTTCAGGAATCCCGCCCGGCGCGCCGACGTTCCGGTCAAATCATAACAATCCAGCACGCTCAGGAGAGCCTCGGTTCTGTGCGCCTCGTCCGGCCGCATCCCGGCGTAGACCTCGGCGATATTGAGGGCGGTGGTGGCCAGCGTGTGTCCGGTTTGCACGAGTTCGGCGAGCAGTTCGCGGCGGCGATGGCGGAGACGGAGGGCATCGATCAGCACGGAGGTGTCGAGCAGCAGGCGCATCAGTTCCGGGGACGCTTCGTTTTTCGGCGACCATTTTGAGGCCCGCGGGAAACCTCGCTCTCGGCGCGCAGTTTGCGCACCCAGTTGCCGGCTCCATCCGCCAACTCGGGATGATCCTTGTCCCGCCACGCCGACTCCTGGCTGTGGAGGAACTGGAGCAGGCGATGGCGGCGCACTTCGTTGCGCGCCGTTTCCACCAGGAAAGCGCTGCGCCCGCGCGGACCGACCAGCGAGTCAATCTCGCGAACCAGGTCGTCGGGCAGCAGGATGTGAGCGCGCCGGGGCATAGTGTGTGTATAGAGTGTGCTATAGGTATGGGCCTTATGTCAACACACGTTGGGCTTAGCTTTGGGCCTGGGCTTTGGGCTTGGGCTTTGGCTTCGCTATGTTTCCCAGCCATCTATTTTCTCGCTCGCGGTATATCGATTGACGGAGTCTCTCCAGCTGTGCGGCCGCGATGGGTTGTCCCGTAGAAAAAACCCAGACGCCTTGCTTCTTGTGAAGACCTGCTGGGAGAGCTTTCGGCGGAGTTGCGGTTTTCGTTGTCGTCCGCTTTTTGGCCGTATTCTTCGGCTCTGTCTTCGCCTTCATCTGCATCTCCTCGATACTTCTGGGCTGGTCGCATGTGTGCCTGCGGCGAGAAACGCGGCCAGCTTGTAGCCATAGTAAACAGAGTAGATCGATCCAGCGGCGGTCGCAACTTTAGCGGTCGCGTACGGTAGGCTGCGGTTGGTAAGGCAAAGAAGTCAACTCGGATTGGGCAACTGCCGGGCTTCGCCCGGCGGACAGCCGGGGGCGGCTGTCCACACATCGATAGTCGAGTTCAAGCGTGCAACTCTTGTGGCATATGCTGCCGTTGGACTTTAATTTTTCCCTCGTCTTTCCGGGCCTGGGCGAGATCGTAACTGGCCTGCATGCGGACCCATGTCTCCGCGGTGCTGCCGAAGGCTTTGGCCAGTCGGATCGCCATTTCGGCGCTGATTCCGGACTTGCCGTTGACGATTTTGGTGAGGGTCTGGCGGGTGACGCCTAGAATTTTCGCGCCCTCGGTGATCGACAACCCTAAAGGCTCAAGGCAGGCGCTTCTTACGATGCGTCCGGGGTGGGCGGGGTTTTTCATGGGCATGGCGTTTCTCCTTGGCTGGTTTGTCCTGTTAGTGGTAGTCGGTCAGTTCAACGTCAAAGACGTCGGCTTCTTGGAAACGAAAAATGATGCGCCAGTTGGCCCGCACCGTCACGGACCAGAAGCCTTTCAATCCGCCTTTGAGCGGATGCAGACGATAACCGGGGAGATTTAGGTCCTGCGGTGTGGCTGCATCGTCAAGCACGGTCAATATTTCCCGAACCGTGTCCGCCAGGTCAGGACGTATGCCGCTGCGGTCGTCTTGTTCGAAGAGCCAAGGCCGCGGTGCTTGAAGCTTCTCACCATCAGAATACACTGTAAACTGTATGCTGTCAGTTGTCGTGTGCGTTTTGAGGGACCGGCGAGCGAGAGGCGATTCCAAGATGAGGCTCGGGGCGGCACGGCTGAGGCCGTGCCCTTCCCGAACCAATTCACGATGAAAACGCCCTTGCGGCGCGGCTGATAGCCGATAGCTGACAGCTAATTGATATCGAACTGCTCCTGGTGCAGCGCAGGGTCGCTTTTTACGATGATTGTGCGCTTGGTGAGTTCTTCCATCTCGTTCAGCAGGCGGCCGCTGTTGGATTTCAATTCCTTGGCCACATCCGGATTCACGCGCAGCATTACGTCTTCATGCTCCAGGTGCCGGGAGATCTTGCGCATCTCCACGTAAATCTCGTTGCAGACCGTGGTCACCGACTTCACGTAACCTGTGGACTGGCAGTATGGGCAGGGCGCGCCGATGGTGCGCTCCAGCGACTGTTTGACGCGCTTGCGGGTAATGGCGACCAGGCCGAAATCGTTGAACTGCAATGCCTTCGACGGAGCACGATCGTGGCGGAGTTCCTCCTCGAGAGCCTGCATCACGCGCTGTCGGTTGCGGCGCTCGTCCATGTCGATGAAGTCGATCACGATGATGCCGCCCAGATCGCGCAGGCGAATCTGGCGCACGATCTCTTTGATCGCATCCACATTGGTTTTTACGATGGTGTCTTCGAGGCGCGCCGTCTTGCCGACGTACTTTCCGGTGTTGATGTCGATGGCGACCAGCGCCTCGGTCTGGTTGATCACGATGTAGCCGCCGCTCTTCAACCACACTTTCGATTTGAGCGCCTTGTCCATCTCATCTTTCAGGCCGAACTGCTCGAACAGCGGCGTTTCCTTGGTGTAGAGCTTCACGCGCTTCACCAGCGCGGGCTGGAAGCGGTTGAAAAAGCGCAGAATGCGTTCGTACTCCGGCTCGGTATCGACCCAGATCACGGAGAAATCGGAAGTAACCTGGTCGCGCAGAACGCGCTCGACCACGTTGAGGTCGTGATAGATGAGGGCCGGCGGCTTGGAACTTTCCGAACGGCCTTTGATGTCGTTCCACAAACCTTTGAGAAAGCGGATGTCGGCGCGCAGTTCCTCTTCGGTGGCGCTCTGGGCGGCGGTGCGGACGATAAATCCGCCGTGACCGTTGTCGCGCTCGCTCATCACGATGCGCTTCAGGCGCAGGCGTTCTTCTTCCGAAGCAATCTTTCGCGACACGCCGGTATGGTTCACGGTAGGCATGTAGACGAGGAAACGTCCCGGCAGAGCGATGTGGCTGGTGATGCGGGCGCCTTTCTTGCCGATCGGCTCTTTTGCAATCTGGACAAGAATCTCCTGGCCTTCTTTGAGCAGATCGCTGATCAGCGGAACCGACTGCGACTCGCGGCTGCGGGGAAAACGGCGCCCGCCGCGGCGTCCGCGGGGCCCGGATTTTCGATCGAAACCCGGACGCGGGGCACGTTGGGTGTAGCCAGCGGTTGCCGCAGGCGCGCGCACTTCCACGCGGGCATCGACCGTACCGTTGCCGCGGGCTTCGGCATCGAGCAGAGCCTCGGCCTGGGCCTGTGCTTCTTCCAACTCCAATTCTTCAGAGTCTTCTTCGACCTCGGCCAAACTTGGTTCCGCCCCAGGCTCGCCAGCCGCTTCGGTTGTCGAATTCGCGTGGATCTCGGCGCCCGACTCCTGACCGCCGGCGATTTGCTGCTCGCCGTTTTCGCCCAGCGCGCGGGTTTCTTCCTCAAACTCCTCGTATCCCTCATCCGACGATTGTTCGTAACCGACAGTGTCGGCTTCTTCTTCGTCTATCGTCTCTTCTTCCATGGTTCCGGGGGCTGCGAACGCGGGCGCGTGGCGCTCGCGAGGGGCAGGCCGGTCCGTGTGCGCTTGCCCAACTCCGAGCGTGTCCGCCGATTCCTCGGTTACTTCTTCTTCAGTCACTTCGTGAATCGCTTGCTCTTCAACAATGCTGGCCGCATCGCTGGCGACGGCCGAAGCCTCAGACCTCAGCGAATCTGGGCGGCGAAACTCCTGGTTCCAGCCCACCGCAGCCGATGCCGCTTCCGCATGTTCTTCGTGGCCGGTTCGCGAGCCGTGGCGTGGCTCATGCAGCGGCTCAATGGCAGCAGAATCGTTGGCAAAGATCGGCTCGTCTTCCTCAGAGTTTGCCGGAAAGTTCGCCGCCAGCGGTGCTGCGGCTTGGGGAACCGATCTGGAGACTGGTTCAGTTTGTGCCGTTTGAGGATGCGCAGCGGGCGCTGGCGGCCGCTGTGTCAAGCGCTGATACTTGGAAATGGATTCTCCCGGCAGCAGCATCGGTTGATATCCGGCTGGCGGTCCCGACTGGCGAGTTCTGCCCGATTCCTGCGGACGAGGAGCAGCAACAGGAGGCGGAGGAGCACTCTCAACCGAGGGCCCTGCCAAACGCGGCTCCGACGCTCGATCACGCCCATCGCCACGTCCGTCACGGCGTCCGCCGCGACGGCGGCGGCGTCCCCGAAACCCTCCCCGCTCGCGGTCTCCACCTTCGGAAGATTCTTGCGCCGTGCTCGCGAACGCAGAATGCTGGTCTCCGCTGCCGCGTTCTCCAGGCTCTGAGACCTGCTCGAATACTGGTTCACCCTCTGCGGCGGTCGCGGCGGCACGACTTTCGAGGCTCTCCGACAAATCTGGGGGCGTCGCAGCCTGCGCCGGTTGCGAACGCAAATCCTGCACTCCGCGGCTTGTGGGCACGGAATCGGTTAAATCTTCATCGTGCTCTTCCAACTCCATAAAGTCGGAAACGTAGAGGAAGGCATCGCGCTCCAAGCCGATATCGACAAAAGCCGACTGCATGCCAGGCAGCACGCGAGTCACGCGGCCTTTGTAGATGGATCCGGCCAGGGTGTATTCATTTTCGCGCTCGAGATAGATTTCCGCGAGCTGGTCGTCCTCCACCATCCCCACTTTGGTTTCGTGAGGCGTGGATGACACAAATAATTCTTTATTCATGGACTCTCCGGTCCCGTCTTCCTAAGGACGGGCCTTACCGGGGCGGAGTCAGAAAAGACACGGGAGGATCGAGCATCGCGAGACGAGCCCTGAAAAGGGGACGGCTAGGGACCGGAGCTTTTTCTCCAGACCGAATCCGTTGCGCAAGCTTGGAAATCTTTTGCACTGATCGCTTTGCTTCTGCCGGGATTGTGACCGCACTCTCAGACCGTTTTCGGTCGGGGGGCCGTTTCCTTGCCCAGCAGCTTATCGCTTCAATCCTGCCCGGCCTTCGACTGCTCGACTGGCCGGCAAACTGCCCTCTTTACGCGAGGGCGATCGATATTTTTTGGGGCCGCGCCTTAGGTGAGCGCAGCGACTGCTCCCTGCCGTCTTCCTGCCTTCTTAAATCTGATTCCCGAAGCTGACCGCCTCTTAATTCACGAAGCGGCGCATGCGGACATTCATTACCATCCCCAGCGCCAGGAACATAAACAACACGGAAGACCCACCATAACTCATCAGCGGCAGGGGTATTCCGGTGACCGGCATAAAACCGACCACCATGCCAACATTGACCAGGATATGGAAGCTAAGCACAGCCACCACACCCATTACCACAAACGTGCCAGCGCGGTCGGGCGCTGTTTGCGCGTTCTGAGTCAAACGCATCAGCACTATGAAGTATAACAGCAGAACCCCCAGTGCGCCTACGAATCCATGTTCCTCGGCAAATGCCGCGAATATGAAGTCCGTTTGCGGCACCGGCAGGAAAGCCCCGTGGGTTTGCGAGCCTTTTCCGCCCCAAATGCCGCCGGAACCGACCGCAATCTTGGATTGCTCAACTTGGTACCCCGACCCCTGGGGATCGGCATCCGGCTCAAGAAAACTCGCCAACCGGGCTTTTTGATAGTCCTTGAGATGATGCCAAGCGACCGGCATACAAAGGGCTGCGAGGAACACAACCAGCGCAGCCTGTTTCCAATGCAGACCACCAAGAAACAACCCCATCAGGGCCACGGGCAGATAGGTGAGAGATGTTCCCAAATCGGGCTGGGCCAGCACCATCAGCATGGGGATACCCACAATGGCGCCGGCTTTCATAAAGTCCGACCAGGAAAGATCTCTCTGGTGCATCTCGGCGAAATACTTCGCGACCGCCAGAATCAGGATGAGCTTGACCCACTCTGAAGGCTGGAAGTGGTTGCCGCCGGGCATCTTAATCCAGCGCCGCGCTCCCAGATACTTTTGTCCAAACAACAGCACTCCCATCAGCGAAGCCACGGCCGCGATGTAAAACCAGTGAATTCGATCCAGCAGAATCTGGTAATTCACCAGGCTCATCAGGAACATCGCGCCCACCCCGCCCAGAACCCAGTAGATCTGCCGCACGTGCGCTCCGGCGAACTTGGTATGCACGGTGGCACTGTGAATCTCCATCACACCCAGGCCGCAGATCATGAGGACAAAGATCAGCAGCAGCCAGTCGAAATCGCGATATGAAACGTATCTGCTCATGAGTAGCGAGTACCCGGTACCGAGTACCGGGCAAAAGCCTCCCTACGCATGATTTGGTCGCCTGGTCTCTTCATTGCATCTTCACGGTACTCGGTACCCGGTACTCGCGATCCCCGGCGCCGTTGTTGCCACCGGGAGCGACTTCTTCGACAGATCGAGAAAGAAGTGTCCGGCGTGCAGACTATCATTTGCGCCGCCGTCGCTATTTTGTTCGGTCTCGCCGGGCGCGTTCCACACCCCAGCCATCTCGATTCTCTCCTTCGGAGCAGCGTGAGCGGCCTTCCCATTTGCCATTTTGTTGGGCAAGCGGTGCTGCTTCTCGACGTAGGCTTTCACCACCTTGGCAGCCGTGCGCGCGGCAAGGTATCCGTGCTCGCCTTCTTCCAGCAACGTACAAACCACGATCTCCGGGTTCCGCCGCGGCTCTACTCCCACAAACCAGCCGTTGTCCTTGAAGTTTGCCTTTCCTGCGGCCCCCAGTTTCGCCTTCAGTGCATTGCTGATCGTCTGCGCGCTGCCGGTCTTGCCGGCAAAATCAATATCTTGCAGGTGGGACAAAGCCGCGGTGCCGCCGGGGTTTACCACATCTGCCATGGCATCGGTAATAATCTCCCAGTTGTGGGGATCCATGGGCACCATCACTTCGTCCGCGCCGTTGGAGGCTGGGATCAAGTTCGCCGGCAGATCGGTGGGGTTGGCAACATGCGGTCGCACCAGCCGGCCACCGCTGGCAATCGCCCCGATGGCCCTCGCCATCTGAATCGGCGTAGCCGCGACGGCTCCCTGCCCGATGCCCACAGAAATTGTTTCTCCCGCAAACCACTTCTGCTTAAAGTTGCGGATCTTCCATTCTTCCGACGGCATCACGCCGCTGACTTCCTGCGGCAAGTCGACGCCGGTCTTCTGTCCCAGGCCAAACATGGTTGCGTACTTGGCAATTCTTTCAATGCCGAGCTTTTCCGCCAACGTATAGAAAAACACGTCGCAGGACTGATAGATGCCCTTGGTGATATCCACTTCTCCATGCACGCGGTGCTCCGCCACTACCCAGCATTTGAAATAGCGGCCGTAGAACTCCGCGCCGCCGGTGCAGTTCACGTGCAAGTCCTGTGCGATTCCTTCCTGCAGCCCTGCTGCAGCCATGATGATCTTGAAAGTTGACCCCGGGGCCAGTTGCGCCTGAATCGCTTTGTTCAGAAGCGGATGGTCTTCGTCGGTAACCAGCTTGTTCCATTCCTCGCGCGAGACACGTACGGCAAAGTCATTCGGATCGAACGTGGGGCGGCTTACCATGGCAAGGATTTCGCCGGTGCGTGGATCCATCGCAATGATGGCGCCATTCCTTCCCTCCAGCGCTTCTTCGGCGGCGATTTGCAGATCCAGATCCACCGTAAGTTTCAGTTGGTTGCCGGGAACCGCTGCGGTTTCGCCCAAGCGGCCCACCTCGCGGCCATGGCTGTTGACCAGCGCCTGTCGCGATCCGTTCTTGCCCATAAGCGCGGTGTTGTACTGGCGTTCCACGCCGGAGACGCCCACGACATCGCCGGGGTTATAGAGTTCAAACTGCGGCTGGTTGAGCATGTCTTCGGTGACTTCGCCCACGTAGCCGATCAGATGCGCCATAAAGCCGTTGCGCGGATAAAGCCGCCGGTGCGCCATGATGGTATCGAGTTCCGGCAGTTCGTTGCGATGCGCATCGATAAAGGCGAGTTCATCCGGGGTGATGTCTTCCTTGAGAAAGATCGGCTGGTACTGCGGTAATGAAGCGAAATGACGAATATGCATGCGCACTTCGTTGGCGTCCATGTGCAGGCCTTGAGCGATCAGGTCGGCATCGGCATTGAGGTCGCGCGAAGTATCGCGCAACACCAGCGCGGAGAATGACGGGTAGTTGTCGACGATGATGCGCCCTTCACGATCGAGGATCTTGCCGCGGGGCGCGAGAATCGGCACATTGCGGATGCGGTTTTTTTCCGCCGCCGACGCGTAGTAGCCGCTCTGCATGACCTGCAGCCGCCACAACCCATACGCCAGCGTCAGAAAGATGGCGAGGATCAGGTACTGCGCTGCGGTCAGGCGGATGGCGGATACTTTTTCGTCGCGACCGAACATAAATCAGTGATCAGTGGCCAGTGGCTAGTGGCCAGTCAAAAACACTCCGAGGAGATTGGCGTCTCACGTTCATTGTAATGCGTGGGAAAGCCTGGGAACTGCCCAGTCAGTAACGGAAGTCATAGCCTGCACGTTCTCACTGGCAACTGACCACTGGCAACTGCCTTTAAGCTCTCTGTTTCAACTTGTCCAGCGCAAAGTACAACCCGACCCCAAGCGCGGCATTGGCCAGGCCAGCCAGAATTTCGCGGCTCCAACTGAAACTTTGAGACAGGCTCAGCAGCCAACGTGTTACTCCGAAATACACGATGCCGTGCAGGAGATAAAAACCCAGGGTCAGCAGGAAACGCGCACCCGCGTTTTCCGCGTCAATTTTTGCGCCCAGCGACGAGGCCGCAAAACCCACGACGGTCTTCGAGATGCCGTACACCCCGATCGGCCCCGCCGTCAGGCAGTCCTGCACCAAACCAATTACGGCGCCGGTGAGCAGGCCGGCAATCGGGCTGCGCCGGGCCATGGCAAAAAAAATGGTTACCAGCAGCGGCAGATCGAAGATGGAGAAAAAAGGAAGCCGGAGCGGCACGAACGCCTGCAGGATCAGCGCCAGCAGCGGCACCATGATGGTTACCGGCACGCTGAAGCGGTAAACCTCAATCTGTTCTCCGGATGTGTAAGTAATCGGCACGCTAGTTTGGAGTGTTCTGGGCCGGAGCCTCAGGCGGATTACGCGGTGGAACGGCCTGCGAGGCTGGCTCCTTCGCCTGGGACCCGGGCGGCTTGGCAGCGGCGCCCGGACCGCTGTTCAATGCGACGCCATTCGCATTCCCGGCCGCGCCGGTCGCAGCAGTGGATGTTTGCGGTCTGGCTTCCGGCCTATCTGGGACCGAAGGCAACCGCTGCGCCAGAATGTCGGCCGCGCGAACCCGGCCCGTGGTCGCCGTCGCCACGGCCTCCCGCTCCTGCTTCTCGGTCACCACCAACACTTCTTCCAGGCGATTCAGATCGGATGCCGGTCTAACCTTAATATTCAGGAATAAATCCTTCCCCGGGCTAACCTTGCTGACGGTTCCCACGGGCAATCCCTTGGGGAAGATCTGGTCGCCGCCACTGCTCAGCACGGTTTCTCCTGGCGCGACTTGCTCGTCACTCATCACGCGGTCCAGCACGACTTCACCATCGGGCGTTCCGCGCAGCACACCCTGGAGCCGGGATTTCTCCAGAATCGCACCCACGCCGCTGGTCTGGTCGTTGATCATCAGTACCAGCGAAGTCGAGGGAAACACGCGCAGTACCTTCCCCACGATGCCACCGGCTGTGATTACCGCCATGTCTTGCGCGATGCCGTCGTCGGAGCCCTTATCGATATAGATCGACCGCGAAAGATCGCTGCCGCTCGATCCGATCACCTGCGCCGCCACAGTTTTGGCGATGGTCTGCTCCTTGAACCCGAGCAGCGCCTGCAGCCGGTGCGCCTGTTCCGCATCCTGGCTCAGGCGAACCTGCTCCAGCCGCATCCCGTCGATTTGTTCCTTGAGCTGGCGGTTCTCCGCGCGGACACCACGCAGATAGAAATAGTTGTGCCACAGGTTGCGGGTTGAGTTTTGCATCCAAACCGCGCCCCGCTCGAAAGGAGTAATCGCCCCGACCGCCCAGACGCGAATCAATCGACTGCTCTCGGAATCGCTGCGTTTGACCTGTACCGCCAGCCCCAGGATCTGCAGAAACAGAACGCAGAGCAGAATGATGAGGTTGCGGTGTCGGCTGAATACGAATTCCATAATGCAAGTGGTCAGTGGCTAGTGGTCAGCCGTTGGCGAAGGAGGATCCCTAACCACTGATCACTGGCCACCGACCACTGTCCTTCTACTCGATCGAAATCTTGCGCAGCAGCTTGAAGTCGCTGAGCATTTTGCCCGTGCCCAGCACCACGCTGCACAGGGGATCGTCCGCAATTGAAACCGGCAGGCCGGTTTCCTCGCGAATGCGTTTATCCAGATTCTTCAGCAGCGCGCCGCCGCCGGTCAGCACGATGCCGCGGTCGCTGATGTCGGCGGAGAGCTCGGGAGGCGTACGCTCCAGGGCTACGCGAATCGCATTCATGATGGTCGAAACACATTCGCTGAGCGCTTCCCGGATCTCGCCGTCGTCGACAGTAATGGTCTTGGGCACGCCCTCGATCAGGTTGCGGCCTTTGATTTCCATGGTCATCGGCTTGTCGAGCTGGTGCGCCGAACCGATCTCCATCTTGATCTGCTCGGCCGTGCGCTCGCCGATCAGCAGATTATATTTCCGCTTGAGATAATTCATGATGGCTTCATCCATCTGGTTCCCGGCCATGCGCACGGAACGCGAATAGACGATGCCGCTCAACGAAATCACCGCAATGTCGGTAGTACCGCCGCCGATATCGACCACCATGTTGCCGCTGGGTTCGGTAATCGGCAATCCCGCGCCGATCGCCGCCACCATGGCCTGCTCCACCAGGTGCACCTCGCTCGCTTTGGCGCGATAGGCCGAGTCCATAACCGCGCGCTTTTCCACCTGCGTGATCTCCGAAGGCACGCCGATCACGATCCGGGGATGCACCAGCATCTTGCGGTTGTGCGCCTTCTGGATGAAGTAGTTCAGCATCTTCTCGGTAACTTTGAAGTCGGCGATCACGCCATCCTTCATGGGCTTGATGGCGACGATGTTGCCCGGCGTGCGGCCCAGCATTTCCTTGGCCTCTTTGCCCACGGCCTCAACTTCGCCCGTGTTCTTGTTGATGGCGACGATGGAGGGCTCGTTGACGACGATACCCTTGCCGCGCGCATAGACCAGCGTGTTGGCCGTGCCCAGGTCAATGGCGAGATCGCTGGAGAACAGGCTGAACAGCGACCGCAGATTATGCGAACGTGAGGAATGAAATCCGTTGCTTCCCATAACTTATAGTTCTCGCGATTCCCGTACCGATGTCTCCCGGAATATCCGGTTTCTCGCCGTTCTATTGAATGTCGCGCTACTGAATAATGATCTTCTTCTGCTGCGTGTTTACCCCGCCCTGGGCCGTCTGCGCCGTCACCGTGATCACACTTTCGCCAGGGCTCAACGGCGGCGTAAAGTAGTGAAAAGTTCCATCTGGACTAATCATCGGCACTTCCCGGCCGTTCACCATAACCCGGGCTCCCACTTGAGTTTTGCCCGTCACTTCGATCACGGGCCCGTGCTGAATGAAGGGATCCAACTCCAAGTCAATGGCTTCCGTCTGTTTGCCCTTGGGAATGATGGTAAAGCGGTTCTTCTCGCTCTCCACCGATTCTTTTCCCGCGGCATCGTCCGACTGTACCACCCAGTAATAGGCGCCTTCTCCCAGGCTGGTTACTCGCACGTCTGCTGTGTTTACCCTCTTGTCAACCAGTGTAGAGGAAAAATAGGGGTTGCGGGAAATACGCAGCCGGTAACCAACTGCATTCGCCATCGGAGTCCAGGAAAACTCAACGTCCTTCGTGCTTTCCCCGGAAAAGAAAATCGGCATCATGTTGGCCGGGGAGATCGGCACGGGCGGCCCAGTCTCCCTCGCTTTCTCCATGCGCGGCTCTTTGGCCTGGAAGCTGACCTTTTCCCAATTGGCCAGGCGCACCGTTTCTCCGTTGCGGGTCACTTCGCCGGTACCTTTCTTCAGCAAAATCTCGTGCTGGTCGGCCTTGGGGTCGTTGTGCACCTGCGCCGCCGATTCCGGAGCCAGCGAAGCCGTCGCGCCCGCGACGATCACCTGTGACTTCGATCCCTGCGAATAGGTGGAGGTGGAAAGATCCACCGTCCCTGTGCTTACCGCCACGGCCACGTTGGTCTGCTGCTGGTCGTTGGCCGAGTTTTCTTCAATCACGATCAGCGAGTCCTGTCTGACGGTGTAGCTGGTGCCATCGTTGAACACCACCTTGGCCATGCCTTCCGAGCCGGTCTGCACCACGTCGCCCTTTTCCAGGGGAACGTTGTAGTCGGCGGAGATAAAGCTGTTGCTGCTGCTCTTCTTCACCCGCACCGTGCCATCCAGCGCCGTAAAATGCGCCTGCTGCGCCGTGGAAGCGCCCCCGCCGGCCGCCGGCGCCATTCCCGCCACCCGCTCCAGAACCTTGCTGGCCAGATTATCGGCCGCCTGAATACTGCCTTCGGTGAATTGCGGAAACGCCAGGCGCATGCCGAGCCCGAGCAGCGCGAACGCCGCCAGAATCATCAGCGCGACGCTGCGGTAAGTGACCGTCTTCCACGCAACGTGCATTCCCGGTTTGCGAGTCGTCGAAGACACGGGAGCGAAAAACCTATTCCATCCTTGTGAATATGCGGTACTTTCACGCTACCACAAGCCTATCGGCAGAAAAATGGGTAATCATCCGGGGACGTTACCTTCGTGACCTCGCCTGCCGCATCGCTTTTCGCCTGGTTCGCCGTATATACCTCTTCGGCCCAGGATGGACGGCCTTCGAGCCTGGGTTCAGTGAGAGCTCCCGTGAGAAGAGTTGTTCATGAACACAACTTGCCGGGCTGTGGAGCCCATGACATTTCTTTCTCCGCTGGGCTATCCTGATCTCCCCTAATGGCTAGCACCGCAACCGCAACTTCCGCGCCTCGGCGCGAAAACTTGAGTTTCGTCGCCAGCGGCCTAGCCCTCATCTGGCTCATCGCCTTCGCCAATCTGTTGTTCCATATTTATTTCAACAACCGTTACGGCTACTTCCGCGACGAGTTCGATTACATCTCCTGCGGCGACCATCTCGCCTGGGGATACGTCGACCAACCTCCGCTCATTCCTTTTCTCATCCACGTTTGCCGTGCCGTGCTGGGAGACTCGCTGCGCAGCATCCGCTTCATTCCCGCGCTGGCTTCTTCGCTGCTCATCGTGCAGACCGCCGTCCTGGCCCGCGAACTCGGCGGGCGCCGCTTTGCTCTTCTTCTCAGCGCCGTCTGTGCCGTGGTCGCGCCCCAGTATCTCTCCAACGGCAGCCTGCTCACCACCAACTGCCTCGAACCCAACCTCTGGATGGGCTGCGCCTACTTCGCCATCCTCGCTATCAAGCGCGCCGGGACCGAAAATGGCCCGCGTTACTGGTTCTGGTTCGGCGTGGTCGCCGGCCTTGGCTTGCAGGAAAAATACACCATCGCGCTCTTCGGCTTCGCAATCGTGGTGGGCCTGCTACTCACCGATCAGCGCCGCGTCTTTCTCAATCGATGGATCTGGATCGGAGGCGCGGCCGCCTTCCTGATCTTTCTGCCCAACCTGCTCTGGAACATCAAGTACGACTGGCCATTTCTCCAACTGATGCACAACATCCGCGCCGCGGGCCGCGACGTGGTGCTGCCTCTGCCCCAATTCTTTTTTCAGCAGATTCTGCTGATGAATCCCTTCACCGCGCCTATCTGGATCACCGGCCTGATCGCATTCTTCGCGTCGTCGCGATTGCGGCCTTACTGCGTGCTGGGTTGGAGCTATCTGGTCTGCTTCACGGCCATGTTCATTCTTCACGGCAAGAACTACTACCTCGCTCCGGTGTATCCCATGCTGCTGGCGGCAGGCGCCGTGGTCATTGAGTCCGCGATCGAAACCCGAAAAAACGAGAGCCGAATAAATGAAGACCTAATAAACGACGACCTAATAAATGAAGCCCGGAAAATCGAAGCCCCTGAAACCGCCCGCTCGCGGCGCGCCTGGCTCAAGCCCGTCATCGTGATCCTGTTGCTGGCCAATGGCGCTTACCTGGCTCCCGTCGTGATTCCCGTTTTCTCGCCCGAAAAGTTTGTTGCCTATATGCACTATCTTCCTATTAAGCTTCCCATCACCGAGCGCGGATTCGCGCGCTTGACCCTGCCGCAGTACTACGCCGACCAGTTCGGATGGGAGGAAATCGTCGCCGAAACCGCGCTGGCCTGGAACCGCATCCCGGTCGCAGAGCGCCCCGACTGCGGCATCTTCGCCCAGGACTACGGCCAGGCCGGCGCCATCGACTTCCTTGGTCGAAAATATGGCCTGCCTCCAGCCCTCAGCGGCCATCAGACCTGGTTTCTCTGGGGACCGCGCGGCTACTCCGGCAATTGCATGATTGTTCTCGACGACAGCCGCGAAAATCTCGAACGGCTCTTTCAGCACGTGGAATTCGTCGGCACCTCCGCCGATAATCCCTACGCCTGGGAGCGCCAGATCGATGTCTTCATCTGCAAAGGATCGAAAGTCGGCACGCTCACGCAATTGTGGCCGAAAGTGAAGCGCTGGCGCTAGCATGCTTTGTCAGCCACAAACCATTGTCAGCTCCGTGGTACCATTTTCCGTGCCCATCACTGACACAAGCCCGGCGGCGCAAGCCGTGCAACTCGAAATTCATCGCTCGATGACGGGAGAGCAGCGGCTTCTTCTCGCGTATGAGATGAGCATGTTCGCCCGTGAGCTGAACCGGGCGCGCTTGCTGCGCGAGCATCCGGACTGGACGGAAGCGAGCATCGCCCGCGAACTGCTCCGGCTTGCCTTCCTGCCCGCGCCTCTACCCGCCGGCTTGCAATGAGCTTCCTTGAGGTTTTGCAAAGAATCACTGCGGCGCTCGACCATGCCGGCATCGCCTACATGCTTACCGGATCATTCGCCAGCGTCTACTACGGTTCTCCACGCTCCACCCAGGACATCGACCTTGTGATCGCGGCCAATCCCGCGCAGTTGCGCGCGCTCATCGAGGGCCTGCCCCGCGGCGAATACTATGCGGACCTGGATGCGGCGCTCGAAGCGCACGAGCGCGAATCCTTGTTCAACGTCATCGACCTGAAAACCGGCTGGAAGATCGACCTGATCATCCGCAAGGCTCGTCCCTTCAGCCAGGAGGAATTTCGCCGCCGCCAACGACTAAACATGACGGGAGTTTCTCTTTTCGTGGCCAGCCCCGAGGACATAATCCTCGCCAAGCTCGAATGGTCAAAGCTCTCTCAATCGCAGCGTCAGATTGAGGACGCAGCGGGAATTCTAAAGCTGCGCGAGGACTCTTTAGATCGCTCGTATCTGGACAAATGGGTTCGCGAACTGGCACTGACGAAGGAGTGGAACGAAGCGCAACGCATGGCCAAGACCTCGGACCCCAACGGACCGGGCGGAAGTATGTAGGACCGGAAGCCCGCGTCTGATGGCCGCGACTCTCCGGGGCAGAAAATAGACTCCGGGAGAAATACTGAAAGCCCAGGGGCCGGCAAGGGCACGACTTCAGTCGTGCCATAAGTCCCCCCAAATCAGCGCGGCTTCAGCCGCTGAGGTAAGCTCCACCCCCGCGCCCTACTTCTGCGGCGCTGCCGGCTTCTGTGCCGCAACTGGCTTCACCACCGCTGCCGGAAGAAGCACCGGCGCCGCCAGCGCCAGCGGCTGCCCGGACGCCGAGGAGCCGTTTTGCGGCGCGTTTTTCGGCACAGCGAATTGCCGCGCCCGATGCTGCCCAGCCCGCGCGCGCCGCTGTTGATCCTGCTCTTCCAGCCTCTTGTATTGTTCGGTGACATCCGCCAGGCGCACGTTTTCGTAGCCGCTGCGCTTGGCCACGATTCGGTAATCGAACGCGACATTCGAGTGCCCGCCGCGCTGTTCGTGGACCTCAAATCCTTGCGGCGTTTCGTTGCTGACATACAGACCTTCGGAATCTCCTTTCGGAGTCAGGAAGACGTGATACTCAGTCCCGGTATTTACGGTCTGGGTAAAGGCGGGATCGAGCGCGATTGTGGCTGCTCCGTTGCTCAGAGAGCCGGAGCCGAAGTCCTCGAACCAGTTCTCGGGACTCTCCACCGCGTGCCGAAGCGTATTGAGAATAGAACGCTATTGCGTCCTCGTAGCCCGCGAACGTATTCCGCGCGAAGGTTAGGGCCACCTCGCAGTTACTTGGATGCGACCAGGTTAGTCTGTCCGGCACTCGACTGAGCCTGCAATTTTGCAAGAGTCTGGCGCGTGCTGCGGAGTTCGGACTTCAGATTCCGGATGGCCGTCGTCTGGCTCCGAATCTCCCGTTGTTGCTGCTTGACCGCCTCGATCAACAAGGCGGTGAGGCGGCTGTAGTCGACCCCTTGTGCGTCCTTGCCGTTCTTCTCCCAACTGACGACCTCGGGAACGACGGCTCCCACTTCCTCGGCAATGACGCCGACTTCGTGCTTGCCGTTCGCCTTTAAGTCATAGGAAACGCCACGGAGCTGTTCCACCTTGGCCAGCGCGCCGCTTTGCTCGGAGTAGAGGGCAAACGTAATTCCGACCACGCCAGTCAGGGGATTGCCGTTGAGGTCTTTAACGATACCGCCGAAACGGACCAGGCGAGGCAGCGCAGATGCAGTTGCAGCGGTTGTCTGGGCGACCGTCAGTGGAATCAGCGACAGGATCAGCAAAAAGAATCCAGCTATCACGCACGCGATGCGGACTTTCATGACACGTACCTCCTGGAGGAAATCGAACTGTCTTGCAGGAATGGTGAGAAATAACCGCGAATCGTTTCAAAAAAAATCAGGGACCCGATGAGGGGGCCCCTCGAGTCCCTTGTGCAGCAGCTATGCCTGTGAGCAAGGCGGGTGGCCCACCCTTCGCTTTTTGAAGGGTGGGATTCCACAGCCGCGTCCAGCCTGCCTTTCTTCCACCCGAACCCTCAGCCCCGAGAAATCCACAGCTTCATGTGACATCTAACCTTGCCCGCTTTCCGAATCGCGCGATCATGGTCGAGGCCGTGACGGTCGGGTGAGGCCGCATCGTCGCCGGCCCAAGTTCTTTGTTGTCTAGAGTTTGACCTCTAAGTTCTTTAGACTTTCGGATTTAGGAGGAATTTCGCGCCAACCCGATGATTCCAGAGATTTTACAAAAGGGGGGAGGGGGCTATCCATGGATTTTTCCAAGTCTGAGCCACAAAACGGCCGGTAAGTGTTCGCCCCACTCGATGCCCACGAAGAATATTTGGAGGTGAAATCCACAGCCCAAAACCAGCCGCACAAAACGACGCGAAGCGAGTAGCCAGAAGCTAGTAGCTAGTAGCTAGAAGCTAGCCAGCTCCCTTGCCGCACCTGCAATGCCCCCTGTAGCATCAATATCCGGGCATCATCGTCTCGGCAATCATTAAGGAGCATCATGGCAACCGATACTCTGCAGTCCCCCGCGATTCTTGGCTACACCCCAACCAAAGTCCTCAAGAATTTCATTGATGGCGAGTGGGTGGAATCCTCAACCGGCGAAACCTTCGAGGACCGCAATCCCGCCGACACGCACGATGTAGTCGGCATCTTCCAGAAATCGGCCAAGGCCGACGTTGACGCCGCCGTGGACGCCGCCAAGCGCGCCTTCGCCAAATGGCGTCTGGTACCGGCCCCGCGCCGCGCCGAAATGGTTTTCCGCGCCGCTGAAATTCTCATCGAGCGCAAAGAAGATCACGCCCGCGACATGACCCGCGAAATGGGCAAGGTCCTCGCCGAAACTCGCGGCGACGTGCAGGAAGCCATCGACGCCGCCTACTACAACGCCGGCGAAGGCCGCCGACTTTTCGGCCCCACCGTTCCGTCCGAAATGCCGAATAAGTTCGCCATGGCCATTCGCCAGCCCATCGGCGTCTGCGGCATGATCACGCCGTGGAATTTTCCCATGGCGATTTCTTCCTGGAAGCTGCTGCCCGCCATCGTCTGCGGCAACACCTGCGTCATCAAGCCCGCGCAGGACACTCCACTCTCGACGTTCAATCTTGTCCGAGCGCTCACCGATGCAGGCATTCCCAAAGGCGTCGTCAACATCGTGACCGGCTTCGGCCCTGAAGTAGGCACGCCGCTCGCCGATCACGCCGACGTGCGCGCCATCTCGCTGACCGGATCGTCCGCCGTCGGCCGCATCATCGGCGGCATCGCGGCGACGACTTTCAAACATTGTTCGCTAGAACTCGGCGGCAAGAATCCCATGATCGTGCTCGACGACGCCAATCTCGACCTTGCCATCGAAGGCGGTCTCTGGGGCGGATTCGGCACTACCGGCCAGCGCTGCACTGCGACCAGCCGCATCATCGTGCAGAAAGGCGTGTACCGCGAGTTCGTCGAACGCTACGTTGCCCGCGCGAAAAAACTGAAAGTCGGCAACGGGCTCGACGAAGCGGTCGAGATGGGTCCGGCGATCAACGAGAAGCAGCTCCAGACCGACCTCAGCTACGTCGAAATCGGCAAGAACGAAGGCGCAAAGCTGGTCTGCGGCGGCAATCGCCTCGATAAAGGCGACTATCAACACGGCTGGTTCATGGAGCCAACCGTCTTCACCGACGTCGATCCCAAGATGCGCATCGCGCAGGAAGAAATCTTCGGCCCCGTCGTTTCCATCATTCCATGCGACGATCTCGAAGATGCCATCGAAATCGCCAACGGCATCGAGTACGGACTGTCGTCCGCTCTCTACACAAAAGATGTGAACAAAGCCTTCGCCGCCATTCGCGACCTCTATGCCGGCATCACCTACATCAACGCGCCCACCATCGGCGCCGAAGTGCACCTGCCCTTCGGCGGCACCAAAGCCACGGGCAACGGCCACCGCGAAGGCGGCATCGGCGCGATCGATTTCTACACTGAGTGGAAGTCGGTCTACGTCGATTACTCGGACAAGCTGCAGAAGGCGCAGATCGATCGAGCGGAGTAGAACTCAGAGCATCATCAGAAGTGTGGGCGGCTCTTTAACGAGGAGGACAGTCAACGTACACATGAGATTTCGCAGAATTTCCCACGCGAATCCTGGATTGGTTTTCTTATCGTTGACGCTCTTCTGTGTACCGCCGTTCCTTGCGCGCGCTCAGCAGTCGGAATTGAGCAAGCAATCTGGGGATCATCGGATGTTCCGGCTTCGCGATGAGGTCGCCCAGAATCCCGCATCGCTGGATTTTTACGCGGGAGAAGTTGCCTGCGCGTTCAATGATGTCGCGACGTGCGAAGAGAAGTTCAAGAAAGTTACCGCCGCTGAGCCTAACTCGATGGTGGCTGCAGGGGGCCATCACATTCTTGCCTACGCCTTGCTTCGTGAGGGGCGATTCGCACGCGCCTTGCATGAACTCGACGCGCTCCTGGCCATCGATCCGAAAGACCCCGACGCCAACGACACGCGGCCGTTCTTCGAGGCGTTAAGTCACTTTCCGGATCAAACCGTGCAGGAGAACTCAGCCGGCAAAGCGACCGTTCACATGCGCGATGGGAGACTGCCGCTTCTGATTAACGGCAAGAAAGCCTTCTATTTCATTGATACGGGCGCCAACCTATCGACTCTCACCGAGTCAGAGGCGTTGCGGCTAGGGATGGAGATCAAAGACGTCAACGCCACTGGAGGCTCGACCGATATTAACGGCAACCGGGTGTTGCTTCGCGTGGCGCGTGCCAAGAGCGTTGCTCTAGGCGGCATCGCGCTCAACAATGTCGCATTCCTGGTAACCAGCAACGATCAACCGCCATTCGCGGATATGAAGACGGGAGAACGCGGCCTCATCGGCCTGCCAGTGCTGATCGCCCTCGGGTCTATAAAGTGGACCCGCAAGGGTACATTCGAGGTCGATCGGTCGCCCAGGCCGGCAAACATAGCCGCTGCCAACCTCTGTTTCGACGATCTCTCTCTTATTGTGGAAGCATCCTTCGACCAACATGCGCTTCCCTTCGCCCTCGATACCGGTGCGACCACGACTGACCTGTGGGCAAGATTTGCAGATGTCGCTGCCGACTTGATTAACAAATCCGGCACCCGTGAATCCCACACCGTAACCGGACTAGGCGGCAGCCAGAGGTTCGATACCGCGTCCATTCCAAAAGTGACCCTGCTACTCGGCGGCAGGACGGTCACGCTTCAACCCGCCCACATCCTCGCAGCCGAGCAAAAATCTGAAGCCAAATGGCTCTACGGAAATCTTGGAATGGATCTTCTCGATCAAGCGCAAACTGTCGCCATCGACTTCGGAACGATGATCCTTGCACTTGATCCAGGCCCGCCGCATGCGAACTAATGAATTGACCTCGGCATGAGTCGTGGCTGGAGCCCATCCTCCGCTTGCGTGCCGACCCATAGCGCTGTAAAGTACAAGCGCAATCCCGAGGTGACCCCTTGAAGCCCTCTGCAACCGATACCTTTCACCGTCTAGCCGCAACCCTGTGCGCATTCAGCCTCTTTTTCTTCGCTGCAACCACCGCGCAAGCCGAGCCGCGTCCGACACTCGCCACCCATGTCCCGGAAGCGGTGTCCAGCGGCGGTGCGCCGTTGGTCGGTCACCTTCCCAGCGAGCAGCGACTGAGCCTGTCCATTTCTTTGCCGCTGCGAAATCAGGCTGAACTCGACGATCTCTTGCAGCAGATCTACGATCCGCAAAGTCCGAGCTTTCACAAATACCTCAGCGTGCAGGAGTTCACCGCAAGATTCGGCCCCGCTGAGTCTGACTATGCAGCCGTGCTCCGTTTTGCCGAAGCCAATGGCCTGGCTGTGATCGACACGGCCGCCAATCGCATGGTCGTGGATGTCGAAGGTCCTGCGTCCAACATTGAAAAAGCTCTGCACGTGACACTCGGCGTCTACCAGCATCCCACCGAGAGCCGTACGTTCTACGCTCCAGACCGCGAGCCTGCGCTCGATCTCGATGTGCCGCTATTGCACATCTCCGGACTGGACAACTTCACACTTCCTCGCGCCAAGAACATCCGATCTTCTCGACAAAGCGCCAACGCATCAGGCAACGCCAGCAAAACGGGGTCCGGTCCCGGCGGCCAGTTTGTCGGAAGCGACATGCGAGCGGCCTACTACGGCTCCGGGTCGCTCACCGGCGCGGGACAGTCGGTGGGATTATTTGAGTACGCCGGATACGAGGTCAGCGACGTCAAGAATTACTTCACGAATCTCAAGCAGTCGGTCAACGTGCCCATTCACGGCGTATCGCTGAACGGGGTCAGCCTGAAGTGTCCTCCGAGTTCGTGCGACGACAGCGAACAGGTCATCGATATCGAGATGGCCATCTCCATGGCTCCGGGCCTGAGCCAGGTGGTCGTCTACGTGGGAAACAGCGACGTCTCCATTTTCAACCAGATGGCCGTGGATAATAGCTCCAAGCAATTGAGTTGTTCATGGGGATGGAGCGACGACGAGAGCAGCCTGGACCCGATCTTTGAAGAAATGGCGGCGCAGGGCCAGAGCGTATTCGTTGCGACCGGCGACAACGGCTCCGGCACTCCCGGCGACGTGGTCTGGCCGGCGGATGATCCCTACATCACCGCCGTTGGCGGCACGGACTTGACCACGACTGGGCCGGGTGGGGCGTGGCTTTCAGAAACGGGCTGGAACGGCAGTGCGGGCAGTCCTTCGAAGAACAAAATTCCCATCCCCAGCTATCAGCAGATTGCGGGCGTCATTAACTCGCTCAATAAAGGTTCGACCACCTTGCGCAATTACCCCGACGTCGCCGCGGAAGCGAATACCAATCAATATAGCTGCTACGACGCCGTATGCAATGGAGGCAACGGAGGCACCAGCTATGCCGCACCGCAATGGGCCAGCCTGACGGCAATGGCCAATCAACAGGCCGTCGCCGGCGGCGGAACAACCCTTGGGTTCCTCAACCCGGCACTCTATGCAATTGGCACGGGATCGAGTTTTGACAGCGACTTTCACGACATCACCAGCGGCAGCAACGGCAAGTATTCGGCGGTAATCAACTACGACCTGGTGACGGGCTGGGGCAGTCCGATTGGCGCGGATTTGATCAACTCACTCGTAGGGTCGGCAAAGAACGAGTAAGAGTCGGCGAGTGACGAGAAGGTTTTAGCCGCAAAGGACGACAGACTCGCAAAGCGTGCGAGGAAAAGCAAGGACCTCTTTGCGCTCTTTGCGGTAGCTCTTCGCGAACTTTGCGGTTAAGCTTTTGCTATGTCGTTGCGGGAGTCAATCATGCCGATCACGCAAGCCCGAGAAATTTCCGCCGCCAAGCGTCTCGAGAACGTTCGCTACGCCATTCGCGATCTCGCCTGCGTGGCTGACGAAGTTATTCAGCAAGGCCACAAAGTTTTGCCGTTGAACGTTGGCGACCCGCTCAACTTCGATTTTCAAACTCCGCCGCACATCATCGAAGCCGTCTACAAAGCCATGCGCGACGGCAAGAATGGCTATGCGCCATCTCCCGGCATTCCTGAGGCGCTCGACGCCATTCGCGGCGAGGCTGCGCGCAAAGACATCACGACGGTGCAGGATGTCTTCGTCACCTCCGGCGTGAGCGAGACTGTGGATCTTTGCATCTCCGCGCTGGTCAACCCCGGCGAAAACATTCTCACGCCGAAGCCCGATTACCCGCTCTATTCGGCGGTTCTCTGCAAACTCGGCATTGCGCTCAACGCCTACGACCTCAATGAAGACGATGCCTGGCAGCCCGAACTCGCCGATATTGAACGCAAAGTCACGGCGCACACGCGCGGCATTGTGCTCATCAATCCCAACAATCCCACGGGATCGCTGTGCTCGCGGCAGATGTTGGAGCAGATCGCCAAACTGGCGCGGCGGCACAACTTGGTTGTCTTCTCCGACGAAATCTACGACAAGCTGATTCTCCCCGACTCGAATGGAGATGCCACTCCGCACATCGCTTTCGCCTCGGTCGCTCCCGACGTGCCTTGCATCACCTTCGGCGGAATGTCGAAGAACTACCTCGTCCCCGGATGGCGCATAGGCTGGGGAATTGTCTCCGGCGATGCTGCGGCTGTGAAGTCGTATACCGAAGGCATTCACCGCCTGCTGCGCGCCCGCCTCTGCGCCAATCATCCCGAGCAGTATGCCATCAGGCCCGCGCTCGAAGGCCCGCAGGATCATCTCATCGAAGTGCGGCGCAAACTGCGCTCCCGCCGCGATCTCACGCAGAAGTGGTGCGAGTCGACGCCGCGCGTAAGTTGTGTCGCCCCGCGGGGCGCGTTCTACGCCTTCCCACGCATACATCTTCCAGAAAGCGACATCCCTGGAGGCGACGAAGTATTCGTCAAGGAACTGATCCGCCAGAAACACGTCATGGTCGTCCATGGCTCCGGCTTCGGGCAGAAGCCGGGCACGCAGCATTTCCGCATCGTGTTTCTGCCGGATGAAAAGACGCTGGCCAGCGCCTACGCAGGAATCGCTGACTTCATCCGCGAACGCTACGAGAAGGCCTGATTCACGCATGAGATCGCTGGAAAAGCGCAAGAATAAAGCCCGGCTGCTGGGCAGCCGGGCTTCTAGCAGCAACCTTTCCTAATTGATCGTGAGGCTCAATGCACTGGATTTTCCACCGCCCGGTGCAGGGTTTGTGACCACCACACTGGCCGTGCCCGGAGATGCGATGTCACTCCAGGGCACGTACACCGTCAGTTGGGTCGGACTCACGTAACCCACCGTACGCTCGTTGCCATTCCAGGTCGCGCTCGATCCCGGAACGAAACCCGAGCCATTGATAGTCAACTTGAAGTTTCCACTTCCATGCACGACGCTGGCGGGAGACAACGAGTCAGCCGCCGGCACTGGATTGTTCTTGCCGGAAACCGGTTGCATCATTGAGCTTTGAACCAGTTCAGTCTGGTAGGTTTCCGTACCGCAACATCCGCTTCCTAAAACAAAGGCCAGCCCGTTACTGCCCCAACTGATAAAGGTAGGAGTTAGGGTTCCGCTGAGCTGGGCCAGACTTATCACGGCAACCGGCGTAAAGTGCGACAGGTCGTAGCTTGTGATTCCGAGCAAACTGTAGAACGGAGAGATTCCCAGCACGAAGGTGGAGTTGATCGACGACTCCGGTAAGAGATCGTTGCTGGTGTAGCCTCCTCCGACATCATAAGTCCCGACCAAGTCGCCTGTTTCCGGATCCATAACCTGTCCGCTGTTTCCGTAGACTAATCCGGCGTCATACTGAATGCCGCCATAACCGGTCAACAGATCATTCCACTGGGTGGTCAGAGTGCCTCCGTTCGGATTCACTGCGACCTGGCTCAGCGTGCTCTCGGCATACCCGTACAAAGTGCTGGCATTGGCAAACTGCATATAGCTGATGCTGGGGTACGAGATGGAGTCTGGAAGCAAGGTCGTATCCGTGAAGAACTCCAGCAGCCCCCCGCAGCACCCCCCGCCAATAGCCACAGCCAGCGTATGCGGGTCGCCTGGAGAAACCGCCAGGTCACCGGCGGTGTTCACACCACCAAACTCGTTGTTTCCGAGACTGACATTGATATCGAGCGTAAAGCCGGGAAGAATAAGCCGCTGCACCGACCCATTTCCATTCAGGCCAACGTAGAGATACTTCCCATCGCCGGATAACGCCATCTGTGTAGGCTCGCTCCCGGCAAAATAGTAGCCGGTGACGCTGCCATTTTTCGGATTGATCACCGCGATGCTGTTGCCATTCGGCCCATAACTGCTCGGCAGGGATGCATAAATGCTCTGAGCGTACGGGTCCCACACCAAGTCGTTCGCCGGGATGTTAAGCGTGTGCACCAGCGCCGGATACGTGACATCGAACGTAAGCGTCGAAGAGATCCCGCCAGGAGCAGGGTTGGATACGGAGACTTGCGCGATCTCCGGACTGGCAAGATCCGCCGCTTTGAGTTGCGCCTGCAGTTGACCTGAATTGAGGTAAGTGGTGGAGCGCGGTTTGCCGTTCCACAGCACGGTCGCGCCAGTCATGAAGTTCCCGCCACTCACGACGATCGGCGTTCCGGCAGTTCCGGCCAGCAGAGAGATGGGAGAAATCGAGTTGACATACGGATCCAGGGCGACAATCTCAAAGGTGAACCCGGGCGAACTTCCCCCACCCGGAGGAGGGTTCGTGACATTGATGTATACCGAATCCGTACCGGTCAGGAAAGATGCGGGGACTTGCGCCGTGATCTGCGTGGTGCTCTTATATGTGGTCGTAAGCGGGGAGTTGAACTCCCAGTTAACCACTGATGTAGGCAGAAAGCCGGTACCGTTGATCGTTAACGTGAAACCGGCGCCGCCGACGTAAACACTCGCCGGCGAGAGCGAGGTGATGCTGGGAATCGGATTCCCTCCCGATCCCCCCAAAGGAATCGCGAGCGGGCTGCCAATACCCGTGTAAGCGATCAGAGATTGGCAGAAAGGTTCCCGGTGGCCGAAGGCGTGAATGTCAGATTCATCTGACAAGTTTGACCGCCATCAATCACGACGGCGCAGGTAGGCCCAGAGAACGCGAAGTCCGCGCTGTTCGCACCAGAAATCGCCATCCCCGTTACATCCACAGCGCTTGTGGACAAGTTACTCACGAAGATAGTCAGAGGGTAACTCGTGGAATTAAGAGCGACGGTTCCAAACTGTACTGGATCTGGAAACACGCTAATGGGAACCTCTGCCCCTTGCGCAATGTTCCAGCACGCAAGAAGGCAAAATACTACGACTAGGAGGCGTAGCTTAGGGATCATTCTGAACTCCTGCAGATCGAGATTCCCCCTCTAGAGCGCGGCAATTTTACACTGGTGTCCGGCGCTTCCGGATTTTTTTTGGATTAGAGCGAAAACGAGGTTGCAATTTCTTGCACCCAGGCGTGCGCTACCAGCCTACCCTTCCGGTGAAAACAGCGCTCGGCGGCCTCGCGGCAAAGCCTTCGGCTGCCGCCCGCTTTCTCTTTCCCCGCCGAATCTGCTTAAATCAAACCAAGGCGCAAGCTGGTCGCGTTCCTGTGTCTGTACCCGGCCGTGGGAGGTGTCGCGCCATGTCCACGACGGCTGGGTATCTCAACTCGTCACCTTATGACTATAGTATAATGACCATGATCGAAAGGATTCTCCGATGAAGAAAATGGCGGCGGGAGAGTTCAAGGTCCATTGCCTGGCGGTCATGGACGAAGTTCAGTCGAAGCGCCAGTCTGTGCTGATCACGAAGCGCGGCAAGCCGGTGGCGAAGCTTGTCCCCGTCGAGCAAGAAAAGGACGATATTTTCGGCTTCTACAAAGGCAAAATTAAAATCAACGGCGATATCGTTTCCCCAGCTTTTTCTCCGGAGGAATGGGGAGACCTGTATTGATTCTGCTGGATACGCACGTGGTGCTCTGGCTTGCGCAGGATCAACAGCGCATTTCTTCAAGGGCGCACGATGCGATTATCAACACGCGCGAAGGCGGCCAGGGCCTGGCCGTTTCCGGCATGACGCTCCTCGAACTCGCCCGACTGGCGAGTCAAAAGCGTATTCAGCTAACGCCGAACCTGGAGGCCTTCCTGCGGGAAGTGGAGCGGCGATTCGCTGTTCTGCCGATCACAGGACGAATCTGCGTGCAAGCGTTCGAGTTTCCCGTAAACTATCCGAAAGATCCGGCTGACCGCGTAATTGGCGCTACTGCGGTCATAGAAGGATTGAACCTTGTAACCGCGGACCAAGCGATCCGCCGGTCGAAAGCCGTGCCAACAATCTGGTGAAGCTCGCGGTTGCTTTAGCGGTCTCCTCGACCTTTCTCTTTCCCCGCGAATCTGCTTAAATCAAACCAAGGCGCAACCATCGCGCGTGTGCTTGGGTTTCTACAATCGTGGTTGACATTCATTCCCACATTCTTCCGGAGGTAGACGACGGCCCCAAAACATGGGACGTTTGCCTCGCCATGTGCCGCATGGCAGCGGCCGACGGCATCACTCACCAGGTCGCCACGCCTCATGCCAACGACCGCTATCATTACGACCGGCCCTATCTTCAAGGACTGGTCGCTCATCTGCAGGAACTCGCCGGCGATGCGCCCAAGCTCAGCCTGGGTTGCGACTTTCATCTCTCTTACGACAATCTGCAGGATGTGCTCGCTAACCCCGAGCGTTACGCTATCGAAGGCTCGCACTACATGCTGGTCGAGTTGAGCAACTACAGCGTGCCGCAGCAAACCACCGACTGCTTTCTGAAACTCGGCGATCGCGGCATCACCGCTGTCATCACGCATCCCGAGCGCAATCCGATCTTGCGCGAGAGCCCGCAGCGCGTGCTGGAATGGGCCGAGCAGGGCTGCGTGATTCAAGTAACCGCATCCGCGCTGACCGGATTCTGGGGAGAACGGGTGCGCCGCGCTGCTCACTGGCTATTCGAGCATGACGCGGTTCACGTGCTCGCCACCGACGCGCACGATACCGAAAAGCGCGTACCGATTCTTTCCGCAGCGCGCGACGCCGCTGCCGATCTGTGCGGCGAAGACGTGGCCGATGCTCTGGTCGAGGGCAATCCCATGGCCATCATCAGCGCCCAGCCTCTGCCCTATTTCCCACGGCCCGTGCTGGGGAGCTACCGCAAGACGCCCGGCGGCAATTAGTTGCTGGGTCTTGGATTCTGGGGACAATGCGTCTCGCGCGAAAACTCAGAGCAGCTACTGCGGGCCCGGCGCATCGTGGCCGGAAGTTGTACCGGTCGCTGGATCGGCCGGCGGAATCGGGTTCGTATTCATCGGTGCTCCCGGATCGGCGCTGTGCGACGCCGGGCTCTGGGATACAGAACTCAAAGATCCCGCGTGCAATCCTTCCGGTCCCGAGGTCATCGCGCTTTCCGGATTCAGCAGGTGGTCATTACTTGGGCCCAGCCCAAGGCTGATCAACGCGCGCGCATCGGGAACGGTCGTGCACTGCCAGCCATGGTCGGACTGATAGCGCCGCATGGCGTCTTCGCTGGCCTGGTTCCAGGTTCCCGTCGCATCGCCCGTCAGGTAGTGTTCCCGGATCAGCGCTGTCTGAATCTCTTGCGCTCGTTCGAAATCGATCTTCTGCTGGCCGCGCGCGGTTTTCTTTTTGGCCTTGCGCGCGTTCGCTTGCTTGGTCTTGCTCGATAGATCGCGACTGGCCGCCACGGAGTTCGATTTCGCGTGCGCGCCGGACGCCGGGTACGATGCAGCGTGGGCCGAGGACTTTAGCGCAGTAGAAGCCTTGGGCGAAGTAGAATTTCTCGTGCCCGAAGTATTGGCGGCGACCTTCACATGCTTCTTCGGATTCTCCGGCTTGGTTGCCGCCGCTTGGTTCGTGGCCGCGGCTTTTTTTTCGCTGGCCACGGAAGCCTGCCCACCCGCTGTTGCCGCCGGGATGCACACACAAGCCAGCCCCAACGCGCACACAGCGCTCGGCCATCCTCTTCGGATTCCTCTTCGGATTCCACCCCAATACGTTTGTTCCAGCGCCAAATCTTCCTCGGGAACTGCCTTGCCGCCCCATCGAGCCGCCGAAAAACAAAAAGCCCAACCGGAGCCTGGCATTGTAATCATCTCTCGGCGAGAGAAGCAATGCCAGTTCCGGCCGGGCTATGTCTGCGGTTACGGAAGTGTGCCCGCGTCGAAGATGGTGCCATCCTGCCGTGTCGAGCCGCGTGGCCGCACCAGGAAAACCACATCCTGGCCGCTCTTCATGCTCGATTCGATCCGGGCAAAATCTTCCTCGCTGTTCACCGGCTGCTTGTTGATTTCCAGGATCACATCGCCGCGGCCCAGGTTCACATCCTCGGCGAACGAACCCGGCTTCACTTCTTGAACGATTACGCCCTTCCCCGCCGACATATCCAGCCGGTCGGCCATCTCCGGAGTCAGTTTGCGCACGGTCACGCCAAACTTGCTCGGCTTCGGCGTTTCCTCGTCTCCGTTCCCTTCGTCCTGGTTCAGGCGCGCCGCAAACAGCTTCGCGCGGTCGGCGATGGTCACAGTAGCTTCCTGCTGCTTGCCGTTGCGGACGAAACCAACCGTCACCTTCGATCCCGGTTTGTGCGCGGCGATATCCGCAACCAGTTCGTCGCCTTTGGTCACCTTCTTGCCGTCAATCGTGGTGATGGTGTCGCCTATCTTCAATCCCGCCTGGTCAGCCGGGCTGCCCGGCACCACGGTGGAAAGGGTCACGCCCACGCCCGTACCATAGACGCGCGCGATGGCCGGATTCTCTTCCTTGTCAAACATCACCCCCAGTGAGCCGCGCACCACCCGATGCTCCGGTCCAATCAGCTGGTTGTAAACCTGCACCACCGTGTCGGAAGGCAGGGAAAAGCCTATGCCCGCGTATGCGTTGGTATCGCTCAAAATCGCCGTATTGATGCCGATCACTTCGCCGCTCATGTTGACCAGCGGCCCGCCCGAATTGCCGGGGTTAATCGCGGCGTCGGTTTGGATAAACGTCTGAAACTGCCGATTGGGCACAATGTCGCGGCCCTTGGCCGATACGATCCCCGCCGTCACCGTCCCCACCTGGCCAAACGGACTGCCAATCGCCAGCACCCAGTCGCCTACCTGCATGCTGTCGGAGTTGCCCAGCTTCGCCGCCGGAACCGGGCGGTCGATATCGATCTTGATCACCGCCAGATCGGTTTCCTGGTCCTCGCCGATCACCTTGGCATTGTGCTGCACGCCCGGCGGATCATCCTGCATGCGCACCCGAATGCGGTCCGCCTTCTCTACCACGTGCCGGTTGGTGACGATGTAACCTTTCGCATCCACGATTACGCCGGAACCCAGCGAACGCTCACGAATGGAATTATCGCCGCCCGGACCGTTCCCGCCCTGCCCGCCAAAGAAGCGGTTGAAGAAATCGTCCATACCGCCGCCGCCACCGCCGCCGCTATCGTCATCGTCGGGATTCTGATTCTGCCCGCGGCGCCGGTGCACGTTCTTGATGGTCGATTCCGTATTGATGTTGACCACGCTTGGCCCCAGCTGTTTCGCGATCTGCGAAAACGCATTCGAAAGCTGCTGTGGCGACGGCACCGCCAGCGGAGTCGCATCCGAGGACTTCTGCCCTTCCTTGCCCTTGACCCCGTAAGAAATCACCGTGCCGATAAGAATCCCGACCGAGAGCGTAGCTAAAATGCTAAAGGTGGAAACCCACCCGTGGGCCTTCATACGCCCCCAAATTCCACGCGAATCCATATGCCTGCTTCCTCCAAGAATCGACAAGTCTTTTGCCTATTATACCCGTTCGCGTCGCCGCAGGAGTTATCGGGCGGCCACAAGGTTAGACGCGCAAAGGCGCGCGAAATCGTTTGATGTGCGCAGGTCCATGTATCGAAGAAACATTCATCTTGACGAACGGCCCTGGCGGGATAACGATGCTGAGGTGGCTGAAGGTGCGTGATTATGCGGAGAATGACTCAATTCGTATTGGTGGCGTTCGTGGCGGTGATACTGGCTCCGCTGGCAAGCGCGCAGTCTTACACCATCGCGGACTTGGGCTCTCTTGGCGGCCCATATGGCAGTAGTGCCGCTGCGATCAATGACAGCGGTCAGGTCGTAGGCTCGTCATCCGTTCCGAGCGGCGGCGACAGCATTTACAACGCCTTCCTCTGGACACTACAGGGAGGCATGGAGGCGCTTGGAAACACCGGGGCCTTTGGCGTCAACGACTCGGGCCAGGTGGTGGGATTTTACCAAGATGTCGGATCCTCATTCGCTTTCCTTTGGTCACAAGCCGGGGGCTCGCAGAACCTCGGGACGATCGGAGGCGACAGCAGTTCGGCCGCTGGAATCGACGACTTGGGCGACGTTGTTGGATCCTCAACCACCACGACTGGCGGTAGCTCGACCCATGCCTTCGTGTGGACCGACGTCAAAGGGTTCCGCGACCTCGGCACTCTGGGCGGTACCGATTCGTGGGCCACGGCGATCAACAGCCATCGTCAAGTCGTCGGCTATTCCTACCTGGCAAGTGACACCGTCTTCCACGCCTTTCTTTGGACAAGCACGGGTGGCATGCAGGACTTGGGAACGCTGGGCGGCGGTAGTACTGCCGCCCTCGCTATCAACGACTCGGGTGCCGTCGTGGGTTACTCAACTCTCCTCGACGGAGTCACACAACACGCGTTTTTATGGACCAAGAGCAGGGGCATGCAGGATTTAGGAACGCTGGGCGGTTCTTATTCCGTAGCCACCAGCATCAACAACTCGGACCAGGTTATCGGCCAGTCCTTTACGCGCATTGGCGAATCTGCGGCGTTCCTGTGGGTTAACGGCAAAGGCATGGAGAATCTAAACGGCCAAATTCCTCACGGTTCCGGGTGGCAGCTCTGGAGTGCAGCCGGGATCAATGAATCCGGGCAGATCGTAGGAGATGGAAACTCGAAGACTGCCGACCACGCTTACATTTTGACGCCCACCGCTCCGTCCAGCAAGTAAACGCCCAATATCGGGGATGCTGACGCGGCCCGCCCTCACCTCCCCTCCCACACCGTCTTCCCGCCCACCACAGTCCGCAGCACCTTGGTCGTCAGAATCTTCTCTGCCGAAGCCGCAGTCACATCCCGGTCAAGCACCGCGAAATCCGCGAGCATTCCCGGAGCCAGCTTGCCCTTTTCTTTCTCTTCGAACTCGGCAAATGCCGCGCCGGTCGTGTAAGCGGCAATCGCCTGATCCATCGTCAGCTTCTGCTCTGGGAAATACTCCTGCCTGCCGTCCTCGCTCTTGCGCGTCACCGCCGCATACAACCCGCGAAACGGAGTCACCGGCTCTACCGGATAATCCGTGCCAAAGGCCAGCGTCACTCCCTGGTTCAGCAACGCCGCCCATGCATAAGAAGTGGCCGCGCGCTTTGGCCCCAGCCGGTCCTGCGCCCAGCGCATGTCGGTGAGCAGATGGCTGGGCTGCATCGAGGCAATCACTTTCAACTCTTTGAAGCGCGCGATCTGCGCCGGCGTGGTCACCTGCGCATGTTCAATGCGCAGGCGGAAATCGTCGCCGCCGTTCGCCACTTTTACCTTGTTCTCTCGCGCCGCCTTTTCCGCCTCCGCAAACGCGTCCAGCGCCATCTGCACGCCCTCGTCGCCAATCGCGTGAAACCCAAGCTGGAAGCCCGCCAGCACGCGTTCTTTCGCCATCTCATTCAGTTTGCCGGCGTCATACTGCGGCAAGCCGGAGTTCTTCGCATCGTCCGCATACGGCTCCAGCAGCGCCGCCGTGTGCCCGCCCAGCGATCCATCCATGAAACCCTTCAACATTCCGGTATGCAGCATCAAATCCGACTGCGGATGCGAATCGCGCATCCTCTTTAACTCTTTCACCGAATCGTTGAACGGCAGCCACTCCGAAATCCGCGCCGTCAGCTTGCCTTCTTTCTCGAGCTCTTCATAAATCTGAAAATTCTCTTTGCCCGGCGAATAATCCTGCGCCGAAGTCACGCCGTGCTCGGCAAGATCCGCCAGCGCCACTTCAATTCCCTGCCGCCGCACTTCATGGGTAGGTTTCGGGATCACCGCCCGCACCGCGCCCTGCGCGCCCTCCCGCAGAATCCCGGTAGGCTGGCCGTTGGCGTCGCGGTCAATCTTGCCGCCTTCCGGATCGCGGCTGGCCAGAGTCACGTTCGCCAACTGCAGCGCGCGCGTGTTGGCCACGGCGAGATGCCCATCCACGCGATCCAGAAACACCGGATGCCCCGCCGCCACTTCATCCAAATCCCAACGGCTGGGCAGCGCCTTCACCGGCCACAGCGTCTCGTCCCACCCTCCGCCCAGAATCCACTCGCCCGGCGCGGCTTTCTCTACTTTCGCCCGCACGCGCTCGCGGAATTCCTCCAGCGTCTTCACCCCGGTCAAATCCACGCTGAGCTTTTGCAGCCCCGCGTCGGCCAGGTGCAAGTGCGCATCGTTGAATCCCGGCATCACGAAATGCCCACCCAGATCGACAACCTGCGTCTGCGGACCTCTCAGCTTCTCGATGTCAATATTCTTTCCCACCGCCAGAATGCGCTCGCCGCGCACCGCAATCGCTTCCTCGCGCAAGATTGATGCGAAAGCCGTGTTCGCCGGCACGCCCGTGTAGACGTTCGCGTGGATGTAGATCACATCCGCCTTCGGCTTCGCATCCTCCGCCGCGGCGCCATTTTGCGCCGAACTCTGCGCCAGAATGTGCGCGGAACAAAACACCGCGCATGTCAGGGCCGCACCGAATCTTGAAATCATTCTCCCGCAAATCATTCCCCCACCCCCGCCAGCGCCAGCAGCGTCAGCAAGATCCGCTTCAACCCCAGCTCGCGGCCGTTGCTGTCGAACCACTCCTGCAAAGTGTGCGCTCCGCCGCCCGAGCCTCCGCCGCCGATGGCGATGGCCTCCAGCCCCAGCGACAGCGGAATGTTCGCGTCCGTCGACGCCCGCTGTACCTGCGCCGCGTTGTTCAACTGCGCATCCACCGCGCGCATCACCTGCAAAACCCGCGCTCCCGCCACCAACTCTCCCGCGGGACGATTCCCAATCACCACCACCTCGCAACTCACGCCCGCAGGCCGCTTCTGGCTTGATGCCAAAGCAGACGACGACCGCATCTCCGCCGTCAGCGTCTCATCTTCCACCGCGCGATTCAGCGCCTGCCGCATCCCCTGTTCCAGCCGCTCCATCTCCGCCATCGACGTCGAGCGGATATCCACCTTCATGCTGGCCGACTCGGGAATCGAATTCACCGACGTCCCGCCGCGAATCACGCCAATATTAAACGTCGTCTTCGGCGACGACGGCACCGGCGTCGCCGTAAACACATCGATCGCCCGCGCCAGAATCACAATCGGATTCGGCGCGCCAAAGTCGCTCCACGAATGTCCGCCCGGCCCGCGCACAATCACTTCAAACCGCCGGCTGCCCAGGGCCTCGGCCACAATCGTGTCGGCGCCCGCGCCGTCGAGCACCACGCTGTAAGCAATCGAATCTTTCCAGCGCGGCGTCGAAAAAATGTGCCGCATCCCGCGCAGATCGCCTTCACCCTCTTCGCCCACATTGCCGATAAACACAAACGGCAACGCATGACGCACCCGCACCGCGCGCAACAGCGACGCAATCGCCAGCATCGCCGTCACGCCCGCGCCGTTATCGGAAACTCCCGGCCCATACAACCGGCTGCCCTGCTGCCGGATGTTCAGCGGCGTATTCGCCGGAAATACCGTATCGATGTGCGCGCTCAGCGCCACATACCTCCGCCCAAATCCGGGATGCACGCCGAAAACATTTCCCACATCGTCAATGCGAACATCGTCCAGCCCCACTTCGCGAAAACGCTCCGCCAGCCACGCTCCGCGCGCCGCCTCGCCAAACGGAGGCGCAGCAATCCGCGCCATCTCCATCTGCCACTGCGTAAACTGCGGCTCCTGCGTGCGCAGCCAGTTAAACGCCGACCGCACCTCCGGCGAAGCCGCCAGCCGCGCCACTTCCTGCTGCAACGCAGGCGCAAGCTCAGGCATATCCGCGCGTGGAGGAGTAGAGCTCATGGAAAGTTATTGCGTCATCTTACATCGCGTCGGGAAGGGAAAGGGGATTACCTTGGGCGGGAACACTTGGTACCATTGCGAGTTGGAGACCGGTCCAGCCAGCAGAGCAGAGCCAAAGCATCTTCGACATTCTTCTCTCCTACTTCCATTGGATTGATGTGCTCACATACGACGACTTGTTGGAACGAGCCACCAACCTAATTCAGAAAATGGGAAGCGAGTGAGATTTCTACCTCGGACACTCAAGTGAAGAGAGCAGGATCAACATCAATCGGAACTGGTTTTGCGCGGCGATGGCTTGGCCCTAGCTCTCCACGTCTTCGGATTATCGAGGTCAACGCCTCGCCATTTGCGAAGACCGGCCTTTCGCCAAATACGGGCAATATGTGTTTCCCCGGCATTGCCTTCAATCACAAAACGGTCAAATTGCTTATACCATCCCTCCGGCCCCTCCCAGATATCCGGCGCGAAATGGGTATCCGACGAAAGCCATTCTTCAATTTCATCCAGAATATCGCCGACCTCACCCAGCGAGAGTCCGGCTCTTACCAAATTCTCCGCATTGCGAAGAACTAGGTCGGTGTAATTTTTAAGGGATGATTCGAGCTTATTTGGCATGCTCGTCATGCAAAGCGTCCAGGTATTTCGAGAAAGCTTGACGCCTTTCTGACGATCCTTCTGGGTGGCTGAAAGCCCTCACTAGCAATTTCCGCGACTCACCGGGGCTGCGCACCGGGGCCGGAGTCTGACCTTCAGTTGCGCTGACACGACGGACTTCTTTGTGGTAATTGGCTGGTGCCGTCACGCGTTTTTGCTTCGCCCTCATATGCCTGAGTTTATTGCCGGCTTTTTTTACCGTCAAGGGAAAAGCCGGAGCTTGCTGCACCGTTGGCAAGTCGTTGAACACACGCCTTCGTAACCCGGGTTTTTCCACACCGCCTGTGTGACATCCAACCTTGCCTCCGCCATACCAATCGCGCGATCATGGTTCTAGGCGGACGCGGTACCGCCCGTTCCAAATAGTCGTCCAGCAGCTCCTTGACAACTGAATATCGGCGGATAAATGATTTGTTTGCAATATTTTACAGGCAAGTCCTTTGCTGTCATGGATTTAGCGCAACTCGAGCAAAATAGGCCAAAACATCTGCCGGAGCCTCTGACTGATTCCAAAGGACTTAGCCAAGACCGTACGTCGCTAAGTTATTGATTGCAAATATTTTACTTCCAAGCCTTTTGTAATCAATATTTTAGAGTCGCGGGAATGGCGACCGGTATGCTAAGTTACTGATTCTAAATATTTTATAAGACTTATCCGCAAGAAATGAGCAGGGGGGAGGGGGGAGCCCCCACCCGCTCAACCCGATCCACTTACAGGTCGTCTATGCCAGCAAGCTCTCCCCGCTCCCGGCTATCTTTTCCACGGCGGCCACCAGCTTCTTCGTCGCTGGAACTTCGATGCCATGGCGGCGAGCGCCTCGCAGGATCGGTCCCGCAATCGCGTCCAGCTCCGGAGTCTTGTGCTGCGCAACATCTTTCTGCATGGAGCTGCGCATGTTTGCCGGCACGCCCTTCATCGCCGCGAGGACGGTCTCGGGATCAATCCTGGCACTCTCCGCGTTGGCAACAGCGCAGGCTTCTCGAAAACAAGTCTCCATCTGATGCCACCACGGCGGATCCGAAACAATCTCGCCGACGGTTTTATCGGCGGCCGTTGTAGTCAGCGCAAACGGCGCAAGAAAAACCAGCTTGCTCCACATCAGGGTTGGCTCATCGTCGATGAAGCGGCAGGCAAAGCCGATTCGCTGAAGCCGATCGATCATAGCTCCCAGCAAACTTCGCCCGGCCGAGGAAACATTGAGCCGGGCAAAAGGAGACCGATGGACAATGTGCCCAGGACTGACGCGCTCGGTTTCAACCGCAATCGTCGCCGGGATCACGCGACCAGAGCCGTACCTGGCGCGCAGCCGAGCCACATGGTCAATGCCATTGAGCAGCGGAACGATTGCTCGCACCGCATCGGGATTCTTGAGAGCCGTAAGCGCGGGTTCCAACTGCATGGCCTTCACCGTGATCCACAGCACGTCAACGGCAGGCACTTCCGCCGCAAGGGCGACATTCACGTCGAAGTTGCCGAAGGCACTTTCCAGATGAAGTTGTCTGGGATACTGATCAAGCGCTTCGCGCCGAACCACCAGCGTGACCGAATCTCCCAAGTGCGCCAGACAAGCGCCGATCAGGCCGCCAACGCCGCCGGCGCCCAGAATCGCGTGTCGCATGGGTTCGGAGACTGGTTCAGGCATCTCAGATCAGATCCATTTCGCCGCTTCCGGCACGCACGCGAGAATCTCGGCCTCGCTCAGTGTGTGGTCGCTCTGCTTGGCGCGGAAATAAATGCGCTCCACCAGATCGTCCGTCGCCGAGATGCCGCGCTGCTCCAGCCAGAACAGCACATTCGACTTCCCGCTCATCGGGCCGATGTCGATGATTTGTTCCAGCCCAAACACATGCGCAGGCACGCCGGAATAAACCATGTTCGCCAGTTCGACATCGTTCTTCTTGAACGCCTTGATCACCGCAGCCGCGTGCACGCCCGTCGCTGTGCGGAACGCGTCCTCGCCCACCACCGGATAGTTCGCCGGAATCGGCACGCCCGTCGCCCGCGACACCGCCTGGCAATACTGTTTCAGCTTGCTCAGATCCTGCTTATCCCATGGCGCGATTCCCATCAGCTTCAGATTCACCAGCATCTGATCCATCTGCGTATTGCCCACGCGCTCGCCGATGCCGATGGCGCAGGCGTGCACGCAATCAGCACCCGCCATCAGCGCGGCCAGCGAGTTGGCGATGGCCAGCCCGCGGTCGCTGTGGCCGTGCCAGTCGACGCGAATCTTTTCGCCCGAGGGCTTTACGACCTCCTCGACCACAAAGCGCACCAGCGCAAACGCGCCATCGGGCGTGGCATGTCCGGCGGTATCGCAGATCACGACGGTGCGCGCGCCGCAATTGATCGCCGTCGCGTACAGCCGCTTCACGGTTGCGGGATCGCAGCGGCTCGTATCTTCGGTGACATACATCGCGTCGAGGCCCAGCGAAACCGCATACTTCACGGCCTTCTCGGTGGTCTGCAAGAGAAAATCGTCGGACCATCCTTCCGTAAAACGCCGAATGGGGCTCGATCCAATAAACATTGCCGCTTCGATGCGAAGGCCCGTCTTCTGCACAATCTCGGCAATGGGACGAATATCGTTCTCATGCGTCCGCGCCGCGCAATTGGCGCGGATCTTCATCTTGTGCGCGACGATCTCCCGCGCCAGCGCCGTCACATGCTCCACCGCGCGCGTTCCCGCGCCGGGCAGGCCGAGATCGAGCGAGTCGATTCCCAGCGCTTCCATCAGATGAAGAATCTCAATTTTTTCGGGAATCGACGGATCGCGCACCGACGGAGACTGCAGGCCATCGCGCAGACTCTCATCATTGAGCAGAACCGGCCCGATGGGCTTCAGCCCCGGCGGATGATTCTTGTTCCAGTCGTAGATGAGTTCGGAGGTGTTCATGAAAATAGCTTCGAGCGGCGAGCTACGGGCTGCAAGCTTCTGATGCTCGCCCGAAGCTCAAAGCTCGAAGCTCAAGAGCTATTTCTCCTTCGGCGGCAACGTCAGCCCGAACACCGAGATCTGCCCCTGCCCGGCGACGTTCAACTTGGCTTCGGCGGGATTGGGCAAATACAACGTTTGGCAATGCTCGCAGCGGTACACCTCGGCGTTCGGGCCCCAGGCTTTTTCCGCGTCGCCGCAGGCTTGCTCGATCACATCGGTGGTGTAGAACCAGCGCTTCAAGTGCCCGCCGCAAAACTTTCCCTTTTCGTTTTTCTCGTTGCAGGCGCGCTGCCCGGCTTTCTTGATCTTGACCTTGTGGTGGGGAAGCTGCGCCGGTGTGTGCGCGCCGGAAGTTGCGATTTCGCCCGTTGCCAAAGACTTACCCTCGATTCGCGCGGCAAACGCCCGCCGGATTTCGTCCTTCCGAGCGCCATTGTACTTGAAAATAGGCGCCGACCGTCTGGCACCAACGCCGCCATCCGCACGGTCGCCGATGAACTGACGTATCCTCCTGGTACAGCCCCGCCCAACCCGCGATGTCGTATGCTGGGCACGAGTCCGTCCGCCGGCCCAGCGCCAGAATGAGTTTGCTATGAACCTTAGCTTGCCCCGCAAGAGGACCTTGCTGGCTTATGCCATCGTCGTGGCGATCGCCTTCGTCTCGCGCGCGACCCGCGCCGAAACTCCGCACAAGAAAACCGGCGTTCAAGGCAACGTGCAGCAGCAACTGGTGAGCATCGAAACCGGTTTCTTCGAAGCCTGGAAGACAAAAGACGATACCTATTTCCGCAGCCACATGCTGGCCAGCGGAGTTTTCTGGGGCGAAGACGGCACGCTGGCCCGTGACCAGCAACTGCAAAAGCAGCAAGCCTCGGCCAAAACCTGCGCCGTTGAAGGCTACGGCCTCTCCGATTTCCACCTGCTTCCGCTCACCACCGGCGCCTACCTTCTGACCTACACAGCCGAGCAATATGCCACTTGTGGCGGAGAAAAACTTCCCATTCACATCACGGGAAGCTCGATCTATGTTTTCAAAGAACGGCGCTGGCAAGCCATCTATCGCGCCGAAGTGCCGATGAGAGATCAGCTCTAGCCGGGATTGTTTTTCAACCGCCCCTTAGAACTCCCGCTTGGGCGGAGTCTGTTCTGCTCCGACGCGACCCAGGGCAATCGCTGCCGCAAAATAATTCTCGGCCTTCACCGGCTCACCCGCCATCCGCCGCAGCAGCGCGACCTGTCCCACGTGCGTTAGCGCGTCCGCGATCGGCCCCTGAAACAATTTTTCCAGCGGAGCCTGCACCGGCTCGCTCGAAGCCAGATAGTCGTCAAACTTTTTGAGTGCCGCGAAAAATCTGTCGACTTCTTTCTCCCACGGCAGAGGCTGCGAATCGCTCCATGCCTGTTGGCCCGCAGCAATGGAGAACGCCCAATCGAACAGATCGCCCATGTGCGCCAGAATCTGCCCCGGCGTGCGCGTCCCATGGCCCGCCTGAAAGTCGGCGAAGCCTGCGGGAGCGTTACGGATAGTCTTGGCGCCGCGGTAGGCCAACGTGGCCAATGTGTGACGCAGTAGTTCGCGCTTGGGATCGGAAATGGAATCAGAGTTCATGGACATCAAGATACACTTGGTCTCCGGTAGAGGAAAAGTACGACGAAAGAAGGCGGCGGGCAATGAACTCCCCGGCGTGGACTTCTATCTGCACTTGCCCGTCTGCTGTTTGCCTTCGGCAGCCGCCGCGGCTTCCGCCGGTTTGCGCAAGATCACGTCCATGAAAACAAATCCGTCGCGCGTGACTGCTTCTCCGTTCTGCACTGGGATGACATGCGCGAACATGGGACCGTCATACACAAAGGTGTGAAATTCCCCGTTTTCTCCGCAGGGGTCGATTCCACTGGGAAATTCATCAACCGTTTGCTGGTCCAGATCGCGTCCGGCAAATGAGGCGGACAGTTTCCTGGGATCGAGACAAACGATTCGACTGCGCACGCCATCAGCCCACATGTCATGGATGAGCCGCCGGGTGTCACGCTTCCATAGAGGAAACACGGGAGCAAGGCCGATTCCGCGCATGCGATCTTCGCGATATTGCCGCACGTCTTCGAGGAACAGATCGCCAAAGGCGACGGCTTGGACGCCGGCATCGATCGCCTGCGCGCAAGCAGCGCTCATTGCCGCCTCATATTCCTGATTGGAACACGGCCACGGCAATGGCACTTTCCACAAAGGAAGTCCGGCAGCGTCGGCTTGAGCTTCGACCAGTTCACGGCGGACCCCGTGCATTGCGACCCGGTCAAAGCGGGCATTGATCGTGGTCAGGAGGCCAACGATTTCGTATTCATTCGATTGCCGTAAAACGTGCAGCGCGAAAGCGCTGTCTTTGCCGCTGCTCCAGGATACAAGCGCCTTTTTTCTCAAGCCTCCTTCATTCCTTTCACGCTCCTTTCACGGCCATTCCTTTCACGAACATTCCTTATCACAACGGCTTGCGCCGGATCACGCCCGCCGCGCGCAGCGCCCCGCGCAAGCGCGGTCTCAGACCAGGCGCGAACTGCATGTCGAGAAATCCCGCCATCTGCCGCGCAAATTTTTCGCCGTAACCGTACCACCAGATTTTCTTCATTCCGGGCATCAGGTCCGAATCGACGTACTTCACTCTCACCATTTCTTCGAGTCCAAAACGTCCGTGAGTTCTGCCGAGGCCGCTCGCCTTCATGCCGCCGTGCGGCGCTTCACTGATGCCGAAACACGAAACCACATCGTTCACCATGACGGCGCCTGCCTGAAAGCGCCGCGCCAGCCGCTCGCCACGGGCGCGGTTGCGCGTCCACACACTGGCCGCCAGCCCGTATTCCGAATCGTTCGCCAATCGCACGGCTTCGTCATCGTTCTCGAATGCCATCACCGGCAGCACCGGGCCAAATGTTTCTTCGCGCATGATGCGCATCTCGTGGGTCACATCGGCGAGCACGGTGGGGACATAGAAGTTCTCGCCTAACTCACGCAACCGTTGTCCTCCCGCCAAGACCCGCGCCCCGCGCGCCACGGCATCTTGCACGTGCGCTTCCACAATTTGCAACTGCCGCTCATGGATCATCGGCCCCACGTCAGTTTCGCCGTCCAGCCCGTGACCCACGCACAACCTTTCGGTTTTCTCAACGCATGACTTCAGGAATGCTTCATACAGGCTGCGATGCACGTAGCAGCGCTCCACCGACAAGCAAGTCTGCCCGGCATTCACGAAAGCTCCCCACACCGCCGCGCTCGAAGCTACGTCCACGTCGGCGTCATCGAGCACCAGCATGGGATCTTTGCCGCCTAACTCCAGCACAACGGGCAACAGCCGTTCCGCCGCGGCCGCCGCAATGCGCTTGCCTGTAGCCACGCTGCCTGTAAAAACGAGCTTGTCAATTTGCGAATGAATCAGGGCTGCGCCCGTAGCGCCATCGCCGGGCACAACCTGAAAAACGTCGTGCGGCACAGCCGACTGGTGCAGCAATGACGCCAGTTCCAGCGCCACCAGCGGCGTCAACTCCGAAGGCTTCAACACCACCGCATTTCCCGCGACCAGCGCCGCGAGAGTTTCGGTTGCCGGAATCGAAAACGGATAGTTCCAGGGCGAGATGATCCCGACCACGCCATAGGGCTCGCCCAGAAGGCGTCCGCGCTTGAGCCTGGTGGCGAGATTTCCGTGAGGCACGGGTTCGTCGCGCAGCAGGCGATAGGCGTTCTCGATCAGGAACCGCGCCGCATCGAGCACGACGAGAACTTCAGTGGTCAGCGCCTCTGCCACGGGCTTGCCAGCCTCTCGCGTAATCGCTTCAGCGATTTCGGATTTCTTCTCATGCAGTCTGTGCTGAAACTCACGCAGCACCGCAATGCGCCGGCGCACTCCTATCTCAGCCCACGCCGCTTGCGCAACTCGCGCCCGCGTCACGGCGTCGCGAACATCCGCTTCGCCCGCGCATTCCAACTCGCGCAGAACTTCGCCCGTCGCCGGATTCACCGAGGCGATCTTGCGCGCCGCTATTTGTAGATTCGTGGCCAATCCCACCTCAGTCTAGATCAGCTTAGGGCTTCACTTCGTCATGCGGGGAGACGGCTTCTAATACTCCACATTCACCAGATACAGCCCGCTCCCCGGCGCCGTCGCGCCCGCGGCGGACCGATTGCGCGCCTCCAGTATTCGCGTTACATCATCGACCCGCAAGGTTTCCTTGCCCACCAGAATGAACGTACCTACCAGATTTCTCACCATGTGGTGCAAGAACCCCGATCCCCTCACCGTGTAGACAAACTCGTGTTCATTCCGCTCCCAGTGCGAAGAGAGAATCCGCCGCACATTTGTCGCCAGCTCACCGTCGCGTCCTCGTTCCGGGTCCACGGCTGCAAACGAAGTGAAGTCGCGTTCACCCTCCACCAGGGGAGCGGCCCGCTGCATCGCCGTTTCATTCAGAGGATACGGATAATGCCACACGTAGCGCGCCAGAAATGGCGGACAAATCGCGTCGCGACCGATGCGGTAGCGATAAGTTTTCGCCCGCGCCGAGTGCCGCGCGTGAAAATCGGGCGCAGCTTCGGCCACCTCAAGCACCCGCACCGAGGCGGGCAGGATATCGTTCAGCGCCTTCACGAAATTCGCGGTGGGGACGGACGACTCCGTGACAAATGTCACCACTTGCGCCAGCGCATGCACGCCCGCATCGGTCCGCCCCGAGGCTTGCGGCAATACCTTTTCTCCGGTAATCCGTCCAATGGCTGAGGCCAGCGTGCCCTGTACGGTAGTCGTGTCCGGTTGCACTTGCCATCCGGAGAATTCCGATCCGTCATAGGAGAGAATCAGTTTGAGATTGCGCATGCGATGTTCCGAGTCCGGCGCCGGTTTCCGCTCATCCAAATGGATTTCACGCGTCACTTTTGCCGCCGGGGGGCGTAGTTCCAGCGGGCTGCGGGATTCGCTCGCCGCCTGCACTTTATCAGTTTCCGGCGCGGGAACCGCGGGAAACCGCGCACGACGCGCGTCAGCTATACTGGTTTTTCGCACAAAGGTGAAAAAGATCGAGGCAAGAGGATGGCGTTGCCCGCCTTCCCGAGGCCCGGAGCAGGCAAAATGGCGAGAATCGGTTCCGCAGCTTTTCCGGAACCTTCTTCCGACCGGTTGCGTATCAATTGTTGAGTATCCAGGGATGAGTATCGAGGGCCGAGTGGAAGTTCCCAAGCGGGCCGGCGTCAGAGTCGCAAAGATGAACCAAGTTGTTCTGCCTCAAGATCTTAATAAGCGGTTTTGATAGCCAACGGACTTAATAAACCAACGGAGAAGAGTAATGCTATTCGCACGTTTCGCTTCGACCGCCCGGCTCGCCGTGGCGACAGTTCTGTTTGGGATTTTGACATTCGCGGCTTGGGCCCAGGAGCCGCCCGCGGCGCCGACCCCGCAAAACACGCCGGAAGCTCGGCCGGTCCCGATCCTAAACTATTCCAAGCCGGTGTCGCATTTTCCCAATCCAATCGGCCCTTACGCGCCGCGGCATCTGGCGGAACCAAGCCTGGGAAACACGGCGCGCATCGATTCCCTGATGCGCGATGGCAAGTTGTATCTCTCGCTGAATGACGCCATCGCGCTCGCTCTCGAGAACAATCTCGACGTGGCGATCGCCCGCTACACGCTGAACATTGCCGATACCGACGTGCTGCGGGCGAGAGCCGGGGCGGCCATCCTGGGAACTCCGGTGGGCACGGTTCTCAACACGCCCGGAGGCGGCATCGGCGGCATCGGCGCGAACTCGGGTGCATCGACCGGCGGCACCAGCCTGGGCGCTGGCGGTCTCGGCGCCGGCACGAACGGTTTGGTCAGTTCCACGCTCGGCCTGGGACCGATCATCAACAGCTTCGATCCGGTCATTACCGGAACGCTGCAAGAAGATCATTTCAGCCAGCAGGTCACCAGTATTTTTCAGGGCGTGCTTCCCGGATCCAGCCTGGCGCAGAACACGGGTACGGTAGACTTCGCTTACAATCAGGCCTTTCAATGGGGCACGAACCTGACGGTGGGTTTCAACAATACTCGGGGGACCACCAACAGCTTTTTCTCCAGCTTGAGCCCTCAATTGAATTCAAACTTCAAAGCCACCTTCACCCAGCATCTGCTCCAGGGGTTCGGTTTCGCGCCCAATACGCGTTTCATTCGTATCGCCAAGAACAATCGCGAACTCTCTGACGTGGGATTCCGTCTGCAAATTATCGACACGGTGGATCAGATTGAAAACATTTACTGGGATTTGGTCTACGCCTACGAAAACGCCCGGGTGCAGAATGAATCGTTAGCTTTTGCCCAGAAGACTCTTTCCGACACGAAAAAGCAGGTCGAGATCGGCAGCCTGGCTCCCATCGAAACGGTTCGCGCACAGAGCACTGTCGCTCAGGATCAGCAGTTGGTAACCTCAGCGCAAACCAACCTGCAGTTGGAGCAACTTCTGATGAAGAATGCGGTCACCCGCACTTTGAAAGATTCAGCGCTGGCCACCGCTGATGTGATCCCGACCTCCACTATGGACTTGCCCGTCGAGGAGCCGGTCGCGCCTACCGAGGACTTGATCAATGACGCGCTCCGTCATCGCGCCGAACTGGTCGAATCGCGCATTGATTTGAATAGCCGCGACCTGAGCAACAAAGCCGTGCGCAGCGCCCTGTTGCCGACGCTCGATCTCTTCGCTTATTACGGAGGCGCGGGCGTGGGCGGCACTCAGAACCCGGCGAGTCTTTGCTCGAACTTGGCCCTGTCCTTACAGGAATTTGGCTGTGCCGGCACGGATCAGGCTGCCGGACAAAGCCCGATTTCGCCGACTGTTAGCCTCGGGGGAACGTTCAACCAGCTCGTCAACTCCACCGCGCCCGACAAGGGCGTTGGGCTGTCCCTGAATATTCCGTTGCGCAACCGAGCGGCGCAAGCCGTGCAGATCCGCTCCGAACTCGAATACCGGCAGGCCCAGATGCGCCTGCAGCAAATTGAAAACCAGGTCGGCGTTGAAGTCCGCAACGCCCAATACGCGGTTCAGCAAAATCGCGCCAGCGTCGAGTCGGCCAAGGCCGCGGGCGAACTGGCACGGCAATCGCTCGACGCCGAGCAAAAGAAATATCAGTTCGGCACCTCGACCACCACTCTGGTCTTGCAGTACCAGAGCCAGTTGGCAACGTCGGAATCGACTCTGGTCAATGCCATGGTTGCCTACGAAAAGTCGCGCGTCGAACTCGACCGCGCTACCGGTGCGCTGCTCGATCACAACGGCATCAGCATCGACGACGCTGCTCGCGGTCAGGTCACCCGAATGCCCAATGTTCCGTACATTGCACCGCGCAAGGATATGCCGTCCGTAGCCCAGCCGGCGCCGCAGGCAGCCGCTCCCGCGCAGCAGCAATAATCGCAATGGCACGATCCGAACCACGGGCGGGCGCAGCTCTGAGCTGCGCCTTCTGTTTTGCCCCCACAATTCTTTACAATTTCCCGTCCGGGCTATAGCTCACTCTGCCGCTAAGATGAAGTGACGCTTTCGCATGAATCGCATCCCACTGTCGAAATTGTCTTTGCCTCACCCGGCAATGTCAGACCGTTCTCGCTCGGTTCTTATGCCGCTTTCTAACCTAAGGAGACGAATCATGTCTTTTGCTCGACCGACCGCCGCGCAGCGCCCGAACGGGCAGCCGCCGCTTCCAGTGACCAGCCTGGCGATTCTGACAGCCACGGTTTTGCTGGGACTGACGCTGCCCTCGACCCTCTGCGCGCAGGACGCTTCTGCCACCTCAGCCTCGCAGACGCAAGCGGCTCCAGCCTCCATCCCGCCTGCGCCGCAGCCGGCCGCTCCCGCCCAGCCTCAACAGATTCACCTGCAGGATTATTCCAGGGCGCGGCCGGCCTTTCCCCACATCCTGCAACCCTACCGGCCGCAGGAGTTGGCGCAGCCCAATCTGGCCAACTCGCCCCGCATCGACTCGCTCATGCACGACGGCAAAGTCTATCTCTCCATTGACGATGCCATCGCGCTCACTCTGGAGAACAATCTCGATATCGACATCGCCCGCTACAACCTGAATATCGCCGACACCGACTACCTGCGGGCCAAATCGGGCGCCAACATTCTCGGGGTCAACGCCGGCATTGTGCAGAACACTCCCGGCGGCGGCGTAGGCGGCCTCGGAGGCACGGTCGGTTCCGGCACCGGAGGCACCACGGTTGCCGCCAGCGGCATCGGCACCGGCACCAACGGCTTGGTCAGTTCCACGCTCGGCATCGGCTCAACCATTACCAGCTTCGATCCGGTTGTTACCAGCACGCTGCAACTCGACAAGGACAATACCGAATCCACCAGCGTGCTCAGCCCGGTGCCCGTCCTGGCCCAGAATACCTACACCGCCGACTTCGCCTACACCCAGGGTTTCCAGTGGGGCACGGCGATGTCCGTGGGATTCAACAACAGCCACATCACGACCAATAGCCCCACCAGCCTGCTGACCCCCGGAGTGAGTTCGAACTTTCAGTTCAAAATTACGCAAAATCTTCTGCAAGGCTTCGGTTCGCTTCCCAACCTGCGCTTCATCCGCATCGCCAAGAATAATCGGGAGATTTCCGACGTCGCCTTCCGCCTGCAGATCATCACTACGGTCGATCAGATTGAAGATATGTATTGGGACCTGGTGTATGCCTACGAAAACGTGCGCGTGCAGCAGGAAGCCCTCACCTATGCCCAGAAGGCGCTGGACGATTCCAAGCAGCAGGCGAAAGTCGGCACCGTGCCGCCCATTCAGGTGGTGAGCGCCCAAAGCACGGTCTCAACCGACCAGCAGAATCTGATCCTGGCGCAGAACAATCTCGAGCTTGAAGAGTTGCTGATGAAGAACGCGCTCAGCCGCAGCATCGAAGATCCGGTGCTGGCCGAAGCCGACGTGATCCCCACTTCCACCATGCAGTTGCCGGAGCAAGAGCCGGTCGTCCCCATCCAGGATCTCATCCATCAGGCTCTCGACCATCGTGCCGAACTGGTGGAGTCGCGCATCGATCTCAATTCCCGCGACCTCAGCAGCAAAGCGGTTCGCAACGCGATGTTGCCGACGCTCGATGCTTTTGCCTATTACGGCGGATCGGGCGTAGGTGGGAACGTCAATCCCGCGGTGGTGCCGCCAATTTGTAATCCAACTGTGTCAAGCTGCTTCAGCAGCTCGGTTGCGCCGCCTCCGTTTGCCAACGGCGGCCCCGTCGGTTACGGCAGCGCGCTGAACCAGCTTGTCAACTCGACCGCGCCCGACAAAGGCGTTGGCTTGACGCTGACAGTTCCTCTGCGCAATCGCGAAGCGCAGGCCAATCAGGTGCGCGCCGAACTGGAGTACCGCCAGGCCGAGGTTCGTCTCCACCAGCTTGAGAATCAGATCCGCATCGAAGTGCGCAACGCGCAATTCGATGTTCGCCAGAACCGCGCCTCGGTGCAGGCAGCCCAGTATGCGTTCGACTTTGCGCACCAGACTCTCGACGCCGATCAGCAGAAGTTGAAAGTCGGACTCACCACTACAACCGCGATCTTGCAGGACGCTTCCACGGTGACCACGGCCGAGTCGAATCTGGTTTCGGCAAAGGCGGCGTATGAAAAATCGCGCATCGAACTGGATCGCGCCACGGGATTGCTGCTCGACCACGCCAACATCGATGTCGCCGAGGCCACGCGCGGCCAAGTCACGCATCTGCCCAACGTGCCTTACGTCGCTCCGCGGCCGGATGTGCAACCCGGCGGACGGCCGTCGCCGCAGCCGCCGGCATCCTCATCCCAGCCATCAGCCGCGGCGCCCGGAGGACGGATGTAGCGTCGCCGAAAAGTGTATTCTTCCTCCCGTGACTCTGTCGGTGGTCATCATCACGCACAACGAAGAAGCCAACCTCGGTCGCACGCTGGAAAGCGTAATGCCGCTGATGCGCGACGGCAAAGGAGAAATCATCGTCGTCGACTCGGGCTCGACCGACCGCACGGTGGAGATTGCGAAATCTTTCGGCGCAAAGGTCTTCGTCGAGGAATGGAAAGGCTACGCCGCGCAGAAGAATTCGGCGATCGACAAGGCGAGCGGCGATTGGATTTTGAGTTTGGATGCGGACGAAGAAGTCGGGGATGTCGCGCGAGAGTTCATACTTCTAGTTATCTCGGGTTCACACGATGTCCTAAGCCATTCCGCCGGATTCTGGTTTTCTCGCCGGAATCACTTCCTTGGAAGATGGATACGTCACGGGGGATTCTATCACGACGACAAGTTGCGCATGTTCAAGCACGGCAGCGGCCGCTTCGAGGATCGGGCCGTTCACGAAGATGTGAGGCTACAACCGGGTCAGCACGCGTACGATGCACGACACTACGACCTGGGCGGCAGGCTTGACATCATCCACCACTCCTATCCCACGCTCACCGACTACATCGACCACATGAACCGTTATTCGTCGCTGGGCGCGGAGATGGTTGTGGCGAAAAGCAATGGTAAGGTGCGCTTCAGCGCGATCAACATCGTGCTGCGTCCGCTGGCGACGTTCGTTTACAACTACTTCTTCCGCCTCGGCTTTCTCGACGGACGCGAAGGCCTGCTGTTGCACCTCTACCACGCGGTCTACGTCTCGTGGAAGTACGCCAAAGCGTGGGAGCTCTCGCGCAAGCAGTCGTGATGGCGGCCAGACGTGGCCGTCCACCTCGCGAATTGACTAACCGACCGGTCGTTCTGTCCGAAAGCTCCCGCCTTGCCCGCTGACGCGCGCTTCCCTATCATCACAACAGAAAGTCTGGGGTCATCATGCCGGAAAAGAAGCCGTCCAAGCCGCAGGTTGCAGAGAGTCCCGTCGCCGACGTTTTTGAAAAACGCAATCCTTCCGCCGCCGAGAAAAATTGGGCCGAGAACACGCTTGCGCCTACGCTCGAAAAATCTCCTGAGCGGCCGATTGGCGCGCCCACCGGCGTGAATCGCGATGAGCACGGACACGCGCGCTTTACGACCATCTCTGGCGTGCCTATTCGCCGCCTCTACACGCCGGCCGACCTGCCCGCAGATTGGAGCGAAGAAAAATATCTCGGCTATCCCGGCCAGTCGCCGTACACGCGCGGCATTCACGCCACCGGATATCGCGGCAAGCTATTTACCATGCGGCAGTTTTCCGGCTTCGCCTCTCCCGAGGAAACCAACCAGCGTTACAAATACTTGCTTGAGCACGGCGGCAGCGGGCTTTCTGTAGCATTCGACTTGCCCACGCTGATGGGCTACGACTCCGATCATCCGGCGAGCGAGGGCGAAGTAGGCAAGTGCGGCGTGGCGATCGATTCTCTCGAAGATATGGAGATTCTTTTTGGCGGCATCGACCTGGAGAAGACCACGGTCTCGATGACCATCAATTCGCCCGCGTCGGTGCTGTGGGCCATGTATTTGGTAGTTGCGGAAAAACAGGGCGCCGACTGGAAGAAGATTTCCGGCACCATTCAGAACGACATTCTCAAAGAATACATCGCGCAGAAGGAATACATCTATCCGCCGGCGCCTTCGATGCGGCTGGTAATCGACACGTTCGAGTTTGGCTCTAAGTTCACGCCGCGCTTCAATACCATTTCGATCAGCGGATATCACATTCGCGAGGCCGGTTCCACCGCTCTGCAGGAATTGGCCTTTACTTTGTATGACGGCGTTGAGTATGTGGAGTGGGCGCGGCGGCGCGGCCTCGATGTGGATGATTTCGGTCCGCGGCTCAGCTTCTTCTTCAACGCGCACAACGACTTCTTCGAAGAGATCGCCAAGTACCGCGCGGCACGAAAGATATGGGGTCAGGTGATGCGAGACCGGTTTGGCGCCAAGAACCATCGCACTTGGCTGATGCGCTTCCACACCCAAACGGCGGGAGTGTCGCTGCCCGCACAACAGCCCATGAACAACATTGCGCGCGTGGCTTTGCAGGCGCTGGCCGCAGTGCTGGGTGGGACGCAGTCGCTGCATTGCGACTCCTACGACGAAGCGCTGGCCCTGCCCACCGAAGAAGCGGCGCGCATCGCGCTGCGCACTCAGCAGATTATCGCCTATGAATCAGGAGTAACACAGACGGTCGATCCGCTGGGTGGGTCGTATTTCCTGGAAAGCCTGACGCTCGAAATGGAAAAGGGCGCGCTCGACTACTTCAGCAGACTCGACGCCATGGGTGGCATGGTGAAGGCAATTGAGCGCGGCTATCCGCAGAAGGAGATCGCCGAAGCTTCCTACCAGTACCAGCGCGCAGCCGAGGCCAGAGAAAAAATCACGGTGGGCGTGAACGAGTTCGTGATCGAAGAGGAGTCGCCCCACATTCTCTACATTGACGAGACCGTGGCCCGCCAGCAGTCGGCGAAGTTAAAGGCGTTGCGCGCCCGGCGCTCGAATGACGACGTGAGGCGCACGCTCGACGCACTGCAGAAAGCCGCAGCCGAGGAGCCGAAGGCCGGCGCAAACGGATCCGCGGCGAACGGAAATATCTCGAACGCCAACACCATGCCCCACATCGTCGATGCCGTCCGCGCCTACGCCACTGTGGGCGAGATTTGCGAGGCGCTGCGGCAAGTCTATGGGACGTATACGGAAACCAGCGTGACCTAGAGCTTGAAACGCGAGCTTCGGCCGGGGTTTTGGGCTCGTGACGAGACCGATTCGGGTAAGTCCCTTTCCCGCAGGCTCGAGTTCTCTTTGCAAATCCTCGGGGAAATGCATAGATTCCTTATCGTGGGCGTGACAACATCCTCGCTCTTCTCATCTTGCCGCCCGTGACCATATCCGACCCTTCATCCGCTACTCGATCCAGCGGTTGCGTCGTCGTCAAAGGACTCATCAAGCAATTCGGACGCTTCGCCGCCTTGCGCGGCGTGACTGCCGAATTCGCGGCAGGAAAGTTCTACGCCATTTTGGGGGACAATGGAGCGGGCAAGACGACTCTGCTGCGCACGCTAGCGGGCCTGAGTTCGCCGACGAGCGGCGAAGTTTCAATTCTAGGCGCAAGCCCCCGCGCGGCTTGCCGCGACATCGGCTACATGGCGCATCCCTCGCTGCTTTATGACGAGATGAGCGGCCTCGAAAACCTGCGCTATTTTGCCCGTCTCTACGGCATCGCCGGGGACCAACGCTGTGAACAGGTAATTCGTGCGGTCGGGCTCGACCCGAAACTGGCGCGGCCCGTAGGCCAATATTCGCAAGGCATGCGACAGCGCATGTCGCTGGCGCGCGCCATTCTGCACGATCCACAGATTCTTCTTCTGGACGAGCCGTTTTCCAACGTCGACATGCATTCGGCGCGCGAGATGGTTGCGCTGCTCAAGTCCATGCGCGAAGCCGGCAAGACGATTTTCCTGGTGACCCATCAGGCTTCGCTGCTGGCTGGCGCGGCGGACGAGTTTGTCTGGATGGAACTCGGCAAGATCGTGGACCGCACTCGCAGCATTCCCCCCGACTTCCCGGCAGAGAGAGCGCAATGAATTCTCTTTGGTCCATCACTCTCGCGACGCTGGCCAAAGACATCCGTCTGGAGTGGCGCTCCAAAGACGCGCTCAACGCCATGCTGTTTTTCTCGCTGCTGGTGGTGGTGATTTTCAGTTTTTCGTTCGATCCTCTGGCGGAAGAATCGCGCCACATTGTGGGAGGGTTGATCTGGGTGGCATTTCTGTTTGCGGCTGTTGTAGCTCTCAACCAGACGTGGGCCCGCGAGCTGCGGAATCAGGTGCTCGATGCCTATCGCATTTCGCCAGCCCCGGCGAACGCCCTATTTCTGGCAAAAGCTATGGGCAATTTTATTTTCGTCGGCCTGCTGGAAGCTCTGATGACGCCGTTGTTCATCGTTTTCTACAATCTGCGCGCTCTGGGCCCGGCCTGGCAGTTGATTCCCGTGGCGGTTCTGGGCACGTGGGCCCTGGTTGTGAACGGGACGTTTTTCGCGGCGATGTCGGTACGCACGCGCAGCCGCGAGCTCATGCTGCCGCTGCTGCTGTTTCCTATTTCCATTCCTGCGGTGCTGGGTATGGTTCAGGCGACTACGGCGATTCTCACCGGCGAAGAATCCGCCCGTTTCTGGATCGTGTTGCTTCTCACCTACGATGTGGTGTTTACTACGGCTTGTCTGGCTTTGTTCGGGGCCATCCTGCACGCCGAATGAAACAGGTATGAAACGGGCCTTCCCCATCCTCGCCGTGCTCACCGTGGTGTTCGTGGCTTACGGCTTTTACCTGGGACTGTTCGTCGCTCCCACGGAACGAACCATGGGCGAGGTGCAGCGCATTTTCTATTTCCACGCGCCTTCCGGCTGGACGGCCTTCTGGCTGTTTTTCGTCAACCTAATCGCGTCTGTGGTTTACCTGATCCGGCGCAATCTCAAAGCCGACGCGCTGGCGGTTGCCGCCGCGGAAGTCGGCGTCGTATTTTGCACCGTGGTTCTCGTTACCGGACCCTTGTGGGCGCGTCCGGTGTGGGGTATTTGGTGGACCTGGGATCTGCGCCTCACCAGCACGCTCGTCCTTTGGCTCATTTACGTTAGCTATCTCATGCTGCGCCGTTTTTCCGGCAGTGCTCAGACGCCGGTACTCGCCGCCGTGCTGGCCATCTTTGGGGCGCTTGATGTTCCGCTGGTTTATTTTTCCATCTGGTTCTTTCGTACCCAGCATCCTCAGCCCGTCATCGGCAACGGCGGCTCGCTTGATCCCAGCATGAGGCCAGCCTTCTGGACTAACGTGGCGGCGTTTTCCTGCTACGGTGCTCTACTCTGCTGGGCCCGTTACCGGGTGGAGTTGATGCACCGCAACGTCGAAGAGGCGTATGCGCTGGAATCTTTGCTGGATGAGGGCTCTTCGTCGGGCGCCGATACAAGACCGGCGTATCGCGGGAGCCCGCAATGAACTCCATTCGATTCCTCTACGCGGCCTTGATCGCGACGGCGCTGATCCATGGCTCCTATCTCGCGAATCTGTTTCGCCGCTACCGGCGTCTGCGGCGGCAGTTGCGGGAGACGAACAAGGGCGGGTAGAAATCGGGATTTAGGCTTCAGCCTGTCAGGCTTCGGCGAATCTCACCACGCAATTTTCTTGAGTACTTAAATGCCGGGCCGGATTTGCTGAAGCCCAAAAGCCGAAGCCTGGAGCCCGCTTCAGTTCGCTTTCCACCCGTTCTGAATCGCACTGAGCAGGTCGGGGCTGCCAGTGGAACGGAGAAATTCGTAATCCTCGATCATGGCGGCGGTTCCAATGCGCAGCGAAGGCAGGGGCGACTCCACGCGGATCACGCGGGCGGTGAAGCGCACGCGGACGGCGTCGGTGAGTGTGATGTGCGGGGGAAACGTCAGGGTGACTTCAACGCGTGTGCCCGCCGACAGCGGCCGGTCGAGGTAGAAGAAGACACCGCGGGCGCTTACGTTTTGGGTTTCCGTGTGGAACTCGCCGGTTTCCGCGAGGTGCACCACGGCAGGCAGGCGCATATCAAAGCGCCGCATCGTTCGCCGCTCCTGACGGTCCGGTTGCATGGATGGCATGTTCTCCGAGAGCATGGTTCCTCTAAGAATCTTCCCGCCCGGTACGGACTCAAACCACCTGCAAAGACTGAGCTTCCACTACAAGGTCTAAAAGGCCCTTCTGAAACTCAATCTATCGGTTTCTCTGCAGTTTGCAAGGGCAAAACCATCAATGGAATTGATTCGGTAAATGCTCATGCAACTTGTCCGGAGCGGCGGGGAACGAGCCAGACTTTGGGGAAGAGGTACCTTTGCTCGAGAATTCTCCAGATTTAAAGAGCAATCCCCCTGCCAACGGATTACTCGGTCCCCGTCTCTTTCTGGTGAAGAATCAGCAGGTTCGGGCCTTGGCCGGTCACCACATCTCGAGACCGTGCAAGGGTTTGCAGAAATCGGAGAGCGCAACAGCGCCTTGCAATTCGTTTCAACCACTTTCGTGCTACCCACCGGCATCTTTCCGCCTGCCTCCTAGCATCTGACGATTCTAATGTGCGGCCCGGGTTTGTTCCACGATTGAGCTCAGGAAGGATATGAAATTGGCGAGCGCCAAGCTGCTTTGCGTGCGCCTGCATGTCCTTTGCGGAGCGCCGCAGCACCAACTTGCCCGGGCCTCGCTTGACATGCTATCCGGCAGATGTTTAAGTAGTTGTTTATTTTCCATGAGTTCCAGTCACTAGCAGGCAGTGGGCGGCTTCGCCGGCGTCAGGCACAGAACTGACTCCTGCACCGTATTCTGCGGTCTCTCCATTTGATCTGACGATCAGAGCGAAAGATCGGCTTGCGTGAAGCAAATCGGAGGAAAACTGGTGGGATCGAATCGGAGGAACTTGTAATGGGAAATGGCCGTGAGTCGGGAAGCAGTCTGGCGCGAGTTCGCGCTCTTGGAGCGGGACTGGCGCTGCTGGTAGCCGGTTGCCTCCTGCTCGGTTCGAGTTTCCGCCACGCTGGCCGGGATGCTGATGCTCTGGTTCGCGTCTCAGGTTTCCCGCTCACCGCCGCCAACCAGCCCTCCTCGAACGGAAAGCCGAATGTTCAGGCTGTCCTGGGCCATCTGCCGCTGATCTTCGAACCGAACCTCGGTCAGTTGAACCTGGGTCAATCGAACCTGGGTCAATCGAACCTGGGCGTAAAGTACCTGGCGCGCGGCGCCGGCTACAGCCTGTCTCTTGACGCGGCCGGTGCGGTGCTGGCTCTTCCCAGCGCCCGCAGCTCGCAGCCAGCCTTGGTGCGCATGAAACTGGTGGGTGCCAATCCCGGCGCAGCCATCGCGGGCGCGGATCCCCTGCCCGGCAAAAGCAATTATCTGATCGGCAACGACCCCCGCCGGTGGCATCGCAATGTGCCTCAGTTTGCGGGCGTCCGCTACCGGGAGATTTACCCGGGAATCGACCTGCTTTTCTACGGAAACCAGGGCCATCTGGAGTATGACTTCAAGGTTGGCCCTGGCGCGAACCCGTCCAGCGCCGAACTCGAGTTCGATGGCGTCACCAAGCTACAGCTCCAGCATGGCGATCTCATCCTCGATCGCGGCGATGCGGGCAGCGTGCGCCTGCAGGCCCCGCGCATCTATCAGGACAACGCTGGCAGCCGGCAGCCAGTCGAAGGGCGCTTTGTGCTTCGGGCCGCCAACCGCGTCGGATTCGAAATCGGCAATTATGACCGCGGCCGCGAACTGGTTATCGACCCCCAGCTGGATTTTTCCACCTATTTCGGCGGCAGCGGTTCTGAAACTTATCCTTCTATCGCCGTCGATACTGCCGGCAATATCTATCTCGCCAGTTCGACGAATTCGCCGACAAACAGCTTCCCGTTCCCCACTGTAACTCAGATCGGCCCGGGGGCTAATGTCTTCGTCGCCAAGATCGATCCTACCGATCCTCCGTCGGTTTCTTATCTCACATTTTTTGGAGGCACAGGCGCCGATAACAGCGTCGGTATCGGGGTCGATGGCGCCGGTAATGCCTACGTCGTGGGCAACACCACGTCCAGCGATTTTCCAACCTCTGCCACCAACGTCCTCGGTTATCAGACCGTGCCTGAGACCAAAGGCCCGCAATGCGCTTCCGTTACCTGCACATCGGTATTCGTGAGCGTGCTGAACTCGACCGGCGCAGCCTTCAATTATTCTTCCTACCTCTCCGGTAACGGCGATGACGACGCCACCGGCATGGCCACCGACTCCAAGGGCAACGTTTTCGTCACCGGTACTACAACCTCGAACGACACGCCCACGCTGCAGGATCTTTTCCCCGCGGCCGAAGCGCCTCCGGCCGCGCAGACGCCCTTCCAAAGCTCTCCTCTCGCCGCCGTCCAGTTTTTTGTCACCAAGGTCAACACGCTCGCCGCCGGCATTGGCAGCATTTCCTACTCCACGTATTTCGGCGGCGGTTCGCCCGCCAACGGCGTCGCCGTTGGCGGAGGCATTGCCGTCGATATTTCCGGCATCGTGTATTTTACCGGTACCACGAACTTCATCTCGGGTACGAATTCGGCCACGGACTTCCCCATCCTGAATCCCTACCAGCCCTGTCTGGACCAGATTCCGCCCACGGTGATCACTAATCCGGTGACTTGCGCCAACACCACCGGCACCACCGCGACCGACGCCTTCGTTGCCAAACTCAATCCCAACGGACCGGTGGGCGCGCAGCAATTGCTGTTCTCCACCTACCTCGGCGGCGCGGGAACTGATTCGGGCGTGGCGATTGCTCTCGACCCCGGCGCGCTCAACATCTACGTCACCGGAGCCACGAATTCTGAACCTTTCGTCTCGGCGATTCCTACCGGCACAGCGACATTCCAGCTCTGCCTGAATGTTCCGCCGCCCAATCCCACAACATGTCCCGCGGCTACCACGTTCACCGATGCCTACGTAGCGCGCTTCAACAATCCTGCGGAAAGCTCTTCAACGACTACGGAAAACGTAGGTCTTACCTACTTTTCCTATGTGGGTGGGAGCGCCAACGAGAGTGGGCTGGCCATCGCCGTGGATACGGCGAGCGGCGCACTCATCACCGGCTCGACGACTTCACCCAACTTTCCTTTCACCACGGGTGCCATTCAGAGCGCGCTCCTCGGACCACAGAATGCCTTTTTTGCCCGCATCAACACTTCGACGACCTCCGGGGAAACCGGCGTCGGCTCCTATGCGACTTATTTCGGCGGCAACGGCACGGATCGCGGAACCGGCATCGCCCTCGATTCCAGCTCGAACACTTACTTTGTCGGCGATACCACTTCCACCAATCTTCAGGTTGCCAATTGGCTGCAGAACACTCTCAATGGCCCCAGCGATGACTTTATCGTCAAGCTGGGCACGGCCGCCGATCTGGCCATTACAGGCGAGCTGACGCTCGGCGCTGGGCAGACCACGGTCAGCGCGGGGAACCAGGTCACCACCACCTACACCATTACCAACAACGGTCCCGATCTCGCCACCAACGTCATCGTCAGCGGCATCATCCCGTCCGGAACCACATTCAACAGCGCCAGCGCCGGCTCCGGCACCTGCAGTACGGCTGCGACCGACCTCACCGTCGCTTGTACCATCGCGGCTCTGCAGTCCGGCTCGACCGTCACGGTCACTATCGTTCTGACTCCCAATGCGTCGGGATTCTTCACCTCATCCGCTTCGGTCTCGTCGGTCACCAACAACGACCCCGACCCAGGGAACAATACTTTTTCCGTTTCGTTTGAGGCCACCGACTTTGCCGTCACCGTGTCTCCTTCGAGCCAGACTGTGGCCGCCGGCAACACGGCGCAGTACACCGTGACCGTGACCCCGCAGCAGGGCGTATACGGAGCCAGCATCACCCTTGCCTGCAGCGCGAACGTTCCCGGCGGCGCCACCTGCACCCTGGTACCCAGTACCATAACCCTCAACAGCCGCAGCGCCCAGTCCTCAGCTCTGGAACTGACGACAACGGCGCGTCCCGTGAACACAGCCAGCATAACCGCTGGGCATGCTCCGCTCTATGCCATCTGGCTCATTGTGCCCGGGATCGGGTTATTTGCCGCCGGCAAGGGCAGCCGGCGCCGCAGAAGGCGCGTCGTAGGGGTTCTGTTGCTGTGCGCTCTGTTTGCCTTGCTTGCCTTCCTGCCAGCTTGCAAGAGCAAGGCCACTACTACCACCGTGAGTGGAACTCCCGCCGGCACCTATACCCTTACGCTGACCGGAACCTCAGGCACCGACACCCACAACGCCAATTTTATTTTGCAGGTGGAGTAGGCAAGCTCCGGAAAAATTCCCTCGGAGGGCTTGAGGAATTCGGCCGATCGTACTCTCAACCGGCCTCCTAAGCTCCGGCCGAAAGCTTGTGATGCGCCTCGGCGATGCCATATTGCCGGATCTTGTAGAGCAAAGCCTTGTAGCTGATCTGCAGCAGCGCGGCCGCCTGTTTGCGATTCCAGTTGGTCTGGTCCAGGGCCTGCTTGATGGCTTCTGCCTCGGCCTCATCTTTGGCGCCGCGGGCCACCGATTTCAACCCTCCGCTCTCGCCGCTCTTAGCTCCCGGTTCTGCCCCAGCGCCGCCGTAGCCGTCGTTGCGCGGCTGCAATTCGGCGGCGGCCAGTTTCTCATCGGCCAGAATCAGGTAGCGCTTAAGAAAGTTGTTCAACTCGCGCAAATTCCCCGGCCAGTTGTATCTCTGGCAGGCCTCCAGCAGCGTAGGCGAAAGCGGCAGCGCGGGCCGCGCATAACGCTCTGCCATCTGCGCCATGAAGTGCTTCAGCAGGATGGGAATCTCTTCCTTCCGTTCCCGCAGCGGCGGCAGTTGCAAAGTGAAGGCATTGAGACGGTAATAGAGATCTTCCCGCAGCCGCTTGGTGGCCAGCGCCTGCGGAATGTCGATGTTGGTAGCCGCCAGAATGCGCACGTCCACTTTGATCACAGAACGGCTGCCCAGCCGCGAGAACTGCTGATCCTGCAATACATGCAGCAACTTGGCCTGCAGCCCCGGCGGCATCTCGCCGATTTCATCGAGCAGGATTGTTCCCTTGTTGCACAATTCGAACTTGCCCGGCTTGGCGTGGGTCGCGCCGGTAAATGCGCCGGGCTCATAACCGAACAGTTCGCTCTCCAGCAAATCGGCCGGCACCGCCGCGCAATTCACTTTCAGGAAAGTGCGGTGGGCACGCGGCGAGAGCTTGTGAATCAGCCGTGCCAGCACCTCCTTGCCCGTGCCGCTTTCCCCCAGCAGCAGCACCGGAATGTCCACGTGGGCGACCAGAGCGGCCTGCGAGCGGATCTTGCGCATGGCCGGGCTGGCCGCAATGAAAAACATGTCATCGGCCAGTTCCTCGACTTCGCCGGGAAGAGTTTCTTTCCCTTGCCCCAGGCACAGGTCAAGCACCGCATCGAGTTCGGCCTTCTCAAACGGTTTGGTGATGTAATCCTGCGCGCCCAGACGCATCGCTTGCACCACCTTGCGCGTATCGTTGACGCAGGAAAGCATTACCACCTTGGCGCTCGGCCGCATCTGCCGCAGTCGCTCCAGGGTCTCCAGGCCGTCGATTCCCGGCATCAGAACATCCAGCAGCACCAAGTCAGGCTCCATGCCTTTTTCCAACCGCTGCAGGGCTTCTTCGCCGGTCGACGCGGTTTCCACCTTGTAGTCGTCGACCTCCAGCAGCGTGCGGATATAGCGGAGCATGCCCGGTTCGTCATCTACCAGCAGTATCTTGGCGGCCTCACTCATCGATGCTTTCCTTTTCCCGAACTGGTTGCGGATGGCTTGTAGGGGATTAGAAACGAGAACTTGCAGCCCACGCCGGCTTCACTCTCCACCCAGATTTTTCCTCCCATGCCCTGCACCAGCCTGCGCGCGATGGCCAGTCCCAGCCCCACGCCTTCCTGTTCGTTCGAGGGCAGCCGGAAAAAATCGTCGAAGACTTCCAGATGAAACTCCGCCGGAATTCCCGGCCCGGTGTCGGACACGCTGACCTTCACTGAATTGGGCTGCGTAACATTTTGCCGGCGTCGCTCTCCGCCCGCCGCCGGCTGCGCCGCCGCGCGCCGCTCCCACATGTAAGCTTCGGCGTGCAGCCACACGGTTCCGCCCTGGGGGGTGAACTTGAAAGCATTCTCTAACAGGTTTGAGATGACTCGTTCCAGCTTTGGCGAATCGAAGGGAAATACCGGAAGCTTGTCATTCGCCAGAAAATAGAGCGCCAGTCCCTTTTCCTGAAAGCGGTTCGACCACAGGCGGCAAACTTCCGACAAGCATTGGTTGAGGTCGCCGGCCTCAAACTGCATCTTCAAGCCGCCAGTTTCCAGAGCGCTGAATGTCAGGAAATCCTGAATGAACTGCTGCAAGCGCTTGCCGTTGGCCTGCATGTCGCGCAGAACTTCCTTCTGGCGTGCGTTCAAGTCGCCCAGCTTTTCGCTTTGCAGCAGTTCGACATAGCCATTCAGAATGGCCAGCGGGGTTTTCAGATCGTGCGTAGCCGCAGCCAGTGCGTTAGTGGTCCGCTGGAAGCGCTCGCGCAACTCTGAGTATGCCTGCGGCAGGTCGGCGGCGGCGGGCAGTTCCCCCGGAAGCGCCGTCTGCGGCGCCGGCACTTGCCCCTCGCGAGATTCGGAAGCACACGTGTTCTTTTGCACGGTGGCCATAGGGAAACCAGTGATTGTGATACGGGGAGGGGTAATTCGTACCAAACTTACAGCGGAAGAATGCCGTTATTGGATCGTAATCCGGACCGTTTTCCTTGTCAACGAAAAATGTAAGGCGCTTACCCAAGTGTGGCAAAAACTTGCACTTTTCCGCGGCGTTGCAGCGGCGCGCCGGTTCGGGCAAGGGCCAGCTGGCCTCGCGCCTTGGGGCTGGAAACTCAGGTGTTTCTGGCTTTTGGGGTTCTAACCTTGCTGTTCGTCCCCTACACTTTTGGGTTTGCTCGGGCTTTACTGGTGTATTTGGCCCCTAAGATGCTGGAAATGTTGGGTTAAACACCGGTTGAAGGAGATTGCGTGAACGGTAACCGTGCAGTTGCCGAGCGTCGGCGGTGGCCTCGTCTGCCCTTGGCAGTCCCTGTTTTTATCCGCAGCGGCGCTGACCGGGGCAAAGAGTTCCTGGAATTTGCCACCGCGTTGAACGTGAGCGCGGGCGGCATGCTGGTGGCGGTGCGCCGCTCCTTGCCGTCATCAGCGCAGGTTTTGCTGGAAATCCCCAGCGCTCCCCTGGCTGCATTGGCGGCTCTGCCCAAAGCCTCTCGCAGCATGCGGGCCAAGGCTCTGCGCATGGAACATGCCGGGGGCTACGACTTGGTCGGCCTGAAGTTCTCCCGTCCGCTCTCCGTGCCGGGCACTGCTGCCAGAGTCCGTCGAAGGAAACTGGCTTCTTATGTGTGAAAAACTTTTCCTATAGTCCGCCGTTCCCTTGGAGTCCCTCTTCTCTGCCCTCGATTACCCGCATACGCCCCATCGAATCTTTGGTAAGTTGCTTTTCTTCAATGAGATAAGCTAGCCTACTATGGTCTGCATCCTCTCCTCTGGCAGTTTGGTTCTCAGGGTGCACCCAAGCTTGTGAGCCCGCGCCTTGTGCTGCAGGCTCGACCTATGAGCGTTATTAATCCAGTGAATTCGCTAGTTCAGCCCCTTGGGGAGATGCCTCCCGAAAGCGTAGTTTTTGGCCGCACCGATGTTATGCAGGCGGTCCGGGAGCGTCTGACCAAGCTGGCCGGAGCCAACGTTCCCGTCCTCATCCAGGGCGAGAGCGGCACCGGCAAAGACATCATCGCGCGCATGATTCACACCGCCTCGCCGTGGAGGACCGGCCCTTGGGTCAAGGTGAATTGCCCCGCGATTCCCGGAACATTGTTGGAGAGCGAACTATTCGGCTACGAGAAGGGCGCATTCACCGGCGCTTATGGCATGAAGCCCGGCCGCGTCGAGATGGCTCACCGCGGCACTCTTTTCTTGGACGAGATTTCCGAACTCGATCTGGCCTTGCAATCCAAGTTGTTGCAACTGCTGCAGGATGGCCAGTTCTGCCGCATCGGAGCGCAGGAAGATAAGAAAGTCGAAGTCCGCGTCGTGTGTGCCACCAATCGCAAGCTGGAGCAGGAGATTGAAAACGGTACCTTCCGCGCCGACCTGTTCTACCGCATCAACGTGGTGAATCTCCAGCTGCCGCCTCTGCGCGAGCGGGCTGCCGACATTCCCGAGCTGGTCGATTATTTCCTCGAGTATTACAATCGCAAGTTCAACGCCCGGGCCAAGCCGCTCTCCGCGGACCTGATCGGCGCGTTCGCCAAATATCATTGGCCGGGTAACGTTCGCGAGTTGGAAAACCTGATGAAGCGCTATGTGATCCTGGGCAGCGAAGATGTCATCTCCGCAGACTTGAAACCGCGGGAGCCGGATTTCTTTAGCGCCGAGATTCCTCTGGATGGCCAGATCTCGCTGAAAAAGGTGACTCGGCAAGCGGTGCGCGAACTGGAACGCAAGATTATTTTGAAAGTGCTGCAGAATCATCGCTGGAACCGCAAACAAGCGGCGCGTTCTCTCAGCATCAGCTACCGCGCGCTGCTCTACAAGATTCGCGATGCCGGTTTGCCTTCGAACCGCACCGCGCGCCGGCAGCCGGCCGAGAGCCCAACCAATCAGAGCGCGGCCGCCGACTAGTCACAACCACAACTTTCTTGAGCTACCCGCGCAGTTCGGTCAGCGCCTTCCGGGCGTCGGAGTAGTTGGGGTCGATCTTTAACACTCGCTCCAGTTGTTGGCGAGCCTGCAAGGGCTGGTTGGCTTTCTGGTAGGCCAGGCCCAGATGATAGTGCACACTTGCATCGTCTGCGCCGCCTCTTTGCTCGTTGAGTCGCAGCGATTCCTGGAACATTTCTATGGCGGTTTTGTAAATACCCTTCTGATAGTAGGCCCAGCCCAGCGTGTCGGCTGCATTCGGCGAATCGGGCATGCCGCGGCGCGCGGTTTGCGCCATGGCCAGCGCCACGTCGATGTTGCCTCCCTGCTGCAGCATCACGTAGGCGAGGTTGTTCGAGGCCAGGGGATTGTCGGCCTGGATCTCGAGCGCTTTCTGATACATGCCCCGCGCTTGCTCCCAGTTGCGCTGGGATTCGTACATCTCGCCGGCCAGCAGGTAAAGAGCGATCTCGCGCGGATGGTCCTTGATGGACTGCTGGTAAGTGGCGAGCGCTTGGCTCACCGAGCCTTGCGCGGCCTGCACTTGGCCCAGCTTCAACACCGCGTCTGAGTTGTTGGCGTCGAGCTCGACCGCTTTTCGGAATGCGGTTTCGGCGCCTTTCAAATCCTTCTTATTCTGGAACAGCGCCGTGCCCAGCAGATCGTAGAGTCCGCTGGTATTGGGCGATTTCGCAATCTGGGCTGCGGCCGCGGCCACCGCCTGACCGGGCTGCTTCTCGGCCAGATAGGTGTTCATGATGCCCTGCACGGCATCGGTGGATGCGGGATTTTTCTCCAGTGCTTCCTGGTAAAACTTCACGGCTTCGGCATACTCCTTCTGCACCAGGTGAAGATTTCCCATCTGCACATACGGCGCAGGATCCTGCGGCTCGATCTCGGAAGCTTTGCGCAAGTCCTGATCCGCGTCGGAATACTTTTGGCGATTCATCTCGGCCAGAGCCCGCAGCAGGTAGCCGTCGGGAGCGTAAGGCGCGTTGCTGATGATGGACTCTGCGGTCTGCAAAAGACCATCCACATCGCCGCGGCGCACCTGCAGGCCGGCCAGGGCGCGCTGCGCATCGGTGAGATCGGGACGCAGCCGGATGGCTTCGCGCCATTCCGATTCGGCGCGCGCGTCGCTGTGCTGCATGTCGAAGGCCACGCCCAGATGGTAGTGCGCAACACCGTTGTCGGGATCGTTCTTGAGCGCTTGCTGCAGGGAGTCCACGGCCCCGCTGGCGTCGTTGCGGCGGATCTGCATCTGGCCGCGATAATCCAGCGCGTCGGCATCGTGCGCATTGGCGGCCAGAATGTCGTTGTCGAGTTTGGCCGCTTCCTCGACGCGGTTCTTCAGGATGAGAAGCTGAATATAGTTTTTCTTTACTTGCACGTCCCTGGGATGATCGTGATACAGCGTGGCGTACTCGCCGGTGGCCTTGTCGAGATTGCCGGTGGCAAAATAAAAGTCGCCCAGCATGCGGTAGCCTTCCGAGCTGTCGGGAAAATTGTGCTTGCTTTGCTGCAGGAAAGCTTCCGTTTCGGCCTTCTTGTTTTCCACCAGCAGCAGACGGACATAGGCCTCATACGGCGATGGATCTCCCGGGTCCACGTCCACGGCGTGCTTGAACTGCTGTTCGGCTTCGGCCATCCGGTTGCGCGACTGGTAGAAACCGCCCAGCGCTAACTGCGCATTCATCGCCGTCGGACCCAGTTCGACGGCCTTCTTGAAATTGATCTCGGCCTGATCGAACAGGTTGCTGCGGAATTGCAGCAGCGCCAGGTTCAAATAGGATTCGGACCGGTTCGGATCGGCCGCGATACCCTTTTGCATCTCCTGAATCGCCGCGCCCACATTGCCCTGCAAGGCATACAGATTGGCCCAGGCCTCGAACGTAGTCGGATTGTTGGGCTGCTTCTCCCGCAGAATGTCGAGATGGGCCTGCGCCTGCTTGGCGTCGCGGCTGGAGATCAGCAGATTGGCCAGATCCAGGTGGGCGGCATAGTTGTCCGGCTCCAGGTCCACGGTTCGCGAGAGTTCCGCATACGCCCGGGGATAGTCGCGCAGCTTCAGGTAGGTCTCCCCCAGTTGATAATGAGCCTGGGCAAAGCGGGGATCGAGCTGCACCGCATTGGCATACTGAATGGCCGCTTCCCGGTACTTGGCTTTGGCGAAGTAACGGTCTCCACTTTCCAGATACTTCTGCTTGCGCACGTTCGGATCGCGAGAACATCCGCTGAACAGCGCAGCCATCAGGCACCCAACCAGCAAACCGCGGGCAACAACCGAACGGCTCATGTCTTCTCCAAGAATGTCCTAACCAGAATGTCCAAAAAAGAAGGCGCGAATAAATACGGTGCAATCAAAGCAGGCGCGAATAAAAAAAGCGCAAAAGCGAAAAATGAGCCGACGATCACACACCCGCACTCACTACACAAAGGTACTGCAAGACGGGGTACAAATTAAAGTTACGGCCGTTATTTCTGGGCGAACCGTTGAAAATGGAGATTTGGCACAGTTCTAGCCGCGGAAGTTTTCATCCCTATGGCGTCATCCTGAGCGTAGCCGCCTTTCAGGCGGAGCGAAGGATCTCGCGTGCATCGTCACCTGCTTCAGCCGCCTACCGCTTAACCTGCGCACCGTACTCCTTTAACTTGCGGTAAAGCTCCGCCTTCCCGATTCCCAAAAGTCGCGCAGCTGCCAACCTGTCGCCGTTGAGCTCGGAAATAGCATCCAGGATTGTCTGCTTCTCCAGTTCTGCTATAGGGATGATCCTGGGATGGTCGCGCTCCTGGACTTTGCGTCCGTCGACGACCGCGGGCAATGCCTTGGCGGCGGGCGCGCCACGCAGCAAGCCTTCCGTGCTCAGATCCTCGTCAATATCGGGCCAGTGCAGCCCGTACCCGCCGCCAGCGATCTTCCAGTTCTTACGCTGCGCGGCGGTGGCACTCAGCAAGCGGGGATACCACACCAGCGGCACGCTGATAATGCGGCCATCGCGCAAGGACACACTCAGCGCGTCGTCAGTGAATTCCACCCCCAACACGCGCTCATCCGCCGCCGATGCCAAAAAACCCATTCCAACTCTCCAGAAACCGTGCCCTATGCTCGATCACCATCAATTGTATCTCGCGCAGTTCGTGAGCACGAAACCCAAAGTTTGCCGCCAGTTGGACCGGATCGAGCCAGAACTTGGCAGAAGAGTCATCGCGGTCCACATGAATATGTGGCGGCTCATTCGGCTCATGGCTATAGAAATAGAATCGATACGGGCCCGATCGCAGAGCCGTCGGCATGCGCGGGATTGTAGCAGAGGAACGCAGCCTGGAACGCCTCGCGAAAACCTGCGCTATCGCGTCACGAAGCTCGCGAAATCCACACATCCCTGTGACATCTGACCTTGCCCCACTTGTGAAATGAGTCCATCATCACAAGGCGAGGCGGTAGAGGCCCGGGCACAAAATCACGCGTAACTCCTTTGCGCGCAAGATTTTGCCCGCAAGTTGTTGAGCCCCATAGATCAAATGCCGTTTTCTCGCTAAGTCGATGATTCCAATATACCGGGGGGGTAAGGGGTATACCCCTCAAACCATTTCGGGAAACAAAGATTCAACGCCGGCACCGCCCTGACGCAGCTATTCGAGAATATTGTGCGGGCAAATATGCACAGGCAGAATCGCGAAGGCCGAACTGTTCTCTAGCCGACCGCTGCAGCTTTTCGGCCGCTGCGCTTCCAGTACAGATATCCTGGAACGCCGGCCAGCACGATGGTCGTTCCCCAGAACGCCTCAGCAGGTCGCGTGAGGATCGTATTGAGTGTCCACGCTGTTCCGATCAGCACGTAGATCATCGGCAGCCACGGATAACCCGTGCAGCGATAAGGCCGCGGAATATCGGGACGCTTCCAGCGCAGCAGGAACAGGCCAATGACAGTGAGCGTATACGACAGCACCATGCCGTAAATGACATAGGTATAGAGCTGGTCATAGCGTCCGCTGACGGTGAGCAGCGCCGCCCAGATGCCTTGGCCAACAAGGCTGAAAGCGGGCGTCCTCCACTTTGGATGGATCACCGCCATGCGCTTGAAGAAGACGCCATCTTGCGCCATGGCCAGATAAACGCGTGCGCCAGAGAGCGTGCAGGTTGCGGCGGCGCTGAAGCAGGAAATCGCAATTACCAGCGAAAGCCACACTGCAGCGCGAGGCGAAAACAGCGTAGCTGCGGCAGCAGCGGCGATGGTCTCATGCTTGGCGATCTCAGTCAGCGGCAGAGCGTAGACGTAAGTCACGTTCATGCCAATGTAGATCGCTCCCACCACAAGCACGCCCAGCACCATCGCCAGCGGCACGTTGCGCCGCGGCTCTTTCACTTCGCCCGCAACCCATGTGATGTAAACCCATCCGTCGTAGGCCCAGAAAACGGCGATCAGTGCGACGCCCATCGCCGAGATCAACTGCGCAGGGTGAAGTCCCATCGTGAGGCCAGCGCCGTGCAATTGGCCGTGCAACTGGCCATATGAATGCCCGTACGAGTGAAAGTGCGACCAGTTGCCTTTGCCGATGGCGAATCCGAGAACCACGAACGCGGCCATCGCGGCAAACTTGGTCCAAGTGGAAAGATTCTGCAGCAGCGTGCCCCAGCGCAATCCCACCACATTCACGTAAGTCAGAATCGCGATCAGCAGCACACCGAACACATGCGCGCGCGTAAGCGTGATGCCCGCGATGGAAAGAACAACGTGCTCCTGCGAGACGATCGGAAAAACCTGTCCCGCATATGCGGCCGCGGCCACCGAAAGAGCGGCGATGCTGCCCCCGTTGGCGACGCTGAAGAGCATCCAGCCGTAGAGGAAAGCAATGAGATCGCCGTAGGCTTCGCGCAGGTAAATGTATTGTCCGCCGGAGTCGGGAAACATCGAGCCCAGTTCGGCGAAGGCGAAGCAGGCGCAGAGAGAAATCAATCCGCCCAGCACCCAAACCAGCAGAAACAGCGCCGGTTGTGGCAGCGGCGCCGCGATGTCTTTGGCAGTGAGAAAAATCGACGAGCCGATGATGCCGCTTACCAATAGCAATACGGAATCCAGCAGGCCAAGTCCGCGGATGAGTGTAGGCTGCGAGCTGGAAGATGCGGCTTCGGCTGCCGGCGGCGCGGTGGTTGGCTCCATGCTTATCCGATGCCGAGTTCGTCGGAAGATTCCAGCGGCGTGCCGCAGCGCCGGCAGAGCACAGCAGAACAATCGCCGCAGGTCAGCGGATCGGTTACTTCTTCGGCGCAGTTCGGGCAATAGAGAGAGCCGGGACCGGGTTCTGGCGTCGGATTCTGAGAGCGAGTCGCCATGCGGAGGGAAACTGTAACACAGCCGTGAAAGCAGCGGTAGCCGTGAGACGAGGCGTTAGCTCAGTTTCCGGATTGCCAAGCAGCCGTCCCGTGACGAGCCGTTCTGGCATCGTGAGTGTAATGGCGATGTTACGCCAACCATCGCTGCGTGCCCCGAAACAGTTTCTTACGGGCAGGGAATAGGAGCCGATGCCGTAACCATCTTCGCGAATGGTAATGAGCCAGCGGTCGGGGCGTTTGGATCCGAGGGAGCAAGAGTACTGACCGGCAAGTAGGGCCCCGAACCGGCGCAGTCGAATGTGTAGGGCTGGGTCGTCAGCGTATATTCCACATTCCCCAGGGGCGGTGGCGCAAAAGGTCCAATGCCCCAGTCGGCCGCGAGCGGACTGACGGTGGTCGGTGGCGCGGAAAAAGTGCCAGTCGCGACAAATTGAATCTGCTGACCGTTCGCAACCGAACTAATGGTGATGGATTGAAGCTGCCGATTGCTGCTGCTTCCGCAAGCCAGAGTCAAGGAAGCTGCGGACAGGAGGACGATGAAGGCCCAGAACCGGTTCACGGCGATCTCCTTTGGACATTGTAAACCTAGGAGAGTACGGAGCTACCAGCGGTATCGAATCGCCCTGCCGCTACTCAATTTACACAAACAGGGCGATAGCACTCACCTCTGAGAAGGGATTGGTCCGGATACTCACGGATAGACTGGGAGCAGCCGCAGCACTCGGCGACACGATAAAATCTTACTCATGCCAGAAAAATCCCTTACTCCCGACGAGAAGCTGCAACAGGAATTCAACCGCTGGGCCGCTGCCGGCGAAGGCGAGAAGATGGAGAGCCATCATCTCGACATTACGGCCAAAACCATTCGCCTGATGAACCTCCGCGCCGGGGAACGCATTCTTGACCTGGGTTGCGGCTCGGGTTGGGCGACGCGGTTGCTGGCGCGTTTGGTGGGCGAAGGCCCGGAAGGTTTCGGACAGGTCGTGGGACTCGATGTTGCCGACGAGATGATCCGCGTTGCGCGAGCCGCGTCGAGGGATTTCGAGAATGTGTTATACGTTTGCGGATCGGCGATGCAGATTCCGTGGGAAGAAAATTTCTTTGACAAAGTTTTGTCGGTCGAGTCTTTCTATTATTATCCCGATCAGGATCGCGCTTTGATGGAACTGTTTCGCGTGATGGCGCCGCGCGGCCGGTTATTCATTCTGATCAATCTCTACAAAGACAACCAGTATTCGCTGCAGTGGGTCGATAAGCTGAAGGTTCCGGTACACGTGCGGTCGGAGGCGGAGTACATCGAGCTGCTGAAGAAACATGCCTTCGAAAATGTAGAGGCGCAGCGAATTCCCGATGACACGCCCACTCCCGACGACTACCAGACGAAGTCGTTTCACAGGCTCGACGATCTGCGGGCTTTCAAGCGTGTGGGCGCGCTGCTGCTGATGGCCTCAAAGCCCGACCTACGTACGCCCGCGCCGGGATACACGATTTACTAGCGTTGTTTCTCTTCAGATTTTGGAATCGTCATCGTCATCGCGGCCGCTCAAATCTTTGACCGGGCTGAGAGCGCGACCGTCGGAGGCGTGATGAATATTGATGTGGCCGTTCACATTTGCCAACTTGATGCGCGTGCCGCCGCTGGCCAACTCGCCACGCAGGTCATGGCCGACGAAACTGCGATGGTTCACATGCAAGCCGAAGTCGTTATCGATTCCTCCGGAAACCGTGCTGGCCTCGATGCGGGCTTTCGAATCCGAAGGAATGGTCAAGTCCAAGGAACCGTTCACCGAATTCAACTCGATCGAAGATCCGGCAAGTTTGTCAAAGCGCGCATCCAGATGGCCGTTGATGGTGGAGAGCTCGGCGCGGCCGGCGAGATTGTGCGCTTCCAGCCGGCCATTGATGCACGAAGCGTGCACCTCGCCGCTGACGCCGGCAATGTCGAGCGCGCCGTTGATCAGTTTGATTTCGTCGAGCCGGACGCGGCGCGGAACCGTGAGAGTGTATTCAACGCCCGCGGGATTATTATGCGATCCCCAATTGAAAGTGTGATCGTGATCGGGATACTTGGTGCGAATCGAAAGATCGTCTTTGCCGGAGTCGACCTCGATCTTGGCCTCGTCAAGCCTTTCTTTGTTGTCGGCGTACTTCACGGCGTCAACTTTGACTTCATTGCGGTCCCAGGCGGTGATGTGGACATCGCCGTTGATGTTGTCGAGTTCTACGCGGCCGTCAGGAGTGAGAGCGTAGGTCTGATGAAACTCTTCGGTAAACGCGCCGCGATGGTCGGACGCGTCGGAAGCTGCGGCGAAGAATAGAAGCGCACAGATAGTCCCGAGAATGGTTCCCCACCAGGCGGAAGACCGGAGTTGGCGATGCATGATTCCCTCCTTTTCAAAACTCTTAGACTTTCCAAACCGGGATTGGTGAGAGGCCAAAACCGGAAAAGACCCATTTCCACCCTGATAGATACGGAAGTTACCTCCGTGATGTTCCCCTCTTTAACTTAACTGAAGGACAATCCCATCAAAGGCTTGAGTGGAGTTCGGTGTGTTGTATTTCTTCCAAAAAGCGAGTTTGCCGCGCTGGCAGAGGACTGTTCTGCCTATGCCGGCAAGGTTATGCGTTCTTTTATGCGTTTTAGGCTTCATGCTGGGTCTGGTGGCCGCTCAGTCGCCGGATACGGAGAAGCCAGTCCCCATTCTTACCGGAACTGCCGGCTATTTCAACTTTGTCACCGCCGGGCAAAACCAGATTGATGAACAGATCAATCCTGTGCTTCTGCTGCCGCTGGGCGACCGGTGGCTGGTGGAAGGGAGAATGGAGTGCGAAGGAGCGTTTCAGCGTCCTGCCGGTGGCGGCCCTTACGGCGGCGAGGTGAGCAAGAATCTCGATTATCTGCAAGCCGACTACATCGCCAACCCATACGTTACCGTCACCTTGGGACGGTTTCTCACGCCGTTTGGAATCTTCAACGAGCGCTTGTATCCCATCTGGATCCGGAGCTTGCAACAGGATCCTCTAATCTTGCCGCTCTCCGCCGAATCGAGCGACGGCATGATGCTGCGCGGCGGATTCCCGGTCGCCGCCGGTACCAAGGCCAACCTGAACTATGCGGTCTATGTTTCGGCAGTGAGCACAGACCACAACAACCTGCAATCGGATCGCAACGTCGGCGGGCGCATCGGCGTCTTTCTGCCGGGTCCGCGGGTTGAGGTGGGTGCTTCCTGGCAGAAGCTGTTGCAGGACGAGCGTTCGAACGCTTTTGGATTTCATTTTGCGTGGCAACCGGCGCGGCTTCCGCTCAACGTGCACTCCGAGTATGCCCGGTCGAACCAGGGGAGCGGATACTGGATCGACGGCGCCTACCGCTTGAGCCAAGTCCGGTTCTGGCAGAAGGCGATGCGCCACACCGAATTCGCGGGGCGGGCGGAGCAATTCTTCAGCGGCTCGATCGGCGCAGATGAGGCCGCGGCCCTTGGACTGCAGCCTGCGAGCACCCGCGAAGGTGAATTCGGGCTGAACTATTACTTGAAGGACGGGCTTAAAGCGGTAGCCAGTTACGGACGGCAATTCAGTTCGGCCGGAAATCTCAATCTTTGGACCGTAGGAATTGCCTACCGGTTCCTGATCCCGCTGGGGCGCGCGCAATGAAGATGAAAATGAGAATCGCAGTTTTGGTCTGCGCGCTCGCGCTCGGCTCATTGGTCGATACTCCGTTAACCCAGCTTTCCTTGATCCAGGGCTCGGTGGTTCAGGCCGCAGGGCCCTCCGGCAAGAAGGATGCAACCAGTTCCCCGGTCGTTCCCAGCTACGACGCGGACGCCATGCGCGTGCAGGGCGAGCAGCGCTATCGCGCCAACTGCGGCCGTTGTCATGCCGCTCCACGGAAATTTCCTCCGCGCATGATGGCGACAGTTCTGCGGCACATGCGGGTGCGGGCCACGATTACCGACGAAGACATGCGCCTGGTGCTCTTCTATATGACGCAGTAACCCCGGAAATAACAACCCCGAAGATAAAAGATAACTGATGACGAGATCAGCGAGGTTTTGTCGTACTCTTGTTGTAATCGCCGTGTCGGGCGCTCTGTTAGCCGGCATACCTCATGCCAATGCGCAGGTGCATGTCATCGAACTGCTGGCGGACAGCGACAGCCGCTACAAGATCGCCGGAGAACGCACCCCGGAGATCACCGTCAAGGCTGGAGAGCAAGTGCTTCTGCGAGTGACGGCGCGCCGGGGCAAAACCTGGAATCGGGATGGATCGATCCACGGCTTCACCCTGCTGCGGGCCAGGGATCGGACCAAGGTGGAAGGCTGGAACCTGCTGTTCAAGCCGGGCAGACAGGAATTCCAACTCACGGCTCCGGCTGAGCCGGGCGAGTACGAAGTGGTCTGCACGGTGATTTGCAGTGAAGACCACGAAGGCATGCACATGAAGTTCACCGTGCTGCCTTGAGGACTAAAGGGAGTGGTTATGAATCGAAACGCGACCTGGTGCGCGGCAGGGATTCTGGCATTGGCCGGCGCCGCATACAGCCAGAGTACAAAGGTCTTCCGCGGAGAAGTTTCCGACAGCCAGTGCGCGCTGAATATTCATTCACTGACGCGGTCTCATCAGGAGATGCTCAAATCCAAATCCATGGGCGGGACTGCGAACACCTGCTCGGTGTATTGCATTGAGCATTTGGGAGGCGAGCTGGTGCTGGCTTCGGGGCAGGACGTGTTCTGGCTCGATCGTCCGGATCTGGTGCATGGCTTCGAGGGCCAGAGGGTGAGAATTTCGGGAGTGCTCGACGCCAAGGCCAAGCGGATTCATGTGCTGAAGGTTGAATTGGACGAGAAACAGTAAGCCGGGTTATCGACTGCCTTTCTTGCCTGCCTCGGTTAACACAAATACTCCCAGGATTGCTATCTCTGGCTCAATCGGATGCCGGTAGCGCTGATTGGGGAAAACCACGTAGTAAATCGCGGTATAAGACAAGATCATCCAGAAGAGCAGCCACGCGCCCGGCCTGTGCTGGCGCAGTGCGCGGCCCAGTCCCCAGAACACCAGCACGGAGGAAGCAAGAAACAGCGAGTTCTTCACCTGCGCCAGCCACCAGGTTTGTGCCAGTCGCGGCGGTCCAGCCCAGTAGTAGACAAAGCGCTTGAGGCAAAGCAGGGCAAAGCGCGGGTAGTCGGCCTCAATATAGTCGAGCGCCTGCCGCTTGCGCATGGCGATGTAGGCGAGCTCGCCCATAGTTGTGTACTGGCGCATGGCGTAGACGTCTTGCGTGGGGTGCAGATACTGCATCCATGTGCCGTCGGCGCCGTTGCCGTTGCCGAGGCGAAGCTCAGCGCCGAAATTATCGCGAATGAAAATGAACTGGCCGAAAGTCTCATAGTTGCGGACCAGCCAGGGCGCGATGCAGGCAAAGAAGACCACTGACGCAAGCACCACGCCCGCGAAGGATTTCTTGCCGCGTTTCCACCGCCGATACCAGGCCCACAATCCCGAAGCCGGCAGGAACGCGAGCAGCACGGTGCTGTTGAGCGCGGCGATTGCCCAGAGCAATCCGAATGTGAGCCAGGGCTTGAGGCCGTCGCGATCTTCCAGGGTAAGTCCCAGTGTGAGCGCCAGCCATAGAATCAATGCCATCAGCAGCGCGGAAAGACTTGTTTCCCAGACCCAGCGCGTGCACCAAAACATTACGTAAGGCAGAACGGCCCACGTCCATGCTGCGCCCACGGCAACTTTTTCGGAAAAGACTCGCTTGGCGATCAGAAAGATCGGAATGCACGTCAGCGCAGAGAAAACGCTGTTGATGCTGAGAAGCACGAAGGCCGATGCGTGCGAATAAATGCCGAAGATTTTGAACACTGCCGCGGTGAGGCAGGGGTAAAGCGGTGGTTCCCACGCGGTGGGGCCGGTGGCTGCGCCGAATGGGTTGCTGAAGCCGTGTCCAGACGCGATGGCCGCGCCGATGCGTCCCATCTCCCAGCCGAAGCCGAAGTTGTCTTCCGCCGGTTTGAACTTGTAGGTGTGGCCGGCGATGATCCAGCCCACGCGCAGAAACAGGGCGATGGCCACCATCCAAAACTGCGACGCGCGGATGCGGCTCCACAGATTGAGCCATCCGCGGGCATGGCGGTCAGACGCAGCCGCCTCGTTGGTTGAGTGCATGAAAGTCTATTTGTAGCTGAGTGCAGGCTGGCGGGCAACTCGTGCCGCGAACTATAATGGTGCGGACTGAGGTCACCTCATGGGCTGGCTGCAAAACAAGTTCGAAAAGAATTTCATGATCAGCACGGTCGACTACGTGTTCAACTGGGCGCGCAAGTCTGCCGTTTGGCCGATGACTTTCGGCCTGGCCTGCTGCGCCATCGAAATGATCGCTTCTTCGACGGCGCGTTTCGACATTGCGCGCTTCGGTTCGGAAGTGTTTCGTCCCAGCCCGCGGCAAAGCGATCTGATGATCGTTGCCGGCACGGTCACGCTGAAGATGGCTCCGGTGGTGAAGCGCATCTACGATCAAATGCCGGACCCGAAGTGGGTGATCTCGATGGGCGCGTGTTCCTCAGTGGGCGGGCCGTTCAATACTTACGCCGTGTTGCAGGGCGTGGACAAGGTCGTACCAGTGGATGTTTACGTTACCGGCTGCCCGCCGCGCCCCGAGAATCTTTTCTACGCGCTGCTCAAACTGCAGGACAAGATCGACACCATGACCCTGGCCAAGAAGCCCACCGAAGTTCGCCTCGACCCGAACATGGTGGAGAATTTTAAGAAACAGGTCATGATCGCGCAGACGCTGCAGCCGAAGTAGCTGTCAGCCGTCAGCTGTCGGCCATCAGCAAGGCCTAAATGCCCAACTTCGCCAAGCTCACCACCGAATCCGAACTCCCCGCCGCCGACGAAGCCAAGGAATTTCCCTGCGGCGCGAAGACCATCTGCGTCGCCAACGTGAACGGCGCCTACAGCGCCATGGACAATGTCTGCCTGCATCGCGGCGGGCCGTTGGGGCAAGGCATGATCGAGGGTAGCAAAGTTGTCTGCCCGTGGCATGGCTGGGAGTGGGACGCGAAGACCGGCGAAGCCACGCAGGATCCCAGCATGAAGCTTGCCGTGTATCCGCTGAAGATTGAGAATGGCGACGTGATGATTGAGATCTAGCGGCATGGCTGGCCCGCCCTCATGAGTCCGGTTACGCACTTTTTCACCGGATGGATCTTCGCGAACTGTTTCGACCTACAGCGAAGAGACCGCGCCATCGTCACGCTCGCGTGCGTCGTACCCGATATCGACGGTCTGGGCATAATTCCGGAGTTGCTCACAAGAAACTCGGATCATCCCCTATTGTGGTTTTCTCTGTACCACCACTCGCTTCACAACTTGATGTTCGCATTGGTAATTGCCGTGATTGGATTTGCGCTGGCCAGCCAGAAGTGGAAGACGGGGCTGCTCGCCCTCATAAGTTTCCATGTGCATCTGTTTGAGGATGTGCTGGGTTCCCGTGGTCCCGATGGTTATCAGTGGCCGATTCCATATCTCGCGCCGTTCTCCTCGTCGCTGCAACTTATCTGGCAAGGACAATGGGGTCTGAACGCTTGGCCGAATGCGGCGATTACGCTCGCGCTCCTGCTGATCACGCTCTGGCTGGCATGGCGAAGAGGATTCTCTCCGGTAGAGATGGTCTCGGCACGAGCGGATCGTGCGTTCGTTGCTGCTCTGCGGCGGCGCTATCCAAGAAATCTCAAAAACTTTGAAGGCTGATTCTCGTACCCCGGAAACACATCATTCAAATTCTTGTTGCCCATGTGGCGCGCGACGGCTTCTCCGATCACCTGGCGGAAATCCGTGGTCAACGCCAGATCGCGGCCTTCGTAAAGTTGCGACTGATCGAGGCCCGGCCAGCGGCCGTAAACTTTACCGCCTTTCACCGGCCCGCCGAGGACGAACATTACGTTGGCGTGGCCGTGGTCGGTGCCGCGATTGCCGTTTTCGCGCGCGGTGCGGCCGAACTCGGACATGGTGACCACCACCGTATCTTCTCCGAGATCGCCGAGGTCGGTCCAGAAAGCGGCTAGAGATTGCGAGAACTCGCGCAGCACATTGGCAATCTGGCCGTCGGTGGAACCTTCGTTGACGTGATGATCCCAGCCGCCGATATCGGCAAATGCAACCTGCACGCCGAGATTGGCCTTGATAAGCTGCGCCAGTTGGCGCAGGCTGTCGCCGAAGCGTCCCTTGGGATAATCGGCGCCGGGTGCGGGCTTGTACTTCGACGGGTCGGCGGCCTTCAGCATCTTCACCGCGTCGAAAGTTTCTTCGCCGGTGCCGTGCAGCACGGTGTCGACCGAATTGTCGTACATGGCTTCGAAAGTGCTGGCCACCGGCGAAGCCTTGGGATTGCGCCCTCCGATGCCGAAATCGCTGATGTTGTTGAGTGCAACCGCGGGTTGAGAACCGCTCAGAATGCGGGGCAACGACGGTCCCATGGCGATGGCGCGAAACGCCGAATTCGCGGCGGTCTCCGGCATAGCGCGAAGCGAGCGGTTGAGCCATCCGTCTTCGGTGGCCTTTACGCCGGGCGTACCCGATTCCATGAAATCCTGCGCGTCGAAATGAGAGCGGGTGGTGTCTGGCGATCCCGCCGCGTGGACGATGGCAAGCTGGCGCTGCTGCCACAAAGGCTGAAACGATTCGAGCGCCGGATGCAATCCGAAGAAGCCATTCAGATCAATCACGGCCTTGCGCGGAATGTTGATGCTGGGCCGCATTGCGTAATACTGCGGCTCGCCATGGGGCACCACGATGTTCAGCCCGTCGGCCGCTCCGCGCTGGAAGATCACCACCAGTCGCTTATTGGATGCGCCGCCCTGAACCGCACCAAACGCGGCGCGAGTGAGGAAGCTCGGCACCGCGGCCGTGCCTACTACGGCGAGTCCGCTGTTGCGAAGAAAAACGCGGCGAGTAATGGACATAAAAAAGCTCCTGGCTGCTAGCTTCTAGCTGATACTTCGCGATACGCAGGATCGTCTTGGCTGGACGCAAGTAGCTAGAAGCTAGCCCAGCTATCTTTTCTGAAACTCCGGCGAACCCAGCAGCAGGCCCGCGATGGTGCTCTCATCCGGAGGGTGAGCTGCGTCGTCGGGCTTGCGGCCGGCCTTGTTGCCTTGCTTCTGCGGCATGCCATTGCTTGGCGCTGCCGGCTTTCCGGCAGAGTCGATCTGCGCGGCGATCGAGTCGTGCGTCTGCTTCGAAACGTCGCCTGCCAGCAGCACGGTCTCCATCTCAGACAAAGCCTGCCCTGAATCGGCCGGTGGCCCGTTCCCGGATAATTGCGCCACCGCGACATTCACGCCTTTTACTTTTCCTGCGCTCAATGCGAGGGCAAAATTCATGCGGCTGAGCAGCGCCGACGAACTGACCCATGTCTCCGCTTTCATCGAGTAGCCGGTCGGCGGCTGCGCGCCATACAGAGGCATACCGAAATTATTGAGTTGCCGCACCAGTTGCGATGCCTCGGTTACATCGGCGCCCGTGGCGCGCACGGCAGACGCCACGAACTCGAGCGGAGTTTTCACTTTGGCGCGGTAAGAGCCGTCAGCCCAGAACTCGGGCGAGTGGAAGAGCGTGCTGAGCACCTCGCGAATGTCGCCCTTTTTCTTCAAGAAAGTTTTCGCCATGCGGTCGACAAGGGCTGGCGGCGGATCGTCGGAAACGAAGCGCTCGGCCAGCTTCAGCGAAATGAAATGCGCAGTCTGCGGGCTGGTTGCCAGCCGGTGAAGCACTTCCAGACCTTCGCCCTCGCCCTTCGGTTTGATGCGATGACCGAGCACGAATTTGGGGCCGGGCTCATGCGTGCGCGGCTCAAATTTGAAACCGCCGCCTTCATATGGTTTTTCGATGGTCCAGCCGGTGAAGACTTTCGCGACTTCCGTGACATCGCGCTGCGAGTAGCCGCCGTTCACGCTGAGGGTGTGCAACTCCAGCAATTCACGGCCGTAGTTTTCGTTCAAGCCGTTGCGTCTGCCCTGATTGGGACGAGTCATCCCGCGAGGGTAACCGCGCCCGTACGGACCGGGATGCGCAGGAATGCCCAGGGCCTGCGGTGAATCCGGGCCGACGCTAAGCCAGTTGTCGAGATAGAAAAGCATGGCGGGGCTCTTCGCCGTAGCCACCAGCAGGTCTTCGAACTTGCCCAGAGCGCGCGGATGGATGACATCGCGCTCGTAGCTGGTGAGCAGCAGCCGTTCCACGCCCTTTCCCACGAACACGTTGAAGTGGTTGAACCAGAAATCGGTCATCACTTCTTCGAGTTGACGCTCGCTGTAGATGGCCCGCAGCAGCTTGGCTTGCGCCAGTTCGTCCGTAACCACCGCTGGCGGATTGTTCATGGCCAGCAGAATTTCTTTCTGCTTGGCGTCCAGGCCTTCGAGAAACTCCTGCCCTTTGCCGCCGCGCAGAGAATCGGCGAATGCAACTTTCTGCTCCACGGACATGTTGAGAATCTTTTTGAAGCGCTGGTCCGGAGGCAGGCTGGGCAACTGCTGCACCTCGAGGTCGGCGTAGAGTTGCTGCTCGCGGCGGCGAGCCTCGGCTTCTTCTTCGGGCGTCGGCTTGGGCGGAGGGACTACGTTCGCCATCGCCTTGTCGTCGGCCAGCGCTGTATTCATAGCGGAATCGTTGGTGGCCGTGCCCGCGTTCGCGGCGGAGTTGTCCGCTGCTGCGGTGTTGGCTGCCGCATCTGGCGGCATCATCATCATCGAATCCCCAGGCGAGGCGATGGAGGCTTTATCCGGCGAAGCGGTAACGCGCGCGTTCGCCTCCTTGTTGCTTTCCTTCTTCTCTTGCTTGTCTTGCTGGCGCGCGACCTGCACCTGAAAAATCGCGCGTTTCGCCGCATCCGACGGCATCGGCTTCTTGCCGTTCATCACGTCCTTGATCTCTTGCGGGTCGGGAAAATCTTCTGCGATTTCCCGCGTGCTCATGCGAGCGGTGCGAAACGGCTCCAGGCGCGCGTCGAGCGCGCTATCGCTGATCTTGTCGGGATGCAGTTGCAGATCGATCCATTTGTCGACGCCCATCGCCATGACTTGCTGCAGGTCGCCCGGGCGCGGGCCGAAGGTCAGGCGATTGAGCGCATGGGAAGCGCGCTTCTGGTCATTCTGGCCAGGAGCGCCTATGTCTTTTTTCTTGGCCAGCAATTGCGGAACCGCACACGCCAGGCTGAGCGACAGGAAAAGAAGCGCGAACTTGGCACGGCCCGATCGCATGGAGGACTCCCGGGAAGGACAAACGGCCTTCTTATTATGAACCCGAACTGAGGAAAAAGTTGCTGCCCGAGGTGGTTACGGAAGTGACCGCACAGGTTGACAAAGGCAGTATTTCAGGGGACTTGGCGGGAAACGACTTGGCGGGAAACGAAAGAGAGAAAAACCTAGGTCAAATACATCTTTCCCCGCGAGACTTTGTGTTGCAATGTCGCGGCGAGCTGGTCGATATCGCCGGCAGCTATATTTACCGAAATCCGGTCGGCGAGCAGAGGTGCGCGATTGCTGCCCACAGCATCGCGCCGCACCTGAATCAGCAAGGCCTGCACCACGCTGGGATCGTACTTCTGCGGCGACATGCGCACCAGATCGCTGAGGGCGCTGCCCAGCGAAAGCGGCTCGCGATAAGGGCGGGCGCTGGTCATGGCGTCGAAGGTGTCGGCCAACGCTACGATCCGCACCGGCATAGGCATTTCGTCATTGCCCAGCGCATCGGGATAGCCCGAGCCGTCGCTGCGCTCATGATGCCAGCGCACGGCCTCGGGAATCTTCGGCCAGGGGAATTGCACGCTGCTGACGATCTGGTGGCCGACCAAAGTGTGGTCGGCCATCTCGCGGAATTCTTCGGGATCGAGCGCTCCCGGCTTGCCGAACAGCCGGCGGTCGACGGCTACTTTTCCAATGTCGTGCAGGTATCCGGCGCTGCGCAGAGCCGCAACTTCGGCCGGCTCCAGGCTCATGGCTTCGCCGATGGCTGCCGCATAACGGCCTACCCGCAAAGAGTGGCCATGAATGTTGACGTGTTTCACGTCGATGGCGGTGGCAAAAGCTTCGAGCGCATTGTCGTAGAAACCGTGCAGCGAAGCCATCAGGCGCAGGTTGTCGGACACACGCTGAGCGAGAGTCTGCGTCAGCGTATGGTTGTGCACGGCAAGTCCGACGTAGCTGCACAGCAGTTCCATGGCATCGAGTTCGGCATCCTCATAAAGCGCGTCGCCGGGACGACGGCCAAGGGCCACCACTCCGGCCAGCTTGCCCGCCGCTTTGAGGGGAGCCAGACATTTGAAGAGCTCGGGCGCTACGTTTCCGTTGGAACTGAGAAACACCGAATAGGTGGAAGCATTTAGCACAATCGGTCCGCGCGCCGCGGCCAGCACGTGAACGTGCTTGGGCAGGAGAGGAACGAAGGCCGGGTCGGGCATCAACGCGAATCCGTTGGCGGCCACGGAACTCAGCATGGCGGGCTTATCGTGGAAAAGAAAAAGCGCACCCTCACGCGCGCCCGCGGCCTCCATGACCGCCGAGAGCATAAGGCGCGAGGTCTCGCTGAACTCGCGCTCGGCCGTCAGGGCGGGCCCGAGTTCAGAAAGCGCTTCGACTGTCCGCAACAGCCGCCGGAAATTGTTGGTCTCGACCGCCACGAAGAAGTGGTAGCGAGGAACGCAGAGCAAAATGAGCGTAACACGCAGCCAAGCGCGCTGCGAGAGCAGCTTGTTGGTTAGTTTGGTGCTGTGGTGTCGCGGAGACGGAAGCACGTTGATGAGTGTGATTCCCGCCGCCGCCAATGAAAATGAAGAGGAGAGTGGCTCAGGAGACGATGCTCACTCAAAAGTGTTCGCGCAACTCGGCGAAGCGTCCCACGATGAGCAGGCGCTGCGGCGGTGAGGCGGCGTTGACTTCGTCATGCTCGAGAATCCACGTGTTGCCATGCGGGACGAAGATCGCGTTCAAGCCCGCAGCCAGCGCCGGGTTGATGTCCGACTTCGGGCTGTTGCCGATCATCCACGTGGTAGCGCGGTCAAGTTTGTGCTTTGCCGTCACAGCGGCGTAGACGGATATGTCCTTCTCAGCTACGATCTCGACCGCGGCGAAATAATTTTTCAATCCTGAGCGTTCGACTTTTCCTGATTGTTCGGCCAGCGCTCCCTTGGTCATGAGGATCAGGCGGTGCCGGGCCGCAAGATATTGCAGCGTGTCGGGCACTTCAGAAATAATCTCCAACGGACGGTCGGCAATGGCGTGCGCAAAGCCTTGAATCTGAGCGTGCAGGTCCGGCGTGACCGGCCCCACGCTGAGCCGTTCGAATGTGTCGACCAGCGCGTGCGCGAAGCTGTGCAGACCATAACCGTGAGTTACGATGCACTCGCGCTCCACATCATTGAGCACTTCGCGGACTTGCTCGGGAGAAAACTCGTGGTGATTCAGAAACGAAATGAACTGGGCGATGGCCCGTTCAAAGTAGATGTTGTTTTCCCAGAGCGTGTCGTCGGCGTCGATCAACAGGGTTTGGGGGGACAAGCTTATAGCTCCTAGCTGCCAGCTTCTAGCGAAGCCGCTCATGCACGTCGTGACTCAATAGCGGGACTATTGCGGAATTGAACTCTTACTCCGCGCCAGGTAGAAATCCAGGTAGAAATAAAGAGCACTGGAGCAGAAGAAAACTGCTCAGCCCAAATTTCTGCCGGCACGTCCTCTTTCGGATAAGAGCATACGTGCAGCAGGAAGGACATTCCGTAAACGGTGGCCATGACCAGTGCCTGTAGCCGCAAAACTCGTTTCATTGACTCAGCTTTATAGCTAGAAGCCAGCAGCTAGAAGCTTCACCCGACCCAGTCCACGCGCGCTTCCGGCCCGATGATTCCCGCTTTGTGGCCCATGTCGAGCAGGCGGCGAACGGCTTCTCGGCCGTCGGAACCGTAGTCCAGCGTGCGCTCGTTCACGTACATGCCTACGAACCGATCGGCGGTCTGCGCGTCGAGATCGCGAGCGAACTGCATCGCATACGACAAGGCTTCTTCGCGGTGGTCGAGCGCGTACTGAATGCTTTCGCGTAACGCGGTCGTGACCGCCGCCGTTAACTCCGGCCCCAGCGTGCGCCGGATGGCGTTTCCTCCCAGGGGCAGCGGCAAACCGGTCATCTTCTGCCACCAACGGCCAAGATCCACAACCCGGTGCAGGCCGGACTTGTCATAGGTCAATTGCCCCTCGTGAATAATGAGTCCCGCCTCGTATTTGCCTTCGAGGACTTGCGGAATGATCTGGTCGAAAGGTACGACTGCTGTCTCAACTCCGGGCGCAAAAAGCTGAAGCGCAAGGTAAGCTGTGGTGAGTGTGCCCGGTACGGCGATGCGTTTTTCCTTAATTTCGCTCTGCGAAAACAGGCGATTCGCAACGACCATCGGACCGTAGCCCTCGCCCACGCTGCCGCCGCAGGCCATCAGCGCGTATTTGTCTTGAATGTAAGGATAGGCGTGGAAAGAGATCGCGGTTACGTCATAGACTTCTTCGCGCGCCTTCTGATTGAGAGTTTCGATGTCGCAAAGCGCGTGAGTGAAGCGCAGTCCCGGAACGCGAACCTTGTTGGTTGCCAGGCCGTAGAACATAAAGGCATCGTCGGAGTCCGAGCTGTGGGCCACACTGATCTCGCGCACCGGCGATGGAGCGTTGCTTCCGGCGTTCCTGGCTTCTTGTTCTGAAACTGCAGTCATCTTCTAAACTCCAAACTCGTTGGGGACTATCCGCTCACGGCGCCTGCGGGTCGCGATCGCGGCCGCGCACAGAACCTTGATCACTTCGGCGGAAATAAACCAGTACAACCCGAGATATGCAGCTTTCGCCAGCGAATGGGTAAGCATGTAAAGCCACGTGAGGCCGCCGGCGAACAGCAGAATCTCGCCCAGCAGGCTGGCGATAGCTGCGCGTGCGAAACTCTTTGCGCCGCGTTCCACAATGTATCCGGCCAAAGCCGCGACCAGGGGATAGACCATTAGATATCCACCCGTGGGGCCGATTAGTTGAGCAATTCCTCCCGGGCCCATGGGACTGAAAACCGGCAACCCCATCGCTCCCTCCGCCAGATACAGCGCCAGCGCCGCAAACCCGCGCCGGCTGCCCAGCAGCAAGCCCACCAGCAACACGCCAAAGTTCTGAACCGTCAGCGGCACCGGTGTAAACGGCAATGGAATCGTGATGCGCGCGCACAAGGCTACGAACAAGCTGGCGCTAACCACCAACGCAACTTGCCACATCGCTCCGAAAGTCCGATCCTGCGGGCTGTTTAGGGTCCCAATTGCCGATTTTGTCATGAAGAGTCTCCGTATCGTATCCCGAGGACCTGAGATCAGTGCTCGATACTGCCTGACCGGCGCTCGCGTTCCGCTTCCGTCTGGGGGCTTTCTTGCGATGTATGCGTCTTGCGCAAGTGGCGGCGCAGACGCATATACAGAGCGATGGCAACGCACACCACAGCAAGCGTGCTTACGCCCAGGATCAGAAACCACCAGATCATCCGCACAGCCGACTAGGATAACAGATGATCTGGTCGTGGCACGGAGGTCACAGCGGGGTCGGTTCGTTGCCTGGGATCAATCGCCGCAGAACAAAAGTACATCATGGCCAGCGAGAATACGGACCGCGCTTCCAGGCTTCTCTAACTTGCCTTCGCGGCGCTTCTTTTCTCGCGCATCGTTTGCACTCGCTTCAGCGTGAGCTTTAGCCGTTCCCGTCCGAACTTGGAATTCGTGATGACCTTCTCGATGTTCCCGAACATTTGCGGGTCCCCCATCTTTTCGCGCAGGTCCTTGAGAAAGGGATGGACCTTCGCAAAAATCAGAAACATTTCTCCGCTCACCGCCGGCTGGATGAACAGCTCCTCATTCAATGCCCCGTGCAGCACGAACGACGCGGCCATGCTCCAGTAGCCGCCGACCTGGCGCAGCCAGTTGTTTTCCTGCGTGCCCATGGCCGCGACAATTTTCATGCAATCGTCGGCACTCTGCGGCCAGAATTCGGCGACCCACCAGTGGCGCGCCTTGCGCATCTCCGCTTCACGGCGCAGATCGTAAAGTTGCAAAATCAATTGAGCATCCGTAGCGGTCGGTTTCTTGGGCATGTAAGCACCTCGAGGGAATTGAGTAATTGAGCCATTCACTGATTGTGCGATTTCAAAGCCAACGTCGAAGCGGCGTTTAAATCGCTCAATTACTCAATGGCTCAATCTCTCAATATACTATGCGGTCGTGGAAGCTGCCTCGGTCACCGGCGCCGCCCGCTCGTATTCGCATTCCTTATTCGGGCAGGCGATCACCGGTCCAGCCTTCAGGTTTTTCTCCACCAGATATTCGCTGCCACAGCTCGGACATTTCTCCGGAATCGGCTTATGCGCCGAAGTGAACTTGCACTTCGGATAATTTCCGCAGCCATAGAACGTATTGCCCTTGCGCGCCTTCTTCTCGACCAAGTCGCCGTCTTTGCACTCCGGACACTTCACGCCGATGAAGTTTTGCTTCACGTACTTGCAATCCGGATACCCGCTGCATGCGGTGAACTCGCCGTATCGCCCGTGCCGGATCATCATATTGCGTCCGCACTTCGGGCACAGCTCGTCGAGCGGAATGTCGGGCACTCTCTTGCCCTGGTCGAGACGCCGTGTTGTCTTGCAGTCGGGATAACCGGTGCAGGCCATGAACTGGCCGAAGCGTCCGCGCTTCAGCACCATCACCCGCCCGCAATTCTCGCAGTATTCCTCCTGCGTGGTCTCCTGCAGGTCGGCAGAGTCGAGGTCCGGCAGGTTGATGGGATTTTCCTTCGTGAACGTGCACGTGTTGGGGTCTTCTTTATCGTAGGTGCTGCACGCGTAGAAGGATCCGTGCTTGCCCCACTTGATCACCAGCGGCGACCCACAGCGCTCGCACTTCTCGTCGGTGGGCTTCTCCATCCGCTTGATGTTCTCCATATGCTTTTCGGCATACTTGAGATCTTTCTGGAACTTCTTGTAGAAGTCGGCGAGCGCGTCGGTCCACTTCTCTTTGCCTTCTTCGATCTCGTCGAGTTCTTCTTCCAGTCGCGCGGTGTATGCCACGTCAAAAATGTCGCGGAAGTTTTCCACCAGCAGATCAGTGACCACCAGCCCAATCTCGGTGGGCGTGAACTTTCCGCCGAGTTTTTGCACGTACTGCCGCTCCTGAATGGTCGACAGAATCGCCGCATAAGTCGAAGGCCGGCCAATGCCGCGTTCTTCTAGCTCCTTCACCAGCGAGGCTTCGTTGTAGCGCGGCGGAGGCTCGGTGAAGTGCTGCTCCGGCTTCAATTCCTTGAGTGTGAGTTTCTGTCCGGCTTCGAGCGCAGGCAGTTTGTGTTTCAGTTCCTCATCTTCTTCGTCTTTGCCTTCCTTCGATTCCTCGTAAACTCTCAGGAAGCCGTCGAACTTCAGCACCGAGCCGGTCACGCGGAACCAGAACACTTCGTTGCTGGCCTTGGCTTTCGCATCGATGTCGACCGTGGTCTGGTCGAAGACTGCGGGCATGATTTGCGACGCCACGAAGCGCTGCCAGATCAGCTTGTAGACTTTGAACTCATCTTCTTTCAAGTACTGCTTCACCTGATCGGGATGCCGCATCGCCGCCGTCGGACGAATGGCCTCGTGCGCCGCCTGCGCTTCCTTCTTCTCTTTATAAGTGTTCGGCGTCTCGGGCAGGTAAGGCGCGCCGTATTCTTTGCCGATGTACTCGCGCACTTCCTGGATCGCCTCAGGCGCAACCCGGGTCGAATCCGTACGCATGTAAGTGATCAGACCGACCAAGCCCTCTTCGCCCAGCTCCACGCCTTCGTAAAGCCGTTGCGCGATCATCATCGTGCGCTTCACGCTGAAGCGCAGCTTGCGCGAAGAATCTTGCTGCAACTTGCTGGTGGTGAACGGCGGCGCGGCGTTGCGGCGGCGCTCTTTCTTGTCGGCGGAGCGGACGATCCATTCCGCCGTTTCCACCGCAGCCCGTATCTTTTCGGCGTCCTCGCCGTTCGTGACTTCAATCTTCTCTTCGCCCTTGCCCAGAAACCGCGCATCGAAGGTCGGCGGCTTGGCTGCCGCGAGGTGCGCATCGATCGTCCAATATTCCTTCTTTTCGAACGCCTTGATTTCGCGTTCGCGTTCCACGATCAATCGAAGCGCAACCGTCTGCACGCGTCCTGCGGAAAGGCCGCGGCGAACCTTATCCCAGAGCAGCGGCGAAACCTGGTATCCCACCAGCCGGTCGAGCACGCGCCTTGCCTGCTGCGCGTCTACCAGATTCTGGTCGATGGCCCGCGGATGTTCGAACGCCGCCTGCACCGCGCGCTTGGTGATCTCGTTGAACGTGACACGCTGAATCCGTGGAGGCCCGTCCGCTTCTTTCTCTTTCTTCTTCTTTTTTCCCTTTTTCGAGGGTGCGCCGTTGCCGCCCAGTTCCGACGCCAGGTGCGCGGCAATGGCCTCGCCTTCGCGGTCCGGGTCAGGCGCCAGATAGATCGCATCCATCGAAGCCGCCAGCTTCTTCAGCCTGATCAGCACCTTTTCTTTGCCGGGAATGACGACATATTCGGTTTCAAAATCATTGTCGGTATCCACGCCAAGATTGCTCTTGGGTAGATCCTTGACGTGGCCGAGCGAAGCCTCGACCGTGAAGCCCTTCCCCAGATACTTCTGGATGGTCTTCGCCTTGGCGGGCGATTCGACAATGACTAAACCCTTCAATGTTCCCTCAGTTCTTCAGATTTTGTTTTGAAGCTAGCACGAATGCGACGGCGGCAACAAGTTACCGGCCTGAAAGCTTCGAGCTGCGAGCTCCGGGCTGGGGGTTAGAATCGGCTCGGTTGGCGGGTTCCCTACGAGGTACAAGTCCGACGGTGGAAACGGATCTAACGCGCTGAATCAGCGCAGTCAGCATGCGTTGCACCTCATCCACCTGACCTGCCATTGACTGAAATCTCCCATCCTCCAGCAAGTGCAAGTCGCGTGCGAGCAACAGATGATATTCAAGCTCGGTCGCCGAGCCGTATGCGATCTGCAGAAAACGGCACATCTCTCCGTCGGAACGCCTGCCACAGCCTTCGGCGATGTTCGCGCCAACTGAAGCTGCCGAACGCCTGATCTGACTGGTCAATCCGTACAGCTCTTCTTTCGGAAACCGACGCGTCTGTTCATAGACGGCCAACGTCACTTCGTGAGCTTTGCTCCGTACCTTGAGCTCCTTAAAATCTTTCACTTCTCCTCCTTAACGGTATCCCGGCTCTGTCGAAGCTCGCAGCCCGCAACTCGCAGCTCAAAAGCTCTTCACAAAATTCTTCCCCGGCATCTGCCGCACCTTGCCGTTCAGCTCCAGCTCAAACAACGCCGCAAAGATTTCTGAAGAAGACAATTCCGTCTCCAGACGTTCCACGATTTCATCGATGTGCGTGGCTTCGTCGGCCTTGAGCAGGCCCAGGATTCGCTTCTCGTGGGGCGGAAGCCCTTCGTCTGGAAATAGAGATGCCGACGAGCCGCTCCCGGATTCAGGCCCCGGCGGCGGCGTCAGCGCAAGTTTCACTGACGCCGGCAGATCTTCCCATACGTCTTCCCATGTGGCCACCAGCTTCGCGCCCTGCTTGATCAGCGTGTTCGGCCCCCAGGAATTCTTGTTGGTGACGTTGCCCGGAACGGCGAACACGTCGCGATTTTGCTCGAGCGCGCAGCGCGCCGTGATGCGCGTGCCGGAATATTCCGCTGCTTCGACCACCAGCACGCCCACCGCCATGCCGCTGAGTATCCGGTTGCGGATGGGAAAATTCTGCGGCGCGGCAAATGTCCCCAACGGAAACTCCGAAATAATCGCGCCTCCCAGCGCCAGAATCTGCTCGGCCAAACGAGAATTTTCTTTGGGATAGATCACATCCACGCCCGTGCCGAAAACGGCAACCGTCTTGCCTTTGGCCGAGATTGCGCCCCGATGTGCAGCCGTGTCTACGCCTCGCGCCATGCCACTAATAATGACCAGTCCCTGCGCCGCCAGGTCGCACGCCAGCCGCTCCGCCATTCCTGAGCCATACGGCGTGGGATGGCGCGTGCCCACCACCGCGAGACCCGGCCGCACCAACACTTCAGCCGCCCCACGCACGTAGAGAACTAACGGCGGATCGTAGATTTCCTTCAAACGCGGAGGATAAGAAGGGTCGTCGAGCGAAAGCAAAGTCGCGCCTGCCCCAGCGACTCGCGCAATCTCCTCGCGCGCCAACTCTGCTGATTTCCCCGTGGCGATTGATTGCGCCGACACCGCTTGAATTCCAGCGCTTTCGAGTTCGGTGAGCGAGGCGCGGAAAACCGCTTCGGGTGTGCCCAGATGCTCCACCAGCTTGCGTGCTCTGGTCGGCCCCAGTCCGGGGGTAAGCCAAAGGCCAAGCCACTCGAGGAGATGCGTAGCAGAAGGGGAAACAGCGACGGCGTTAGACACAGCATTCACTCCAATCCTCGCCCACAACTTTCGAGGATGCGCAACCGCGATGGGCGCATCGCTCGAATCAGCTCGCACAAGTCAGATCGCGCGAATAACGGACCGCGGCGTCCAAGCGTCTTGCCGAACTCGCGGACTGTAATCGCTGCCGGAAACCGGTGTCAAGGGAAGCCGTCACAGGGGGCTGTTGAAAACGCCGCTCTGCTAGAATCGACGAGCAATGAGACGTCTGCGCATTTCGGCCATTTCCTACCTCAACACCGCTCCGCTGATGTGGGATTTCGAACACGGCAACATAGGCAGCAAATTCGAGATTTCTTACACGCTGCCTTCAGACTGCGCCCGGTCGCTTGAAGCCGGAGCCGCCGACATTGGCATCATCCCGGCCGCAGCCTACGCGCAGATTCCCGGGCTGCATGTGCTTCCCGGCGTAGCCATCGCTTCGCGCCGCGCCGTTCGTTCCATTCTTCTGGTCAGCAAAGTGCCCGTGGAAGAAATCCGCAGCGTGGCGCTCGACACCTCCTCGATGACCTCGGTGGCTTTGGCCAAAGTCTTGTTTGAAAAATGGCTGGGCGGCGGAAGAGTTTTCAGCGCGATGGAGCCGGATATCGAAAAGATGCTCGCCCAGCACGACGCCGCACTCGTGATCGGCGATCCCGCGTTGCAAATCGACCGCTCCCGCTATCACACTCTCGACCTCGCCGAAGAGTGGATTCGCCACACCGGCAAGCCCTTCGTTTTCGCCTTCTGGGCGATTTGCGGGCAAGCCCTGCAGGAGGCCGATTCTGCGCTCGATTTGCCGGCGATATTTCAGCAATCCCGCGATCACGGACTTCGTCCCGAAAGCCTCGACGCGATCGCTCGCGAGTGGGCGCCGCGTTTGCATATCGGCGAAGCCGGCGTCCGCAGTTATCTGACGGAAAATATCCACTATCAGCTCGACGCCGGCTGCCTCGACGGTCTGCAACTGTTTTATCGTTATGCGGCAGAGATCGGTGCTCTGCCTTCCGCGCCGCAGATTTGCTTTCTAGAAGCCGCGAAAGCGGCACTTGTTTAGCGGAGCATCGTTTAGCGCAGCATCGTCTAACGCAGCATTGTTGAACACAAGCATCGTTTCGCGCATCTCATGCTTGGCACGTAGATTCCTCCAAACTTCAAAAAAGAATGCTGCCACATCTTCATCCCCTGCTTGCAGTTCCTATCTGGCGGCAACTGCGCCATCTCGGCGGAGTGGGTCTCATCCTGTTGGGACTTGCCGACAACTCCGTGGTTCCGCTCACCGGCAGCATGGACGTTCTCACCATCTGGCTGGCCGCCCGTCATCGCGAACCGTGGCCCTACTATGCCCTGATGGCCACGCTGGGCGCGGTCATCGGCGGCTACATCACTTACAGCTTGGCCCGCAAGGGCGGCAAAGAAACTATGGAGCGCAAGCTCTCGAAAAAAAGAGCCGCCCAGGTTTGCAAAGCATTTGAACGCTGGGGATTCAGCGCAGTCGTTGTCCCTGCCCTGCTGCCTCCGCCATTTCCATTTCTCCCGTCTCTGTTAGCCGCGGGCGCCATGCAGTACTCGCGAAAAAAATTCTTAGCCGCATTGGTGCTCGGCCGCGGGCTTCGCTACTTCATCGAGGCCTACTGCGGATTCCATTATGGCCGGCACATCCTGCGTTTCTTCTCTCGATACTACAAACCGGCGCTCGCCATTCTGATCGGTTTAGCAGTGATTGGTGCTGCGATTACAGTCATTCAATATCTTCGCTATAGGAAGAAGTAAGCCATCCCATGCCGTCAACTCAAACCCAACCCCCGTCGATGACAAAGCTCTGATTGGTAATTCCCGCGCTGTCGTCAGCGGCCAGGAACAATACCAATCGCGCAACCTCCTCCGGCAGCAGTTCACGCTTCAGGCTTTGGCGCTGCATGATCTCGGCCAGATAATCCGGCGTCATCCACATGCGCCGCTGGCGTTCCGTCATGATGGCGCCCGGCAGCACGCAATTGACGCGAATATTCGCCTCGCCAAGTTCCCGTGCAAGTGTGCGCGTGAGGCCAACGATTCCCGCCTTGGCAGTTACATAAGCCGGCAGGCCCGTTGACGGAATCATCCACGCGATCGAACTCATGTTGATGACCGATCCGCCGCCGGCCGCCGCCATGCCCGGCGCCACCGCTTGCGTTGCGAAAAACTGATGTCGCAGGTTCACCGCCATCCGTTCATCCCAGTATTCAGGCGTGACGTCCGCAAACTTGTGCCGGTCATCGCTGGCAGCGTTGTTGACCAGAACCCGCACCGCCCCGAGCTGCGCCTCCACCTGAGCGACCGCAGCCCGCAGCGCTGGAATATCCAGCAGGTTGCAATGCATGAACACCGGCGCATGAAGGCACCGGGATCTGAGATCTTCCACCAGCCTGCCCGAAGCTTCGTCGGCCACGTCGAGAAATGCAACCCTCGCGTCCTGGAGTCCGAACTGTTCCACAAGCGCCGCGCCAATTCCCGAGCCCCCGCCGGTTACCAACACCACCGCACCACGCAGGCTCGGATAGCGGGCAAAGTTTTCAGTCTGAGTCATAGGATTTTCGAGATATGTTAGCGCGAATCGACGCTCAGCCGTTTGGAAGCAAGCCGCAAACTCCGCTAGAATGAAGCAGGTTCTCTGAGTCCCACATGTCCCTGACCAAACCCCAAGCCCTCGACCTGTTCCGCTCCGATGACCTGATCGGCATCGGCATGGAAGCCGACGCCGTCAGGCGCAGTCTTCATCCCGAGGGCACGGTCACCTACATCATCGACCGCAACATCAATTACACGAACTTCTGCACCGAGTACTGCACTTTCTGCGCCTTCTACCGTCCGCTGAAGGGTCCTGCGGCCAAAGAAGGCTACATTCTCGATTTCGACACCATCTACGAAAAAATCCGCGAGACCGTCGAACTCGGCGGCACCGGCGTGCTGATGCAAGGCGGCCTGCATCCCGACCTCAAAATCGACTGGCACGAGAAAATGCTGCGCGGCATCAAGCAGCGCTTTCCCCAGGTTCATCTCCACTGCTATTCCGCTTCCGAGATCATTGCCATCGCCGAATATAGCCAGCTCAGCATTCGCGACACGATTCTCCGCCTGCGCGACGCCGGCCTCGATTCCATTCCCGGCGGCGGAGCCGAAATTCTCGACGACGAAGTCCGCTACAAAATCGCCCGCCTGAAGTGCCTTACCGGCGACTGGATCAACGTCCACCGCACCGCCCACCAGATCGGTATGCGCACCACCGCCACCATGATGTTCGGCGTCGGCGAAACCTACGAGCACCGCGTCAACCACTTCCAGCAACTCTACGATTTGCAGGAAGAGACCGGCGGCTTCACAGCCTTCATCCCGTGGAGCTTTCAGCCCCACAACACCGCGCTAGGCGGCCGCCATTGGGACGAAGCCACCGCCGTCGAATACCTCAAAGTCCTGGCCATCTCGCGCCTCTATCTTTCCAACTTCCTCAACGTGCAATCGAGCTGGGTCACGCAAGGCTTAAAGGTTTGCCAGATGGGCCTGCGCTTCGGCGGCAACGACGTCGGCTCGGTGATGTTAGAAGAAAATGTAGTGCGGGCCGCCGGCGTGAATAACTGCACGACAGAAGAAGAGTTGCGCAGGATCATCCGCGACGCGGGATTTCGGCCGGCGCAGAGGGATACGTTGTACCGGCAATACTTCCTCAACTAGGTTCGTGGGATGCTATCGCGGCTGTAGCCGGAATCGCCAAAGAGGAAGATTGGCGCCCTTAAAATCTTCAGGAATGAGCCTACCCAGAAAACCTGTGGTGAGGTCGAGCTTTAGTCTCGCTAGCCTGCCATCGTCTTGGGTTGCGAACCTGTAAAACGTAGAAAACATTTCACTCAGCCAGCCCACAATTTCAAATCCTTGCTGGTGATCTTCGGGAGGAGTCCAGCGATGCTCAACGGCCTCAATTTCATCGCCCACCAACTTCGGCTCGGATTCGTACTCCCATTTGCCATAGAACATGAGATAGCTGGCGATTCGCGTTTCGACAGGATCCGTTATCAGACGTCCCGCACAGTAAATCTCAACATCTGAAATTGTGAACTCGCCAGTCTGGTCGGGCCCAATGGACCGCGGCTTAGTCTTGTCCGCATGCATTAACAGCACAAGAGGAAACTTAGTACCTATGCCGTAGTCGCCAACGATCACCATGTTGTTAGCCTTCATTGCACTCGGAAGGTCGATCATTTTCTTCCTTCCCTGCATCTCAAAGGCCTCTGGTGGCACCAGCGTCCAAAGATTCCACTTCGCCCAATAGATAGCTAGAAACAGATCGCAACCCATCATCCTCGAATAGCGATCGAGGCCCTCCAAATATTCATGGCCTAGCTCGAACAACTGCGTCGCATCATTAGCTTGGTAAAAGTTCTTTACCTCGACCATTATCTGTGATCCATCCGACAGAATCATCTTAAGATCTGGCACCTTTAGAGCCTCGTCGGACGCGTAAACTTCGCCTGAATCCTCCTGCTTGAGTAATTGAATCGTGCCGAGGCTCACGACCAAGGCCTCAAACATTGACTCCGTTCTGACCCCGTGAAGCATCGCCTCGTTTGAAATTGAACGACGCACCGACGCCCGCATGTGCTCCACAAAACCGTCCGTGGCTGCCACGGGATCGCGCAGCGAGACTTTTTCCAAGCGTCCGAACTCAGCGAATGCATTAAACACATCGAATCGAATTGGGTTGCGTGGAAGACGTTTCATTGCATCCTACATTTTTACGGAACGGGGAGGCCGAAGGCACAATCCCTCAGCCTGGATTGGAACCATCCTTAGTTCCAGACATTTTTATGCTTGTGGCCCGCTTCTCGCTTCCTTTGCGAGAACCGAAGAAGTTCTTTACTATTGTGAGGGGAGCCTGCAATGCCCCTAGACTGGTCAACCTGCCCGGCAGTCGAAAGCGTCCCCGGCAAAGTCAGCGGTGCCTGGGTATTCCGCGGCATGCGCATTCCCGTCTCTGCCGTTTTCGAGAACCTGGAAGACGGGCCCACGATTGACGAAATCGCGCAGATGTTCGACGGTCTCACTCGCGAACAGGTGGTAGACGTTCTGGATTTCGCTGCCCAAAGCTTGCAACTCCCGACTGCGGCGCGCTGATGCGAATCCTGTTCGATCAGGGGACGCCAGTCCCCCTTCGCAAATTCCTTTCAGGTCATGAGGTCAAAACAGCGTATCAGCAAGGATGGAGCACTCTTCTCAACGGAGACCTGCTGCGTGTTGCCGAGGAGGCTGGCTTCGACCTTCTGTTGAGAGGGACGGAAAGGGGAGAACCGCCTGGTGGTGCTACAATTGCTCCCCGCAACTGACAGCCCAGCGCATTTACGTCGAAGTGTAATCCGGGCCGAACCTTCTACTGGGCTGCCAGAATCTCACACGGAGGTTTCTTATGAAAAAATTGCTATTAGCTGCGGTGCTGATGGCGTCCGCGACATTGTTTGCGCAGAGTCCGTTCGATGGAACCTGGCTGACCAAGCTGGACACGGCCAAGTTCCCCACCAAACCTGACAAGTACACATTGAGCGACAACATGTATGAGTGCCTGACCTGCGTTCCGAAGGTAGCGGTGAAGGCCGATGGGAACGATCAAAAGGTTACAGGGCATCCGTATTACGACACGGTCGCCGTGAAAGTGGTGAATGCCAGTGCGGTCGAGATCATTCACAAGAAAGACGGGAAGGTCATGTTCACCGACACCGAGACCGTCTCGTCCGACGGAAAGATGATGAACGACAAGTTCACGGATATGACTGGAACTCAGCCGGTAACCGGAGAGGTCACGTCTACGCGGGTGGGACCAGGACCGGCCAGTTCGCACGCGTTGTCGGGAGCGTGGCGCACATCGAAGGTGGACAGCGTCTCCAGCAACGGGCTCACCGTGACCTATAAAGGCACGGCCGATGGGCTGAAGATGTCAGACCCGAACGGGAACAGCTACGACGCAAAGTTCGACGGCAAAGACTATCCGATCGAGGGCGACCCAGGCCACACGATGGTTTCGCTGAAGCGGATCGGAAACGACACGATTGAGGAGACCGACAAGCGGGACGGGAAAGTGGTTGGAGTCGCCCACATGGCGGTATCCAAGGACGGCAAGTCTATCCAGGTTGATTACACCGATAAGCTGCACGGGACCAAGAGCGCGTACACCATGGAGAAGCAGTCGTAGGGGATAGGAGCCGCGTGGCGGGAGGGTTCGGTGCGGCCCTCCCCCATGGCGCCACCCGGAATTTCATGTTGCTGGTTAGCCTGCCGCCCGCTTTCGTCACCTGGACCTTGCCAGTGGTGGCGCCGCGGGAATGGTGGTCGTGATCTCGGATTTCGCCGGGTGCCCCATTTCTCGCGTTTTTTGCGAGAAGTGGGGAAGTTCTTTACTATTACCAGAGGAGTTCGCCGATGCCCCTAGACTGGTCAACCTGCCCCGCAGTCGAAAGCGTCCCCGGCAAGTTCAGCGGCGCATGGGTGTTCCGCGGCACGCGCATTCCCGTCTCTGCCGTCTTCGAGAACTTGGAAGACGGCCTCACGATTGACGAAATCGCCCAGATGTTCGACGGACTTACCCGCAAGCAAGTTCAAGCCGCCCTCGATTTCGCCGTCTGAAAATGCAAACGGCCCCGGAAATCCCGAGGCCGTCGCGAGAACCGATAATTGGTACCCCGCCAAGGTAACACCGTTATTGTCGTACTGCCGGCCCAGTAAATCAAGTTACTTTAAGGAGGGTCGCACCCTGCCCAGCGAACCCTCCACTCGTCCCTGAGAGACAATCCTTCAGCAAAGAAGGAATGGACCTGGAGGGATTCGAACCCTCACCGTTACCTTGGCAGGGAACTGTGCTGCCATTACACCACAGGCCCACGAACCAAAGCTTACTTCAGTTACGGTAAGGCTTCGGGCATCTATCCCGCATTTATCGACGCAGAGTTTCGTTTTGGAACAGGCCGGCGCCCATTTCTGGCGTCCTTTGCGAGGGGTGAGCGATGCCACCGCCGCAAGTCTTTCCAAGGCCCAGCAAACCTGTGTGACATCCAACCTTGCTATCCACAGGCCCGTCAGCTGATCATCGTCAAAGCGGAGGCAGGGTGAATCTGGCTCGCCCCACACCGCCGCTAAGTTGTTTATTATCAATATTTTGCCCGTAAGTGATTGCAGCCCTAGGATTACTTCGCAAATCGCCGCTAACCTGATGATTCCAATAGACCGGGGGGGTGGGAGGGTATACCCCACAGTTAAGAGAGTCACTAGCATTTTCCCGAAACCGGAAAGCAGAGCGAGGATAGAACGGCCTCCGTCAAGTGAGGAAGGACTGCCGTCGAAGCGGAACTCTTTCCGCGCGACGCGGTTGTTGACGCGGGCGGCGCGGTCTAGCGCGATCATTCGGACGAGATTTCTGTTTTCAAGATCCAGTTCGCCATTTTCTCCAGCGTCACCCGTGAGATGGTTTCTTCGATCTCCGCTTCGTCATTTCCTTCAGCATCAGTTCTTAGCGGGCGGGGCAGCCGGAGTTTGCTTCTGCGAGTCTGCCGGTTCTTCCTTCGCGCGCCTGAGAGTCAACGCATAATTTGGGCCTTGGCTCCAATCCCCACTTATCACGTTGAGCTCCTTGTTGAGCTTGCCTTGAAACATGCCTCCGATTTGCATCATCTCGATCTTGACCGACGATCCCTTGCGCGTTACCGAAGTTGCAGGCCAGCCCTTCAGGTTCTGGTCCGGGCTGTCCATCGTGGCGGTCAGACCGTCCCCCGTATTTTTGAGATGGAAGACGAGGCGCAGCTTCCCTTGGGACGGCATGTCCAGGGTCCCTTCCCATCTGCCGTCGATGTCGGAAGGCGGTGCAGGTGGATGCTCCAGCTTGAGGGGCGTGGTGGTTCTTTTGAAATCCAGCGGTAGCTTCTGTGGTTGTGTCCAGTTCCCGGTGATTAAGCTGGCAGTCTTCACCGTGCCCTCGTAAGATCCCTTGACCAGGTTTACGGTGAACTTTAACTTAGCGCCGTCGAGCGTAATTGAATCCACGGGCATGCCCCCGACGCCTTGATCGGGGCTGTCCAAGGTGGCCTTGAGTCCCTCGGCCGATTTTGTGATGTGCAGCACGATACGTAGCGCACCCGTGCCGGTGCTAAGAGTTCCCTGCCAGTCTCCCGCAACATCCTGACCCTGCGCCACGCACGCTGCCGCCAGAGCCAGCACCGCAACCGCCATCGCCTTCTTCATTCTTTCGCGACCTCCTGTCGCCGCGAGACACCTTTTCACAATTCGCCGCGCCGTTCAAGTTGTTTGTAGAGAATCAGCGAATACGCCACCGGCGCCAGCGACGCCGCCAGAATCGCCGCCATCGAAAGCCAGAACGAAGCTCCCATCAGCACCAGCGTCAGGCCAGCCAATCCTCCCGCAAACAGCGTCCTCGCGGCGAAGCGATGGGTCGCATTCCACACCTGCTCGTTGGCGATGGTCCAGGGTGTGCGCACCCACATAAAAGTTGCGCCGCACTGTGCCCAGAACATTGCCCAGCAGCGCCATCAGCAGGCAGGCTCCGCCCGTGATCGCCCGCCCAACGTCCAGTCGCTGGCAAGAAGGAGCCGAAGCCGCCGAATCCAGTAGAATAAGAGTTTTGACCATAACTCTTTGCTGCATTCTGATCTCATCTTGTTTTCGCCGCTGGCCGCGTGGGCTGCCCCCAAGGGCGTTATGCCCTACTTGCGCCAGCACTTTCTCGACAAGACTTTTCAGGGTCTTTACCACGTCAACGGGTTTGATCTCGCGCTGCTGATTCCGTATTTCATTGTGCTCATCCTGCTAGCCGGTTACGGAATGCATCGCTACGTGCTGGTTTACCTGTATTACAAGCACAAGAAGAACCGCACCACTGAGCCGGCTTCCTACTTCGAGGATTTTCCGCGCGTCACCGTGCAGCTGCCCATCTTCAATGAGCAATACGTGGTGGAGCGGTTGCTCGAAGCGATCTGCAAGCTGAAGTATCCGCGTGAGAAGCTCGATATTCAGGTGCTCGACGATTCCACCGACGAAACCGTTGAAGTGGCGCGCAATCTGGTGGAACGCTACGCCGCGCTGGGCAATCCCATTACCTATCATCACCGCATCAATCGCGAAGGCTTCAAGGCGGGCGCACTGGCCGAAGGCATGAAGACCGCGAAGGGCGAATTCATTGCCATTTTCGACGCCGACTTCACTCCGCCGGAAGATTTTCTGCTGCTGACCATCCATCATTTCACCGACCCGAAGATCGGCATGGTGCAAACGCGCTGGACGCACATCAACCGCAGCTATTCGTTTCTCACCCAGGTGGAAGCCATTCTGCTCGATGGCCACTTCGTGCTCGAGCATTCGGGACGCGCGCGCAGCGGCGTCTTTTTCAACTTCAACGGCACCGCGGGCGTTTGGCGGCGCCGCGCGATTGATGAAGCCGGCGGCTGGCAGCACGACACGCTCACCGAAGATACCGATCTTTCTTATCGCGCGCAGCTCAAGGGATGGAAGTTCATCTACCTGCAGGATGTCGAGTGCCCCGCCGAATTGCCGGTAGAGATGACGGCATTCAAAACCCAGCAGGCGCGCTGGGCCAAAGGACTGATCCAGACGGGAAAGAAAATTTTGCCGCGCGTGCTGCGCAGCGATGCGCCTCTGCATACCAAGATTGAAGCCTGGTATCACCTGACGGCCAACCTCAGCTATCCGCTGATGATTGTGCTTTCCGTTCTGCTGTTGCCGGCCATGATGATCCGGTTTTATCAAGGCTGGTTCCAGATGCTTTACATCGATCTGCCTCTGTTCATGGCGTCGACGTTTTCGATTTCAAGTTTTTACCTGGTATCGCAAAAAGAATTATTTCCCCGCTCGTGGCCGCGCGCGCTCTTGTATCTGCCGTTTCTCATGGCGCTAGGCATCGGGCTGACCATCACCAACACCAAGGCCGTGATCGAAGCGCTCGTCGGCAAAGAGAGCGCCTTCGCGCGCACGCCCAAATACAACGTTGAATCCAGGAAAGACAAAGTCGGCGCCACCAAGTACCGCAAGCGCCTGGGCTGGGTGCCGTGGCTCGAACTGCTGATTGGCACCTACTTTGCGCTGACCGTTTACTATGCCGTGGAGAACGAAAATTTCATTACCGTTCCCTTCCTGCTGCTGTTCGTGGTCGGCTACTGGTACACGGGATTGATGTCGCTATTGCAGGGCCGGTTCGGAGGCGTCTCGCTGCGGAGCACCACGCACACCAAGCCGTTTCCCGTGGGCGTGTAGGTTCGGCGATCGCCAGTTCGAGGGCGGGCGCGTTGAGGAGAGCGACTCTCCGGGCTGCTCGACAAAACGTCCCGCTTTAGGTTTTGGCTTGACCCGTCGTTTACAATCCCTTGGCGGAAGTTCTCATCGGGCCAAAGCATTTTGCTGCGCTGGATTGTGGTGGTCCGATCTCAGGATTCGACGGAGGATTCGATGTTCCTCACGCGGAAGCTCTCCCACTCGATTTGCCTTGCGGTCCTGCTCGTGCCGTTCCTCAGTTGCGGTTCCGCGCACGACTCCGGCGAATACTACGTCTTGATCTCGGCGAACCTGCAAGTGCCTTACTGGCAGGCCGCGGGAGCGGGTTTTTCCAACGCCGTGTCGCAATTGAAAGTGCGAGCCGATTTCTCCGGGCCGCAAACCTACGACCCTAAGGCCGAGCGCGATGCTCTGGACGACGCGGTGCAGAAGAAAGCCACCGGCATCCTGCTGGGCGTGACTGACCCCGCCCTGCTCAAAGACAGCATCGACAAAGCCGTGGCCGCGGGCATTCCGGTGATCACCATCGATTCCGACGCTCCCGCCAGCAAGCGCCTGTTCTTCATCGGCACCAATAACTATGAAGCCGGTTTCACCGGCGGCCAGCGCCTGGCGCAGGAACTCAAAGGCAAAGGCATCGTTGTTGTATTCTCCATGCCCGAACAATCCAATTTGCAGGAACGTCTCCGCGGCTACAAGGATGCTCTCGATCGCTCGCCCGGAATCAAAATCAGCCGCGTCGTCGATATTCAGGGCGATCCACGCATTGCCTTCGACACGACCACGCAAATTATCGGAAAAGAAAAAGACAAGGTCGATGCCTTTGTCTGCCTTGAAGCGCAGTCGGGCAAGGAAGTCGCGGGCGTGCTCGATAGCTATCACGTCACGGGCAAAGTCGTCATGGCGATGGACACTGATGCCGAGACTCTGGCATGGGTCCAGAAGGGCGGCATCGCCGCCACCATCGCGCAGAAGCCTTACACCATGGCCTTTGTGGGCCTGCAGATGCTCGACAACCTCTATCACCATAAGCCCCCGTCGCTGGAAACCGATTGGTCAAAAGATAGCTTTGCGCCGATCCCTGCCTTCGTAGATACTGGTTCTGCCCTGATCGATAAGAGCAATGTCGATTCCTTCCTTCAGGCGAAGAAGAGCTTGACCGGCGCGGCGAAGTGAGCGGGAAGTTTTTTTTCAAGAGACTGCGTTGAAAGAAGAATGTTGCAAGAAAACTTTCTGCGCGAACTCGCGGCAGCCGCCGAATCTAGTTCCAGCAAAGCAATTCCATCACGGAGCCTTCATGCGCAAGCCGCTGCTCTCGTTTTTTCTGCTGCCGTTGCTGATTGCCGTCTTAGTTTCCGCTGCCGGAGCTCTCGATCGCCAGCCTAATGCCGACTATCACGCCCGCCGCGAAGCGCTGGCCAAGAAGGCCAACGGAGTGGTGGTGCTGTTCGCGCCGCTCGAGGCGCCCGATGAGGTTTACGGCTTTCGCCAGGAAAACAATTTCTTTTATCTCTCCGGCTTGAGCGAGCCGGGCTCCGCGCTGCTGGTCGCGGCTGCGGCTGAGTCCAAAAGCGACTCCCCGGCGCGGCCCTACACGGAAATTCTTTTTCTGCCACCGCGCAACATGACACAGGAGAAATGGACCGGACCCAAGCTGGGCCCGGAAAATCCCGAAGCGCCGCAGATCACCGGCTTCGATCATGTCGAGGAAATGGGCAAGCTTCCCGATGAAGTTTCGCGGCTCATCGCCGGAGGCCGTCCCGCGATTTACACCGACGTGGCCTCGCACGATGAAACCTCGGCCAGCACGCAGCCACTCGCGTTCCTGAAGCGGACCAGCCTGGCCCTGAATTTTCTGGACGCGAAACCGATGTTGTCTTCGCTGCGCACGTTCAAAGATGCGGGCGAAATCGGCTTGTTGCGCAAAGCCGTGGATGCCTCGGTGGCCGCACATTTCGCAGCTTTCAAGGCGGTGAAGCCGAATGTGAACGAACACGAAATCGCCGCGCTCATGGAATACGAGTGGGACAAGCGCGGCTGCGAGCGGCCGTCGTATGCTCCCATCGTCGGCTCGGGATACTTTTCCACTGTGCTGCACTACTCGGAAGATACCAATGTGATGAAGGCCGGAGACGTGGTCGTCATTGACGCGGCCGGCGAATACTCGATGTACGCCGCCGACATTACCCGCACGCTTCCCATCAACGGACATTTCACGGCGCGGCAGCGCGAGATTTACGACATCGTTCTGGGCGCGCAAGAGGCCGCTATGGCCGCGTTTCAGTCGGGCAAGTCGAGCCTCACACGCAGCGGCGACAATTCGCTTTTTCAGGTCGCCTACGATTACATCAACAGCCACGGCAAAGACCTGCACGGCCAGCCGCTCGGCCAATATTTTATTCACGGCCTCGGCCACTACCTCGGACTGAACGTTCACGATCCCGGCGATTACACCGTACCGCTCGGCCCGGGCGCGGTCTTCACCATCGAGCCCGGCATTTACATTCCCGAAGAAAAGATCGGCGTGCGAATCGAGGACGACTATCTCGTCGATCAGGATGGCAAGCTGATCAAGCTCAGCGGCGCTCTGCCTTCAAAAGCCGAAGACGTGGAGAAAGCAATGACGGGGAAGTAGAAAAGATTGAGCGATTGAGCGATTGAGTGATCGGGTAATTGGGCAATTTGAATACCCGCGGAATGTGTCCCAATTGCTCAATTCCTACGAAATGTATTCCTTTATGTACTCATCCTCTGTCTGGGCGAGTTCGTGAAGGTCGCCGTCGAAAATTACTTTGCCATCGCGCAGGATCAGAAAACTCATGGGCACGTCGCAATGCTGGCCTGGCGGCAGCAGCCGCATCTGACTGGTTTGCGTGTCGAACTGGTGAGTGGCCATGGTGAATGCATCCTGGAGCCGGTGAGTAACCAGCAGAGAACTGGTTTTATAAACGTCGCGCTGCTTCACGATCAGTTCGATGATGGTATTGGAAGTCACGGGATCGAGACCGCCGGTGGGTGAGTCGTAAAGTAAAAGTTCCGGCTGCGTGATCATGGCGCGGGCGATGGCTACGCGCCGCCGCATGCCTCCTGACAGTTCGGAGGGGAACAGATCGAGCGTGTGCTCGAGTTCTACGAAGCGCAGGGCCTCGCGCACCCGCCGTTCGATCTCTTCGTCGGAAGCTCCGTGTTCTTCGGTCAGGCGGAAAGCCACGTTTTCGCGCACGGTGAGCGAATCGAAGAGCGCGCTCTCCTGAAAAACCATTCCAATTCTGCCCCGCAAGGCAAATAGAGCTTCTTCGCTCATTGCAACTACGTCGTGGCCGAGCACGGTGATGCGGCCGGAGTCCGGCTTCAACAAGCCCATAGCCAGCTTTAGAATCAGGCTCTTGCCCGATCCCGCCACGCCGAACAAAGCCTTGGTCTCGCCCAGCGCCAGGCGGAACGAAATTCCGCGCAGCACGGCGTTTTCTGAAAATGACAGGTGCACGTCGTCGAACACGATAGCGGATGGGGAAGAATCGCGCGTCGCAATAGTGGCGGAATCGAGCGGTAAAGTCGGCGCCGACATGAGGTTACCGGTTTCAGCGGTAAGAAAGCACGAGCATCAAAAAGCGGGTGACGAAAAAATCCGTCACCAGAATCAGAACCGAGGCCGCAACCATGGCTTGAGTAGTGGCGCGGCCCACGCCCTGCGTGCCGCCGCGCGCGTTCATGCCGTAGTAGCAACCGACGGTGGCGATGATGAGGCCGAACAGCGCGGGCTTCATCAGGCCCATAAGAATGTCCGCGAACCCCAGCGTCTGCACCGCGTTGCTCCAGTACTGGCGCGCGTCGAGGTTCAGCAACAGCTTGGCCACGACCAATCCGCCGGCGAGGCCCACCAGATCGGAGATCACGCTCAGAAAAAACAGCATGAAGACCGTGGCCGTGACCCGCGGCGTCACCAGTTTCTTCATCGGGTCGGTGCCGAGAGCGCGCATGGCGTCAATCTGCTCGGTCACTACCATGGATCCCAGTTCGCTGGCGATGCCCGAGGCATTCCGCCCCGCCACCATGAGGCCGGTAAGCACCGGTCCCAACTCGCGCACCATGGAGGTGGAAACCAATTGTCCCACCAGCGTGATCGAGCCAAAGCGCTCCAAAGTGTTGGCGGTTTGCAGCGCCAGCACGCCGCCGGTAAAAAATCCGGTGAGGATGACAATGGGCAGCGAACCGACGCCGATCAGATCGGCCTGCTGCATCATGTCGGCGAAATAAAGCGGCTTGCGAAACAAATTCGCCACCGATTGCGCAGCCAGCAGGGTGTAATCCTGGACTGCCAGGATCTTTTCTTTGGCGAACTCCGTGGGCGAGGTCAGTTCCATCGATTTGCGGAGCCGGGCGCTGCGGGTTGGGGCAAACGACCGGATTACTTGACGAACTATAACAGAAAGCTGGGTGCTGTCAGCGGCTAGGTATCAGGCGTCAGGCTTCAGACCTCAGACGTCGGACCTCAGACCTCAGCTTGCAGGCCTCATCAGGATGTTGAATACCTTGCCGACTGAAAAGAAAGCATTTTGTTTCTTCGGGGCGCAACTAGGTCGCTCCAGGAACTGTTTGATGACGCCTAAGGTCTGAGGGCTGGGGTCTGAGGTCCGACGTCTGAGGTCTGATGGCTTCTTCTATCCTCGTCCCTTTTTCTTGATCTCGATATTCAGGCGGCGGATTTTCTGATTCAGCGTGGAGAGCGGGACTTTGAAGTGCTCGGCGGCTTCGGTCTGGTTCCAGTTGCATTTTTCAAGCATGTCGGTGATGACGCGCCGTTCCACATCTTCCACGATTTCAAACAGCGAGGCCTCGGGCGGAGGATCGTGCAAGGTAAACGCCGAACCACGGCCGAGCAGAGAATCGGGAAGCAGATCCAGAGTGATCTCCGGACCCAAGGAAAGAACCACAGCCCGTTCAATCACATTTTCCAGTTCACGCACATTGCCCGGCCAGGAATATGCCATCAGCGGGCGCAGCGCTTCGGGAGTGATACGGCGCACTGGCCGATCGTTTTCCTCGGCATACTTTTTCAGGAAGTGTTCCGCCAGCAGAGGCACATCTTCCTTACGCTGGCGCAGGGGCGGCAGTTCGATCGAGATGACGTTGAGGCGATAGAACAAATCTTCGCGGAAGCGGCCCTCGCGCACCATCTGGCGGAGGTCAACGTTGGTGGCGGCGACGATGCGCACATCCACCTGGACTTCCTGAATTCCGCCCAGATGCATGAACTTGCGGTCCTGCAGCACGCGCAGAATCTTCGCCTGCGTCTCCATGCCCATGGTAGCGATCTCGTCGAGAAACAGCGTGCCCTTATCGGCGACTTCAAACAGGCCTTTTTTCGAAGCGATGGCGCTGGTAAATGCGCCCTTGACGTGGCCGAAGAGTGTGGATTCGAGCAGGTCGGTGGGCATGGAACCGGTGTTCACCGGAACGAATGGCCGCTCGTTGCGCGGCGAGTTCAAATGAATCGCTTTGGCAATTACTTCTTTGCCAGTGCCGCTTTCCCCCTGCAAGAGCACGGTGGAACGGCTGTTGGCCACCTGCGCCACCAGGTCGAAGATCTTCAACATCGGTTCGCTCTTGCCGACGATGTTTTCGAAGTTGTAGCGTTGCTTGAGGGCGCGTTTGAGCTGAACGTTCTCTTCGGCGGCGCGGCGCCAGCCCACGGCGGCGCGCAGATCGGCGACCAGCTTTTCGTTGTCCCAGGGTTTCTGGACAAAGTTGGCGGCGCCCGACTGCATGGCGCGTACGGCGTTTTCCACGGTGCCGTAGGCGGTGATCATGATCACCGGCAAGTGCAGGTCGTGGGAGCGAATCTCGGCAAGGATCTCCATACCATTGCGGCCGGGGAGCGCTAAATCCAGCAGAACCAGGTCAAAGGGATGTTCGCCAACGCGCTGCAAGCCTTCCTCGCCGCTGGACGCAGTTTCCACCACGAAGCCTTCCAACTCGAGCAGGGTCTGCAGCGATTCGCGGATTTCGGCTTCATCGTCGATGATGAGCACGGCTCCGGCGGAGCCCGGGCCGCCGTTCAATGCTCGCGAAATCACCGCTGCCTCAGACATGAACCACCTTCCTGCTCAAGGGAAAATCCAGGATGAAGGTTGTGCCTTCACCGTGCCGGCTCTCCACGCGAATCTTGCCCGCATGTTCCTGGATGATGCCGTAAGTGACGGAGAGGCCGAGGCCGGTGCCGCGGTTCTGGCCCTCGCGAGGCGAACTCTTGGTGGTGAAAAATGGATCGTAAATACGCTGGATGTTTTCGGCGGCGATGCCCGAGCCGGTGTCCGATACGTTAACGCTGACGCTGTCTCCGTTGCGGGTCGAGACCCGCAGCGTGCCCCCGCCCGGCATGGCATCCTTGGCGTTGAGAAACAGGTTCAAGAACACCTGCTGCAGCCGGCCGGGGTTGCCTTGAATGGCGGGAAGCTTGGGCGCAAGTTCGTGCTGCACTTCGACCTTGGCTGTCTTGAACTGGTGGGCGAGCAGCGCCAAAGTATCGTCGATAATCTGGTTCACGTCGACGTCGCTGAACTCGCTGCCGCTCGTGCGCGAGAAGTTCAACAGGTTGTTGACGATTTCCGAGGCACGGAAAGTCTGGCGCGTGATTTTTTCCAGCAGTCCGGATTTCTGCGCATCGCCCTGCAGTTGCTTGGCCAGCATCTGAGTGTAGGAGGAGATCACAGCCAGGGGCGTGTTCACCTCGTGGGCGACGCCGGCGGCAAGCAGGCCGATGGAGGAGAGCTTATCGGCCTGCGAGAGTTGAGCTTCGAGCTCCACGCGCTCGGTGATGTCGTCCATGATGACGAGCCGCCCGGCGACTTCGAACTTGCGCGTTACCAGCGGGGCAATGGCCACGTTTACGGTGCGAGTTTCGCCGGCGGGAGTGTGCAGGCGGAATTTGTACAGATTGTGAATGCCGGCGTTGGGCCGCACGCGATAGAACTCTTCGACGAACTCCTTGGGGAAAATGGCGCGCAGCGGCTGGGTCAGAGTTTGCCAGCGCGGCAGGGCATACATGACTTCCATCTGCGCGTTCCAGCTCTCGATGCGGTCTTCCATGTCGAGGGCCATGACGCCCACGTTGATGGACTCGACGATGTTTTCGTTGAAATCCTTGAGGCGCTCGTACTCGGCGACTTTCTGTTGCAGCGAGGCATAGAGCTGTCCATTTTGAATGGCGATGCCGAGATAGTCGCCCAGCGTTTCGAGCAGTTCGACGTCTTCGCTGGAGAGAAAATCGCCCTGCGCGGTTTTGCCCAGGCCCAGCACGGCGATGGTCTTCTGCTGGGCGTGGCAGGGAATGTAGTAGTTGAGATCGAGCCGCGAAATGGTTCCCTGCGCGCCCGGGGTTTCGCGGGGAAGCTGATGGGTATTCTCAAAGAACAGGTGCGCGGCGTGTCCGGTGCGAGGCGCGCTGAGGAAGCTGAGATCGAGGGCTCCGGGCGGCGCGAAGCCGCAGGACTTGGAAAGGACAAAGCCCGCGGGGTCAGAGCCTGTGCCGAGAAAAATGGCGATGCGGTCGACGGCCAAAGTGCGCGAAAGCCGCTCGATGACCGAAGAGAGCATGGCGTTCAGGTTGGTCTCGGAGCTCAGCTCGCGGCCAAACTCGAGCAGAGTGCGCCGGTAGTCGTAGCGGGTTCGGTAGAAGAAGTGATCGACGCGGTCCTGAATCCACTTGCGCACCGGGTCAAACAGAAGAGCGGTGACCACCACGGCAAGAATCAATCCCATAGGGCCGCTGCTGGGCTGGCGCATGTGCACCAGTTCGGCCACGCCGGCCACCAGCGCGAAATACATTCCGATGACGGCGGCCGCAGCCAGCGTGTAAACCACGCCGCGCTTGAAGATCAGGTCCACGTCCATCAGGCGATAGCGGAAGATTGCATATCCGAAGGTCAGTGGCAGCAAGCCGAGAAAGAGCACCGAAAGCTTGATCCCGGTTCCTCCGAGCAGGTAAGGGATCACGTAAAACAACGTATAAGGAACAACCGCGAGGATGGTGCCGCGCGTGACCCACTTCAATTGCTGCCGCAGAATGGTGGTGCTGGCCCGGCGGTAGCTATACCAGAGCACGCCGGCCGCGATCAACGAGAACACGGCGCCGTAAAACATGTCTATGCGGTCGAGGTTCCAGTTCAGCCGCTCACTGGCGGGGAGCCAGCGCATTGCGGCCACGCGGATCGCCACCAGCGCAGCCCCCGGCACATAAGCCAACGCCAGCAGCCAGGGACGCTTGCGCACGAACTGGCGCTTCTCCGGGAAAGTCAGGACGAAGTGCAGAAACAGGGCCGCCTGCAGCGCGCCGGCGACGATGTTGCTCCAGTAAACCGTCCAGTCAAAATCATTCAGCTTGCCGGTGTATTTGAACGAATAGGAAACGAACGAGACCAGGCAAAAGATGTAGAACTGCGTGGAGCCCGGGGCGGTCCAGCGGCGCAACAGAACATACAGGCCGATGCCGAGATAGATCAGTGCGATCAGCCGCAGCCAATTGTTCAGAGAGCGTTCGGCGGGGACCAGAATGACGCTGGAATCGAGCGGGACCGACTGCCGCAGGAGCGAATATGCGGCCTTGGACCAGACGCCGGTGCGGTCGAGTTGGTGCTGCAGCTGAGGGACGTCATGGATGTCGCGCCCGTTGACGGAAACCAATTGATCGCCGGACTTGATGCCGCTTTTTGCGCCGGAGCCGTTGGGCTCGACCCGGTCGGCGACCAGGTGGCCACTCGACTCCATCCACCAGACGCCGTCGGCCGCAACCTGAAACTCGCGTTCCTGCTTGAGATTGAAGACCGCCAAAACTACGGCGGCGACCGTCAACAGAGACAAGAGGACGGCGACAAAGCGGACTTGGCTTTCTCGGTTCATGGGTTTCGGCAGCGGCCCCGAACCCTGAGGGGGCTGGATGGGCGTCAAAATCGCACCCGCCGATTATCAATGAGCAACTTCGCTGCCATTTTCGGTACCCTTACAGAACTCGTAAGTCCAGCAGATGAAGTAACTTCCGAGATTATAGATGGGTTTCTGAACATCCACTACGGCTTTTTGGATGGTTATGTGAAATTCAGTATCCACTTTTGTTTGATAGGGCTAGCAGGTTTGAGGATGCCCAAGCCGAAAAACTAGCCGGCTTTTCGCTCGTCATTTATGGGAACTTCTGGCTTCGCGACTTCCGGCACGGGGTGTTCTTCGTCCCAGTCAAACGAGAGTGTCCGGGCGCTGGTTTCGATGGGTTCGAGTTCGGGGATGTCTTCGGCGACCGATGCGCCCAGCTCAGAAAACTTGCGGGCCGAGACTAGCACGCGGTTTTCCAGCGATCCGACGGCTCTGTTATACGACTCGACGGCATGATCGAGACTGGTGCCGACCGATGTGATGTGGCCCGCGAGATGGCGAAGGCGGTCGTGCAGTTCCTTGCCTAAGTTGCTGATCTGCTGCGCGTTGCGCGCCAGTTTCTCCTGGTTCCATCCGTAGGCCACGGCCTTCAGCAGTGCGATCAGCGTGGTGGGTGAAGAGGGAATTACACGGTTCAGAACGCCGTGCTCGATCAAACCGGGATCTTGTTCGAGCGCGGCGCTGAAAAACGTTTCTCCGGGAAGGAACATAACGACGAACTCTGGCGTGGCATCAAACTGCGCCCAATATTTCTTGTCACTCAGAGTATCGATATGATCGCGAACCTGGCGCGCGTGACTGGCCAAACATGTGCGCCGCGTTTCTTCGTCCGTGGTCTCGAAGGCATCGAGAAACGCCTGCAGCGGGGTTTTCGCATCGACCACTACGTTTTTTCCGCCGGGCAACTTCACGACCAGATCGGGGCGCAGGCGGCCACTGCCGGAGCTTACGGTTTCCTGCTCGTCGAAATCGCAATAAGAAAGCATGCCGGCGATCTCGACGACGCGGCGGAGCTGGATTTCGCCCCAGCGGCCGCGAACGTTGGGCGTGCGCAGAGCGCGCACCAGATTGCCGGTTTCCGATTGCAATTCTTTTTGCGTGACGATAAGCGATTGCACCTGAGCGTGCAGCGCGCCATAGGCTTGGCCGCGCGCCACTTCCAACTGCTGGATTTGCGCGTCCACTTTATTGAGTGATTCGCGCACCGGTGCGACCAACTCGGCCACGGCTTTGTGGCGGTTTTCGAGATCGCCGCGGGCCTGGGACTGGAAGCGCTCCAGGGTTTCTCTGGCTACCACGAGAAAGGACTGGTTGTTGCTTTTGAGCGCGTCGGCGGCGAGCGCTTTGAAGGCATTGCGCAATTCTTCGCCGGCCCGGGCGAGTAATTCAATCTTATCGTTGCTGGCCTTTCGTTCCGCTTCGAGCGTGGATTCCAGCCGGGCCCGGCCTGTTATGAGATCGGTCTGAGCCTGCAAAAGCCGCGCCAGATGGGCCTTCTCGTCGGTTAATTCCTTCTCCATCAAGGACAAACGCACATGGAGCGCGGACTCTCGCGAGCGCAGCGCGAGCCAAGCAATCAGGCTGCCAAACAATAGGCCAAGGACCCCACTGGTCGCCAGTTCCATAGACAAAGGTAACTACTCCCGCTGAATTGCTGCCTCTAGCCTAGCACCTGCAAGCAAGTTTGAGCTGTCTGGACGGCAGTTGGTTTGGGTGTGCGGGTACAAACGGATGCTTAGGGCCCCTCGACTGTTGTTGGCGTTCCTGCTGGGTACGGGCGCCGTCTCGGTGCAGCCGTCGGCACGCGTGATGGCAATCTCCTGGGAAGAACCGGGTGCGGCGGACAATACTCAGAATGCTGCCCTGAAACCGGCGTCGGCAGCGGTTGCCGACATTCCTTTCGACGATTTTGATTTGCAGGCTGAGCAACTGCTTCTGGACCTCGCCAACCAGTCACGGGCGAAGGCCGGCGCGCCGGCGCTGACTATGGACGCCGGGCTTTCGCGGGCGGCGCGAGTCCACGCCCAGGCGATGTTCGAGGCGCGGCAGATTTCGCATCAGTTTGATGGTGAGCCCTCCCTGCCCCAACGCCTTGCCGCCGCAACCCGCCTGCAGCTTGACCAGGAAGGGGAAAACGTTGCCCTCGATTACGACGCCGAACATGGACATCAGCACTTGATGCTTTCTGCGCCGCATCGCGCCAACCTGCTCAACCCGGCTTATAACGTGATCGGAATGGGCGTGGTGCGCAGCGGAGACCGGTTGTACATCGTGCAGGATTTCGGCCACGCCCTCCCCAATTATTCCGCGGCAGAAGTGAAAGACCGCATCGCCACTGAAGTCAGTGCAATGCGCAGGCAGGCCCAGCAGCCAGAATTGCTGCGCCGCGATCTCGCCACCGCGGACGATGCCGCCTGCTCGATGGCCAAAGCCGACAAACTCGGCACCCTCGCCGTGCATGAACTGGCGCAACGCTACACGGTATTGACCTTCACCAGCCTGCATCCGGAAGCTCTGCCCGCGGGCGCGGCGCAGGCCATCACCGGCGTCAATCTGAGCACCTTCTCCGTGGGCGCATGCTACGCCCGCACCGACACCTATCCCACGGGTGTGTATTGGGTGGTGTTGTCGCTGGACTGATTTCTTGCCCATGTTTTCCCCCGTTTCCGCCAGGCATGTAGAATATCGAAATGGAGATTCGACTGCCGCCCGAACTTGAGGTACTGATTCGGCAAGACGTCCAGCGCGGGCCCTACCAAACCGTAGACGAATACGTCGAGCACGCCGTTTCGATGCTCCACGAGCAAGAGGCCTGGTTGGCTGCGCACCGTTATGAGATCGAAGGCCAGATTGACGAAGGCTACGCCGCCGCCCAGCGCGGAGAATTGCTCGAAGCCGATGAAGTGCGTGCAAGGCTTAACGAACGGAAGCGAGCGCGTCTCGGCGAACAGTAGCGAGGATGAGCAGATATCGGTTCACGCCGCAAGCGGCGCTCGACCTCTTAGAGATTTGGAGCTTCATAGCCGAAGACAATCCTGAAGCTGCCGACCGGGTTGAGGCAGCAGTGTTTCGCGCTTGTGATCTTCTCGCCGAGTCTCCTCTCGCCGGACGAATGCGAAAGGATGTGACTCCCTTACCTCTTCGCTTTTGGGTTGTGCGTCCCTATTCTAGCTACCTGATCGTTTACGATCCGGAAAGCAAGCCGTTGCAGATTATCCGAATCCTCCACGGTGCCCGCGATCTTCCTTCTGTTCTGAGGTAGCCGCTCGCGTAGAAGGAAGTGCGCCCGGACTTGCTTTAGCTTTTTCGCCGGAGCCGCCGGCAAAATTCAATTTCCGCCTGGCCCCGCGGTTTTTCCACGGCGGTGAAACAGCGCACGCATCAGGTCGGGATAGTATTCCGAGAGCACGTTGTAGGCACTGTTGCCGCCCAGATTGACCGCCCAATTGGAGAAGACGCGGCTGACGCTGCGGTCCTGCGGTGGATAATAGCTGGTCGAAATACCGCAGGAGATCAACTGGCCTAGCGATTGCGAGGTATTAAATCCGTATGTGCCTTTATCTCTGCGGGTCACAAACGTGCGATTGACCGCGTACCACATTCGAGACATTGCCGATCCCCGGCCCTGCCGAAAATACCGCGGGTCGTCGTGCAGCATCGAGGGCAGAAATCCATAGATCAGAATGCTGCTTGTAATCTGATCGCCTTCGTTGGCCGCAAAACGTTCTCCGTAGGCGCCCCAGCCTTGGCCGTAACGCGGCTGGCCGTTTGCGGCCTGCTGCAAACCCGCCCCAAACGCATTCCCGACGTGCGCGCTGATGTCGAATGACTGATGCAGCGAAAGTATGTACTTTTCGCGCACCGTCAAAGGTTTCCGGTTGGCTGGCGTATCGTTCGTGTTTTCAAAGTCCGGGATCATGCCGAACATGCGCTTGGGTGGCGCTTCCGTATCTTGATTCGACGGTTTTTCAGTCGCTTGATCCGCCGTACCCGCATTTAAGTTGCTCTGAGCGGGAAGAGATGGCGCGAAGATACACGGCGTGAGAACCACCCCTACAATGCGGATCAGGAATAAGCGCAGTTTCGAATCCCCCTATTTCGCGGACGCCAGAGCAGAGCGCTAGACCGAGAGTACGCTACACACTACCGGGTTGGAGCCGAAAACCGCCCGCTGGGTTGTAACCAAGGTCACGGACGAAAATGTAAAGTTCTGTCACGCGGGAGATTGGTTCGCAAGGGTCTAGGCATGAATGTTTTCGAGGTGCTTCAGCGTGGGCAGTCCCTTGATGGACTTGCCCGATTTTTGCTGGGCAAGCCGAATCTCATACAGGCTTTGCAGATTGAGCCAGAATTCTGCGGTCGTGCCAAAAAAATGGGCCAGGCGCAGCGCGGTGTCGCCGGTAATAGAGCGCTGTCCATTGAGGATTTCAGTGACGCGGTTGGTCGGAACATCGAGTTGCCGCGCCAGTTCGGCAGCGCTCATTCGTAACTCGTTGAGCTCTTCGGCCAAATGTTCCCCCGGGTGGATTGCAGTTGCGGCCATGGCATTCTCCTAATGGTAATCGACAATCTCTACGTTCGACGGACCGGGCATGTCTCCCGTCCAGTCGAAGCAGATCCTCCGCTGGTCATTGATGCGGATGCTGTATTGCCCTTTCCTGGTTCCCCTCAACGTTTCAAGACGGTTGCCGGGCAAAACGGCAGGATCCCGCAGCGTGACTGCCGCCTCCAGACGGTCCAGCTTTAGACGCGCCGGACGGTCGATGCCAGAAAGGGCCTTGACCCTTTTCCCTAGCGCGAAATCTCTCGTGCGCTTGTCACGGTAACCGAGAATCACAATTCAGTATAGGGCGAATTATGCGTTACGTAAAGCATAATCGATAGCGTAGAAATCAAGATTCCGGCCCCGCGACCCACAGCGCTTCGCCGACGGTCTTGTCGCCGGATTGAACTTGCACGCTACTTCACCGGCACGCTGTAATGCGACGCCACCACTTGCCATCTGCCGCTGGTTTTCATCCAGACGTCGGTGAACCGGTCGTGATATTCGTAGCCTTTTCCGTCGGACTTGCCTCTCTCGTGATACGCGCCGGTGACCACGGCCGTGTTCCCGTGCAGACGAACCTTGAGGTCTGACATTTCCGCAACCTCCACATGAACCGAAGGCTCGGCGCTGTGGCTTATGTAGCCAGTCTTGCTGTACGTGCTGCCATCCTCAATGGTAATGACGAAATCTTCGGCCAGCAGCGAAGAGAGAATATCGACCTGCCGCTGCTTATAGGATTCGGTCCACTTCAATTCCAGAGAGCGAATATTGGCCGCGGCATCCGCCTTGTCCTGGGCAACTTTGTCTTGCGCAACTTTTTCTTGCGCAACTCTTTCTTGTGCGACCAGGGGAATTGCCAGAAACACCAGCGGACAAAGGATCACGGCGGAGAACATGACTGCGGAGAACATGCGAGCGCGCATATTTCTGTGTCGCACAATTAGCCGGCTGCGACAAGTTCCTAGTCTGGGCACCAACCAGCCCTCACCCCCATGTGCTAACCTTCCCCTGCCCTCCGTCTGCGGTTCCGCGCATGGAAACTTCCGGCCAAGTTCGTCCAGACAAAGCACGTTCAGGCGAAGTTCACTCGCACCAGGTTCGCATCGGCACCGCAGGATGGTCTTACAAAGACTGGGAAGGCGTTTTCTATCCTTCGGGCATGTCGCGCCGCAAGCAGCATCCGCTGGAGTATCTGGCGCGCTTCTTCGACACCACGGAAATCAATACGTCGTTTTATGGCCCGATCAAGCCGGAACTGGCCAAGCTGTGGTGCCGCAAAGTGGCGGCGGTGAATCCGCGATTTCTGTTTACGGCCAAACTCTATCGTGCGTTCACGCACTCGCCCATCGCGGTGATGGAGCCGACCTCCGCTGCGACCATTCGCGCCACCGACGAAGATGAAGCTCGCACCCGCGAGGGCCTCGACGCCATTGCCGCCGAAGGCAAGTTGGGCGCGCTGCTCATTCAGTTTCCAGTTTCATTCAAGAACACTGCGCTCAACCGCGAATATCTCGACCAGCTATTGCGGCAGTTCATCGAATATCCGCGCGTGGTGGAGGTGCGTCACGCCAGTTGGAACGACGCCGCAACCTTGGCCGCCTTCACGCAGAAAAATGTCGGCTTCTGCAACATCGACCAGCCGCTGCTCGGCCGCTCGCTGGCGCCAACCGAACATGTGACCGCGCCGCTGGCCTACGTTCGCCTGCACGGACGCAACTACGACCAGTGGTTCGATTCCGACAATCGCGATCGTAATGGCAGTGTCAATGACCGTTACAACTATCTTTACAACGCGAAGGAACTTGCCGGCTGGAAAGCGCGAATCCAAAACGTGGCCGAGAAAGCGCAGACGACCTACGTCATCACCAATAATCACTTCGAGAGCAAAGCGGGCGTCAATGCTCTGGAATTGAAGGCGATGCTGAGCGGCAAGCGGGTGCTGGCCCCGCCAACGCTGATCGAAAAATATCCCGAGTTGCGAAACATCGCCGACCCCGCCGAAGATACCGGGGAAGCGGACTCAGTTTCGTTGTTTTCGTAGCGGGTTGCGCCATCCTCGGGCGCTCATCCTAACGTCGCGAAAATAGTCCGATCCGAAGCTCACTCTTGTTCTGCGACGTTAGGGTGGGGGTTTTGACCTCATGATCTCTACAATTCGAAGAGCCGCGCGGTTCCCGGTTCGGAATGTTCGTGGAATTATTTTCAGGTGCGCTTGGCCGTCACATTCCGGGCCGTAGGTATATCTTTTAGATAAGGGGGGGTACCCCTGCACCCCTGCCCCCCCGGTATATTAGAATCATGAAGTTAGGCATGGTTGGATGGCAAAATACTCCCGATAAAGGAGTTACAGGCAAAATCTTGACGGCAAAGGGCTTACGGGCGGACTCCTGGCCGACGGCGTCCTGCTCGATGTACTCCCTTTGCTGGGACAATGATGGAACGCAGCTGGGCCTATACGCAAGGTCAGATGTCACACGCGGGCTGTGGATTTCTTTCGGCGGTCGCTTTGGGTGTGTAAAGTCGAAGGCGAACCACCAAACATCCTCAGATTGGGAGTGCCCGCCCTTTGCGAAAGGCGCAACGGGTGGGCCACGCACGGGCAAAGTACAAGCGTTATCATTGCTCGATCGCTCCCGAAAGTGTGTGCCATGTCGATCGAACTGATCCCGAAGCTAGATGCGATTCGTGGGCAGAAGCTCATTGAACTCGCCCATCAACGATTCTCGGACCACCTAAATGAAGCGGAAGAGAGAGTCCTAAAGGACTCTGCAAGCTCAACGTTTCCCGCCATCGCGGATGACAATTGCCGGCTTCCTCTTGTTCGCGCAAAATTCATCCGCTGGATGGTCGGCGACGAAGAGGCGCACAGATTCATCGACCCGCGGGGCATCCGCATCTGGTGCGCAGCTATAGCGGAGGAAGTCAGCCTTTCGGATTGCCTCATACCCTTCCCTTTAGATTTTCGCAAATGCGATTTTGCTGAGCCTCTCTCACTTGTAGCCGCGGAAACGCGTCAGGTCAGCCTGGTGGGATGCATCGTTAGGAAGGGGATCAAGGCTGATCGGGTGGTTATTCATGGTGCGTTCGTGATGCGATGGGTCGAGTCAGCTGGCGAGATTCGATTACATGGAGCAAGGATAAACGGCAATTTTGAATGCGTGGGATCGCGAATCGTGACCACCGGAAACGGAATTACGCTTGACCAAGCGGCCGTGCAGGGTATGGTTCTGATAAGAGCTGCGAGAGACGGCACGATTTGTACGCAGTTCCATTCATCTGGGTGCATTCACATGAACGGCGCCTCGGTGCAGGGCGATGTCGATTGCACCGGGGCGGTTCTTGAATTGGGCTCGGAGAATAATGAGGAGTCAGCATTATGTCTTGACAGGACCACAATAGGCGGGTCTTTGGATCTTGCCTCGGGCTTTCAAGCCAATCGCGCGGTTCGTGCTGTTGACGCGTCCATTAGGAATAGTCTTCAATGCCGAGGCGCGCGCTTGGCGGAAAATGGGACGGCACTGAACCTCAATCGCGCGCAAATTGGGGGTTCTGCTTTCCTTGATTCAGGTTTTCAAGCGTCAGGCGACACGAACTTAAGCAATATTCAAGTAAAGAATGACCTCAACTTCAACGGGTCTCGTATAGGACGGATTATCGGTGAAGGTGCGAGGATAGGCGGGGATTTAATATGGACCAACGTTCAAGACGCGCCGCACGCGAAACGGTACCTGAACATTTCGGGCGCAGCCGTTCAGGACATCTTCGACGATGAGGTGAGTTGGCCGGCCAAGGGAAATCTCTTTCTCAACGGGCTCACTTATCGGGATATTGATCTGCGCATGCGTCAGGATACAAGTCAAGGTAATACTGCCTCGCTGCCACCGAGTATCGCGTTCGATCTCAAAAAGCGGATTGAATGGCTGAAGCTTCAAAAACCCGAGGATCAACTAAAACCACAGCCTTGGCTCCAACTCGCCAAACATCAGAAGGAAATCGGCCACGACGGCAACGCCAAGCATGTCGTCTATGTTTTCAGACGTGTAAAAGCAGCTTCATCGCGGCTACCGATTCGCACTTCTCGGATTATATTCGCTGCTCTCGAAGAACGGCCTTCATGGATATTCGTGTCCATTTGCATCTGCCTTTTACTCGGGTCATTGTTCTTTTCGCGGGGCTGGCAAATGCGAGCAATGGCACCAACCGCAAGTGACGCATACGCGGCTTGGACTCAGAACGGTCTTCCAAATGAGGCGTATCCTAAGTTTAGCGGCATAATTTATACCCTAGAAAATTCCTTGCCGATTTTCAAACTTGGACAGAACGACACTTGGGCACCAGATCCGCATTACAGACCTCTGAGCTGGTTTCCGCGGAGTTCCTGCTTGTCATGGACCGCCTGGCTCTCCAGCTATGCGTTCCTGTCCGGGCTGCGGATTTTTCTCAACCTCTCCGGATGGTTCCAGGCGATTGTCCTTGGCTTTGCACTCACCAATCGGTTCAAGGCCTAGTTCTGGGCGGCTGGCTTTGTGTTGAAGCAGCCCAGGTTTCCCCAAGACTTCCCGTGACATCTAACCTTGCGCACACCCTCCACTTCGTTCCATCATTGTCCCGCTTTACGCCCTTGGTATAATAATGATGAGTATGGCGGTAACCAGGCAAAGTCGTCACAAGCGTGCGTCTGCCGCGGCTGCCCCTGCCCGCAAAGGACGCCCGGACCGGCTGCAGGGCCGTGATCTGCGTCGCGCCCTGGAAGAACTTCGCGACACCAAGAGCGAAACCCGCGCTCAAGAATTGAAGAAGGCCATCAGCGATGCAATCTGTGGGGCGTAGATGCCCCCCGCAAGCTCAACCTCAAGGCCGTGGGCACCGGCGAAATCCACAGCTCCCATGTGACATCTAACCTTGCGCACAGGCCCCAATCCGTTGAATCATTGCCCCAGCACAGGCATTGCATACCAGGGACAACACGGCAGCTCCCGACCAAAAATCGGGCCGCAAGTCCTTTGATGTCTAGAGTTTGACCTCTAAGTCCTTTAGACCTTCGGATTTAGAAGGAATTTCGCGCTAACTCGATGATTCTAATGATGATCCTAATAGGGAGGGGGAGGGTACACGACAACCAAAAGATCAACACCCGATACGGCGCCGGCAGTTCGAAACTCACCTGTGGATAAGGCAAAGCGCCGTGCCGCCGCGACTGAAAACTGAAGACCGGAACTGAAACTGAAAACCGGAAACTGGAAGCTGACAACTGGAAACTGACAACTGAGCCGCTAAACTCCCGCCACCGCGTGGTCGGACATGCGGCGCTTATTGTGGCGCAGGGCCACGTTCATAAACACATTGCCCATGGGAGTCTCAAAGCAGATCATCAAGGCTTCCACATCTTCGCTGCTTTTGTCACCTTCATCGGCGGTGAGCAGCAGAGGAGGATGCACGCGGAAATGGAACCCCTGATCGTTGAGCGCGGAGATGGCGTTGCCCACCACCTGATTGGCGAGCTCAAAAACGGTTTCGCGCACCAGGGCGTCGGACTCGGGCAATTCGGCTCCCGCATAGTGGCTGGCCACGCGCACCGCGGTCTGAGGGTCGAGATCGAGGATGATGCGTCCTTCAATGTCGCCGGTGAGCGCCACCATGCCGGCCACGCCTTTACGGCGGTAGGCTTTTTCCTCCATGGAGAGGTTGCCCACCTTGGTCGTGCAATGCAGCCCTTGCGACAGGACGGCGTCCGCCGAGTTGATGAAAGGCTGGATCAGGTCCATCTTCATGTGACTAGACTCCCGCAGCGGCAGAGTTGGCGACCGAACCATCTTCTCCCAGCACGTATTTGATGACCTCGTACAGCACTTCCGGTTTCACCGGCTTCTGCACGAAATGGCGAGCGCCACGCTGCAACGCCGCCACGATGTTTTCCTGGTAGCCCACGGAGGAGACCATCACAATGCGCGCCTCAGGATGCGCCTGGACAATTTTCTCGGCCGCCTCGATGCCTTCCATCTGCGGCATGGTGATGTCCATGAGCACGATGTCGGGAAAAGTGCGGTCGAACTCGCTGATGGCGGTGAGACCATCGCCGGCTTCCGCCGCCACCTGGCCGCCAAAAGTCTCGATCATGCGGGCCAGGTTCTTGCGCGCGAAGACGGAGTCGTCGACGATCAGGTAGCGGACGGGTTGACCGTCCTTGCTGCGTTTGACTGCTTGAAACTGCTCCATCACAACCTCCCTTTTGAACTCCACTCCGGCGGCTTGCCGCCGGCCCAAGCCACAGACCTTACGGCCTGCGCCTCGGCTTGATTCCATACCGCCGATTCAATGCCCGGCTCGAACCGCCGCGCCGCTTTCGCCGTGACCTTCATGGTGGCGGCACGCCGCCTGCAGTACGGCCGCCAGCGAATCCAGACCCACCACGCGCGTGGCGTAGCCACGCTCGATGGCGGCCTTGGGCATGCCGAACACGACGCAAGAGTCTTCGCTCTGCGCGATGGTCAAGCCGCCCGCTTTCTTTACCGCTCCCAGACCTTCGGCTCCGTCGTCGCCCATGCCGGTCATCAGCGCGGCGATGGCCTGCGATCCGAATTCCTGGGCCACGCTGTGGAACAAGACATCGACACTGGGACGATGCCCGTTGACCCTGGCGTCATCGCCCAGCACGGCCACGTCTCCCAAGGGCAGCCGCTTCACTCGCAGATGCCGGCTGCCAGGGCAAATCAGCACGCGCCCGGCCTCGAGAACGTCGCCGGATTGGGCCTCTTTCACCTGCAGCGGGCACGACTCGTCGAGACGGCGCGCGAACATCTCGGTAAAGCCTTCCGGCATGTGCTGCACCACGACGATGGTTCCGGGAAAATCTCCGGGCAATTGCGCGAGCAGGAATTCAAGCGCCTGCGGTCCACCGGTAGAGACTCCGATGGCGACGATTTTGTTGGGCGCATGCACGGATTTTCCGGCGAGGATCTTGACGGGACGCGCCGGAATCGCCGTTGCCAATCCGGCGCGTACAACTTTGCAGCCGGCTGCAGCTTTGATCTTTGCAATCAGTTCGGCGGCCGTTACAGTCACGGCCGAAGCGTCTTTCGGCTTGGTCACAAAATCGAACGCTCCCAGGGCCAGCGCTTTCAGAGTGACGGAGGCGCCCTCAGTGCTGTGCGAACTCACCACGATTACTGGTACGGGATGCCGGCGCATGATCTCCTTGAGTGTGTCGATTCCGTTCATGCCGGGCATTTCCAGATCGAGGGTGACCACCTGCGGCTTCAATTCTTCGAGCTTCCGCAGGCAGAAATTTCCATCCATGGCGGTGCCCACCACTTCGATGGAACCGTCGGCTTCCAGCATCTGCGGAATGAGCTTGCGCATGAGCGCCGAATCATCGACCACCAGGACGCGAACTTTATTCATGCCTGGGTTCATGCCTGGCCTCCTGCGGCGCCCAGCACCAGTCGCGCACGATCGGCGTAGGTCAACAGCAGACCGCTGCTGGCGAGACCTAGCTGCCGGGCGCGCGAACGCGCCAGGTGTTCCACCACGGCCGGAAGATTTAAGATGAGCACAACCTTTCCATCGCCCAGAATGGACGCGCCGTTCACCAAATCGGTCTGGAACGTCTGGTCGTCGAGAGCCTTGATGACCAGCTCTTCTTCTCCCTCGAGTGCATCGACGATGAGTCCAAACCGTTTTTCTGCTACGGAGATCACCAAAACGAACAGCTTGCGGGATTTGCGGTCCTGCTCGGCGGGAGCGGGGCGTCCCATGCGCAGCACGGGCAGCACCTGGTTGCGCAGCTGCAGGACTTCATAGTTATCGACCTGGTGAACTTCGTCTTCCGTGGTGCGCGCAATTTCCACCACCGCATTCAACGGGATGGCATAGAGCCGTTGCTCTACCCAGAACAATAGGGCCTTGATGATGGCCAGGGTCAGCGGCAGCTTCAAGCGGAAGGTTGTGCCCTGGCCCGCCCGCGTCTCTACATGGATGGTTGCTTTCAGGCGCTGCAATACGCTTTGCACCACATCCATGCCGACGCCGCGGCCGGAGACCTCGGTTACCTGCTCGGCGGTGCTGAAGCCAGGGCGGAAGATGAAATCGAGAGTTTCGGCGTCGGAGAGGCGCGCGGCCTCTTCGCCGGTCAACATCCCCAGTTCGATGGCCTTGGCTCGGATGCGATCGGCGTCGATGCCGCGGCCGTCGTCGCTGACCTCGACCACCACCTGATTGCCCTGGTGCAGGGCGTTCAGCCGGATCGTGCCGCGCGGCGGTTTGCCGAGGCGGCGCCGCTCTTCGGCCGGCTCAATTCCGTGGCTGACGGCATTGCGCACCAGGTGAGTCAGCGGCTCGGCGATGGCATCAAGAATGCCTTTATCCAAGTCGGTATGCTCACCGCTCAATATCAAATCCACTTCATGGCCGCATTGCCGGGCGACATCGCGCACGATCCGCGGAAAGCGCCGGAACAATTGCTCCACCGGAACCATGCGAATCTTCATCACTGAGCGCTGCAGATCGTTGAGTACACGAGCCTGGAATGCCATGGCATCGGCAAAACGGCCGCGCAACGGATCCTTGGCGTAGCGCTTGCCAAATTCATTGAGCGCCTGCTGCAGCATCGACTTGCCGATAATCAACTCACCCACCAGGTTGAGAACGCTGTCGATGCGTCCAGCTTCCACTCGCAGGATGTTTTCCAGTGCCACCGGCGATAGGCCGGATGGCGGGGCCGCAACCGGGCTTTCTTCCGTAAGGCTCTCTGTCTCGGCATCCACAGCCGGGGACGAGATTGCCGTATCGGCGGGAGCGGAAGTTTTTGTTGCCACGCCCGGTTGAGCGGCAGCGGCAACGAGCGAGACACTGACATCGGCGGCAATCGTCGGAATACGGCACTTGGCGGCAATTGTTTCCGCGGGCTGGCCGCTGCCCAAAACGAATTCGACTTGCCTGGAGCCGGCCGGCGAAGTTGGCTCGGGCCGCATGACCAGGACCTGCCCGACGCTGAGGATGGCATTGTAGATGAGCTGGCGTCCGGCAATGGGCATGGTGCAGTGAGGGTCGATCTTCACCAGCACGTGATACAGCGCCAGTCCGGCGGCCTGGGCCTTGGCCATGGCCAATTTTTCGGCTTTGGTCCAGTCTTTGTTCGGCTTAAATTCTATGTTCCGCTTAAATTCTATGTTCGGCTTCAATTCTTTGTTGGGCTTCAGTTCCGGCTCCGCTTTTTCCTTGTTCTTTCCCGTCTTTCTTGCCGCCGGAGCGGCCGTCAACTGCGTGATCCGCTGGCGCAGGTCTTTGGTTGCCGGAAGTTTCCCGCCGCGCAGATAGGCGGCAATCATGGCGCCGAAAAGGTCGGCGGCGGCGAGCGCGATTTCGGCCACGGCGGCATGGGCCACGGCGCTTTCCAGCGAGAGCGCGTCCTCGAACTGATGCGCCAGTTCGCTGAGCTCGCGCAGTCCGCAGGCCGCCGAATCTCCCTTCAGCGTGTGCACGGTGCGGCGGATGGAGCGCACAATCTCTTCGACGCCGGGCTCTTCGTCACCGGGCTCTTCGTCGCCGGGATGCTGCTCCAGCTTCAGGGCGTCTTCGTTCAGCGCCTGCAGCAGTTCCTGCGAGGTCTCGGCGAACAACTCGCGCAATTCCGCTCCACGATCGTCGGGGGGATGGGTCACTCTCGCACCTCGATCCGCTGATAGGCGGTGCCGCTGTCGCGATGCACCATATGAAACTTCTCGGTCAGGCTCAGCAGGCTCTCCGCATGGCCCACAAACAAATAGCCGCCCGGATTCAGGCAGCGGTAGAATTTCTCGATCAAACGCTTCTGCTCCGCTTCGTCGAAATACATCATCACATTGCGGCAGAAGATCACATCGTTGCGCTGAGGCAGATATTCCGTCTTCAAGTTATGGAAGTCGAAGTGCACCATTTCTTTCAGGGCCTTCTTGACGGCATAGCGGTCTCCCACTTTGTCGAAGTAACGGAGGCGGAAGCTGTAATCCACTGAAGCCATCTGGCTCTCGCTGTAAATACCCTCTTGCCCGGTGCGGAGAACGGAATAGCTGATGTCGCTGGCCAGGATTTCCACCCGCCAGGGCAGAGGAATCAAGGGTTTAGGCAGCGGCGCTTCCATGGGTAAGGGATTGCGCAGGTAGTAGTAGGCCAGGGCATCGACCGCCAGCATGCCTAGCGTGTACGGCTCTTGCCCGGTGGAGCAGCCCGCGCTCCACACGCGGACCCAGTACTCCCGTCGCGCCTGCTTGTGCTTCAACAACTCCTCCAGAACGTGCTTCTGAAACAGGTCCAGTTGCGCCTTGTGGCGGAAGAAGCTGGTTTCGTTGACGGTCAGGTTCTCCAGCAGCTTGCACAGTTCCTGTTTACCCTCCGGACTGACCAGCAGCCGGTAGTAGGCGTAAAACGAATCGGCGCGGCACTCCCGCAGACGGCGCAGCAGGCGATCCTGCAGGAAATGGGTGCGGCGTTCGTCGAAGTGCATGCCGCACTCGTGATACACCAGCGCCTGCAGCAGCCGCAGTTCCGCTTCCGTCAATATGGGCGCGGGTGCCGCTCCGGGTGTCGCCATGCTCTGCCTCGTTCCCCGAACAGTGCTAAAAAAACGCCGTCTGGCTTGCTGCCTAGCGGACGGACGCTCCGCGCGCCTCAGCTTTCGCAGTCTTGCCAGTCGCGGTTGCGCCGGCGGTTTGCAGGCTGCCCGGAGCCAGCAGCTTGTTCATATCCAGAAGCACGATCAGCCGTCCTTTGACCTTGCCCAGTCCTGTCACACAATTCAGCCCGCCTTCCTGGAATGCCGAGGGCGGAGCTTCCACATCTTCGGCGGGAATCTTGAGCACTTCCGACGCCGAATCGACGATCAGTCCGGCCAGCTTGCCGGAGTGTTCCACCACCAGGATGCGGTTTTGCCTGGTCAACACGGCTTGCGGGTCGCCGAAGCGCTTGCGTAGATCCATGACCGAGACGATCTTGCCCCGCAGATTAATGACGCCTTCGAGGTAATCGGGGGCGTCGGGTACGGCGGTGATCTCCGGGACCCGCACAATCTCGTGCAGGGAAGTGATGGGCACACCGTAAGTTTCGCGGCCGACCCTAAAGCCCACGACATGAAGTTCGCGGTTCATCGGTTCCCTTAGAAATGGGCTCCGGCTGCCACGCGCCGCGACTTGTCGTCGCGATCGGCGGCGTGGGCCGCGGAATCCTCCAGCGTGAAGCGGTCCATAAAGTCGAGCAGCCCGCGCGACATTTTCGACATCTGTTCCGCCGAGGCGGCAAGTTCCGTCGAACTCGAAGTCGACTGCTGCACCAGTTCGCGCATCCGCTCCATGGCCTTCACCACAGCCTGCGCTCCCGAAGCCTGCTCTTCCACCGCCGAGTTGATTTCGTGTGTGATTTCGTTCAGCCGGGTGGTGGCGCGCGCAATCTGCGAAGAGCCATGCGACTGCTCGTTGGTGGCCGCGCCGATCTCCTGGGCAAACTTGTAGACCTCGGTGACCACATTCGAGATCTTTCGCAGAGCGGCGTTCAATTCGCCCCCCAGATCCAGGCCTTCGTTCACGATTCCGGTGGAGCGTTCCATATTCTCGACCGCCTTGCGCGCTTCCTTTTGAATGCTCTGGATCAGTTCGGAGATTTCCTTGGTGGACTGGGCCGATTTTTCCGCCAGCTTGCGCACTTCGTCGGCCACCACCGCGAAGCCCAGGCCGTGTTCGCCGGCGCGCGCCGCCTCGATGGCTGCGTTCAGGGCGAGCAGGTTGGTTTGCTCGGCCAGGTCGTCGATGACTTCGATGATTTTTCCGATGTCGTCGGCGCGTTGTCCCAGAGCGCCGATGATTTCTCCGGAAGCGGTGATGGTCACGTTGATCTTGTTCAGGCCGTCAGTGGCTTTCTCCATGGTGGAAATGCCGCTGTGCACTTCTTCGCGCGAGCGGTTGGAGATGTCGAGCAGAACTTTGGCGGTATCGGCCACGCGCTGGATCGACGCCACCATCTGGTCGATCGAAGCCGAAGTCTCGCTGACGCTGGAGGCTTGCACCTGCGTGCTTTTCACCATGTTCTGCACATTCACGCTCATCTCGTGCATGGTGCTGGTGACTTCATCGATGGCGGAGGAAGTCTGCAGGCCGATCTTGGCGGAATCGTCCGACGCATTGGCCACCTGCCCGCTGGCGCTGGCTACCTGCGACGAAGCGTCGCGCACGCTGCGCACCAGCCGGCCCAGACCCACCACCATGCGCGCGAAGGCGTTGCCCAGCGTGTCGTGGGTGGAGCGCGGCTTTACTTCCACGGTCAGGTCGCCGCCCGCGATCGACTCCGAGACTCCCGCCATTTCCTTCAGGTAGGTGACCATCTTGGTGAAGGTGCGCGCCAGTTCTCCGATTTCGTCGTCCCGGTTTACGTCGATGCTGTGTTCCAGATCGCCGCTGTTGCCGATTTGCCGCGCCACCGTCATCAGGTTGGTCAGCGGCTCGGTGATGGACTTGGCGGTGCGGAAGGCAATCACTCCACCCAGGCCCAGCGCGACCAAGGTGCTCACGATCGAGGCCAGGATGGTCAAGGCGCTGGCGGTCTCATCCGACTTGCGCCGGGCATCGACCAGCTTGCGATTTTCCACGTCCGCCACATCCAGCGCGTCGGTGGAGTTCTTCACCCACGACGAAGCGTCTTTCTGCAGGTAATAGATCTGCAGCTCGGCCACGGTGGCGTTGCCCGAGTCCACATCCTTGCGTTTGTCGATCAACGGCTGCGCGAATTCCTTGCCCCACGACTGCTCCAGTTGCTGAACTTTACTGAGCGCCGATTTCTCCTGATCGGAGTTGGCCAGGGCCTTGCCTTCGTCCAGCTTGGCGTCGAGCGAGTGCAGCCCGTCGTTCATGCGGTCGACTTCACGGGTGTCGCCGCTGAGCAGGTAGTTGCTCAGGTACAGCCGGTTTTGCATCATCTGAAAGCGCGCGGCATCGGTGGTATCGGCCAGTTGCAGCGAAGCCGCGGCCGCGGCCTTGGCGGCATGCTCCCGCTGCACCGCCAGCAGGTTGACGATGAACAGGACCACCACCGCCAACAGAATCATTCCGAAGTTCTTGTACAGCTTCTTGCGAATCGTCATGCCGTTTTGCTCCTTCAGGGCCGCTCCGGCCACCGCTCCACGCTTGCCGCTATTGATGAGGCTCGAACTTGAACTCCACCACCCCGCTGCTCTCCGCCGCGGCTGGTTCAAAGCGCCACTTCTTCACCGCTTCCACCGCCGCCGCCGCCAATACCGGATGCCCGCCCACGACTTTAGCTTCCTTTACCGTGCCATTCGGCAATACCACGACCTCCACCTTCACCGTGCCGCTGAGGCCCATTCTTCTTGCCAAGTCGGGGTAGGTCGCCTGCACCTTGCTCTTGGCGCGGCGCACGAGTTCGTCCTGAGCCTGCTGCGCCCTCGACGGTACGACGCCCATCCCTGCCACCGTCGCCAGCACAGCGAACCATGCTCCTACCTTCCGCAAAGACACAGGTCCCCCCTCCTCGACAAGTGTTCCTGGCACTCCGTCTCAAGCAACACCCGTACCACCGGTCCGTTTTCGAGAAAACCAAAGTCACTCTAGTGATCTATCTGCAAAATCAAGACTTAGCTTGAGTCTTCCGGCATGTACGGGGACGCCGCCGGGTTAGCACCGTCTCATGCGTTTGTCTGTGCGGCCGCCACTTCTCAAACTGAGATCTAGAACTGCCGCGTTTCACAGTTGGGCACCCCGGTCCCCCATTTTCCTTGACTCAAAATGAGATGGCACTGTACTTTTCCCTTAGATTCAAGCACTTGGGAGTCTCACAAATCTGCTGTCCCGGCGTGGTGGCGCTCTGAGCATGGGCGGAGGCAAATCGATGCTGTCTCCGGAAACCGGTCGGCGACCGGGCTCGGACGAGGCCTTTCAAAGCCTGCTGCTGCAGATTGCTGCCCGGGCCTCCGAACGGACCGAAAGCAGTTCTCTGATTCAGTTCTTCTGCCGCACTACGCGCGAATTTTTCCAGGTCAGCGGCGTTTATTTCTGGCGCTGCGCGGGCGACGAACTGGTGGGTGAAGAGGCCGACGGAAAAATGGCGGAGCGCTTCCGCAATCTGCGCTTGCATCCCCAGCACAGCGCGGTGACCGCCGAGGCCGTGCGGCAACGCCGCACGCTGTTCGTAAACCATTTGGATTCTGCCACCTACCCCGCAGCGGCCGAATTTCAGGCGCGCTCCTTGATGTCTGCTCCCCTTGTAGTTTTCAACCAGGTCATTGGGGCCGCCAGCTTTCTGCACGACTCCGAGGCAGCCTTCTTCAATGACGATTTGGCGGCCAAAGCCACCATCCTGGCCGGCCAACTGGGCAGCCTGCTCGAAGCGACCCGTATCGGCGAGGCCTCGCGGGAAGAGCATCGCCGCGCCGAAATTCTGGCCGACGTCGCACAGGTTCTGCATGGCACGCCGGACGGAGATTCCGTTATCGAAGCCTTGGCCGACCGCATCCGCCTGTTGCTGCGCACCCAGTTGGTGTGCGTCCTGGTTCGCCAGCAGGGACCGTTCGAATTGCGCGCCGTGGCCGCCGAAACCCCGCAGCTTGCCCACTCGGTGCGGGCCCGCCACGACCGCCAGACTGTGCGCTTTGCAGCCGATCTGGCGCAACGTGCCGTCTCCGCCGGGGAGGCTGTCGCCATCTCTTTGAGCGGCGATCTGCATTCCCTGGCCGGGCTGGTTTCTCCCGGTATGTTGATTGCCGCGCCCTTCCGGACTTCGCGAAGCCAGGGAGCCATTCTGGTTTACCCGCGCGAGGAGGGCACCTTTACCCCGGAAGAAAAATCTCTGGTCTCCGCGATTGCCGGCTTCGGCGCGGTTGCGCTGGCCCACGCCGAACTCAGCGCCACCGCTCAGGCTCAGGCTCACGAACTGCACAAATTGCTGGAGATATCTTCCGAGCTGAATTCCAGCGGAGACCTGGAACACTTTCTGCGCGCCTTTGTGGTGCGCGCGGTCGACTTCTTGGGATTCGGCCGCTGCTTCATCGCCTTACTGGAAGAGGACCAGTTTCGCGTTCGCTATGCGGTCACACCAAACGGACCCGAGCAGGTCAACACCGTATTTCCCGAAGGCATCGCAACCCGCACCCTGAGGGCAAAAGAGGTTTTCTGGTCCGACGATCTCAACCAATTGCCGGGCGCCAATCTCGACGCGATCGCGCAGTTTCAGGCCCGGCAGTTGCTGTCGGTGCCCCTGCTCAGCGCTGACGGTCAGGTTCTGGGGATGTTCGGAGTGATCGATCGCCTCGACAACACCGGCATTTCCCAGGAAGACATCCGCCGGGCGCGGGTTTTGGCGGGCCAGGTTTCCGTAGTGCTCGAAGTTGCCCACAGCCTGCATCAATCCCGGCAACATCGCCGCCGCTCGGAAATCCTCATTCAACTGGCCCGCGAAATCGGTGGCGTACTGCAGGTTCCAGATTTCGCCCGCAAATTCATTCAACTTGCCGTGGGGCTCACCGGCGCGCGGGGCGGGGCGTTCGCTCTTTTTCACGAGGGACGGTTCCAGTCGGTTGCGCTGCATCCCTTGCCTGCTCTCTCTGCGCCTGCCCTCGAATCGGACGACACCTTCCCGCCCAATCGGCTTACGGACGGAAGCCAAGCGGGACCAGAGCAAGAAGAACAGCAAGAACAAAAGCAATCTGCGGAGACGGCCGACCATGCCTTCGACAGATCCAGTGCCGGCAGTGACCTCCAGGTCCCGGAGCAAGTCCTGCACCGGTGGCTTGGCCAGGCCTTCGCGGAATTGGCGGCCAAACATCCTGAGGCCATCGTCGCCGGCGATGCCGCCGCTCTGCTGGGCACGCAGATGGCCTCAGTTCTGGCATGGAAGGACTGCGTGATTGCGCGCGTGCCTGCTCCCAATGGCGATCTGGCCGGCTTGCTCTGTTTTTCCGGGCTTTCCCAGCCTTTGACCCAGGACGACCGCAATCTGCTGGAGGCCGTCGCCGGCCACGCTGCAATGGCGCTGGAAAGCTCCCGCATGTTCACTCGCACCGAGCAGGCCAACCGGCACTGGCTGGAAATCTTCGACGCCATAACGGACTTCATCGTAGTGCACGATGAAACCGACAAGGTCTTGCGCGTGAACCGGTCTTTAGCCGCCATGATTGGGATTGCCGCCAGCGAACTGGTCGGGGTCAATATGCGCGCTCTGCTGACCACCGCCGGCGACGCCGCGCCCTACTCCTGTCCCTTCTGCCGCGCTCTCGGCGAAGACGGCGATGAGTTCGTTCATCCCGCGCTCGACCGCTCGTTTCTGGTTTCTACTTCGCGGGTGCACGGCCCTTCCGGCGACGGCCTGCAGACCATCCACGTGCTGAAGGACATTACCGACCGCCGGGAGGCCGAGCGTCAATATCGCGAATTATTCGACAACATCCAGGAAGGACTGTTCTTCAGCACGCCCGAGGGCCGGTTCATCGAGGTCAACGATGCTCTGGTGCAGATGCTGGGTTACTCCAGCCGCGACGAGTTGCTGCAGCTTGACATCCCCGCAGAGATCTATTTTTCACCCGACCACCGTCTGCTGCACGCCAAGGCCATGGAGGAAACCGGCGTCTTGCGGAACTTCGAGGCCACCTTGCGGCGCAAGAACGGTGCGCCCATCTATGTGCTCATCAACGCTTTCGGCCTGTACGACAATCTCGGGAACCTTTTGCAGGTGCGCGGCCTGATGCTGGATGTCACCGGCTTGCACATCTACCAGTCGGAACTGCAGCGGGAGCGCGATTTCTCGGGAAAAATTCTTAACAACACCCAAAGTCTGATTCTGGTCGCCGATACTGTCGGCCTGATCAGCTACGCCAATCGCCGCTGGCGGGATTCCGGCTTCGAACAACGGGCGCTGCTGGGCCGCCCTTTGCTCGAACTCGCTGCCCCTGGTTTTGTTCGTCCTCTGGCGGATGCGTTTCAATCCACCCTGCGGGGCGCGCCCGTCGACAACCTGGAATTGCAGCTGGTGCGCGGCCAGGGTGGTACCGGCCAGTTCTCCGTCAATCTTAGCCCCATGCGCGACGAGCAGGGCAACATCAACAGCATTGTTGTATTGATGACCGACATTACCGACTCCACCGTGCTGCGCGACAAGCTGATCCACGCGGAAAAGATGGCGGCCGTGGGACACCTGGTCTCCGGCGTGGCTCACGAAGTCAACAATCCGCTGACTGCGATCCTCGGCTTTGCCGATTTGCTCATGGAAAATCCCGATCTGCCGGAGAGCGCGCGCAAGGATCTGCGTGTGATTCTGCAGGAGGCGCAGCGCACCAAGCAGATCGTGCAGAATCTGCTCAGCTTCGCCCGGCAAATGCCGCCCCAGCGCAATCCGGTGCAACTCAACACCATCCTTCGCCGCACCATCCAGTTGCGCTCTTACGACTTCACCAGCCACGGCGTCGAGGTGATCGAACACCTCGACGAAGAATTGCCCGACGTAATGGGCGACGCTCATCAGCTGCAACAGGTCTTTCTCAACATCCTCAACAACGCTTATGACGCCGTGCACGAAGTCGGCCGTCCGGCGCGCATCGAGATCATGAGCACCAAAGCCGGCAACGCGGTGGAAGTTTCCTTCCGCGATAACGGCCCGGGCATCTCCAATCCGGACCGCATTTTCGATCCTTTCTTTACCACCAAAGAGGTCGGCAAAGGGACCGGCCTTGGTTTGAGCATTTGTTACGGCATCGTCCGGGAGCACGGCGGTGAAATTCTCTGCCACAACAACAGCGACGGCCAGGGCGCCACTTTTGTGGTGCGCTTGCCCGCGGCGGCGCACACCGCCTCTGTCGGCGTGGCCGCAGGAGTCATACCAAAATGAACACTCAAGCTGTCAGATCCTTTTCCATCCCCGTGCTGCTCATCGAGGACGATCCTGCCGTCATGGCCTATGTGCAGAGGACGCTCGAGCGCAGCGGTTATCCCGTGGTTTGCTGCGAGTCCGGCGTCGATGCCCTGCGCCTGCTCGAGACCGGCGACTTCCTCGGCGTCGTCTCCGACATGCGCACGCCCGGCGGCGTCGATGGCGCTCAGGTCCATGCCTGGATCGCCAGCCATCGTCCCGAACTGGTTTCCCGGATCGTGTTTATCACCGGCGACATCGCCAACGAAGAAACCGTCGCCACCTTGCGCGAAACCGGCGCTCCCTGCGTGGAGAAACCTTTTCGCGTGCAGCAGTTCATCGATGTCGTCACCAAAACCCTGGGGAAAGCGCCGTGACTAATTCTCTGACCAAGAAGGAAGATCTTCGCATCCGCCTGTTAATCGTGGACGACGAGCAGAGCATTCGCCGCCTGTGCGTCACCGTCGGCGAAGCTCTGGGTTTTGTCTGCCTCGAAGCCGATAGCGGCGAATCCGCCTTGACCCTGCTCGAAGAGCAGCCCGTGCACATGATCCTCAGCGACATGGTCATGCCCCACATGTCGGGCCTGGAATTCCTGGAAAGAGTGAAAAAGATTTTGCCGCGCACCGAAGTCGCGCTCATGACCGGCCACGGCTCCATTGAGACCGCGGTCCAGGCCATGAAGCTGGGCGCCTACGACTACATCACCAAACCCTTTTCGCCGCTGGAAGAGCTGCGGCTGTTTCTGCGCCGCATGGCGGAAAAAGTTCGCCTGGTCGAAGAGAACGAATTTCTGCGCCAGCGCATCGATTCGGAAACCGCGGTCCACGGCATCGTCGGCTCCTCGGCCAAAATCCAGGAAGTGTTGCGCCTGGCCTCGCGGTTAAAAGATACGCGGACACCGGTGCTCATCTCCGGCGAGAGCGGTACCGGCAAAGAGCTGGTGGCGCGCGCCATTCACTTCCGCGGCGTTTTCGCCGGACGCCCTTTCGTGGCCGTCGACTGCGGCTCGCTCGTCCCCACGCTGATCGAGAGCGAACTGTTTGGTTACGAAAAAGGCGCGTTCACCGGCGCCTTACGATCGAAACAAGGATTGTTCCAATCGGCCGACGGCGGCTCGGTTTTTCTCGACGAAATCGGCGAGCTGCCTCTGGAGTTGCAGGCCAAACTGTTGCGCGTGCTGCAGGAAAAAGAAGTGCGTCCCGTAGGCAGCAATCAACGCATTAAAGTGGATGTGCGCATCATCGCCGCCACCAATCGCGATCTTGAATCCGCATATAAAAACGGCACTTTCCGCAAGGATCTTTATTTCCGCCTGAACGTGGTCACGGTACATGTTCCCGCCTTGCGGGAACGCCGCAGCGACATTCCCGTGCTGGTGCATTGGTTTCTCGACCGCTATGCTCCAGGCTCCGATCTGCACGTTTCTCACTCCGCCATGCGGGCGCTGTTGCAATACGATTGGCCGGGCAACGTGCGCGAGCTGGAAAACTGCGTGGAGCGCGCGGTCGCGCTGGGCAACGGAGAAATCATCGACCTCGGCGATCTGCCTCCGTCCATCGCCGCTGCGGATTTGCCGGGAGCTATTGCTTCGGGTTCGGCTTCCAGCCTGGCTTCTGAGTTTTCCGGGGATGTCGCCTCTGCCGGATCTCGTTCCATCGCAGCTCCGCTTTCCACCACCGACCTCGAAGATATCGAGCGCGCCACCATTCAACGCGTGTTCGAGCAGGTGAAAGGCGACAAAGCTCTCGCCGGCCGCATGTTGGGCATCAGCCGCGCCACGCTCTACCGCAAACTGAAGCGCTACAATATCAGCGGCGGAGCCGCGTCGGCGTCGTCGAGCCAGGCGCTGCAGTAACGCGCCCTTTTGCCGATCTGTAAAGATTTTGGCCGTCGATAAAGGTGACAGCCCGTTTTATAGCGGGTTCAGCGAAAGGTGTTGAGGAGGGTGCCACGGAAATAAATAACCCCGACCGAGGCCCTTGCGAGCATGTCGGGCGGGGAGCAATTAGGTGGTTAGATTACCAAAGTCGCAAGAAGATGCAAGCGGAGGTAGTGCGCTGTTTTGAATTTCAGAGATACTTCTTGAATCCGACCGGAATCGCCTTCGATTGCTTCGCCGCCGAAACTATCTTTGCAAGTGTCTCCGGGCTTAGACTTGGCTGGAGTCGAACTCTAGTCCCGACAAGAGCTTCGATCATCTGGCACTGCGCTGGGGTTATTTTTAAAGCATCAGCAAAGGCTACAAAGCATTCCTTTTTGATCCAAGGATGCTCGCCCTTGGCAAGGGTGCATTCCTCTCCGGCTCTAAATTGGTCTCCTGTTATGTTTGCGATAAGGAACGTTCCCCCGTGCGCCTGAGGGTCAGAAATCACAAAGAACAAATGATCCACATGAAAATTAGGCGGGACTGACATCAAGAAGGCATCGCCGAGTTTCATGCCAAACGCGGCCTTTCAGCGAATGCCTAATAAACTTCTGGTTTGATTATACGTGCGGTTCGATTCCTCGATGACCTCAATTTCTTCTTGCGTTCTGCCAGCGTTTCGGAGAATCACATCTGGATCAATCGGAACCGAGCTTCCTTGCGGGTCCTGCCACTCAGGGCAGGTATCATGTAGCCAACGCGCAACTTCCCAAGGCGCAAAATTGTTGATCTGTTTTCGCGCTTCCTCCAACCGTTCCATTTCGCGCTCGGAGAGCAATCCGACATCAACAGACACGAGCGGATGGATTGAATGATTGACGCGCTCACTGAAAACCGTATCCCATTCACGTTGATGTTCTCTTGGCGCTATTCCCTTGAACAGATTGTAAACTTCGCTGAGGACGGGGCCTTTTGGCATTGACACAAAAGAATCTCCGGTGATCGTTTTGCCCCATCGAATGAGAGATTCTTTGTCAGCAAGATAAAGCATTTTCAGCCCAAGAAACATATCGAGCTGGCCGCCCTGTTGTTCCGTCAAGAAGGCTACGGCGGCGATTGTTTTCTGAATATCAAATTCAAGCTGCATAGTTTGTTCGCCTTTTATTCCCTCTTGCGTTACGCCGTGCTTTATGTTAACAGAGTTTGATTTTTGGCGAAAGTAGCACTTCGGTACACACCCCTAGGCAGCTTGTGGCACTTCCTGCATTTCCATCAATCGCACCAATTCTTCCACCGTCCAAATATGGTTGGTTAACCCCGTCTCCATTGCGGGCGTCACGCGGAGCGTCTGGTGGGCACGGCAGAAATTGTAAATACGCATTATAGATTGCAACCATGTGGCAGTGATTCTCAAACTTCTTTGAGAACGCATTCGTTAACCGCGTGAAGCGCCGGACGCCCATTCGTAGATTCAGGTTTTGCGGCTCCACATAGCTAGTCGAGATGTGATCCCGCAAGCGCAAACTTGGAACACCCCAGGATATATCCCGGTAGTCGGAAGGGCACATCACGCCGCGGCCCCGGAATCAGTCGCGGTAAGGCGCCAGCGCGCGGCGCCCACCGTTGAGACTACCGTCTCACCCTGAGACGGATGTCTCGCCTGCGTCCTCTGCACCGTGTCTGCTCCGCTTCTAACTCACTGAAAACTCTAGCGCCCGAGTGCTAGTCCTTCGGTTCCGCACTATGGTTCCTGCCGTGCTCTGTTTCTTCCCGAAACCGCGGATCTGAAGGCTCCCCGATGCTCTTCCTAACCGGGAAGAGGGGGAGCCGGGCCGCGTTTCATCCGAAGTGACAGTGCTCGTATAGGAAAAAGGTCAACATCGTTTTGGCGCAAGAAGCTACAGCCACGGCGCGCGGGGCGCAGAACGGTTCGGTCGCCGGACTGGCGCGGTTTTTTCCCGAGGCCACGCCGGTGCGCATTCCGGTGCAGTTTGTTCGCAGCGGAGGCCACGCCGGCAACCGTCCGGGAGATTTCAGCGAAAGCACCGTCATCGAATTTGGCACCGCTCGCGAGGTGCTGTTTGCCTGTGCCACGCCGCTCGAGTTTGCCGACGTTTTGCGCCTGCGCAACTCCGATGGCTCGCTCGATACCGAAGCATCCGTTGTAGCCGTGCAATATCATCCCGATAAAACCGTTGTTGCAGCACGCTTTCTAAAGGCAGTTCCCAACTGGATCGTGAAACCATGACCCCATCGCCCCAGCCGCCATCGCAGGGCCCAACTCCTGTGAAAGATCTTGCGGCCTTGTGGACCGAGGCCCGCCGTCTGTATCCCATTTACGCCGAAGTGGCGCGCGAGTTTGTCATCGACGCGCCCGCCTGCGCCGATCTCGAAGCGGGAGTGGAAGCTCCCGGAGCGGAATCGGTGGAGCAGGCCAGCCAGTGGCTCAACACTATGGACGAGCGCATTCGCGTCCACCAGTTGCGCCAGTTTTTGCAGACCAGTCAGCTGGTCGATCGCGATGGACTGCTTGCCCTGCTGCATCACCTGCTGGGCAAGACCGCGAAAGACGATTCGGTACGCGACAAGGTAGATTTTCTGCTGGTGCAGTATTTCAGTGAAGACGCGCCGGCGCAGCTCGACGACAACACTGTGGACCTCGCCTACGTGGCGCAGGCTCTGGAGCCGGTTCTCGGACCGGTGGATCTGAAAGCGCCGGTCTGGCTGAACGCTCTGGACCGTGCGCTCGACGCGGCCCGCCGCTGTCGCACGCTCGACGAGCTTCTGAACGGCGGCGTCCTCGATCAAGGACGAAAAGCCAAGAGTCAGGCCGGCGATCTGTTTTACCTGCCGGTGGCGCTGGTGGCCTTTACCCGCTTCGGATACCTCATGCGGCGCGTTTTCTTCCGCCTCATGCACAACGACCTCAACGACATTCTCGACGGCCTGACCACGCTCGAGGAAAAGGGCGTGGCTACGGTCGATTGCCGGCGCGCGCAATTCTCGGCACAGGAGCCGATTCTGCGCCTGCGCCTGATCTGCCAGTCGTGGAAAGTAATGTTTCAGGCGGAATACTCCTCCGGACAGCCGCTGCGTTTGCTGGTAGATCTGCGCAGTTCGGTGGACCATGCTCTGGGCCGCATTTCGGGGGCGGAGTCGAAATCGAAAACCTCAAAGCCGGTACCCGCCAAAGCGGCCGCCGCAGCCGCCGGAGCGGCTAGCGGGAGATCCGTGCAGCCGGCCGCTTCGGCAGCGCCAGCATCCGCGCCGGCCGCCAGGAACAAATTCACACCGGGGAAGGCAGAGGCCCCCGAATTTGAAGTTTCCGCCGGTTCACAGGATTGGAGTCCCGGTTCTGGCGAGCCGGGGAAGAACCATTAGACGCACTCGCCCAATACGAAGCTGAATGAATCCGCCGAGGCGTGTGAAAAAATCCGCCGGCGGAGCAACTAAAACGGAAGAATCAAAGCGGAAGAATCAAAAAGGAAGCTTTTGCCAGTGGATCATCCCACGGTACTCATCATCTCCGACGACGCAGAATTCTCCCGCTGTGTGACCGGGCGCTGGCAGACCGGGCGCAACCTGCCGACATTCACCCTGCTCAGCGGCGATCTGTGGCCGCGCAGTGTCGACTCCTTCGATATCGCCATCGTAGGCTCCCTGCGGCGCGAACTGCTCTCCGTGATTCTTGAGCCTCTGCACTCCACCGCGCAGCCATTGTTTTGCGTCTGTGAAGACGCTGCCACGGCTCAACTGGTCCGGCAACGCTGGCCGCGCACTTCAGCATTGTGCCGCGACGAGAACTGGCTCGACATTCTGATTCCGGCGGCCGTTGAAGCGGTGCACCGCTCCCGCGCCGAAGCCCGCGCCCGCGCCGCCGAACAGGCTTGCGTCACGCTGGAGCGCCAGGCCACCCTGGGCCGCTACATGATCGAGATGCGCCACGGCCTGAACAACGCGCTCACTTCGGTGCTGGGCAATTCCGATCTGCTGCTGCTGGAGCCGGGCAGCCTTTCCGCTGGGGCCAGGGCGCAGATTGAAACCGTTCGCAACATGGCGCTGCGCATTCATGAAGTGCTGCAGCGTTTTTCGTCGCTGGAGAAAGAAATGAACGTTGTCGCGCAGCAGGCCGAGCGGGATAACGGCAAGGTCTGCTACGCGGCCGCCGCCGGCGACTGAAACGAAACTGAGAACTAAGAACCGAGAACTGAAGTCCTCCCCCGGCAAGACGCTGATCCCACCTGATCGGCGGCTTAGCCATCGTTGCTTGCGGCCGGTTTGCCGCAGGCTGTTTGCCGCAATCTGGGGAAGGCCTCATGCACAAGTTCATCGCCGCCAGCACCATCCTCGAGCACGAGCTTTCTGAGCTTCGCCTGCTGGTTGAGCGCCAGGCCGGAATTGTCCTCGATTGCCCCAACAGTGCTCTGACCGCCCAGGTTGGCGAATGTCTCGAGAGTCAGAAACTCAATTCCGCCGCCCACTTGCTCGACCGTCTTCGCGACTCCGATCAGGATCCCAGCACTCTGGCGCAACTGCTCGACGGCCTCATCAACAACAGCACGGGTTTCTTCCGCCATCCCGGAGCGCTGCAGGCCCTGACCGGGCAAGCATTGCCCCAGCTCTATGCCCGCAAATCCGCGGACGGACCCACGCCGCTTCGCATTTGGAGCGCGGGCTGCTCCACCGGCGAGGAAACCTATTCCATCGCCATGGCGATTTGCGCGGCGATCTCCGGCAACGGCGGCTCAGGCAATAGCTCTGTGAATGGAAGCTCCGCTTCCGCACAAAAAAATGGCGGCCGCAACGGCGGCGTCAGAGAAAACTCGTTAGCTGCATCGTCGCTGACTGGGTCATCGCTGCTTGGATCGTCGCTGTTGGGATCGTCTGCGTCCGGATCGTCGCAGGCCAGCCCGACCTACCCCGTGGGATGGCCTATTCACATCGTGGGCAGCGACTTGCTTCCTTCGAACATTCAAGCGGCTGAGCGCGGACTGTATCCGCAATCGGCGCTGTTCGGCCTGCCTCCGGCCAGCATTCGCACCTATTTTTCGCGGATTGGCTCGGCCAGTTCGGCAGCCGGCGCGCCCGGCAATGGCGCGCACAACAATTTGCCGGCCAACCTGGCGAGCTCAGAAAATCGAAACGAATCGTATCGAAACTCAGCAGATGCAACGTCCGCACACGCAAGGACCGCGGATCGAAACGCAAGCGATGGCGCTTCCGCCGAATCGCAAGAGGGCTCCAGCGTGCGGCTTCAGAATTCGGCCCCACCCTCGTGTCATCTGCTGGTGAAGCCGCGCCTGCGCAGCCTGGTGACCTTTAATGTGATGAACCTCGCGCGCCCCGGCTATATTGGCCGCTTCGACTGCATCTTCTGCATGGACGTGCTGCCGCACTTCTCGCGCGCGCAGCGCGTCGCGCTGCTCGAGCGCCTGCATCTTTATCTTGAGCCCGGCGGCTATCTTTTCTTGAGCCAAACCGAAAAGCTCATCGCGCCCAACCTCAACTTTCGCAGCGAAACATTCGATGGCTACACCTTCCACCGCAAGCCCGTAGCCGCCAGCGCGGCCTATGGACGTTGAGCCGAAGAAGTGTTCCCATAGGAACACTTTGTCCACAGTCGAGATTCCTTTCAAATCATTGATAAAGAAACAAGATAGTTATGAAATGCACCATTTCTTCAGCAATTGTCTAGTTTGTCTATTTAGGATAATTAGCCATGAAGACCGTATCCGCAACAGAGGCAAAACAGCGCCTAGCCGCGCTGCTCGATGCGGCCCAGCGCGAGCCGGTGCTTATTCGCCGACAAAAGCGGGACGTTGCCGTGATCATGTCGGCGGAAGAATATGAGCGGATTCGCAGAATCAATATCGACGAACTGGAACGAACGATGGACCGCATCGGCGCTCAAGCGGCAGCGCGGGGCATGACTGAGGAGATTCTCGCCGACATTCTCAAGGACTGATGCTCAACGATTTGATAGTCAACGAATGATGCGCTGTGTCATCGACACTAACGTGTTCGTCAGCGCCGCCGTGTTTTCGCCTTCCGTTCCGCGTCAGGCTGTGAGCAAAGCACTGAGGGGCGACCTCGTGCTGTGTTCCGAGAACACCATGGACGAGCTGAAGGAAGTTCTATTCCGCTCAAAGTTTGATCGCTATGTCAGCCGGGAGGAGCGCATTCTGTTCTTAGCTCAACTCGGAAGCGTAGCCGAGTTCGTGCCTATCATCCAAGTCATCCGCGAGTGCCGCGATTCGAACGATGACAAGTTTCTGGAAGTCGCGCTGAATGGCAGGGCTGATGCGATCATTACTGGCGGTGCGGACTTGCTGGAGATGCATCCGCGGCGCGAGATCGCCATCCGATCGCCAGCGGAATATCTAGGGCGGTGAACGAAGAGCGCAGGGTTCTTTGCCCTTCCCACTCTCACGCCAGCGCTACGCCCGCTTTCCTGCAGGCGCGGATCAGGTCTTCATCCAGGGTAGACAGCGGCAGGCCGTTGGCTTTGGCGAGATCAAGATAAGCCGCGTCATAAGCGGTCAAGCCGTGCTCGCGGCTAAGAGACTGGATCCGCTCGAATACGGCATCCGCCTGTAATTCCTGCAGCACAATCGGAAGCGCTTCGAGGTTTGTAAGGAAGGTACGGATGAGGTCAGCCGAAATCCTCTTGCGCTTTTCGCCGACCAGCAGGGCGTTCAGCACTTCGTGCGGCCAGAACGAAGGCGCCAGGGCCGAGTCGCCCAGCTTGAACCTGCGAGCGATTCTTTGAGCCAGAGCCGCGTTCTCGTCGGGGAAGCACCAGGTTAGAACAACCGACGCATCCACAACAAACCGGCTCACCGGCGGCCTTCGTTGATCAGGTCTTTGATCTTGAGCCCGCGCAGCGACAGGTTATGCCGTTTGCCGAAGGTTGCCAGTCGCTCGGCCGCGTCCGCGACGGAGCTCTTTCCATCGAGTTTCCCCATGCGCTCTTTCAGTAGTTCTCCCAGCAGGCGGGAAACGCTGGTATCGCGCCTGGCAGCCTCGATTCGGGCCCATTGCGCGACGTCTTCCTCGAGCGTGACGGTTACGTTGCGGAGGCGATGGGCTGTAGGCACGAAAATAGTGTAACACGAAAATCCTGTATCTTGCAATAATGGTGACATCGGCGGAAGCTCGTTGCACTTCAGCCGGATGTTGCGCGCGAGTGCCGTGATCTGAAAGACGATTAAGTTCCTGGAAGTAGCGTTGAACGGGAGAGCGGATGTGATTATTACAGGCGATGCGGATCTGCTGGAGATGCATCCGTGGCGAGGGATTGCGATTTTGTCGCCAGCCAGATATCTGACACGCTAAGACATATCAGAGCAACTTCGGGCCAAGATCTTTTTGCCAGAACTCGACTACTCTGCTGGCCAGGACCTCAATTCCAATCTCCCCTCCTAATTCCCGTTCCGCTTCGCCGGAAAGCTCGATGAAGAGATGACCTACATCGAAAGCTGCTGAGTCAAACGCGCCGAACTGGAATGCGCCTCCAACGACTTTCATATCCTTCACTTCCTTCTGTCGACGGGTGAAATGTTTTGCGTTGTTTGCCAGTTCCCGACAAACAGTCAAAAGGGGGCAACGCTCGACTCGACGGTTCCCATGACGCTCGACCCAGTCACAGAGGTGATTAGCCACGATGATAAAGTCCATAGCAGCGTATCGATCCCCCGGCGCTGCAACGACGCGGTGGTAGTCGTGCTGTAGCTTTTGAAAAAGATCTTTCGGTGTATCAAGATCGAAGAAGCCGCCCTGCGTCATATGTGATTACCTCCTGTTGATTTTGACTCCGGCGAAAAACAGAATCTCTGGTCTAATCTCTGTATAACCCTCCACGGGGGGCGACCTCGCCTCTGATCGCGTAAAAGTCGAGCTTGCGGCCGTCGGCCAAATGAAGTGTCAAGACTTCATCGAAGCCCGCTTCTATGCGCTCACCGACGACGAGCTTTGTATTCTGAAAAGTCGGGTATCTGATTTCCTCACCCGAGATGAACTGCGACTCGCCGTAGTTCTGGTGGACGGTAACGGTGTATCTCACGGCCTTAATAAGCCGTTCACCCAAGCACACGTTTCCGTGCCCTGCTACTCGTTCAATGATGGTTGGTGCTGAGTCGCCCATGCCTGTTAACGTTGACTGAACGCAAAGGCACGAGTCAAGGACAAGTATTAAATTTCGATAGCGAATTCCCGATGTGGGAGAAACTCTGGAATTGATGGATAAAAAGCGAGCCATCAATTTCCTACGCGAACAAAAACTCCTTGGTCCTCAACTCCTTAATTGTGTCCCTCAACTTCGCCGCCTTCTCGAACTCGAACCGCTTGGCCGCTTCGCGCATGTCGCTTTCGAGCTTGGCGACGTAATCATTCACATCCTGCTGCGAAGCAAACTCCGGCATGCCTTCGGCTTCGCCGCCGGTCAGGTCGGCGTAGTCGGCGGCTACGATTCCGGCCAGCGTCATGTCGAGCGGGCGCACAATCGATTCCGGCGTGATCCCATTTTCTTCGTTGTATGCGGTCTGGATCGCGCGGCGCCGCAAAGTTTCATCCATGGCGCGCTTCATCGAGTCGGTCATGCGGTCGGCGTAGAGAATTGCGCGGCCGTGCAGATGCCGCGCGCAGCGCCCGATGGTTTGAATCAACGATCCCTGCGACCGCAGAAAGCCTTCTTTATCCGCATCGAGAATCGCCACGAGCGATACTTCAGGCAAATCGAGACCCTCGCGCAGGAGATTGATGCCGATCAATACATCGAACTCGCCCTTGCGCAGGTCGCGCAGAATCTTTACCCGCTCTAGAGTTTCGATTTCCGAGTGCATGTAGCGGCACTTCACGCCCACCTCGGCGTAGTATTCGGCCAGGTCCTCGGACATGCGCTTGGTCAAGGTGGTCACCAGCACACGTTCACCCTTTTCCACACGCGCGCGAATCTCGTGCAGCAGGTCGTCAATCTGTCCTTTTACCGGACGCACTTCGACTTCGGGATCGATCAGGCCCGTCGGCCGGATAATCTGCTCGACCACTACGCCCGCCGATTTGGTCAGCTCGTACGGCCCCGGCGTCGCCGAAACATAAACCAACTGGTTGGTGCGATGTTCGAACTCCTGGAAGGTGAGCGGACGGTTATCCAGCGCCGAGGGCATGCGGAAGCCGTACTCCACCAGAGTTTCTTTGCGCGAGCGATCGCCGGCATACATGCCGCGCAACTGCGGCACGGTCTGGTGCGACTCGTCGATGAACATCAGAAAGTCGCGGGGAAAATAATCCAGCAGCGTGGGCGGAGGCTCGCCCGGCATGCGTCCGGTAAAATGCCGCGAATAATTTTCAATGCCATGGCAATAGCCCATAGCTTTAATCATTTCCAGATCGAACATGGTGCGCTGATGAATGCGCTGCGCCTCCACCAGCCGCCCTTGTTTTTCCAGTTCCACTTCCCACCACGCCAGCTCTTTCCTGATCGAATCCACCGCCGACGCGCGCGTTTCTTCTTTCATCACGTAATGCGTCTTGGGATAAATCGGCAGCCGCACATACTTTTGCTTCACCGTGCCAAACAGCGGATCGATCTGCGTAAGCGACGAAATCTCATCGCCCCACAGCTCGATGCGATACGCCATGTCGTCGTAAGTGGGGAAGACTTCGATCACATCGCCGCGCACACGAAAGGTTCCGCGTTTGAAATCGCCGTTAGTGCGCTCGTAGAGAATGTCGACCAGCTTGCGCGTGATGTCTTCGCGCTTGATCTTCTGGCCTTTTTCCAGAAACAGCATCATGCCGTAATAGGCTTCCGGCGAACCGAGGCCGTAGATGCAGCTCACCGAAGCCACAATCAGAGCGTCGCGCCGCTCAAACAAAGACCGCGTCGCCGAAAGCCGCAGCTTGTCGAGTTCGTCGTTGATGGTCGCTTCTTTTTCGATGAACAGATCGGCAGCGGGAACGTAAGCCTCGGGCTGGTAGTAGTCGTAATACGAAACGAAATACTCGACGGCATTGTGGGGAAAGAAATTCTTGAACTCGTGATAAAGCTGCGCCGCCAGCGTCTTGTTGTGCGCCATCACCAACGCCGGACGGTTTACCGCGTCGATCACCTTGGCCATGGTGTAAGTCTTGCCCGAGCCGGTGACGCCCAGCAAAACCTGATGCTGCTCGCGGTCAAACACGCCGCGCAGCAGCGCCTCAATCGCGCGCCCCTGATCGCCCTGCGGTTTGTAATCGGAAACGAGTTTGAAGTCCATGGAAGAAGCTCTTAGCTGTTAGCTATCAGCTTTCAGCCGCTGCCCTCACAGAAGGCAATTTTGTCGAGTGAGAATCTCTGTATTATAACGCGGGCGTAAAGGCTGAACCGCGAACGCGGCTTAGACGTGTAAATCCGTGGGAGCGGAAGTTTCGCACGGCTGAGGCACTCCTACATCTCCGCCAGTGCCCGGTGCACCAGATAAATCGCGATCGATCCTTCGCCCACGGCCGAAGCTACCCGCTTCACGCTGCCGGAGCGGACATCGCCCACGGCAAACACGCCCGGCAGGCTGGTCTCGAGCATAAGCGGAGGGCGGGCCAGCGGCCATGTCCGCCCGCCAGCGGCCGCGTCCAAGTCGCGCCCGGTTACGATGAAACCTTTACTGTCGAGCGCGAGGCAGCCTTGCAGCCAGTCGGTGCGCGGCGAGGCTCCCGTCATGATGAATACGTGCCGGAGAGCATGAGTCGAAGTCTCGCCTGTATTTTTATCCAGCCAGGTTACCTGCTCGAGTTGGGTGTCTCCCTCCATGCCGATCACTTCGGTGCGGCATCGCAGATCGATCGCCGGATTCTCCTCAATGCGTTGAATCAGATAGCGCGACATGGTGTCCGCCAGTTTGCCGGAACGCACCAGGATGTGGACTTTGCCCGCGGTTTGCGAGAGAAACACCGCCGCTTGTCCCGCCGAATTCCCCCCGCCCACCACGGCCACCTCTTCATTTCCGCATAACTGCGACTCGATGAAGGTCGCGCCGTAATACACTCCCTGGCCTTCGAACTTCTCAAGATTTTCGATTTGCGGTTTGTTGTAGCGCGCGCCGCTGGCAATAATGACGGCGCGTGCCGGAATGGCCTGGCCGTCGTCGAGCACCAGCTCATACGGCCGCCGGTCGCAGTTGAGGCGCACCACGCTCGAGGCAACCAGCATCTTCGCCCCAAATTTCTGCGCCTGGGCCGAGGCTCGCCCCGCCAGTTCCAGGCCCGAAATTCCCGTAGGGAAACCCAGATAATTCTCGATCCTCGAACTCGATCCCGCCTGTCCGCCGGGAGACTCGGTTTCGATCATCAGCACGTCGAGTCCTTCCGAAGCCCCATACACAGCCGCCGCCAGACCGGCCGGCCCCGCTCCTACAATCACCAGATCACGCACCTGCGATTGCACGATGTGGGCGTTGAGTCCCAAACACTTGGCCAATTCCTGCATCGACGGACTGCGCAGCACGGTGGCGCCGTTGCAGATAACCACGGGAATTTCGGCCGCCGTCACCAGGAACCGGTCCAGCAACTCCTGCGCTCCCGTGTCCGTGTCCAGATCGATATAAGTGTGCGGATGCCCGTTCCGGCTGAGAAACTCCCGCAGTTGCAGCGTCTTCGCCGAATGCTGCGATCCCATCAAAATCACGTTTCCCTGGCCGGAGGAAATCAGCAATATCCGCCGCAGGATGAACGCGCGCATAAAAATCTCGCTGAGCTCCGCGTCCCGCGTCACCAGGTTTCGCAACTCCTCCGGACTCAGTTCGATGAAGTCACCGGGCGCGGTCACGCGCCCGCGCGCCAGCGCGCCCCGGCCCGAGATCATCGTCATCTCGCCGGTAAATCCCGCCGCCTGGTGAGTGACGATCAATCGCTCGCCGTGCAGGCCCGGCTGCACAATCTCCATGCTCCCGGAAAGCAGCACGAAAAAAGGGACGGTCATGTCGCCCGGCTCGAACAAAATCTCTCCCGCTTCCACCTTGCGCACTTTGCCGAAGGCACGAACGTGCTCAATCTGCGACGGAGTCAGCGCGGGAAAAGCATGCTGTTGATTCACCGGCCCGCTGGAAAACATGGGAGCGGGATTGTCTCCACTGGGATTGAGCGGGCCGATGATGACCGGAGAAGACATATTTCACCTGGAAGAGGCAGAGTAAACACATTCGCGTCCGCCGCCAGACGCGAGTTCCTTTAGATGACGCAAACGCGAAGATGACGCAAACGTGTCGAAGCAAACCCAGGGCCGTAAAAACTCTGTCATCCGGAGCGAAGCGAGGGAAGTGGAGAGCCTGCCCTGAGCGAAGCCGAAGGGACCCTGGCTTTCCTCGACCCAGGCACAACACCAGCTATGGCTTTGCGTCCTGCGGCACTACTTCTCCAATTCCCACAATCTTCGCCGAAGTCCGGAACTTCTTGTAATCGCGGTAAGTTTGCTCCACATCCACGTTGACGCCCTTGAATAAAGCGATGCGCGCATCCACCTTAGCTGTTAGGTGCTGCGGCAGCCACACTTCGTCATTCACCCGGGTCTGCTCCAGCATAAAGCGCGAACCTTTGTGAAAGCGCGCCAGAAACAATCCCCACGAAATTGTATCCAGGCATTCCACATCCATCTTGGCCAGTTGCAGGTCGGTCTTGTCAATCCATACTCGTCCGTGGAACTTGGAAAGATATTTGGCGCCCTTGGCGTGCGCCACGAACTCCGGACGCGGCTCGGCGTCGATCACCCACGCCTCGCGCCCGCCCAAAATCTCCGTGCCCGCTAGCTTGAAGTTATAGGCATTGGCCACGTCGCGCACGAACTCGCGGTCGTCTTCGCGGTCTTTGTCCGCTTTCTCCTCGCGCCTGCGCCGGTCGTCTTCCGATTCGTTCTTGCGCTTGTCGATGACCTTCTGGATTTTTCCCTCTTCCTTGGCCGCATCTTTGGCGTCGAGCGGCTTGCCGTCTTTTTCCACCAACCGCTCCACCGGCTCGCCGTAAATCTCCATGACCTCGAAGGTCTTTACTTCCGTGGATTTTGTCTGTCCTTTTCCGTCGCGCTGGTTCTCCACCTCGCGCTCGGTATAGGTGTAGTTGCGCAGACGCTTGTCATTTTCCAGGTCTTTGTCGGCGACCACGCGAAACAACTGCTCCATCTGCTGCTGCGAGAGCGCGCCATGGGCGTCGGGCGTGAGGTCAGGCACGGGCGCGGAAGCCTGCGATGCGGCAGGAGCGTCTGCGGATTTTTCCTGCTGACCAAAACCCGTCAGCGAAACAAACAGGACGATGACGCGGAAAAAGAAGACGATGCCACAGTTCCGGGTTCTCACAACCTAGCCCCCATCGCTCGAAGTTATCAGAAGTCAGACGCGGAGGGTCAAGGCCTTCACCACGTGAGGTGAAAATTCCTGCGCTCCCAGCCGTGTCACCGGACCCGAAAGCCCGCAATATTGCGGGTATAATCACTGCTGCACGCATCTCCCCCGCAGCCGGAGATAAATCCCATGCCACGGAAAGCACTTTGGGTCGCCGCCAGGGTTGGCTTCGCGGTCGTAACCACGGTCGTGGCCCTGACTATTACGTCGGCAAGCAACGCTTGGGCAGCCTCCCAGGAGAAAGTGCTTCACAGTTTTACCGCTGGCGCATCGGATGGCGCGCAACCCGAAGCTGGCCTGGTCCTTGACCGGGCAAACAATCTTTATGGCACCACGGCATTCGGCGGCTACGGGAACTGCAGCGGAGGTTGCGGCGTGGTCTTTGAAATTTCGCCGGTTCCGGGCGGCTGGAGCGAGAGCGTGATTTACATTTTCCACGGCGGTGAGGACGGCTTTCGTCCCTTCACGACGCTGACCTTGGATAAACAGGGGAATCTCTACGGCACAACGATAGAGGGCGGCATCTACAGTGGCGGAGTCGTCTTCAAGCTGACGCGCCCTTCCAGTGGCGGCGTTTGGACCCAGAGCACGCTGCACAGTTTCGGCAGCGGCGCCGATGGAAATGAGCCGTATGGCACCCTGGCCTTCGATGACGCGGGAAACCTTTACGGCACGACCTACGCTGCAGGGGATCATAACGCAGGCATGGTTTTCGAGCTCAGCCCAGCTACCGGCGGCGACTGGACCGAGAGCGTACTCTATAACTTCACGAACAGCGCCGACGGCGGTTTCCCGAGCGCCGGTGTGGTTCTCGACGCCGCCGGAAACCTCTACGGGACTACCACAGTTGGCGGTTCCGATCAGTCGGGCGTCGCGTTCGAGATGACCCAGATGGCCGGTGGAAACTGGCAAGAGACTGTGCTGCATTCTTTCAATGTTTCGGGTGACGGGTACACTGCTTCTTCCGGCCTGGTCTTCGACGCAGCGGGCAATCTCTATGGCACCACCACGGCCGGCGTCGGCAAGGATTGCGGGACGGTCTACGAACTGTCACCCACGGAACTGTCACCCATTGAATTGTCGCCCGCTCCCGGCGCCTGGACTGAAACCGTGCTCTTCAGCTTTGATTGTGGCAGCGGCGGACGCGGCCCAATCGGCGGAGTGGTCTTGGATCAAGCAGGAAACCTCTACGGCAACACGCAGGCCGGCGGCCAGTATGTTTCGGGCGTGGTTTTCGAGTTGACGCCAGTGACGGGCGGCGCCTGGACCGAGACCGTGCTGCATACTCTGGGCAAAGGCCTCGACGGCGCCACTCCTGAAGCCGGCCTGGTGATGGACAAAGCGGGCCATCTGTTTGGCGCGACCCTGACCGGCGGCGCCGACGAAGCCGGCACTGTCTTCGCGGTCGGACCGTAGTCGGCGATTTCGCGAGTCCGTAATTTTGAATGGCGGCACTCGACCACGGCGAACCCTCCACTTTCGCGCTTCGCTAACCCTTTAACCTAAATCTGGTCCAAGACTTAGGAGGAGACGACGCTTTGAACCTGCGGGAAGTCTTGCGGCAAACCGCCAGCTCCATTGCGGCCCACAAGCTGCGCAGTTTCCTCACCATGTTCGGAATCATCTGGGGCATCACTTCGGTGATCCTGCTGGTCGGCCTGGGCAAGGGATTCAGCCGCGATCAGAAAGAACACCTGAAGACGATCGGCGTCGATCTGGCCATTATCTGGGGCGGCCGCACCAGCGAACAAGCCGGAGGCTACGCCGCCGGCCGCCTCGTCCGCCTTTCCATCCGCGACGCCTACCTCATCAAGAACGAGGCCTATCTGATTAAGACCGTAAGCCCTGAACTTCGCCGCAGCGTCGCCGAGGTCAGCCGTTACAACGCCGCCTCCCGGCCGGTGCGCGGCGTGTGGCCCGATTATCAGCGCTTTCGCTCGCTCAGAGTAGAAGAGGGCCGCTTGATGACCGACGACGACGAAAGCGAAGGACGGCGCGTTGTTATTCTTGGCGTCGAGTCCCGCGATCAATTATTTGCCGGCAAGCCCGCGGTCGGGGAGCTCCTCACCATGAACGGCTCGCCTTACACCGTGATCGGCGTGCTCGAGAAGAAAAAACAAAACGGCAGCTACGGCAGCGGCCCCGATAATACCCAGCTCTTTGTTCCGTACTCTTCCATGGCCCGCGATTACCCGCCGCCGGAAGAGCCCGGTATCTTCAAGGGATGGATCAACAACCTGGTCGTGGAAGTCGCCGATCCCGAACATCACGAAGAAGCGATGCATCAGGTTTATCGCATTCTTGGCCGCGAGCACGGCTTCGACCCGGCTGACAAAGATGCTCTCTTCATCTGGGACACGCTGGATGGTTCCAAGCTGGTGGAACGCATCTTCGACATCATGACGATTTTCTTCGGCGCAGTCGCGTTGATGACGCTCTCGCTGGGCGGCATCGGAGTGATGAACATTATGCTCGTGGCCGTGACCGAGCGCACGCGCGAAATCGGCGTTCGCAAATCGCTGGGCGCAACCGCTTCAGACATCCGCAATCAGTTCTTCGCCGAATCGGCCGCGCTCATGGTGATCAGCGGCGCGATTGGTCTGGGTATCGGGGTGGGCATCTGTCTGCTGGCAAGTCATGCGGAACTGCCCGATTTCATTCCGCATCCTGTGATTTCACCCGCAGCGATCGCGGTTTCACTGCTGACTCTGGGGCTGATTACGGTGGGCGCCGGCATGTATCCCGCGCAGCGGGCCGCCGCGTTGAGCCCTATCGAATGCTTGCGTCAGGAGTAAGGTCTTAAGAGCAAGGCGTCCGCACCAAGGAACTAACAGTCCATGCGCATCAAGGAACTCATCCTGCAAAGCTGGGACGCGCTGGCCCGCAACCGCCTGCGCTCCATCCTCACCATGATGGGCATCGTCTGGGGGCTGACCACGGTTGTGCTTTTGCTCGGCTACGGCGAAAGCGTCAGCGAGGGCGTGCTCAATGCGTTCCTGGGCATCGGCAACAGCGTGATCATCGTGTGGGAGGGTCAGACCAGCATGCAGGCCGGCGGACAGCGTGCCGGCAAGCGCATTCACTTCAAGTACGAAGACATTCAGGCGATCCGCGACGAAGCCCCGCTGGTTCGTATGGTCAGCGCGGAATGGGACGATGGCGTGGCTTACAAGTACGGCGACCGGGTCATCTCTATCCAGACCAAGGCAGTGCAATATCCCTACGGCGAGATTCGCAAGTTGAACGTTGACGAAGGCCGCTACTTCGACGAGAGCGATTTCACCGAGCACCGCCACGTTCTCATCTTTGGACCAAACGCCGCCAAGAAGGTGTTTGGCGGGCGCGATCCGGTGGGCGAACACGTGACCATCAACGGCGCAACCTGGGATGTGATCGGCCTGCTCAAGCTCAAGATCCAGGATTCTTCCAACAACGGCCCCGACAACGAGAACGCATTCATGCCTTTCGAAAGTATGAGCGACATCAACGACGAGCGCGATCCCCACATGTTCGTGTTCCAGCCGGTCACGCCGTTGCTGCATAAGGCGGCTCTGGCGCAAGTGCGCGAGGTGCTGGCCCGCCGCCACAATTTCGATCCGCGCGACGATAAATCGAGCCCCGAGTGGGACACCGTCGACGACACCAAAGACATCAAGCAATTCGGACTCGCGCTCCAGGTCATTCTCGGGTTCATCGGTGTGCTGACGCTGGGAGTCGGAGGCGTGGGCGTGATGAACATCATGCTGGTCAGCGTGACCGAGCGCACCAAGGAAGTCGGGCTGCGCAAAGCGCTGGGCGCGCGCCGGCGCGACATTGCGCTGCAGTTCCTGATAGAAGCTTTGGTGCTTACCTTCGCGGCCGGCGCTGTGGGCATGCTGGTTTCCGTTTGCCTGGCCCATGCCATTCCACCCATGCCGCTGTATTCGGCGATGTACAAGACGGCCAATCACGAGGGCGATATTTTTTTGAAGACCTCTGGCAGCGTCATGCTCACGGCATTCCTGATTCTTACCGCCGTGGGTATCACCGCCGGCATGTGGCCAGCGTGGAAGGCGGCCAGCATGGAGCCCGTCGAGGCTCTGCGCTACGAATAGAGCCGAAACATCCGCTGAATCGCACGCCTGTCGACACTGACGACTTCGAGGACTGACGACCCACCACTGCTCACCGCTCACTGACCAGCGCTCACTGGCCACTGCCCTTCAGCGCCTTGCCCAAACATTCGGCCTGAAACAACCGCTCGTCCACGCGATGCAGGCGCTGCTCTTGCGCTTTGCTGAGCAGCGGGTAGTGCTTGATATCGAACAGGTGATAGACGATGAACCATACTGGCTTGTCGGTCGTCATCCAGTTCTGGCGGTCGAAGCGCTTCAGATTCACGGGAAGCGAAAAGCGGCGCAGGGTGCGCTCGCGCCGCAAGTTGAAGTAGGCATTGAAGTAACTCATCGCCAGTTCGCGCAGCGTGCGGTAAACCGGCTCGCGCCAGCGGCATCCCGTGTAATTCGATTTCGCGATCGCGCCCCAGGCTCCGTTTTCGCGAAAAACGGCGAGTACGTGGTCGGTGTCGCGATCCGCTTCAAGATCAAGCAACAGCGGAGGATAGCCGTTTGCCCGCAGCGCTGCGGCGGCAAAAATCGCGCCTTCGCAACAGTGCGCCGTCTCTTCGTTGAGCACGCGCCGCGGCGACCACGCCGTGTCGGCCAGGTGATAGGGAGCGTCGTCGAGAAACTTCTGAATGCCGCAGGGATTCTTCATGCTGCGCAGTTTGCGCAATTCTTTCGAGGTGAAGCCGGAAGCCCAATCGAAGGTGTTGTCCATGCAGTCGCCAAGTGTAACAGCCGGAGAGCGGTCGTTGGCCTCCGGTCGTTAGTCGTTGGTCGTTAGTCGTTGGTCGTTAGTCGTTGGTCGTTAGTCGCCAGGCATAAACAACGACTACCCACCATTTTTCTTTGCCAACGGAATCAATAACTTAGCCGCAAGCCATTGAAAACGATGGATTTGCAGACGCACATTTTTGCCTTTTAGAATCAACTACATAGCTCTAAGTTATTGATTCTGCCGAGCTGGATTTGGGAGATCTGGGTCCAGCTGGTCGGCGAGCGCGTCCAGATTGTCACGTAGAATGCCCGCCATTTCGTCCAGGAAGCGTGCAGAGCGACGATCGTTCCCGGGGACGAGCCAGAGGTCCATCCGGCGCAGCAAGCGCGCTAGAATTGCGTTTAATTGCAAAGTTTACTCAAAGTTATTACCGACTCCGCTGCGGATTGTAAGCCGCTCTCGCGGCAGAACTTAGCGGGGAAGAAGGATTTCTCGTGAGAAATTCGACGACTGATTCTGAAACACTTAGAACCGTTTCGCCCGCGAAACGCCGAAAACCGTTCAGCGCGAGAATAGCTCTGAGAGTTCCTGAGGCGCGTCGATCAGGACGTCGGGTGCGGGATCGTCCAGTGTGTGGGGAGCGAAGCCGTAAGTGACGCCGATGGTCCACAAGCCGGCGTTGCGCCCGGTTTCGATGTCGACGTGAGAGTCGCCGACGATCGCGGCCTCGTCCGGGCGAGCGCCGTACTCTTCGAGCAGCTTGCGCGCGCCTTCGGGATCGGGCTTCTTCGTGGCAAAACTATTGCCGCCATAGACTTGCGTGAAAAATGTTCCCAGGCCGAGCGCATCGACAATGGCACGCGACGGGACGACCGGCTTGTTCGACAACACCGCCATCTTGCGCACAGCGCCGTTGCGATTTCGGTTCGGATCTGCTTTCGGATCAGTATTTGGATCGGCGCGGTCCGAATTCTGAATCGCGCCGAGCGCTTCGAAGATGCCTGAGTAAACCGTGGTGTGGTCGAGTTTGTGCTCGCGGTAGTAGGCGAGAAAAAACTCCAACCCCTTGCGCACCAACGCCTCACTGACAATCTCGCCACCCAGAGCGCGCTGAATCAGGATGGGCGCCCCGTCGCCGACGTAGCTGGCGATAGTTTCGTCGGTCAGTTCCGGACGTTTGATGTGGCGCAGCGCGGCGTTGACCGAGTGCACCAGGTCGAGGCGCGAGTCGATCAACGTGCCGTCGAGGTCGAAGATCACCAGCTTGATGGCGTGAGGGTCGAAGGCGCGCAGAGTGCGAATCATCTTTCTCAGGATAAACGATCCGGGGAGAAGCGTTCAGGCTTCAGGCTTCAGGCTTCAGGCTTCAGGCTTCGGGCTTCGGGCTTCGAGATGCTCAACTACTACCAGGCGCTGTCGAAGACCAGGTTATAGGCGTTGACGCTGCCGATGCCTGTGGCCATATCCCAGCCGGGCGTGGCGCCGAACGCGGGCTGATAGGCCAGCGGCGCCGTGGTCCCACCTCGCCCGTATAATCCCTGCATGGCGAAGAGCTGGAAAACGCGGTTGATTCATTCCGACACGAAAGTTCCGGAGGGATACCGGTCGCTGGCGAGTCCGGTGTATCGCGGCTCGACCACGCTGTTTCCCGATGCCGCCTCGGTCGACGACAGTTGGGATCAGCACGAAGCGGGCTATACGTACGGGCTTTACGGCACGCCGACGACGCTGGAGCTGGCGGGAAGAATCTGCGAGCTGGAAAAAGGCTACCGCACCATCGTTACGGCCGGCGGACAGGGCGCGATTGCGCTGATCAATCTGGCGCTGCTGAAGAGCGGCGACCACATGCTGATTCCGGAGAGCGTGTACACTCCGAACCGCAAGCTGGCGTTTCACGTGTTGCGTAGGCTGGGAGTGGAGTCGAGTTCTTATCCGCCGGAGATTGCTGGTGGGATCAAGGAATTATTACGGGAGAATACGCGGCTGGTGTGGTGCGAGAGTCCGGGGTCGATCACCATGGAGGTGCAGGACGTGCCGGCGATCGCCGAGGCCGCACATGCGCACGGCGACGGCACGCTGGTGGCGATGGATAACACTTGGTCCGCGGGGATTTATTTCGACGCGTTCGCGCACGGCGTGGATCTGACGATGCAGGCGTTGACGAAGTATGTGGGCGGGCACAGCGATTTGCTGCTGGGTTCGGTGACGGTGAAAGACAAGGCTCTGCATCAGCAACTGGGCTTGACGCACCAGCTCTTGGGCTGCGCCGCTGCGCCCGACGATTGCAGTCTGGCTTTGCGCGGCATGAAGACGATGGCGGTGCGGCTGAAACATATTGAAGGTTCATCGCTGCGCATTGCGCAGTGGCTGGCGGGGCGCGCTGAGATTGAGCGGGTGTTGCAGCCCGCGCTCGAAAGCTCTCCCGGGCATGAATTCTGGAAAAGAGATTTCACGGGATCGGCTGGTGTGTTCTCCATTGTTTTCAAGCCGCAGGCCACGAAGGCGGAGGTGCTGCGCTTTGTGGATGAACTGGAGTTGTTCGAGATCGGCTATAGCTGGGGCGGGGTGACGAGCCTGGCGGTAGCTTACGATTTTCATGGGTCGAAAACGCGTTCGGATTATGGGCACAGGATCGTGCGGCTGAATATTGGGCTGGAGGATACGGAGGATTTGATTGAGGATCTGGAGCGGGGGCTGGCCTGTATGTAAGTTATTCCAGCGTCCTCCAGACGATGACCACCGGGTATTTGACAGCGCAGCCTGACATTCCTAGACTGGTTTCGTGGAAGTCCGCCTTCAACCCGAAAAAGAGGCGCAGTTGGCGCAAATCGCTGCCCAGAGAGGGCTGGACCGGGACGAACTCGCGCTGCAGGTTCTGAGTCGTTATCTGGAAGACGATAAACACTTCGTCGAGGCGGTCAATCTTGGCGTCGCGGCTGCTGCGCGCGGAGACTTCGTGGAACACGAGGAAGTAGGCAAGAAGCTGAAAAAAATCTTGCAGCCGTAATGCGCCTGCGCTGGACTACTCCCGCCGCCAACGATCTCTACAAAATCGTACAGCGCATTCAGCAGGACAACCCGGTTGCCGCTTCCGATGTGGCGCAGACTCTCTATGATGGCTGCGGGAGTCTGAGAGACTTTCCTTATCGGGGCCGCAAGGGACGAATCGAAGCTACCCGAGAGCTTGTCTTTCCTGGATTACCCTACATTGTTGTTTATGAGTTCAAGATCAAGTCGTGGAAATCCTTCGCATTTACCATGGAGCGCAAGACTGGCCGTGAAGTTCCCAGCAGGAGCCACCGGTTCCAGGGGAGATGTCTTCAAGCGATTAACCGGAGTTTTCACGGTCTTAATCTGCGGCAAGAACTTGAGTGTTTGCCAATCCCCGATTCCGATTTACAATGCAACCTGCCCGGAATTAGCGGCGCCAGATTCGCGCGCCGCGATATCATAAAAGAGCGTTCATTCATCGCATTCCTTCAGGAAGCTTGATGGCGACGACAAGAACCGACCCCAAACTGGCCCTCGGGGCCAGCGGCGCAAGAAAAGGCCGGAATTACGACGGCCTGACGCGCGAGCAACTGATCGAACTCTACCGCGTGATGTACACCTCCCGGCGCATCGACGACCGGGAAATCATGCTGAAGCGGCAGCAGAAAATCTACTTCCAAATGTCGGGCGCGGGGCATGAAGCCGTTGGCGCGGCCGCTGGGCTGGCGCTGAAGGCGAGCTACGACTGGTTCTATCCGTATTATCGCGACCGCGCGCTATGCCTGGCGCTGGGGGTGAAGCCGCTCGATATGTTTTTGCAGGGAGTAGGCGCGGCCAACGACCCGAGTTCGGGCGGGCGGCAGATGCCTTCGCACTGGAGCTCTCCCAAGCTGAATATTGTGACCCAGTCTTCGCCCACGGGCACGCAGATTTTACAGGCAGTGGGGTGCGCGGAGGGCGGGCGTTATTTTGCGAAGCACTCCAAGGCGGCGGAGATACCTGCGCCTGGATCTACACTCACAAAAACCCCACTTCTCGCAAAAGACGCGAGAAATGGGGCACCCGACGCGAATGGAACGGCCGACGCGAATGGGATAGCCGGTTCTGATGGGACGTCCGGGTTGGTTGATTATCGTCAGTTCAAGCGGGTGACGTTTGAGGGCGACGAGGTCACATACGTTTCGCTGGGTGATGGGACGACGAGCGAGGGCGAATTTTGGGAGGCGATGAACGCGGCCGCTTTGAACAAGCTGCCGGTGATTTTCAGCGTGCAGGATAACGGCTACGCGATCTCGGTGCCGGTGGAAGTGCAGACGGCGGGCGGGAGCATTTCGCGGCTGGTCTCGGGCTTTCCCAATTTTCATTTTGAAGAAATCGATGGCACCGATCCGGTGGCCAGCTTCGCCGCATTCCGGCGGGCAGCGCAGTATTGCCGCGAGGGGCACGGACCGTCGTTTGTACACGCGCACGTGATCCGTCCCTATTCGCACTCGCTTTCCGACGACGAAAAACTTTACCGGCCGGACAGCGAGCGCGAGCGCGATGCGGCGCGCGATCCGGTGACCAGCACGCAGATGTTTCTGCTGCGCGAAGGGATTCTGGACGATAAGGGCATCACTCAACTGGAAAAACAGGTCGACGAAGAGCTTCAGGCGGCGGTGGACGAGGCGCTGGCGGCGCTGCCGCCCGCGCCCGAGAGCATTACGAAATATGTGTATTCGCCGGATCTGGACCCGGCGGCGGCTGCGTTCGATACCGAGCCTGCGGCGGAGACAGCGGCAGAAATCAAGGCTGCGGAGGGCAAGAAGCCGGCGGCGAAAACCATGGCCGACTTGATCAACCTCACGCTGCGGGACGAGATGAAGCGCGACGAGCGCATCGTGATTTTCGGTGAAGACGTGGCCGATTGCAGCCGCGAAGAATATTTGAAACAGAAGCTGGTGAAGGGAAAAGGCGGAGTTTTCAAGCTGACCTTCGGCTTGCAATGCGAGTTCGGGCCGGATCGCGTTTTCAACTCGCCGCTGGCCGAGGCTGCGATTGTGGGCCGGGCGACGGGCATGGCCACGCGCGGGCTGAAGCCGGTGGTGGAAATCCAATTCTTCGATTACATCTGGCCGGCGATGATGCAGATTCGCGACGAACTGGCAGTGATTCGTTGGAGATCGAACAACGGATTCTCGTGCCCGTGCGTGATTCGCGTGGCCATTGGCGGATATCTGACGGGGGGTGCGATTTATCATTCGCAGTGCGGCGAGAGCGCGTTCACGCATATTCCCGGGCTGAGAGTCATTTTCCCGTCGAATGCGCTGGATGCCGCCGGACTGCTGCGCACGGCGATCCGTTGCGACGATCCGGTGCTGTTTCTCGAACACAAGCGGCTTTATCGCGAGACCTATGGACGCGCCCCGTATCCCGGGCCGGAATACATGATTCCGTTCGGCAAGGCGAAGGTCGTGCAGGCGGGGACGGATCTGACGGTGATCACTTACGGCGCAGTGGTGCCGCGCGCGCTGCAGGCGGCGCAGAAGATGGAACGCGAACACGGGGTTCACGTTGAGCTGATTGATTTGCGCTGCCTGAATCCGTTTGACTGGGAGACGATTGCCGCGTCGGTGGAAAAGACGAACCGCGCGATCATAGCTTACGAAGACACTCTGAGCTGGGGCTACGGCGCCGAGATTGCGGCCAGGATCGGCGATCAGCTTTTTCACCACCTCGACGCCCCGGTGCGGCGCGTGGCCGCAACCGACACCTATGTGGCGTATCAGCCGATTTTGGAAGATGCCATCCTGCCGCAGGTGGGCGATTTATTTCGCGCAATGAAAGAGCTGGCGGAGTACTGAAAAGCAGTGGCCAGTTGTCAGTTGCCAGTTGTCAGTTGCCAGTCTAGAGCGGCTAGTTCCTCTTGCGGTTCTTGTTTGGGTCTTGTTCTTCTTGCCCGCATGGGTCCGGAAGACTGCGTCACCAAGCGCAAATTGCCTTTCCGAAAACTGCCTGCGGTGTGCAAGATCCTTCATCTTGACAGCGCCCCAGTCGCAGCGTAGACAGGGTACAGTGGCGCCTTATCCTTCGAGGAATTCGGGCGCTTGACTTCTGTGTTCTTCCACTAGGTTCTGCGTTACTTTTCTGAAGACGCGCGTTTTCTCAGGGGGACGGTTCCATGCGAAGAAACTTCAGGTTCGCAAAGGTTCTGCGCGGCGTTGGGATGTTTGGCGCTCTCGCTCTCGCATTCCAGATTCCGATGAACGGCCAGCAGTTCCGGGCCGCGCACGTCTATCAAGTCGGCTCAAACCCGGTGCAAGCTGCGGTGGGAGATTTTAACAACGACGGTTATCAGGATCTGGCTGTTTCCAACAACCCGGCAAGCGGAAACGGCTCGGTGAGCGTGCTGCTGGCGAATGCGAAAGGAGCTTTCGGGACCGCGGTGAACTATCCCATCACGGGACGGCCGGACGGAATCGCCGTGGGCGATTTTAATCATGACGGCAGTCTGGATCTGGCAGTTGCCACCAGTCATGGTGTGCAAGTCTTGCTGGGCAAAGGGGATGGAACATTCCAGAGCGCGGTGGAGTATGCCCCGAATGCGTACCAGCTCTATGTGGTCGCCGGAGACTTCAATGGCGATGGAAATCTTGATCTGGTGACGACGGGATCTGGGGAGATTTACTTCTGGGCAGGCAATGGCGATGGCACGTTCAAGCCCGGGGTTTTGCTTTTGACCGGCGGGAACACGTATGGGGCCGTGGTTGCAGCCGACTTCAACGGCGACGGCAAACTGGATTTTGCGTCCGCGCTTAGCGGTTCTACGGACGTGGCCGTGTTTTTGGGCAACGGCAACGGCACCTTCCAGCCGCCGGTGAACTATCAGGTGGGCGGAGACTATCCGGCAGCTTTGACGGTGGGGGATTTCAACGGTGACGGCAAGCTTGACCTGGCCACGGTGTCCTGCGGGAGCAAGACGTCGTGCTCGGGTTCAGGCGACCTGAGTGAGTTGTTGGGCAACGGCGATGGAACGTTTCAGAAGGCCAAAGTCTTCGCGCAGGCCACGGACCTGTCGCCGGTAAGCATAGCGACGGCAGATTTCAATGGTGACGGCAAAGCGGACCTGGTGGTGAGCAACGGCGTCAGTGACGACGTCAGCGAGTTTCTGGGAAATGGCGATGGAACCTTCAAACATGCCGAGAACTGGGCGGCGGGCTCGGGTCCGTACTTTGTCGTAGTGGGCGATTTCAATGGGGACGGAGTGCCCGATGTGGCGACGGTCAACAGCGCGGGCAACGTCAGCGTGCTCCTGGGAAGCAAGAGTAACGGTTTTGCTGCGGCTCGCGATTTTGCCAACAAGGCCCAGGCGGGCTTTGTGGCAACGGGGGACTTCAACGGAGATGGCATCCTTGATCTCGCGGTCACGACCGGCACTGCCGGATCGGTGAACGTAATGCTTGGCCAAAAAGGCGGAACCTTCGCCGCGCCAGTGTCTTATGCATTAGCAACGGGTGGATCGGTGTTGAGCCAGGTGGTGGCCGTCGCTTTGAACGGCGATCATCATCTTGATCTGGTGGTGACAGCGAACTCGGTCGCCGCTCCAGTGAGCGTGCTATTGGGCAATGGAGATGGCACATTCAAAGCCGCAGTCGCCTACACGGCCGGACCCTTTCCGCTGGCAGTCACGGTTGGGGATTTCAACGGCGACGGCATCCCCGACCTGGCGGTGGACAACTTTGGCTGGAATGTATACGGAAGCGTGAGTCTGCTGATCGGCAACGGAGACGGAACCTTCAAGGCTGCGACTACGGTGAGTGTGGGGAACAATTATCCGGAATGGATTACGTCGGGAGACTTCAACGGAGACGGGAAGCTTGATCTGGCCGTGGTCAACCCTGGATATGGAGATGCCGGAACGGTGGGCGTGCTTCTGGGCCACGGCGATGGTACGTTCGGTCCGCTGATGAATGGTCCTTTGGTAGGAGTCAACCCGAGCTTCATACTTGCCGCGGATCTAAATGGCGATGGCAAATTGGATCTGGTGGTCACCGACTATCTGGTCACCACCGACAATTTGAAGGTCCTCCTGGGCCACGGCGATGGAACCTTCGGGACGCCTGTGAGCTATACCGCAGGCCAACAGCCGCAAGGCGTGGCGGTCGCCGATTTTAACGGCGACGGAATCCCGGACTTGGCCGTGGCCAATACCGGCAGCACCGGAGGAACGGGTTCCGCGCTTCTGTTGCTGGGTACGGGCGGCGGGGCGTTCAAGGCGGGGCCGTCTGTATTGGCCGGGTCCGGTCCGTATTCCCTGGCTGCAGGCGACTTCAACGGCGACGGCAAGATGGACCTCGCAGTGGCGAATGTTGAAGGCGACAATATCACCACCCTGCTTAATATGGGTCCATAGTGTGGGAGATTTGTTGCGCCGGGATTGCTTTCGCCGCACTGACGACGGGTTCGGAACCATCTTTGAGATCACGCCTTGGTTCGGGTGGTTTGCAGAATTCGAGAGGAGAATCGAGACGCGGCGGCATGGCCGTGCTGGCGCCATTCTTGCCTGTGTCATCGATGGGATAAAGTCTTTCTTCCAGATTGACCGCGGCGGCGCTGTCCCCTAGAATCGGCGCTCGACTTTCCGGGGGGGATTAATGCCGCTGCTTCGTCTCAATGCTCACGTCCGTGGGCTGGCAGGGACTGCCAGTCTTGTTCTCATAACTATCATCGTCATCCTTGCCAACACCTCGAAGGCTTCCGCTCAGACAGCCATCACTACTTATCACTACGACAACTATCGCACCGGCTGGAATGCGAGCGAAGCCACGCTGACACCTGCGAATGTGGGCGGTTCGTCATTTGGCTTGCTGGTGAAGGTCGTGCTCGACGACCAGGTTGACGCGCAACCACTGGTGGTGCCGGCAGTGAACATCACGGCGGGCGCCAATCCCGGGCAGCATGACGTGGTGTATGTGGTGACGGGCAATGACACGGTGTATGCCATCGACGCCAACAGCGGCACCGTGCTGCTGACCGCGAGCATGGGAGCGCCTGTGCCCAAGCCGTTGGGTTGCCCCAACAACGGGCCGAATGTGGGCATGACGGCGACGCCGGTGATCGATCCCATAGCGAGCACGCTGTATGTGATGGCGTATACGCAGGATACAAGCGGCCCAAATTACCGCCTTCACGCTTTGGACCTGGGCAGCCTGGTGGACAAGGTGACGCCCGAAGTGGTGGCGGCTTCGCACATGCTGACCGATGGGTCGACGTTTGCTTTCAATGCCGCCTATCAGCGGCAGCGGCCGGCACTGTTGCTATCGAGCGGCACGGTGTATGCGGGGTTTGGCAGCTTCTGCGATTTTTCGGCGAATGTTTCGCGGGGCTGGCTGCTGGGCTGGAACGCCACTACGCTGTCGCCGCTTTTGGCGAATACGCTTCTCGATACGCAAGCTAGTTCGCCCGACACTTTCTTTCTGTCATCGATCTGGATGTCGGGCTACGGGCCGACGGCGGACGATTCGGGCAACGTGCTATTTGTAACCGGCAACTCCGACTACTCCGGCACTACTTATGATGGAGTGACCGACATCCAGGAGAGCTTGGTGAAGGTGTCGCCGGACTTGAGCAGTGTGGTGGACTTGTTCACGCCCTCGAACTGGGCGCAACTCGATGAAGCGGATGAGGACTTCGGTTCTGGCGGGGTGCTGGTACTGCCGGATCAGAGCGGAACGTATCCGCACCTGGCGGTGGCTGCGGGCAAGAACGGATCAATGTACCTGACGGACGAAGACGATTTGGGCGGGTATTCGCCTACCAAGAACCACGTGTTCGCCACGTACGCCATCGGTGGATGCTGGTGCGGGGAGTCGTATTTTGTGGACCCGACGGATGGCGCGGCGCGGGTAGTGAGCAGTGGCGGCGAGAAAGTTGGAGTGTGGAAACTGCAGACTTCGCCGCGCCCGTCGTTAACCAGGGTAGCGGCTTCGACGCCGGTGATAAATGGGCAGGATTCAGGCTTCTTCACCAGTATTTCATCGAACGGGACAGCCAATCCCATCATCTGGGCGCTGTCGCGTCCTGCTTCCCGAACCTCGAACGGGATCGGTCTCTACGCGTTTAATCCCGACTCGGGCGGCAGCACGATGGCGCCGATTTTCAAGAGCATCGCGGGCGCTTGGCCGAATGTCGGCGGCAACTCAAACCTGGTTCCTGTCGTGGCCAACGGCAAAGTCTATGTGGGCACGAACAAGCAATTGCAGATCTTTGGATTGAAGTGAGCGGATTGAAGCGAGCGGACTGAAGCGAGCGGATTGAAGTGAGCGTGCTACGCCGCTTGCCCGCATACGTCTTTTTCACTTCTGTTGCGGCGATTGGTATGCGGGCGATTATTCTCCGAACAACGCGCGAAGCGCCGTTTCAATTCGATTGAGCGAATTGTCGGTACTCGGCAATGAGGGCGGCGGCTATGTCCTGCTCGGCGCTGGTGTTGGCCAGGGCCAGCCCGAGCGTGCGCTCGGCGTTCTCCAGTTCGCTTTCGGAGATTTTCTTTGCGTCTTTATCGAGCAGCGTGGTCAGGCCGACCACCGCATTGGCCGAGGCAAAGGCGCGCTCCTGCAGCGACACGTATTGTTGCTGCAAGACGTAGACGCGCGTATAGCGCTGCACCTCGTCATAATCCATATGGGCGATGGCTCCCGTCGCGGACGCCGTGTTCCAACTCGTGGTATGCAGGCTGGCGACCGTCCAGTTGAAAGCGAGATCGTGGATCGTAGTTGAGCGATCAGATTCAAGCGCATGGACCAGCGCAATGAAGCGGCGCAACTGCTGATCCGTGATCCGCAGCCCGGCCACGGTCTTGGTGAGCTCATCCTGATTCGCGCGAATCTCGCTGGCTAGGTTGGTCTCGGCTTCGTGCACCAGATGCCGATAGTGGAACCATTCGACGGTGGCTTCGAGGCTGAGAGCAATGAGAATGCCGACGGTGATGGTCAGCAGGTGAAGAAAGAAATCCTTCACCGAGCGGATGGAGCCGTGCACCGGATGAATGTCCAAGCAGGAATCTCCCGAAGCGAAACTTACGCCGACTCAGCCAAGAATACTACTGACCGGGACGCGCCGAGCCGCCAGGCCTGGCGCCAAGCCGAGAAGATGCGCCAGAATGCCTTGCCCCGGCATTCTTCCCTTCGGACGGTAGTGTCTGAAATCTGCGTTGAAGGCACACGCAATCGCAACTGAGGATGCTCCAGCTTCCGCGGTTTTCGAAGCCTGGTTCTCGAAGGCTGGATAACGATGCAGCCGACAGCAAGAGATTTTCCGGTGCCGTCTGCAAGAAATCCACAACCCATTGTGATATCTAACCTTGCGCCCGGTTCTCACTCTGCTCCATTATTGCCAACAGAGGCAGCACAGCCGAGCCGGCGCCAACGGCGATCCCGACCAGGACTCGGCCCCTAACTCCTTTGTTTGAAATATTTTGCCTCTAAGTTCTTTGAAAACTATATTTTGCGCCGAATTTCCCACCTAACTCGATGATTCTAATAGGGTGGGGGGGTAGGGTACCCGTTGCTAAACTGGTAAACCCACACCCGCCGGCCGGGCAGAATGAAAACCTATTTTGCTCGCTGGCCGGATCCGGCAAAACATCAACGCTCCCAAAACGTCCAACCCCTGTGCCCTCTGTGGCTGATGAATTTAAGACACCATCCTTCGGACAGAATGGTTTGCGGCAGAGTGCATTTCATTGTATAGTCTTGCAGTTCTCGCCGTTTTCCTCCCCCCGATTTGTTCGATTCCGCGTCTTCAGGAGAGTTGTCATGAGGCTCTGGATTGCAATCAGCGCAGCCGTCTTCGTCATGTTTTCGCTCAGCGCGAATTCCTCGGGTCAGACCGAAGAGGTGCTGTATGCCTTTACCGGAGGCGCCGACGGTGGAACGCCATATTCCACTCTGACTTCTGACGCTGCTGGACATCTTTATGGGACAACCTACAACGGCGGCGCCTATGGCGCAGGCACGGTGTATGAACTCTCGCTTGGTTCTGCGGGATGGAAAGAGCGAGTACTCTACAGCTTCACCAGCGGAGATGGATATGGTCCCTATGGCGGGATCATCTTCGATGGGCAGGGCAATATCTACGGAACTACGGCGTCTGGGGGCGTGCATGGAGGTGGCACAGTGTATGAGTTGAAGCGCGCCTCCAACGGCACTTGGAAAGAAGCTGTTCTCCATAACTTCGGAGGTGGCGAGAGCGGACAGGCTCCTGAGGGCAACCTGGTGTTTGACGATGCCGGTAACCTGTATGGCACAACGTTTTACGGCGGAATGAATGGCAAGGGGGTTGTTTGGGAACTCTTGCCCCAGACGAGAGGTGACTGGTCTTTGAGAACGCTGCACACCTTTGGCTCTGGGATGGACGGAGCCAATCCCTATGCCGGCGTGGTTCTTGACTCGGCCGGGAACGCGTACGGCACGACCTGGATCGGCGGTGCTAACGACTCGGGAGTGGTTTTTGAGTTGGCGCCCACGATGACGGGACCGTGGAAAGAAAAAATTCTCTACAGCTTCAGCGGCGCGGGTCCTGTCGGTGGGTTGATTTTTGACGCGCAGGGCAATCTGTATGGGACTTCGTTTGATGATCTGGTGTTCAAGCTGACCCCATCCTCCGGGGGCGAGTGGAGCGAAAGCAGCCTGGCCACAGTTGCGGGTTCACCAGAATCGACTCCGGTATTTGATGGTCTGGGAAATCTTTATGGCACAACCCTTAATGGCGGAACTTCCAACATGGGATCGGTTTTCGAATTGTCACCCGCGACCGGCGGAGCCTGGAGCCAGGTTCAGTTGCACAGCTTCACCGGCGGCAGCGACGGAAGCCGCGCGGATGTAGGGCTTATCTTGGATTCCGCAGGCAATCTCTATGGAACTACCTATGCCGGCGGTGGAACCGGGTGCGGCGGAAGCGGTTGCGGAGTTGTGTTCCAGGTGAAGCCATAATTCTTCAATTCCTTCAGGTTACGAAGGCTTTCGCAGCAAGCCAATCCTGATTGTTCGTTCTTGTCTGCGGTGCTAGGCTGCGAGCAGTGCATTCCACATATGCAGATTCCGTGAAATCGGGCGCCCCGGTGGTCTCCGGCGCATCCGGACTGCGCCGCGCTGCGTCCTGGCTGCAATCGGCCTCGGTCGAAGTGTGGATGAAATTTCTGCTGGCGCTGGCGGGGCTGGGGCTGGCATTTGGCGCCGCATTGTTTTCCACGGCCTCTGCCGAGGCGGGCAATCTGTGGGCGTCGGTGGCCCTGGCCACGCTGTCGCTCGTGCTGGCGGCGTTTGTGGGACTGGTCACCGTGCCTTACCTGGCACGGCGTGTAGCGATTGAACGCTTGCGCGAGAGTTTCGACTACGAAGTGACGCGTGGCGGCGTGGTGTACGTGCTGGTCACGCTGGTGATCGGCATTGCGGCGCTGAACACGGGAAACAATCTGCTTTACATCGTGGTTGCGGCCATGCTGGCGGCGATTCTGGTCTCGGGATTCGTTTCCGCGCTGATGCTGCGGGGGCTTGAGTTCGACGTACGCTTGCCGGAGCACGTGTTTGCCGGGTGCGCGGTGGCAGCACGGATCGTGCTGCGCAACCCACGGCGCTTCCTGCCGGCGTTTTCGATCCGGGCTGTGCCGGCGCGCCGCGACAAAAACAAGAAAAAGACTCGCAAACATTGGAAGTGGGAACCCACGACATTTGTTTTTCCCGCCAGCCGTCCGCCGCAGCAGCAGTGGGTGCGGATGCGCGACTGGCGGGTGCGCCGCGTAACCGTCCTGCCGCCCGCGCCGGGCATTTTCGAGGGGATGGTCTACTTTCCTTACCTGCCGCCCCAGACGGAATTGGCAGCGGAGGTGAAGTTAAAGTTCGATCGCCGGGGACGATACTGCGAATCGAGCTTCGGCGTGGCTACGCGGTTCCCGTTTGCTTTCTTGACCAAGACGCGGCATCTGGCGCTGGCGCGCGAGATTCTGGTTTATCCGCCGGTGGAGCCGGCCGATGAGTTCTTTGAAATCCTTCCGTTGGTGCGCGGGGAGTGGGAAAGTTTTGTGCGCGGCCGCGGCTCGGACTTGTACCGCATTCGCGAATACATGCCGGAAGATTCGGCGCGCCACGTGGACTGGAAGGCAACAGCGAAGTCGGGTTCGCTGAAGGTGCGCGAATTCAGCCGCGAGGACGAGCGCAAGTTGCGTATTGTGTTCGATAACCCGGTGGCGGGTGCGATCTCTGGGTCCGCCTATGAGCGCGGGGTGAACCTGGCGGCGTCGCTGGCCTGGCATTTTTCAGAGCAGCATGCGGAGGTTTCGTTTGCTGCTTCGGGTTGGAGTGGCGGTGACGATCTGCATGAGTTTCTGGCGCGGTTGGCGGTGATCGACCCTCAGCGCGAATTGAGTGCCGAACAGAGACCGCAAGGCGATGTGCTGAGAGAAATGAACTTGAGCGGCGCCGGCGATTACAACATTATTGTGACCGCGCGGCCGCGAGGAAGTTTGCCCACAGAGTTGTGGAATTGTTCTTACTTTGTCTTCGTCGGGGACAAGGCCATCTCCAGGAGCATTTCGAAGCGGTAAGACTATATAGGCTTGTGGGGCGCATCTCAACGCATACTCCGTTACCTCGGTTCCTGCCAATTTGCAAGAAAGTAACGTTACTGACGGTTACCTTCGTACATTGAACGCTGGGACGGAGGAGCTTAGCTTTAGCTCATCAAGGAGAACGAGCGGTTCCGACCGCGCAGCCCGGCCGCCAAGCGCTAACCGATTCGCCGCGGCACGGTCTGGATTTACCTGGATCGATGAGCGAGGCAAGAATCCTCTATTACGGTCTCTGGATCGCCCACCCCGTCCTGCAAACGGCGGTCGTGGTGGCTATGCTGCAGCACAAGCTGCAGCGCAAGTTCGTCTTCTTCTTTACCTACGTTGCATCCCAGATTCTGGCTTTCGCGCTATTGTTTCCCGCTTTCCTGAGGCACAATTTCGAAGCTTATTTTTATATCTACTGGTTTATTACGGCGGTAAGCGTGGTTCTGGGATTCAAAGTGATTCACGAGGTTTTTCTTGACGTGTTCAGCCCCTTCCACACCTTGCGCGACCTGGGCACGGTTCTGTTCAAATGGGCCGGCTTAGTCATGTTGCTGGTGGCGGGCGTGGTCTCGATCTCCTCCAATTCGAAGGAAGTGGTGCCGTGGATGCAGGCCATTGTGACGGCTCAGCGCTGCGTACGCGTCATCCAGTGCGGCATGGTGCTGTTCCTGCTTTTCTTTGCCCGTTACCTGGGCGTGAGCCGGCGCCAGCATAGCTTTGGCATCGCTCTGGGATTCGGAGGCTTCGCCCTGGTGGAATTGGCCATGTTGGCTTCGTGGGTCGGGGACCATCTGGGGCAGGTCACTTTCAGTCTGGTGAACATGGCCGCCTACAATGCTTCGATGGCGGTCTGGCTGGGATATATGTTGGCCCAGAGCCCGGCACGAGAGGCGGCTTCCACCCTGTTGCAACCGCAACGCTGGGAGCATAGCCTGACCGACATTCATCACCCGTTGCCGACCGACTCGCTGATCCCGATGTTCGAAGGCATGGTAGACCGGGCGCTGTCGCGCACGCGGGTTGCGACCGACTCGGTTAGCGGAAGCTGTAATCCAGGCGGAGAGAATAAAGCCGTCGGCGCGACCTCGAAAATACTGGACTCAGAAAAGCTGTTGCGGTAGACGGCTTCCACTCTTGTCCGGTTTTCGTAAACGTTTGCCATTGACTTTGCCGCCCAGATCCAATCCTTGAACCCAGATTCAATCAATACATTAGATATTCTTGCTAAAATACTGAGCGCATAGATTTGTGCGCTTGTGTCGCTGACCAACTTCGGTGGGACTTCCTTGGCTAACGTTCCAAGTGAAATCACGATAAGTCAGCGATTACCGCGCGAGGACTTGACAGGCTACCGTATAATTTCTGGCCACGGCGAGATTCCTCGTTCGGGAATTGTTGTCGTGTAATTGTTTGGAAGGAGAAAACCCATGAAACGCGTGCTCAGGATGTCGATCCTGATGCTCGGGCTAGCGGGCACGTTCGCGGCTGCCGTCCAGGTTTCCGCCCTGGATGGAGGCGTTATGCCGTTGTGCCCCCCAGGCTCAACTGCTCCGAAGTGTGCCTTGTTGCCACCTCAGATGAAGTAAACCTAGCCGCAGGACTGGCGTGGCGCAAGGTCACGAAAGTAACCTGCGGGTAACTTGGGCCCTGGGCCGAACCATTTTGGGCTCGCAATATTTTGGGCCGACGGGAACTCATATCCCGCCGGCCTGCTTACTTTTTGGGCGGAATCTTATCTGTTCTTCTTCAGGGCAATTTCCATCTGGCGCTGGAGTTCGCCGGACTTGGCGATCGGTGGCTGGCAGTTAAATCCGGAGCAAAGGACCGCGAACGACTTTCCTCCCGCCAGGCTGGGCAACTGTGGAATTGTCGCGGCCAACGCCGGAGGAAGGTTTGCTGCAACCGCTTCGCTCGCGGTCAATCGCATCGCGCTCTTGGAGAAGCGAAAAGGCGCTGCGGCAACCGAGTAGAGTTCTTCGGCCTGGGCGTCTGCCGCGTTGGATGAGATGACGATCACCTGCAGGTGAGGATTGAGGAAGTGCGCCACAGCGATTCCGTAGGTTGCGGCGAAGACTCCGAACTGAGGGGCCACTCCCGCGAAGGTTTCGAGGGTTTGCTCCGCCTGGTCGCGATAAGCAGAGTCTCCCGTGTAATGATGCAGGCGCATTAGGGCGATCGCGGCCATGGGGTTGCCCGCAGGCGTAGGCGAATCCTGCAAGGGCTTGCGGCGCGTCGCCAGCACACCCAGGCTGTTTCCATCGGCAGCCGGCTCGCTATCGAAGAATCCGCCGGATGTCGCGTCGAAGAACTTCTGGATCATTGAGTCAGCGATGGCTTGCGCAAACTTGAAGTAGCTGAGGTCGGCAGTGGCTTCGTAGGCGTCGAGGCAGGCGAGGGCCGTCGCGGCATAGTCCTCCAGCAGGCCCGGGACTTCGCGATGCTGGGCTTTGGGATCCGAATAAGCGACGACGTGCAACAGCCGTGTGGCGAGGGCGCCCTCGCCCGCGCTCTTTGCTTCGTCACGCTGCGATTCATCACGCGCCGGTTTCCACGCCTCCGACAAAATACGATCTAGCGAGCGCAGCGCGAACCAGCGAGCATCGTTAAGGCCAAGAACCTCCGCCGCTTCCAGATAGGCGGAGACGCACATGCTGTTCCAGCCGACGTAGACGGTTTTGTCGATGTAAGGCGTGGGCCGTTGCAAACGCGCGGCGTACATCTTTTTCTTCGCCGATGCGAGCAACGCCGCCACGCGTTCGCGCGCAAGGCTTAGCCGGCGGCCGATTTCTTCGATGGGCGCACGCACGTAGAGAACGTTCTTCGCCGGATTGTGGTGCATCTCGCCGACTTCGTTGATGTCGTAGTGCAGCGCCGCGACCTGCGCTTCCTCTTCGGTAAGGATGGCGCGGGCTTCGTCGAGCGTCCACGTGAAATAGTCGCCGTCGTCTTCCATCGAGATGTCGGCGTCCTGCGAGGCGTAGAAGCCGCCACGCTCACGGTCGCTGAGCCATTCGTCCATCCAGCGGATGATGTCGCGGGCGACATCGGCGAAAAACTCCGCGCCCGTAGCCTGGTAGGCGTGCACGTAGTTCTTCAGCAGTTCGGAGTTGTCGTAGCACATCTTCTCGAAATGCGGGACCACCCAGCGCTCGTCGACCGAGTAACGATGAAATCCTCCGGCCAGCTGGTCGTAGACGCCGCCGTTGGCCATATGCTCGAGCGTGGTGACAATCAGGTTGCGCAGATTGTCGTCACCGGTTCGAGAATATTGTTCGATCAATAAGTCGAGCGCAGAAGGATGCGGAAACTTCGGCGCCTGCCCGAATCCTCCGTGCTGCGGGTCGAACATCTTGAATGCGGATTCCTGAATCGATGCGATGATGCTCGGTGAAACGCGCCCACTGCGTCCGGCGAACGACTCCGACTGCGCAATTGCGCTCTCCACCATCTTGGCCTGCTCAACCACGTCGCCGTTTTTTTCTTTGTAGGCGTTGGCGATGCTCAGCAGAACGCGCCGGAAGCTGGGACGTCCGTAGCCGTCGTCGGGCGGAAAATACGTGCCGCCATAAAACGGCTTGCCATCGGGAGTAAGAAATGCGGTGAGCGGCCAGCCGCCCTGCCCGCTAACCGCCTGTACCGCGGCCTGGTAGCGGCTGTCAATGTCAGGACGCTCGTCGCGGTCCACCTTCACGGCGATGAAATGTTCATTCACAATGGCCGCAATTTCGGGATTGTCGTAAGACTCGCGGTCCATCACATGGCACCAGTGACACCAAACCGCGCCAATGTCGAGCAGCATGGGTTTGTTCTCCAGCTGCGCGGCGGCGAACGCTTCCTCGCCCCACTCGTGCCACTGGATGGGCTGATGCATAGCCGAACGCAAGTAGGCGGAAGAAGCGCGGGCGAGGGAGTTGAGGGTCGTGGTGGTCATACCTTCAGTTTACTTGCTTTTCAGGCCTATCCCAGATCCGGTCGCCGGGGAGCCAGCCGGGATCATGACTCGATTCGAACGGCCCAAGAACATATCCCGCACGGCCCCTGTTCGCGTTGCACAATGCTGGCCGCCCTAGTAATATGTGCGTTTTGGATCGCTTGAGTGAGGTGTCAAATGCGAAGATTGGGCGTAGCTGTCAGCATTCCATTCTTGTTCTCAGTGGTCTTGTTCGCCGGCAAGAATCCGGCTGACTATCCGTTGCAAATCCAGGTAATTGAATCTCATTGGAACCGGGCGTATACCGCCGTGGACCGGCGTTTTGGCACTGTAGATGGATGGGGACGAGGGGACATCAAGGACGGCGAGTCCATCCGCGGTTTCGATTTTAGCTACACTTCGGCGGAACCTTTCCATAGGACCGTCGGAGACGCGTATTATCCCGCAAAGTGGAAAAAAGACGCGCTGAAGCTGGAACTGTTGGTCGGGGAAATCGGAGCCCCCGATAAATTCCAAACCTACGAGCTCAAGACAACTGTGAGAGATGACGTTTACGTGCGCGGGCACGACGGTGCGGTAGCAGTCTCTCAGCAGGAGTACAAGGATAAATGGACGAAGTGACGCCGGGAGCTCGTCCTTTTGCCTGTTGGCGGAAGGCTGGCGATCTCGTTTCACCGTTCGCAAGCGCGTCCAGTCGCGCCAGCGTGTCCGGGTATTTGCGGACGAGAAGGACAAGTGCCGCCGCCTGAGGGTTCGGCTTCGCACGCCCCTGTTCCCATTTTTCCAGCGTTCTTTCGTTGATCCTCAGTTTGCGCGCGAATACCGCTCGTGAGCAGCGCAGTTTTTTTCGAGTATCGCGAAGCAGCTTTGAATCCACCTTGGGCAGCGGCATCACATCAACCTTGTAACTGCGCAATGTGAGCTTGCCCTCGCGATGGTTCTTCATCGCCGCCGCCCCTTCCATTAGTTCGCCAAAAATATTTCTCTTCGCCATTACCGTATCCTCCGCACCCTGCGTGGCCCGACGACTCTTGCCGCCGCGCGCGCTTCTAGCTCATTTTCGATCGCGCCTTTCAGCGCCTTTGTCTCGTTTGCTGTCAGGTCTGAAGCTTCGTTTTTATCGTATAGAGTCATCAACCATATCTGATGATCGGATCTGAAGTGGTAATAAATGATGCGCAGTCCGCCTCTCCGGCCTTTGCCCCGCCGCGCATCCGCCCAGCGCACCTTGCGGAGCCCGCCCGTTCCCGGAATCAAATCTTCGCACTCCGGATTCTCGGCCAGCCAGTCCTGCAATTCTCTGTAACCGTCGTCGCTCAAATATGCCGCCAGGTAACGTGTAAACGGAGGCGCTTCAATGAACTCCATGCATCGTGTAATTCACTGTTGTAGTACGTTCATCTACTATACGCCATTGGCGTACCTATGACAACCAGCAAGCAAGGGATTTAGCTCGGCCCGGCGCTGACCTTTGTCTGTCCTTGAATCCGCGCTCACTCGAAATGCGGTTGGGCAGATACATCCTCTCCATTCCCAACCGCATCTCTCGAACCAGACTATGTATGGCAGCCTTCTTGTAGTCACAATGTCCCTGCTGCGTCCCGCGCCGCTGGCACAGATTGCGGTTAGCCGTTACAATGTGGAATTCCTCTGGCGCGGGGCTGGAACTTTTCCTTTTGGGGTGCCGATGAGTTTGCGACGTGTATGTCAATGGATGGCATTGTTGGGGCTGAGTCTCTTTGAAATCGGCTGCGGGCAATACTACCGTCCGGTGGTGATTCCCTGCGTGGGGACCAACGGCAGCGTCCCCGGATGCCCCACGGTTACCAATCCGACCCCCAGCAACTTCCACGCCGTGTTCGCTATCAATGGCAACGGATCATTCTATGCGGGAACCGGCATGGAGCTGGATGTTTCCGGAGATACCGATATCGGAGCGGCGAACACGGGCCTCAATCCTACCCACGCCGGCATTACTCCGAATAACGGCCGCGTATTTGTGACCAACGCTGGCAGTCTTATTGCCGGCGGAGCGGACACGGTCGCCGCTTTTACACCCGTAGCCGATTCCGCGATCGCTTCAGGGTTAGGCATCGTTACCACGTTTAGCCTGCCTGCCGGATCTTTGCCCGTATTCGTCAACACCATGGAGAATGCAGCGGCCTACGTAGCCGATTTCGGAACAAATTCGGTGGCTGTTCTCAACTCTAACTCGAACATCGTGAGCAGCATCGTTTCCGTAGGAGTGAACCCCGTGGCGTTGGCAGAAACTCCGGACGCCACCAAGCTCTATGTAGCCAACCAGGGCGATAACACGATAACCAGCCTGAACATAGTGGGCCTGACCCAGAATACGGTGACCGGCTTTAGCGGAGTTACTCCGGTCTGGCTGGCGGCGCGCGGCGATAGCCAGAAAATCTACGTGCTGACCCAAGGCGACGGCAAGCTGATTACGATCGATACAGCCACGGACACGGTCAGCGGCAGTTTTTCTGTAGGCGCCGGGGCCAATTTCATCTATTTCGATTCGAACGGCAATCGGCTTTATGTGACCAATCCGGCAACCGGCACGCTGTATATTTTTTCCGATACTGGCGGAGCCAATGACACGCCAAGCCTGCTGACGACGCTGCCGATTACCGGGCTGGGCGCAACTACAACCACGGCATGTCCGGGATGCGGCGCCGCGGTTCCGGTTTCCGTGACCGCACTGCCCGATGGCACGCGGGCGTACGTGGCGAGCTATCAAATCGCTTCGCCTTGCCCGGACCCGAATGTAACCGTCTCGCCCTGCATCATCCCCGAACTCACGGCCATCGACAGCCTCTCCAATACCCTGGAGACGGGTATGCCGATGCTGTTGCTGGCTCCGCCGCTCTTTCTGCCGGCAACGTCCGGGTTGGCGGAGCCTTACGCGGTGCCCCCGGTAACTGCGTGTACAACCGCCGCCACTTATTCGCCGGCGTCCACCCGCTTCCGTGTTTTCACCACCGCTTCCGCCGATAGCACGCATGTTTTCGTCAGCATGTGCGACGCTGGCTCTGTGGCCGTCATCAACACCACCGACAGCGACACCAACAATCCTGGCGCTGGCGTCGGTGCCGACACGGTGGTTACCGATCTGCCTGCACCATTTGGTTCGTGTTCGGGCACGGCCGGCAGTTGCGGCGCAGCCCCACCTCTGCAAAATCCTTTGTTCATGTTTGCCGGGAATTAGCGCCTGGGGCGAACTGGCCGATCAGATTTTCTTCCAGCCTCATCCATCGAGAATGGCGGGTCTGCCTTCGCAGCGATCGATGCCGTCGGCTGAAGTAGAAAGCTGCGAAGAACAGAAGAGTCAGGACAGGTCAGACTCATGTTCCAGCAGTGGGACAGACAGGCGTTAGGCTCTGCTTGCGACTTCTTCTTTCGCTGTTTCTCGTGCGGCGTAATGCGAGTCGACGTACTCGTCAAGAATCTCGATAAACTCGGCGACGATGCGGTCGCCTTTCAGCGTAGTGAACAGGCGGCCATCCACGTAGACGGGTGCTTTCGGTTCCTCGAACGTCCCGGGGAGCGAAATGCCGATGTTAGCATGTTTCGATTCGCCCGGACCGTTGACCACACAGCCCATGACGGCAAGCTTCATCTCTTCCACGCCCACGTAGTTGCCCTTCCACGCCGGCATCTGCTCACGCAAGTAAGTTTGAATCTGCTCGTCCATCTCCTGAAAGAACGTGCTGGTGGTGCGTCCACAGCCGGGGCAGGCCGTGACTTGCGGCGTAAAGCTGCGAATGCCCATAGATTGCAGAATCTGCTGCGCCACGCGAACTTCTTCGCTGCGGTCGCCGCCGGGGGCGGGTGTGAGCGACACTCGAATCGTATCGCCGATGCCTTCCTGCAGCACTACTCCCATGGCCGCGCTCGAGGCCACCACGCCTTTCGCGCCCATGCCGGCTTCTGTGAGCCCGAGATGCAGTGGGTAGTCGCAGCGCGCGGCCAGCGCGCGGTAAACGTCGATCAAATCCTGCACGCCGCTGACTTTCGCGCTCAGGATGATCTGATCGGCCCGCAGGCCGAATTTCTGCGCCAGCGCAGCCGAGTTCAGCGCGCTCACCACCATCGCCTCCATGGTGACTTCGCGGGCGTCTTTGGGTTCGTCGAGGAGCGAGTTCTCATCCATCATGCGGGTGAGCAGGGCCTGGTCGAGCGACCCCCAGTTCACGCCGATGCGGACCGGTTTCTGGTACTTCACTGCTACTTCGATCATGGTGCGGAAGTTGTTGTCATCCTTGCGGCCGATGCCAACGTTGCCGGGATTGATGCGGTACTTGGCCAGATCGCGCGCGCACTCCGGATATTTCGTCAGCAGAATGTGGCCGTTATAGTGGAAGTCGCCGATGATGGGCACGCGCATGCCCTGCTTGTCGAGTTCCTCGACAATGCGCGGCACCGCGGCCGCGGCAGCTTCGTTGTTGACGGTGACGCGCACCAGTTCAGACCCGGCGCGTGCCAGCGCCGCAACCTGTTGAACTGTCGAAGGAATGTCGGCCGTGTCGGTATTGGTCATCGATTGCACCACAACCGGTGCATCCGAGCCGACCCGCACACCGCCGACGACGGCGGTAACCGTTTTTCTCCGCTGAATACCGCTTTGAATCATAGCCATGGGAACTTCTAGTTTAACATGCGGAAACGGCGCTTCGCGGCTCGACGGCTCAGCCCAAACGCGCATAGAGCTGAAAGGGCGCCCAGTAAAACGGATTCCGGAAATCGCTGTTGCGAAGCAAGGATAGCTTGGCGGCGCGAAGGGCGGCATCCGGGCTCGCGCCCTTGGCCAGTTCGTCGTAGAACTTATCCATGAGTAGTGCCGTGGGAGCGTCCGACGCGTCCCACAAGGCGGCGATCACGTTGTGGGCGCCGGCTCTGAGGAAAGCCCACGAGAGTCCGACCAGGCCCTCACCCGCGTACCAACGCTTGCCGGCCCCGTAGCACGCCGAGATCGTAACCAACTTCGCCCGCAGGGGATGCTGCTTATGGTAGCTAACGATGTCGCGAGCGTAGAGTTTGAATGAGTCGTCTTCCGCATTGCCTACCGACGGCACAGGCCTCGAGAGCACGATCTCCGAATCGAGCGGGCTCAGCCGGTTGGCCTTCCCGTGCGCAACAAAATGGATGTAGGAAAACTGCTCCGGATTGCTGTTCAGATACGCCGCCGGGGTGGCCCGCTCGCGCGCCAATATCAGCCGCTCCACCGCCGGAAAATGTTTGGCAACGTTGTCCATTTGGGCAGCAGACTCTGGGAGTTCTGGATATTTAATGCTGGGCGCGATGCTATTGCCCACGAGAAGCAGACGGCGATCATGCCCGCCTTCGTTCTTGTCACCGCCCGCGCTCGCATTCCTGCCGGCGTTCGCAGCACCGAACACACGTAACGAGCTGGCATTCGCGATGGTCGCGTCTTCAATCCAGTAATGCAACTTCGCTTCGGATTTGAGTTCGGACGGCGTTGTTCCGGATTGCTTTGGATCAGACCGCTTTGCATCAGACAGTTTTGGATCGGAGACGAGCAGGGTTTCGAAATTCAGGTTGTTCAGGCTGCCGTCGGGGATGACGATAACCCTCGCGTCCTTCATCAACAGTGCCTGTGCCGGCGCAATCAGTGTGCGATAGAGCCAGCGCCCATCCAGGTCGGCCGATGCCAGAACGTCTTGAGGCCCGCCGAGAGCCTCGCGATACCGTTGCACAGCGGCGTCGATTTCCGAGCCGCGAGGAAGTGTAAACAAGCTGGTTTTCTGCGGCGTACTCGCCCACAAATACGACTGCTTCTCGCCCAGCCAATAAAAAAGCACCGTGCCGCCTGCGCTCCGCGCGATTTGCTGGGCGTCCAGCGCCGGAGGCCCATTGGCAGATCCCTTCGGCAATCCCAATCCCTCGGCCAGAGTTCGGGCGCGGTTGAAGTCAGCCCAGCGCAGCGCATCGTCCGTCTTTCCCCGCGCCACCAGAAAATGCATGTAGTCGTCGTAGATGCGCGCAGCGTTGTTAGAAAAGGGCAGCTTCGACTCGTTACGCTGCAGCGACGATCGGGCTGTTTCGAACGTGGCCAGCGCCGCCCGATATTCGCCATCCGCCGCAGCTGCGCGGCCCTCGTCCTCATAGAGTTGCGCCAGCGCATGTTCGGATCGCCACTTCAGTGAGGCATTCGCCTTCACGTCATGTTCGACCTCGTGAAAAATGCGCTCGGCTTCCGCGCCATCGTGCGAGCGGGCGGCAATCATCCCCTCAACCATGAGCGGGTAAAGTTCATCCAGCCGGTTGTTATCGGCGCGTGCAATGGCCATTGCCGCGTCCGAATACTTGCGCGCCTCACTCATTTCGCCGCTCTCAACCGACACCAGAGCGAGCGCCCGATAGGCGTCGAAAATAGCTTCCTTACCGCCCGTCTTGCTTGCTAGATCGAGCGCCTCTTGGTACGACCGTGTGGCGCCAGCGAAGTCGCCCCGGCTCGCGTAGACATAACCGGCGGCCGTGATCCAAGTCAACTGACTGATGACGTTTCCCGCTTGGCTGGCCAGCTTCTCGGCTTCAAGGGATCTTTCCAACGACTTTTCGGAGTCGCCTAGGTAGTAGTAGGCCCAACCAAGATTGCCGAGAGATTTTTGGGCTTCGCCGTAAGCTCCCAAGGTGGTTGATGCCTGGTAGGCGGCGTCCGTCCAATCGATAGCTTCGTCAAAGTGCCCTTCCCTTAGCGAGGTCAAGCCCAAGTTGAGAAGCGCGGTCTCCTCCAGGAAATGATCATTGTGCGCACGAGCGAATTGCAACGACTGCTCGAAGAGCTGACTTGCGGCGTCGAGTTGGCCTCGTTGCACGGCCAGGACCCCGCGAGCCCGTATGACATCGCCGCAGGTCACCTCCGGGAACACCTGGCACATTTGCGTGGCCTGTCTGAGTTCCTCATCTGCTTCGGCGAACTGGCGCAGACGCGCATTGGCAGCGCCCTCGATCGCGAGGATTTCGACGAGCGAATCTTTGTCGCCGGGCCGTGTCGGCGGGGAGTCGACAGTCGCCAGCGCCACCGCGTACATCCCTTGCCACAGGAGAGATTCCGCTTCCAGAATTCTGAATCTCCAGGCCCACTCGGGGCTCGAATCGCGAAAACGTTGGTATCCTCGGTGGGCTTCTTCCTGAGACTTTTTCAGATTGCCGTGCACAAACGTCTTGTAGGCATGCTCATAGGAAGCCTGCGGGCTCTCCCGACGACTGCAGGCTAACCCGCAGGCGATGATCAGGCATACCAGCAGAGAGAAACCTACGGCGATGTCTGGCCGTTGCCCGAAACTGTAGCGCCGCTCGAACTCCCGGTAGCTGGGCAGCCCAGGCGGATATCCAGCATATTCAGGGTGAAGTAATTGCTGTCGCCCGGCTCCGACGTAGCGTCGCCCTTCCGGTGCCTGAATTCGCTGTGGCCGCTGTTGACGCCGACTTCGAGCTCGGCCAAATAGACGGTGCCAAAGTCGCGAATGTAGATGGCATTCCCGAACGTCCTGACGCCGGGAATCTCCACCTGCGGCTTGATCTTTTTGACCAGTGAACATCGCAGCTTAGGATAGCCGTTCGAACCGCCATTCGCACCTTCTTCGTTCCGGCTATCCTTGGCGCGCTTCTTGAGATCGTCGATGTAGGCGATTTGGGCGCCGTACTTTTCCTCCAGGCTTTCGGGAAGATCGCCGGTATCGAGTACGCCGTCGAGTTGGCGATGCACGCGGTCGAGAAAGCCGCCGTCTTGCAGGTAAGAGCGGTTGCTGTCTGGCCTGGGGCCGCAGAATGCCAGGTCGAGTTCCACCTCGACCGGGTAGCCGCCGATGCGCAGGTTTTCAATGCGCGTGCCGATGAAATTCACCCGGGGAACGTGGCCGATGGGCTGCTTCGGGTCGTCCGTTAGCGGATGCTGAGTGGAAAGCTGCGCAACCACGCGGTCGGCAGTGACGATATCTTCCACGTTGTATCCCTCGAGCACCGCCGTCGACAGCGTCACCCAGCCGGCGTGGTCCTGGCCGAAAATATCAACCTTCTGCTTGACGTGGGCGCCCGCCACGCGCGTGTGTCCGCTCTTGAAGGAAATCAGACCTTCAATATTGGTCTCGCCAACCGATTGCGTGACGAGACTTTCGCGCCGGGTGTTCTCCAGAACAACGCGCCCAAATGGTTCGATATGCTGCTTAATCGGCTGCTCCAGCTCGCCTTTGAGTATGTAGGCTTCGGCGTGATACACGTGGTACGGTTCCGTCACAGGGACCGGTCCAACAATTGGTTTCGGATTTGCCGCCATGTTGTTAGCTCCTCCCGTTTGAGCTCTCACTTCTGAACTTGCAATTCAAATGAGGCCGGACCGACTTCCTTACTTTCCCCCGCGGCGGTAACCCCGCGCACGGCCAAAATGTAATTGCCCGCTTGCCAATTCGCTCCCGGTACCTGGACCAGCCACTGATCCTGCGAAGCTGACGCCGGAATCGTAAGCGACCTCCATTCCGGCTTTCCGGCAGGATTATACAAGTCTGCCGTGTAACGCGAATAGGCGCCGTCGGGAGGGATCCTCACAAGAAGTACAAAACCTTCTCCCGCATGTGTCGTGATCGGCCCGCCCGATCCATAGGTGCCGACATTCACCGACGCAAACGGCAAGACATGCGGGCTGTTCAATTTCCGCGTCAGTTGCAGATTCTGATACCCGATCACGGCCAGCAACAAGGCCATCACCGGCACCGCAAAGCCCGGATGCAGCCAGGCAAGCCACCCAGGTTTGTCCGGGACGAATGTAGGCAACCGGGCGGGAATCGGCTCGGACTTCTTTGCCAACGCAACCTTGCTCTGCTCCACGAATAAAGCCCCGGCGCGAACGTCGAGCGCGCAATCCGGGCAGTCGAAAAAATGCTCTTCAAATTCGCCCCGTACCTCCGGGTCGAGCTCGTCGAGCAGATACCGTTCCGTCATTTTTTGACGAACCACCACATCGTGGTCCATTGGTTAATGCCCCCTCGTACATATAGTGCGCCGGCGCGACCCAGCGTTTCAAACAATCAGGCCGGAGTCAGCCCTGGCTCATCGTCTCCGCTATCCTCTAAATACAACGACTTAAACGATTGTTTCGCGCGATGCAGCAGCACCCGAAGATAATCCCGGTCTACACCTAAGTCACGGCATACTTCGTCCTTGTCCCTCTCCTCGAGGAAAACCTCGCTCAGCAACCGCCGGTCGCGCTCCGAAAGTTGCTCCAGAATCTCCCGAACTTTCTCTTCCGTTTCTCTGGCGGCGATGAAGCCCAGCGGGCCGGTTCCTTTGGCAGGAAAGTCCTGCTGCTTCTCATCTTCCAGCGAACTGCAGCCGGACCCCGCCCGGTAATGCTCCAGCACGACGTGGTTGCAAATGGAGTTTACGAACGAGCCCAAGCGCTCCGGCTGCAGAATTCTTCCCTCGCGCAGAGCCACAAAAAATCGGGCAAAAGTTTCCTGACGGACGTCTTCGACTGCTTCCGGTGACTTCAAGCGGGAACGCAATTTGATCTGGATTAGAGCGCTGAAATACGCGCCGAAGTGCTCCTGCGTGCGGAAGTCTCCCGCCCGCAGACGCTCGAGATAAGACTGGTCAAAGGATTGAAATTGCAAGGACCTGCCCCGGAGACCCTGAAGTGGGAAACAGTGTAGCACCTGGGGAGGCGCGCTGCGGCTGTTTTCCGGGCTGAGGGCAGGCAGAGGTTTGCGTTTCCTAGCGATACATCTGCTGTGCGTTTGGCCGGCGGGCGGGAGTGAGTAAGAAGTACCCATGGAAAATAACGTACCCCTTGGAGAGGACAAAGCTACAACTTCGGAGAAGAAAGCGTTCAGGAAGTGCCGGAGCCGCTTCCCCCGTCGGCTTCCGGCACTTAACGGAATCCCAGCAAGTGGTTGCTAACTTGGGATCCTAAACTGTGGTGCAGTCGCGTTACGGCACGACATATCCCACTGATTGGAATAGTGTCGAAAACGCTCGGATCGTTTCACGGAATTATTGACACCCAGTGGATCCAGGTATTTTGGCCCAGGGCGGACCAATGATTAGCCATTGCGGAGAACAGCATAACGAAGAGATTTCGAGATGTTTTTTGCCTAGGGTAGGCGATCCACCAGGCCCGGAACGGTCTTCAACAGGTCGTTGTAAATGACCATCACGGCGAACAGCACCAGAAAGACGAAGGCGGCCTGGTAGACCCGTTCCTTAATGCGCAGGCTCACGTCGCGCCGCATCAGGCCTTCGATGAACAGGAACATGATCACGCCGCCATCGAGAATGGGAATCGGCAGCAGGTTAAACACGCCCAGGTTCAGGCTGATGGCGGAAGTCAACAACAGCAGCGGTGTCCAGCCTTTGCGGCGCGCCGCTTCGCCCGCAGCTTGCCCAATGCGAATCGGCCCTTCAATGGAGCGCATGGAAATCTTGCGCTGCAGCATCTTCTGCACCAACTCGAGAATCAGCAGAGAAGCCTTCTTATTTTCTTGCAGCGAAAGCCGAAGGGCGGCAGGAAACGGCAAGGTCGTGACTTTGGTCGGCATGCTTCCCACGCCGATGCGATAGCTCTTGTCGGTTAAAACCGGCTGCACCGTAAAGGTCTTCAGCTCGCTGCCGCGACGCACAGTGATCGAGACTGGCTTGTCTTTCGTGATTTCCAGGGTTTCCGCCATGGCAGCCAGCGCGGGCATGGGTTTTCCATCTACCGCCAGGATTTCATCGCCCTCGCGCAAGCCCGATTTTTCCGCAGGCATGTCCGGTTGCAGCTCAGTGATGCAAACGCACGGCTCTTTGGCAGCCCATCCCGCAAACCCAATCTGATCCGTTCCATAGGATTCCGGCACGATCGTCTTTTTCACAATCTCCCCGTTGCGTTCCACGGAGACATCCAGAGGCTGACCAGGGCTCAGCGCCTCACGTATATCGACCTGCTCCCAGTTCGGATTGGCGATGCCATCCACGCCGACAATGCGGTCGCCCGGCTCGAAGCCGGCTTTAGCCGCTGGCGTACCCTTCATCACCCAGCCGATCACGGTTGGCGAGTCATACACCGCCGGATACTCGTAGTGCACCATGTACACGCAGACCAGCAGGAACACCGCCAGCAGAATGTTCATGGTCGGCCCGGCAATCGCCACCAAAAAGCGGTGCCAGCGCGGGTGATTCATAAACTCCGCCGGATCGCCCGTGCGCTCATCCATTGGGTTCTCGCCGCTCATCTTGACGTAGCCGCCCAGCGGAATCGCGCTGATGCGGTAGTCGGTGTCGCCCTTGCGGAATCCCAGCAGCCGCTTGCCGAAGCCAATCGAGAAAACTTCAACTCGCACCCCGAGCAGCTTGGCCACCGCATAATGGCCGAACTCGTGGATCAGGATCATGAAGCCGAGAACCACCACCACGGCGATCAGTGACGTGAGAAAATCAGGCATAACAGTAAGGTACGTAATCTCCAACTTGTCAGATTCCGAACTCTAGACGAAAGATGTAGATGTAACTCGAAGTTTCGCAACCCGCTTTTGTGCATATCGGCGGGCTTCCGCATCGGCTTCAAGCACTTTCTCTATAGACTCGAGCTTCCCGGAATTGGTTGCAGAAAGCACGTCTTCGATGACCCTGGGAATCTCGTCGAACCGGATGCTGCCTTCCAAAAACGCGGCCACCGCAACTTCATCGGCGGCATTGAGCGCTACCGTTTTCGCGCCGCCCGCTTCCGCCGCCTGATACGCCAAATGCAGACAAGGAAATTTATTCATATCCGGCGGGCCAAAGTCCAGATGCCGCAGGTCACCCACCGAAAAACGCATATCCGATTGAATCCGCTCGGGATACGTCAGAGCGTACAAAATCGGCAGGCGCATATCCGTCACCGAAAACTGAGCAAGTATGCTGCCATCCACAAACTCCACCATGGAATGAATTGTCGATTGCGGATGGACAATTACTTCCACTTTTTGCGGAGGCATGTGAAATAATCTGCACGCTTCGATTACCTCAAAGCCCTTGTTCATCAAGGTCGCCGAATCGATGGTAATGCGCTTGCCCATGCGCCATGTGGGGTGGTTCAGCGCCTCTTCCACCGTGATCGCCGCGAACTGCGAGCGCGGCCGGTTCAAAAACGGCCCGCCCGAGGCCGTCAGCCAGATGCGCTCCACTTCCTCCATGCGCCCGCCGCGCAGGCATTGATGCACCGCATTGTGCTCGCTGTCGATGGGCAGCAGCGGCTTGCCTTGCTTGCGCGCCTCGGCGGTGATCAATTCGCCGGCGGCGACCAGACACTCCTTATTGGCCAGGCCAACGATTTTTCCCGCGCGCACGGCTTCGTAGGTAGCTTTCAGTCCCGCCACGCCCACAATGGCGCTAACCACGAAATCCACTTCCCCGTGCGTGGCCGCGCGCACGGTTCCGGCCGCGCCGTAAACCACTTCGATTTCTCCCGAGCCTTCTTTTTTCAGGCGCGAACTCAGAATCTCGGCGTCGTTTTCCGCAGCCAGTGAAACCACCCGCGGCCGCCAGCGGCACGCTTGTTCAAACGCCGCATCCAGGTTCGCTCCCGCCGCCAGCGCGACAATCTGAAAACGATCCGGATAAGTTTCCGCGACGCTCAGCGTGCTGCGCCCAATGGAGCCCGTCGATCCCAGGATGGCAATGCGTCTCATGCGAGCCAAACCCTATTTTACGCGCTTATGGTTTCTGAGGTTTCCGAATCTCTGGCAGGCGGCTGGAGGCTACTGCATCACGCGCCATGCTGCATAGTACCACAGCACTGGAGCGGCAAAGAGCAGGGCATCGATGCGGTCGAGCATGCCCCCGTGGCCGGGCAGCAGGTTCCCCGAATCTTTCACTCCCGCTCCGCGTTTGATCAGCGACTCGACCAGATCGCCCAGTTGCGCCGCGATGTTCAGCGCGACCGTCAGCAGGATGATCGGCCACATCTCAGGCTTTTCCAGGCCGAACAAGCCGTCGCGGCGCTGGATCAGTCCCACCCGCAACAGGAAAGAACTGATCTGCAATGCGTGACTGAAGAGCAGGCTCGTCACCAGCAGGCTGGCGCACAGCGATGCCGCCGCTCCCTCCCAGGTTTTTTTCGGGCTGACCCGCGGCGCCATCCGTTGTCTTCCCAGGGAACGCCCCACGAAATAAGCAAGAATGTCTCCGGCCCACACCACCAGCAGCAAATACAGAAGCAGGAACGCGCCCGCCCACTGCTGGCGAAGTTGCACCAGCATAGCCATCGGCAACGCGATGTAGCCGAAGGCAAACACCGAAGCCGCCGCCGCCGGATATCCTCCATTCATCTGCCCGCGCCGCATGGCGATGGTCAGAAAAATAAACGGCGCCAGCGCGCTGGCCACTCCCAGCACCAGCACGAACTTCAGCGTCGAAAGCTGCGGAGCATCGCCGGCCGACTCCGTCGCCAGCAGCAGAAAAAACAATCCCACAAAAATGTAGGTAGGCCAGCGCAGCGGCTGTACGCCGTACGATTCAGCGAGCTTCAGAAATTCCCGCACCGTGAGCAAAACCACCGCCGCCGCTATCACCGCCAGCAGCGGCACCGGCGCGCGCAGCACCAGCAGCACCACTATCGGAATCAGCACGGCCGCGGTCGCAATGCGCTTCAGCAAGAAAGTTCGTCCCGCCTTAAGTTGTCGGCCTCACTTGAAAGGGCGCGGCCAAAGCCGCGCCCTCATGATGCTACACAATCTTGTCATTCCGAGCCGGCTTCAGCCGGATAGCGCCTGCCCTGAGCGAAGCCGAAGGGAATCTGCTGTGGCACCGTCCCCGCCAGCGGACGCCCGGAATCTACCTGTGAGATTTCGCCGGTTCAGCCTGCGCCCGCGCCTCGCCATGGTTCAACGACACCTGGTTCAACGAAACCTGGTTCAACTTAACATGGCTCACCGAAGCATGTTCCAACGAAGCATGATTCAGCCCGCCGTAGCGCCGCTCGCGTTTCTGATATTCGGCAATGCCTTCCAGCAAATGCATCCCGCGGAAGTCCGGCCAAAGCGTCGCAGTCACGTAGATCTCCGCATAGGCCAACTGCCACAGCAGGAAGTTGCTCAACCGCATCTCGCCCGACGTGCGCACCACCAAATCCGGATCGGGCAGATGAGACGTATAAAGATGTCGCGCGACCGTTTCCTCATCAATCCGCAGATGCTCCACGCCGCCATTGCGCGAAGCCGAGCTCACCATCGCGCGAAACGCATCCACCAGTTCGCTGCGCGCGCTGTAGTTCAGCGCCAGCGTCAGCACCATGCCCCCATTTTTCTCGGTGCTCTCGCGCGCCCACGCCATGCGCTCCTGCACGTCTTCCGGCAGTTCGTGTTGCCGCCCAATGTACTCCAGCCGAACATTATTTTTGTTCAGCGTGGGAACTTCCGCCTTCAGATACCGGCTCAGCAGCCGCATCAGAAAATCGACTTCGCTCTTGGGCCGCTTCTTCCAGTTTTCTTCCGAGAAGGCATACAGCGTCAGCGCATGAATGCCGATGCGCGCCGCCGTCTCCACCGTCGAACGCACCGCCGTCACTCCCGCCCGGTGCCCGGCCACGCGCGGCATGTGCCGCCGCTTGGCCCAGCGCCCGTTGCCGTCCATGATGATGGCGATGTGTTTTGGGAGCCGCTCCGGATCGAGCTCTCGGTAGATTTCCGCTTCCTTGCGATCCAGTCCCGCGGGAACTTTGTCCTGCAAAGTGATCCCCTTCGGATTGAAGCTACCACAGGGAGGAAGGCCCTTGCAATGACCGCTGAACATCCATGCCCCGCGGCGCGGGCGCCCTCGCCCGCGAAAGGCTGGCAAGGGCATGCGAAGGAAAGAAATGACGGGAAGAGCACGGTCGGGAAGGGCACGGCTCCAGCCGTGCCGCCCAGAGCCACTAAAGACTCGTCCCTCAGCCCCTGAGGGACGCCGGCAGTCGTCTGCGCCTGGCGCGGACTCTGGCGACGATCCGATCGAACCCTTCTTCCGCCCGCCGAAACTCCTCGTCCGACATCCGTTCCTTGGCCTCGGATCTTCGGGCTGGAATTTGTGTAGCTGCGATTTCTGTAGAAGGTTTGGCCGAGGTCTGAGGTCTGAGGTCTGAGGTCTGAGGTCCAAGGTCTGAGGTCTGCTAAAAAAAAGCCGGGACCACGAAGGTCCCGGCCCATGAGTTGGCTGGTTGCCCGGATAAAAGTCATGTGGGGACAGCCGCCCTCGCCTGCCCTGAGCGGCAGCCGAAGGGGCTGTCCGGCCGGGCGAAGCCCGGCCTCTGCCGTCACGAAGCGCTAAACTCTACGCCGTCCGTCTCGGCCGCACCGTCAAATCCCGCACCTGCATCAGGATGCTCGACATCTGCATCCCATTCAGTTGCGACACAAACGGCAGAATTTCCGCGATAAACTGGTCTTTCACCAGTTCGCTGATTTCTTCCTGGCGGGTGCGTTCTCCGCCGGTAAGCAGGTCGGGCACAGTCACCTCCAGGGCTCGCGCCAGCCGTTCCAGGGAACTCAGCGTGGGCGTGGCTTTTTCGTTTTCGATTTTCGAAACGTACGTCCGCGGCACGGACATGCGTCCCGCCAGTTGCCGCTGGCTCAGCCCGTTGCGCAGCCGCAGCGAGCGAATCGACGACGCCAGGTTCAGGTGTCCGCGCCCCGTGCCCGGTATGGGCATCATGATCGGCGGCACCGCCATCACCGGTTCCGGTTCCGGCTCCTCGTCCATGGACGCGTGGCAGCGGCGGCAATTATTGTTGACGGTGCGGAACTGAACCAACAGGCAGTGATCGCAGCGGACTACTTCCCGTGCATCTACCGGGGCAAGTGTCGTAGCCATCGAGTTGTGGGAGTGCCAGAGCCGGCTACTCCTTACAGCTATAGCTGGAATCTGTTTCTGGGGGACGATTCCAACTGCACGTCAATCTGCGGCAACACCCCTGTGGATGTCAAGGGTAAAATGCACCAAAAGTGGGAAATCGTTCGCATCGCGCCGCAACCCCACGCAACAACGCTCGAAAATCGAGCGAAAATCCCGCGAAAAGACGCAGAAAGACACTGTAAGATGCGGAGAACAAGGCCAACCCCATGATCGATCGCGACAGCGCCTGGTGTTTACTAACTGAGTTCACCCAATCCGAAAGTTTGCGCAAGCACGCCCTCGCCGTCGAGGCCTGCATGCGCGCCTGCGCGAAAAAGTTCGGCGCCGACGAAACTCGTGTGGGGCGGACGCCCCCGTCCGCCGCCGTTGACTCTGATTTTGACTCTGACTCTGACTTTGCCGGCCCCGAAGAAGACCTCTGGGGCATCGTCGGCCTAGTCCACGACTTCGATTACGAGCGCTGGCCCAGCCTCGAAGACCATCCCTACCGCGGAAACGAAATTCTCAAACAACGCGGCTGGCCTGAAGCAATCCGCCGCGCCGTCATGTCGCACGCCGAATACACCGGCATCCCGCGCGACACTCCCATGGAAAAAGCTCTCTTCGCCTGCGACGAGCTCGCCGGATTCATCACCGCCGTCGCTCTCATCAAACCGGGCAAGTCCCTTTCCGAAGTCGACGTGAAGTCGGTGCGCAAAAGAATGAAGGACAAAGCCTTCGCCCGCAAAGTCAACCGCGACGACATCGTAAACGGCGCCGCCGCCCTCGGCGTCGACTTAGACGAGCACATCGCCATGTGTATCGCGGCGATGAAGGCAATCGCCGCAGAGCTAGGCTTGGATGGCAGCGCCGCCAATCCGGCGTAAGCGAAAGGCCGTGTGGGACGGACACTCCTGTCCGTCGCCTTTGAGAGGTACGCAAGACATTTCTCGGTTTTCTCCGTGTCTCGGTGCCTCCGTGGTGAAGCCGGAACGGTCATGCGAGCAAAAAGTCAAGTCTACTTTAGTAGACAATCAACGTACACGAAAGTAGACATGCCAGGCGGCCACTAACTCCCGTGTTATCAATACCGCCCACTTCTTATCAACAACTTACAGCCGATGAATCCGTGCATTTTCAAATGTTCCCATGGGAACATTACACAGTGTTCCCGTAGGAACATCACACAATGTTCCCATGGGAACATTACAGCTTACCGCAGCGCCTCGGCAATTTTTCCGCTGGCGATCAGCTCCGCCAGCCGCGCGAAGTCTTGATACATGACGCGATCTTTTTCCATCGTCGCGCACACAGAACGAATGGCAGCGTGGGCTGCCTGACCTCGCTTTGAAGTCTTGAGAGGCTTCGCCGCATGAAGATAAAAATCGATCGCCTGCGCCGCGGCCATGGCTTCAATCGCCAGCACGTGGCGCGTGTTCTCGACGATGCGCTTCAGCTTGATCGCCGCCGTCATTCCCATCGAAACATAATCTTCTTTGTTGCCCGAAGTCGTAATCGAATCGACCGACGCGGGATGCGCCAGCACTTTGTTCTCGCTGACCAGCGCGGCGGCGGTGACCTGCGGCATCATGAAACCGGAATTCAATCCCGCGCCCGGCGCGAGAAACGGCGGCAGGCCTTCGTTGAGCGCGGGGTTCACCAGCCGCTCGATACGGCGCTCGCTGATGCCCGCGAGCGCGCTCAATGCGATGGCTAGAAAATCCAACGCGAAAGCGATCGGCTCGCCGTGAAAGTTTCCGCCGGAAACGATGTCGCCTTCTAACTTCTTCGCGTCATTCTTCTTCGCATCATTCTTTTTCGCGTCATTCTTGTTCGCGTTATCGATGACGATGAACACGAGCGGATTATCGACCGCTGAATTCGCTTCGGTTTCAAACACTGCGCGGCAATGAGCGAGCGTGTCGCGTACCGCGCCGTGCACCTGCGGAATGCAGCGCAGCGAGTAAGCATCCTGCACGCGGCCGCAGTCGCGATGCGACTCGCGAATCTGACTGCCTTCGAGCATGCGGCGCAGATTGGCCGCCGTCTTGATCTGGCCGCTGTGCGGACGCGCGCGGTGAATGCGCTCGTCGAAAGCCGCGTCCGTTCCTTGAAGTGCGTCACAGGTGAGAGCGCCGATCACGTCGGCGGAATCGACCAGCGTCTCCGCGTCGAGCAGCGCCAGCGTGCCCACGCCGAGCATGGCCTGCGTGCCGTTGATGAGCGAAACGGCTTCTTTCGCTTCGAGCACGAGCGGTTTGATCTGCGCGCGCTTCAATGCGTCGGCGCTGGCAACGCGCGCGACTTTTCTGTCGCCACCGCCGTCGCTGACGTCATTCATGCACTCGCCTTCGCCGATGAGCGCGAGCGCAAGATGCGCGAGCGGAGCGAGATCGCCGCTGGCGCCCACGCTGCCCTGCGACGGCACGAACGGAGTGACGCCCCGGTTGAGCATTTCGCACAGCGTGTCGATCACCGCGGCGCGCACGCCGGAATGACCTTTGGCAAGGGAATTGGCGCGCAACAGCATCATGGCGCGCGTTTCGGCGATGGAGAGCGGCTCGCCCACGCCCACCGCGTGCGAGCGGACCAGGTTGACCTGCAGTTCGCGAATCTGTTCGCCGGCGATGCGCACGTCACTGAGCTTGCCCACGCCGGTGGTGATGGCGTAGGCGAGATGGTTGCCCGCGACCAGCGCGTCGACTACGGCGCGGGCGCGGTCGACGGCTTCGCGCGCGTCGGGCGCGAGCAGCACGGGACGGCGTTCGGCAGCGACTTCGCGCACCGCTTCCAGAGTGAGATCGTTGCCGTCGATGTGAAGTGCGTTCACGAGAGGCTTCGTCCTTGCTTTCTTCGTACCAATGCTCACGTCATTACTTGTTTGTAATTAGTTTACAATCTTTACTTTCTCATACTTACTTTCCCAGGGCGGCGCGAAAGACGCTCAAATACTTTTCCGGCAGGGCGGCGACTTTCATGTTCGAATCGGTGACGATGTGGGTGGTCTCGCCTTCAGCGAAGAGCGCGCCGTCGGCGGCTCGGCGCAATTCATAACCAAAATGGACGACCGAGTCGCGCACATTCAGCAGGCGCGTGCGCACCAGAACTTCTTCGTCATAGCGCACGGGCGCGCGATAGCGGCACTTGGCTTCGGCCACGGCGATGAAGCAGTTGTCTTCGCTTTCCATATCGCGATAAGAAAAACCCATTTGCCGCAGCAGTTCGACGCGCCCCACTTCGAACCAGACGAAATGATTCGAGTGGTAGACCACGCCCATCTGATCGGTTTCGGCGTAGCGCACGCGTAGGCGGGTTTCGTTTACCGCTCGATCCTTGTGCGCCCGGTCATTGGCAGCGCGATCGTCGTGTGAAGTCATTTTCCGCTCCACTTATTTTCCGCTCCACTTCGGCTTACGCTTTTCGAGAAACGAAGCGATGCCTTCGCGGAAGTCCGCGGTGGTGCGAATGCCGGCGTTCTCGCGCACGGCGGCGTCGATCTGCGCGTCAAGTTCGGCGCGGGCGGAATTGGTGAGCAATTGTTTGGTCATGCGCAGAGATACGGGACTGTTTTCCATGAGCAGCGCGGCCAACTCGCGGGCGCGGGCCATCAACGTTTCCGGCGGAACGATCTCGTTGACGAGGCCCATGCGGGCGGCTTCGTCGGCGGCGATGATGCGTCCAGTGAGCAGCAGATCGCGCGCCTGTTTCTCGCCTACCTGGCGCAGAAGGAAAGTGGAAACGATGGCAGGCACAAAACCGATGCGCACTTCGGTGTAGCCGAACCTGGCTTCGGGCACGGCCAGTGTGAAGTCGCACAGCAAGGCGAGCCCGGTACCTCCCGCGATGGCCGCGCCGTTGACCGCGGCGATGGTGACCTTGGGAAATTCGTAGAGCGAGCGGAAGAGAAGGACCATCTTCTGGGAGTCTGCCAGGTTCTGCTCGGGCGAACTGTCGAGCAGAGCTTTCAGATTGTCGAGATCCATGCCGGAAGAAAAAGCTTTGCCGGCTCCGGTGAGGATGAGAATGAGCGCATCGGATTGGGCCACTTCGCCGAGGCCGCGCAGTAAGTCGTCGATCAGCTCAAAGCTAATGGCGTTGCGCTTGTCGGGACGGTTGAGCGTGAGCGTGGCCACGCCGGAGTCGTATGCGAGTTGGATAGTTTTGTAGTCCATTCAAAACCTGCCACGGATTTCACGGATTAAAACGGATCAAGATCATTGGGTAATTCAATGCGGCCTGATTCAAAGCGGCATCATATATCTCTTCGGACATAATAGAGTGCCCTCCGGGCTAAAGCCCGCTGATGGTCAGTTCGTATATGGTCCGCGCGAGATCCCTCGCCCCGCTGGTGAAAACGCGGGGCTTCGGGATGACGCCAGTCTCGAGTTTACGACTCCACTGATAAAGACCCCAGGGTCTACAGTTCAATCGGCGGCTTGCGAGGCCGTGTACCTTGCTCCGATCTCGGCTGTGGCGCGGAGCAGCGTGTCCAGCGGCTTCAGGGGCGGCAGTTCTGCGCCGTGCTGTTTGAGCGCGTCGATCACTTTTTCTGTCGCGATATTTCCTACCAACGCATCCTGCGCGAAGGGGCAACCGCCGAGGCCGCCCAGGGCGGAATCGAAGCGGCGGCAGCCGGCGTCGTAGGCGGCGAGAATCTTTTGCGCGGCTTGCTCGGCACGGCTGTGCAGATGCACTCCGATCTCAAGATAATCATACTTGGCCATGACCGCGGCGACGAGTTCATGAACTTGTTCGGGAGTGGCAATGCCGACCGTATCGGCGAGAGAAATCATGCGCAGGTTGTCAACTTCCATGAGCGCGATGGCTTCGATGACTTCATCAATGTTCCACAAATCGCCGTAGGGATTGCCGAAAGCCATGGAGATGTAGACGACCACGTCGAGCGCGGCAGCGTCGGCTTTGTTCTGGATCTTTTCCAGTTCATCGAGCGCCTGCTCGGCGGATTGATTCTGATTGTTGCGCAAGAAGGTTTCGGAAATCGAGTAGGGAAATCCGAGAGTGCTCACAGATTGCGTCGCGATCGCCCGCTCAGCGCCTTTTTCGTTGACGACGATGCCGATGATTTCCACGTCGTCGGGCGGGTCGAGATCTTTCAACACTTCTTCGGAATCGGCCATCTGGGGCACAGCCTTCGGAGAAACGAAGGAGACGGCATCGATGTGCTTGAATCCCGCGCTAATCAGGGCTTGGAGATAGGTGCGCTTGATGTCGGGCGGAATCTGGCCTTTGAGGCCTTGCCAGGCATCGCGGGGACATTCGATGAGCTTGACGGAATCAGGCAATCATTTCACCACGGAGACACGGAGTCACGGATAAAGCCTTTTAAGGATAAAGAACGTTACAGAACCCTTCTCGCAATTCCTCCTCAATCTGGCCTTTCAGGCCTTGCCAGGCATCGCGGGGGCATTCGATGAGTTTGACGGGATGAGGCAATTTACTCACCACGGAGACACCCTTCGGCTTCGCTCAGGGCAGGCTCCGGCACGGAGAAAACCTTTTTGGGCCAAAACCTTCATAGAACTCTTCGAACTATTCCGCCACGAGTTAGGACCGATACGTTGAAATTAAGGATCAGTCCCACCCGTCTGCTGGTTAACTTTAAGTATGTCAGGAGCTGCGCTTCGTGGACCGGCAGGACATGTTCGACGCACTTGAGTTCCAGGACCAGTGCATTTTCAACGATGAGATCGATCCGATATCCGCAGTCGAGCTTTACGCTCTTATACTCGACGGGCAAGGGCACTTGTCTTTCGAAAGTGATCTTTCGCAGGTGCAGTTCATGGCAAAGGCACTCCTCATAGGCGGACTCAAGGAGACCGGGACCCAGAGCACGATGGACTTCGACCGCCGCGCCAATCACCTGCTCAGTGAGTTCTTCATGGAGAAGTCCTCCCCGTGCCTCGGTGTCTCCGTGGTGAATTCCGTGACGGTGAATCATGTTTGCAGCACTCCTACTTTGAACTCGGCTACGTCGGGGTTCAGGGCTGCGGCTTCGAGAGCGTGGGTGATGGCTTCGCGGGTTTCGGAGGGATCGATAATTTTATCGATCCACAGCCGGGCCGCGCCGTAGCGGGGATCGGTTTGCTCGTCGTAGGTGCGCTTGACCGATTCGTAGAGCTCTTTCTTTTCTTCCTCGCTCAGAGTTTTGCCGCTGCGTTCGAGTTGCTTCACTTTGATTTCGACGAGAGTTCCGGCGGCGGCATCGCCGCTCATCACCGCGTAGCGCGCGGTGGGCCAGGCGAAAACAAAGCGCGGATCGTAGGCTTTGCCGCACATGGCGTAGTGGCCCGCGCCGAACGATCCGCCGACGATGACGGTGATTTTCGGCACCACGGAATTTGAAACGGCATTCACCATCTTTGCGCCGGCTTTGATGATGCCGCTCCATTCGGCGTCGCGGCCCACCATGAATCCGTTGACATCCTGGAGAAAAACCAGCGGGATCAGATTCTGGTTGCAGTCCATGATGAAGCGAGCGGCTTTTTCGGCAGACTCGGTGTAAATCACGCCGCCGAACTCGAGGCGTTTGTGGCCTTCGTGATCGGTAGCCTGCGCGTGCAACTTCTGATTGGCGACGATGCCGACGGCGAAGCCGCCGATGCGACCGTAACCGCAGACCAGAGTCTTGCCGTACTCGGGCTTGTACTCGTCGAAGCGGCTGGCATCGAGAATGCGCGCGAGAATTTCTTTGGTGTCGTAGGGGCGCGCGGGCGAGGAATCGTAGATGCCGTAGATTTCTTCGGCGGCCATGGCGGGCGGGAGTGGCTTCCTGCGATCCCAGGGCGATTGGCGGCGGTATCCCCATTTGTCGATGATGGAGCGAATGCGCTCGAGGCAGGATTGGTCGGTGGGCTCGCGGAAATCGACGGTGCCGCTGATGGCGGAGTGCATGGCCGCGCCGCCGAGATCTTCGGCGGAAACCTTCTGGCCGATGGCGGCCTGCACCAGCGCGGGACCGGCTAAGAATAATCCGCTGCCGTCGGTCATTAAAACGTGATCACACATCACGGGCAAGTATCCGCCGCCGGCCACGCACATTCCCATGATGGCGGCGATTTGCGGAATGCCCATGGCCGACATGACGGCGTTGTTGCGAAAGACGCGGCCGAAATCGTCGGTGTCGGGGAAGACATCCTCTTGCAAGGGCAGGAAGACGCCGGCGGAATCGACGAGATAAATGGTGGGGATGCGGTTTTCGATGGCGATGTTCTGGGCGCGAATGACTTTTTTCGCGGTCATGGGAAAAAACGCGCCGGCTTTCACGGTGGCGTCATTGGCGATGATCATCACCAGGCGAGTTTGAACGCGGGCTATGCCGGTGATTACGCCCGCGGCGGGCGCGCCGCCCCACTCTTCATACATGCCGTGCGCGGCAAAGATGCCGAGCTCGAAAAACGATGTGGGATCGGCCAGCAGATCGATGCGCTGGCGCGCGGTGAGGCGTCCTTTTTTGTGCTGGCTCTCGACGGCTTTGGCGCCGCCGCCTTCGCGGATTTTTTCTTCGTCGTTGTGAACCTGGGACATCACGTCGGCAAGGAAGCGCATGTTGGCTTCGAAGCGGGCGGAAGTTGGGTCGACCTTGGTGGCGAGGACGTTCGACGAAGAAGGAGGTGGCGCGGTTTCGTTGCGGTCGGCCATGGGCTGAGGGAGCGGACTGTTTACGGTATACCACTCCCGCAGGGGCGCGCAACGGAAGGCACATCCACCGCCGGGATACAGGGCGAGAGAAGACGCGCCAGGAAAACGTTGGCTGGGTTTGCCGAAAAAGAACGGGGAGGCGAACAAAAGTTTATTCTCCCGACCTTGCCCGAAGCGGGAAAACTCTAGGAACGGGACATCATTCGTCACTCGTCACTCGTCACTCTTAACTCTTAACTCTTCCAGGTTGCGCCATCCCTTGCCGGCACCCCCAGTACTTGCGTAACCCGATGCTCGCAGCCTGCACTGCCGAAAGCCAACTCAGGGAACGTCCCCGCATCTGCTTCGGCAGTCGAAGAGAGGGTATGTGCCAAGAAGGAGAATCCGGACTCGTATGCATTGCGCGCAACTTGCCCTGCTGTTGGTTCCGGCGTTCAGTTGGGCGCAGAATGCCAGCTGCAGCGAGCAGGAAACGATCGCCCAACTGGTGCAGCAGATGAAGCAGTTGCAGCAGCAAGACCGCGACCTGCAAGAGCGGGTGAAGATTCTCGAGGCCAAGCAACCTCAAGCTTCAACTTTGCCCGATGCCGTTCCCGCCTCACCGACCGCGCCCCAGCAGTGTGCCGAAGAAACTGCGCCACCACCGGCGCCAGAGGCCCCGGCCCACGATTGGCACGAGGTACGCGGCATCCAGTGGCGTGGCTTCGGAGAAGTCGACTACCAGGTTCTGAACCAGCGCCAGCCGGAAACGGGAACCGGCGGGTTTGTCCCCGGTTCCGCGGGAAACTTCTACACCGGCGATTTTGGTCTATTCCTCACTTCAAGACTCACTAATAAAGCCAGCGTGCTTTCCGAGATCGTGTTCGAGGAAGGCGATGCGCAGAGCTACAAGGTAGACCTGCGACGGATGTTGCTCAAGTACGACTACAACGACCATTTGAAGATGTCATTTGGCCGTTACCAGACCAACATCGGGTATTACAACTGGGCGTTTCGCAGCGCCGCCTGGCTGCAAACCACCGCGGATCGGCCGCTGGTGATGGAATACGCCAGCAATGGCGGTTTGCTCCCCACGCAAGCGATCGGGGTTTCCGTGACGGGCGCGATTCCGTCCGGGAAGCTGGGGTTGAACTACGTTGCCGAATACGGATCCTCTGACACTATTCGGCCCGACATCAGCGGCGATGGGTTACTGACCGATGAGAACAACGGCAATCAAACCAACGTCGGACTCTTCGCCAGGCCGGATGAGTTGCGTGGACTGCAAATCGGAGGCTCCTACTACCACGATCAGATCAGCAATAACGTCCTGAACGCGCTTTCCGGCGCTCAGGTTGCTCCGCCTCCGGGCACTCCGGGAGCGTCCGCGAGGTATGGCCAGACGATCGTCAACGCCTACGCGGTCTACGTGGCTCACGGCATTGAATTTCTGAACGAGGGGTTTCTGATCCGGCACGCCCTGGTGGGGAGCTCGCTCCGATTCGACACACCCGCCTTCTATTCGCAGTTCTCGAAGCAGTTCGGGCCGGTGCGGCCGTTTTTCCGTTATCAGTATGTGAACGCGAGCCCCAACAACGGGATCTACGACGATATCGGCTTGCGCTTCGGCCCTTCTTTCGGCGCGCGCTACGATCTGAACGACTACATCGCCTTTAAGGCCCAGTTGGACCACACCGTCCGCCGCGGTGAGCCAGACCTGAACGGCCTGCAACTGCAGTTGGCATTCACTTTTTGAGGCCAGGAGGCGCATGGGCGTCAAATCAACGGCAACTCTGCTTGTCCTGGGACTGGCCACTCTCTCGCTTGCCCCGCCCGCCACAGCTCAGGCCGACGATGTGGCCGTAGTGGTCAGCTCTAGAAATCCAGCCACCAATATCAGCCTCGGAGAATTGCGGAAGATGTTCGCTGGTACCAAACGCTCATGGCCGGGCGGCCAGCCCGTCAAGCTCGTCACGCGCGGTCCGGGATGCCCTGAACGGCTGGTTTTGCTGAAGCTCCTGGCGATGTCCGAAATCGAATACAAACAATATTGGACCGGCCAGGTGTTTCGGGGTGAGGCCGACGCCGAACCTTTGACCGTTCCCTCCGTGGGCATGCAGAAAGAGGCCCTGACGGTCTTTCCTTGGGCCATCAGTCTGGTGAATGTCCGGGAAGTTAAGCCTGGGATGAAAGTGATCAAGGTCGATAGCCTGCTGCCGGGCGCAAGCGGATACCCGCTCCACTGAAAATCGCAGAGTCAAGATTTCTTTTGCATCCATTCCGCGAGGCGGCAGCCGTCTTCCTCCAGCAGGAAGGTTCCCGCGCCGAAACATTCGCCGAAGATGCGATGCGATTCCGGGTCACGGGCCGCGCGAGAAATCCATTGCCGGCCGACCTGATATTGCGCCGCAGTGAACCATTTCTGCGGCAGGATTTCGACCAAGCCCGCCTGCAGATAGAAAACAAAGAGCGCGAAGACGGGATCGTCGTTCGACAATGCCGGGAAGGTGGTGGGCACGACCAGTTCATCGACCGTGGCCATTTGCGGCGGGACTTCGATCTTGTGCGTACCCACGCTCATGGCGAGCGGGACTTCAAATTCCGCCAGGGGCGCAGTCGCCGCGTACATCCGGTCCGACGATTGCTTGAACCATCCGGCAATCTCGCCGAGCTCAAACGCCTTGAGCCGGTCGGGATCGAAACAAGTCAGGCGAATGGTGCGTCCCTCGGGACACCAGACGCCGAGAAAATTCGGCGGCACCAGAAAGGGCCGGCAATAGGTATTCAGAGCCAGGCGCGGCTGGTTGGGCTCTTGTTCGAGCGCGAGCGAGACCAGATAGGCGAGCGGCCCCTGCTCGCCGTGATGCGTCCAGACAAAATTCTGTCCGGCCAGCGAGCGGATCGGCGGAAAAGTCTTCCAATACCAAGGCGCGGGACCGACCATGCGTTCCACTTGCTGGCGGAGGCTGGTGAGATTTGGAGTGGGCATTCAAGAATTGGGTAATTGGGTAATCGGGTAATTTGGCGATTGAAAATCTTGCGGCGGCCGTTCAATTGCACAATTACCCGATTGCACAATTACCCAATGACTCGATTATTCAATCACCCCGCGGTCGGCACGCCCGGACTTTTCACGTTGGCGCGAATAAATTGCACGATGTCATCCATGGCGGTGCCGGGCTGAAAGATGGCGGCCACGCCGAGTTGCTTCAGAGCGCCTATATCCTGATCGGGAATAATGCCGCCCAGCAGCACGATCACGTCGTCCATTTTGTTTTGCTTGAGCAGGTCCATCACGCGCGGGACGATGGCGTTGTGCGCTCCGGAAAGAATCGACAGCCCGATCACCTGTACATCTTCCTGCAGCGCCGCGCTGACGATCATCTCCGGGGTTTGCCGCAGCCCGGTATAGATGACTTCCATGCCGGCATCGCGCAGGGCGCGGGCAATGACCTTGGCGCCGCGGTCGTGCCCGTCGAGGCCGGGTTTGGCCACCAGCACGCGGATCTTGGGATCGGGCATCTTCATTCATTTAACCACAGAAGCTTGGACCTCGGACCTCAGACCTTGGACCTCAGACCTCGGACTTCAGACCTCGCGGATTTGGATTTGCGGTGCGGAGCGAATCGCTGTTCTGCAAGCTCCGATTCGCGCTGGAAGTATCGGTCTCAAGTTTGACATCCTGGGTCTGAAGTCCGAGGTCTGAAGTCAGGTCTTACATGGTTTTCGTATCCAGACTTCGCCACAAATACCAGCAGGCCACGCTGCGGTAAGGCTGCCAACTCTTCGCGATCTTCTCCATCTGCTCGGGAGTGGGCAACTTGATCTTCTTCTTGCTCCCTTTCTTTGCCGCCGCGGACTTCTTTGTAACCGACGATTTCTTCGCTGAATTCTTCGCGGACTTCGCCCGCTGCACATCGAGGTAGTGCTTGTACATCGCCATGCGCACGCCGAAATCACCTGTGGGCAGCACGTTCTCACGCTTTAGCGTGAACATGAGAAACATTTGCGCGGTCCAGACGCCGATGCCTTTCACCTGAGTTAAGTGTGCGATCACTTCTTCGTCCGATTGTTGCGGCAGTTGCACGAAATCCAGCAGTCCAGCGGACACCTTAGCCGCAAGGTCTTTCAAATACGCAGACTTCTGTTTCGACAGTCCGACACCGCGCAATTGCTCGTCGGTGAGCTTGAGGACGCCTTCCGGCGTCAAGGGTTCGCCCGCGACTGCGGCGAAGCGCTTGAAGATGGTTACGGCAGCCTTGCCGTTCAGTTGCTGATAGACGATCGCTTCAGCCAGGCTGTGGAACTCGGGCGGGCCAAATTCCATGCGGCACGGACCCACCCGCTCGATAATGGCGCGCAGGACGGGGTCTGACTTCTTCAGATGATTGACAGCTCTTCGCATGGCTTTATAGATGTATCACAAAGTCAGATTGTAGCGAACAAACAACGAATCAACGAACATCAAGGCCGCACTTTCGCCGCCATGACTGCGCCATGTTTAACAAAAACAAAACCGGCGGGAGGCTCACGTGGAACTTGCCAGCGTCAAACTCCGCGCTCACGCCGCGCAATGCGGCGAACCTGCCGAAGTGCTTGACCAGATCGCTGATCTT